>HLSNC_1001291_pt1 | contig 12050 bp, 11 predicted proteins | sample HotLakmetagenome_2_FD_14041 | JGI IMG/M metagenome (IMG submission 14041)
CTACACGCCTCTCGCCCACCTGCCGCCCCAAGCCATTGATCCGATTGAGCCCGGCGACCCCAATCAACCCAGATCACGCCCGGTTCTGTCGAACTTCGGTGACCCCTGCGCGGCCGTCCCGCCGCCCCGCCCACTGCGCCACGCGCGACCGATCCCGCCCCGGCTCGCCCCGCTTCTTTCTGTTGCAAATACGCACGGCACGCCGGCTCCGCCCGGCGCCCCTTCGGGCAGGGGCGCCCCCTGCCCGGAGGGAGGCTTGAGCCGCCCCGCAAGGCAGTCTAGGTCTCGCCGCATGCGGATCACCGAGATGTCCTATCCCGACTCGCGCCCCGTCGAGGGCTACGGCCCCGGCTTCTTCCGGATCGGCGGAGAGGTGGTCGAGGGGCCGCTGCTGGTCGGCCCGGCGGGCCGGTCCGACTGGGCCGGGCTGGAGGATGCAGGGCCGCTGAGGGCGCTCGCCGGCGCGGTCGACGTGCTGTTCCTCGGCACCGGCGCCGAGATCGCCCATCCTCCCCGCGCCCTCGTGCAGGAGCTCGAGGCCGCCGGCATCGGGGTGGAGACGATGGCCTCGCCCACCGCCTGCCGCGCCTACAACGTCACCCTGTCGGAGGGCCGCCGCGTGGCGCTGGCCGCCCTGCCGGTGGCGGCCGTCCGCTAGCGGCGCGCCCGCGCGTGCAGCTCGAACTCGGCCGCCGCCTCGCGCCGCAGCCGCTCGCGCAGCGCCTCGGGCAGCGCCGTGTCGCGCGGCGGAGAGACGTTCACCCGCTCCGTCCGCACCGCCAGCCCCGTGCGCGCCTCGAGAAAGGCATGCAGCGTCTCGGGCGCCTCGTAGGCGAAGAGGTGGTCGACGCCGAGGCTGCCGTCGGACCGCGCGCAGAAGCGGCTCTGGCGCCCGACGTTGGCGAAGGCGGGCGGCGGCTCGGCCAGCCAGCCCTCGACGAACTCCGCAAAGCCCAGCGCCCGGGTGCTCCGCTCGGTGCCGTCGAGATCGGCGCGCGCGCGGTAGCGATACCAGCTGCCCAGCCAGTCGACCGGCTCGCGCACCACCGCGAGCGTCTCGAGGCGCGCCTTGTCCTGGGGCAGGAACAGCTTCTTCAGGCTCTTCTCGTACCAGGCCACGTTCATGTGCCGGTAGAAGGGCGGAAAGCGGATCGCCATGTCGGCGCGGGGGGCGAGCGCGGCCTCGAGCGCCTCCGAGCCGGTCTTGGGCACGGCGAGGATCACCAGTCGCGCCTTCCAGAACACCATCATCGCCCGCCCGACCCTTCCGCGCATCTCCCCATTCGCTAACGGCCCATTAACCAGAATCGGGTCATTCCGCGAGGTGTCGAAGATTTTTCTTGAATTGCCCGCGTCGCCCCTTCACGGTAGAACAAGAGGTGAACACGAGCAGTCGATGCCGGGCCGGGGGCGCCGTTGCCGCCCGCTCCGGCCTGTGAGACAAGGAGCCGAAAGATGGCCACGGGGACCCTTCTGGACATGGTGGACAAGAAGAGCGCGGACAAGCAGAAGGCGCTGGATTCGGCGCTCGCGCAGATCGAGCGGCAATTCGGCAAGGGCTCGATCATGAAGCTCGGCGCCGACAACCCGGTGGCCGAGATCGAGTCGACCTCGACCGGCTCGCTCGGCCTCGACATTGCGCTCGGCATCGGCGGGCTGCCCAAGGGCCGGGTGATCGAGATTTACGGGCCCGAAAGCTCCGGCAAGACGACGCTGACGCTGCACGTCGTGGCCGAGGAGCAGAAGAAGGGCGGCGTCTGCGCCTTCGTCGACGCCGAGCATGCGCTCGACCCGCAATATGCCCGCAAGCTGGGGGTCGATCTCGACGAGCTGCTTATCTCGCAGCCCGACACGGGCGAGCAGGCGCTCGAGATCACCGACACGCTGGTGCGTTCGGGCGCGGTCTCGCTCGTCGTGGTCGATTCGGTGGCGGCGCTGACGCCGAAGAGCGAGCTCGAGGGCGACATGGGCGATTCGTCCGTGGGGGTGCATGCCCGCCTGATGAGCCAGGCGATGCGCAAGCTGACCGCCTCGATCTCGCGCTCGAACTGCATGGTGATCTTCATCAACCAGATCCGGATGAAGATCGGCGTGATGTTCGGCTCGCCCGAGACGACGACCGGCGGCAACGCGCTGAAGTTCTATTCCTCGGTGCGCCTAGACATCCGCCGCATCGGCGCGATCAAGGACCGCGACGAGGTGGTGGGCAACGCCACCCGGGTGAAGGTGGTCAAGAACAAGGTCGCGCCGCCGTTCAAGCAGGTCGAGTTCGACATCATGTACGGCGAGGGCATCTCGAAGACCGGCGAGCTGATCGACCTCGGGGTGAAGGCCGGCGTGGTCGAGAAGTCGGGCGCCTGGTACTCCTTCGCCGACGAGCGCATCGGGCAGGGCCGCGAGAACGCCAAGACCTTCCTCAGGGAGCACCCCGACGTGGCGCTGTCGATCGAGGACAAGATCCGCGCCGCCCACGGGCTCGACTTCCACATGTCCGAGGATGGTGGCGGGAGCGGCGACGACGTGGTCGAGGCCTGAGCGTCACGGAAGGGGGGCGGGCTTCCGGCTCGCCCGACACGGCGCTCTTGTCCTGAGCTGCAACCGAACCGGAGGGCGGCCGCGGGGCCGCCCTTTCTCTTGCCGCGCGGTACGCCTGGCGCTGCTCAAGGCGTGCGGCCGGGCGGTCCTCTGCCCGGCGATGGCGATGGCGCTGGCCGCGAGGTGGCTGGGGGCGCTGCCCCCGTCGCCCGTCCCGGGCGACTCCCCCGGGATATTTTTGGCACAATGAAGGGTCGGGTTAGGCGCGCGTTAACCTTGACGCCCTATTGCGACAGGTGCGGTACAGGCGGGGACGCCGATGACCGCGCACAGTGAAGTCGCCCCGGCCATTGCGCCTGGCTGCGTGACGTTGCGTGGTCCCCCTGGCCGGGGCGTATTCATCTGTCTTCATTGTGCCGGAAATATCCCCGCCGGAGGCATCCGACAGGACGGCCTCGCACTGCCGGCGCCGTCTGGTCGCTCGGGTTCGGGGTCTGCGGCGCCCGCGCGCGCGGGCGCCCGGCCCAACGGAGAGAGGCGCGCCTGCGCCCCGAACGGAGGCGGGAGCGCCCGGGGCCTTCCGGCCCGCCTCGATCGCCGGGATCGCTCCGGCCGCGAACAGGCGGGCTGTGGACAGGGGCGCGCGGCTTGACTATCTCTCGCCGGTGCTCCGGCGCCGCCCCGACCCAGCGAGAGACCTCACCGCCCCATGTCCAGCCAGTCCGCGCTTTCCCTCGCCGAGATCCGCTCGACCTTTCTCGACTATTTCGCCCGGCAGGGGCACGCGGTGGTTCCCTCCTCGCCGCTCGTGCCGCGCAACGACCCTACTCTGATGTTCGCCAATTCGGGCATGGTGCAGTTCAAGAACCTGTTCACCGGGGTTGAGACGCGCGACTACACCCGCGCCACGACCTCGCAGAAATGCGTGCGTGCGGGCGGCAAGCACAACGATCTCGACAACGTGGGCTACACCAACCGGCACCACACCTTTTTCGAGATGCTCGGCAACTTCTCGTTCGGCGACTACTTCAAGGAGGCCGCGATTCCTTTCGCGTGGGAGGTCGTCACGAAGGAGCTGGGCATCGACCCCGCGCGCCTGCTCGTCACCGTCTACCACACCGACGACGAGGCGGCGGAGCTGTGGAAGAAGGTGGCCGGCCTGCCCGACGAGCGCATCCTGCGCATCGCCACCGACGACAATTTCTGGATGATGGGCAACACGGGCCCGTGCGGGCCGTGCTCGGAGATCTTCTACGACCACGGCGATCACATCTGGGGCGGTCCGCCGGGCAGCCCCGAGGAGGACGGCGACCGCTTCGTCGAGATCTGGAACCTCGTCTTCATGCAGTACGAGCAGTTCGAGGACGGCACGCGCCGCGAGCTCACCGCGCAGTCGATCGACACCGGCATGGGGATCGAGCGGGTCGCGGCGCTGCTGCAGGGCACCAACGACAATTACGCCACCGACCTCATGCGCGCCCTGATCGAGGCGTCGGCGCACGAGAGCTCGACCGATCCCGACGGGCCGGGGCGCACGCACCACCGGGTGATCGCCGACCACCTGCGCTCGGTCTCGTTCCTGATCGCCGACGGGGTGCTGCCCTCGGGCGAGGGGCGGGGCTACGTGCTGCGGCGGATCATGCGCCGGGCGATGCGGCACGCGCACCTGCTCGGCACGACGGACCCGCTGATGCACCGGCTGGTGCCCGAACTCGTCCGTCAGATGGGGGCGCATTACCCCGAGCTGCACGAGGCCAGGGCGCTGATCGAGGCCACGCTCGAGACGGAGGAGGAGCGCTTTCGCCAGACGCTGGAACGGGGGCTGCGCCTGCTCGACGACGAGCTGCGGCACCTGCCCGAGGGGGCGGCGCTGCCCGGCGAGACGGCCTTCAAGCTCTACGACACCTACGGCTTCCCGCTCGACCTCACCCAGGACGCGCTGCGCGAGCGGGGGCGCGGCGTCGACACCGCCGCCTTCGACGCGGCGATGGCCGAACAGAAGCGCAAGGCCCGCGCCGCCTGGGCTGGCTCGGGCGAGGTGGCGGATGCGGGCGTGTGGTTCGACATCGCCGATGCGCACGGCGCGACCGACTTCCTCGGCTACGACACCGAGACGGCCGAGGGGCAGATCCTGGCCGTGGTGGGGGAGGGCGGGCGGGTCGAGACCGCGCACGCGGGCGAAACGGTGCAGGTGGTGCTGAACCAGACGCCGTTCTACGCCGAATCCGGCGGGCAGGTCGGGGACAGCGGCACGCTCGTCACCGACGAGGGCCGCGCGCGGATCACCGACTGCAGGAAGGTGGCGGGCGTGCACATCCATTTCGCCGAGGTCGAGCAGGGGCGGATCGAGCCCGGCACGCCCGCGAAGCTCGAGGTCGACCATGCGCGGCGCGGGGCGATCCGGGCCAATCACTCGGCCACGCACCTCTTGCACGAGGCGCTGCGGCAGCGGCTTGGCGAGCATGTCGCGCAGCGCGGCTCGCTCAACGCGCCCGACCGGCTGCGGTTCGACTTCAGCCACACCGCCGCGCTCTCGCGCGACGACATCGAGGCGGTCGAGGCCGAGGTCAACGCCTTCATCCGGCAGAACGCGCCGGTCGTGACACGGATCATGCCGACCGACGACGCCCGCGCGCTCGGCGCGCAGGCGCTGTTCGGCGAGAAATACGGCGACGAGGTGCGCGTGGTCTCGATGGGCCGGGCGCCGACGGGCAAGGGCGCCGATGGCGAGACGTGGTCGATCGAGCTCTGCGGCGGCACCCATGTGCGCCAGACCGGCGATATCGGGCTGTTCGTGACGGTGGGCGAGGGCGCCTCGTCGTCGGGCGTGCGCCGGGTCGAGGCGCTGACCGGAGAGGCCGCGCGCCGCTACCTGGCCGATCAGGCCGCGCGGGTGGCCGCGGTGGCGGGCGCCGTCAAGGCCCCGCGCGACGAGGTGGTGGACCGCGTCAAGGCGCTGGTCGACGAGCGCAAGAGCCTTGCCGCCGAGGTGGCGGAGCTGCGCCGGCAGCTCGCGCTTGCGGGTGGGGGGCAGGCCAGCGGCGAGGGCGCGGCGCCGCAGGCGCGCGACGTGGGCGGCACGCCGTTCCTTGCGCAGGTTCTATCGGGCGTCACCGGCAAGGACCTGCCGGGCCTGATCGACGCCCACAAGGAGCGGCTGGGCTCGGGGGCGATCCTGCTGATCGCGGATGCCGGCGGCAAGGCCGCGGTTGCGGCCGGCGTGACCGACGATCTGACCGCGCGGCTTTCGGCTGTCGACCTCGTGCGCGCGGCGGTGGACAAGCTCGGCGGCAAGGGCGGGGGCGGCCGGCCCGACATGGCGCAGGGCGGCGGCAGGGATGCCGCCAATGCCGAGGCCGCGATCGCCGCGGCCGAGCAGGTGTTGCAGGGAGTGGCGGCGGAATGAGCGAGACCAAACCGGGCTACTGGATCGCCCATGTCACGGTGACCGACGAGGCGGCCTATGCGCGCTACGCCGCGCTCGCGACCGAGGCCATCGCCGCGCATGGCGGCGAGTTCCTCGCCCGCGGCGGCCGCTTCGTGCAGCTCGAGGGAAAGGAGCGCCCGCGCAACGTGGTCGCCCGCTTCCCCTCGCTCGAGGCGGCCGAGGCCTGTTATCGCTCCGACACCTACCAGGAGGCGCTGAGCCATGCGCGCGGCGCCTCGGAGCGGGAGCTGATGATCGTCGAGGGCGCCTAGGGCAGGGGCTCCGGCAGCTTCAGCGTCGTCTCGCCCCGGACAACACCCTGCACGAAGGCGCAGCCGTCATCGAGGGCGTCGAAATGCGCCCATGCGGTGAAGGCGAAGATGTCGGGCTTCATCCAGAGCAGGATGTCGTTCAGCCGCACCTGCGGCACCTCTTCCGGCCGCTCGCGCCACGACAGGAGGGTGTCTCGCGCGCTCTGGGGCAGGCTGAGAAACTGCATGGCGTAGGCGACATATTCCTTGTCGGAGTCGCATCGCGGGTGGGCGCACTCGGCCTGCTCCATCAGGGCATGGGCCAGTTCGTGGACGATGAGGCTGTCGTAATAGACCTCCGGGTCGAGCGTGGCGAACACGCTGTCGCCTGGCATGACCTCGGCCACGGCGGACGGCGCGACGAGCGAGATCCTGTCGGTGCCGCAATGATAGAGGCCGACGCAAGTGTCGGACGGGCCGTCGATCCGGGGCACGATCTCCATGCTCACGGCGCGGCTCTGCGTCAGTCCGCAGGCGGCGAGCTGCGCCTTCGCGGTCATCGCCGCGGTGCAGACACGCTCCGCGGTGGCGGGGTCGGGGGCGTCGACCGCAAGCATCGGGTCGGTGCAGGCGGTGGGCTCTGCCATGGCGCCCGTGGCTGCAGATACCGCCAGGGCTGCGACGGTGGCGAGGACGGTCGGTCGTGCGCGCATGTCTGTCTCCTGCCGGGCGGTTCATCATTGCCGCGGCGGCAGTTCGTCTCCTTGATGCCGGTCAACGGCGAAGCCCCGGCACCGCGATGCTGACGCTGGCCGAGATGACGGCGCGCCACGCCCAGGCGGGCCGGATCGAGGCGATCCTGCTGCGGCCCGCACGCCTGGCCCCGCCCGAGCCGGTCGCAGAGGCCCAGCTCGGGCCGGCAGGGCTGGACGGCGACCAGGCGCGCCGGGGCAAGCGTGCGCTGACGCTCATCCAGGCCGAGCACCTGCCCGTCATCGCCGCGCTCGCCGGGCTGGAGCGCGTGTCGCCGCAGACGCTCCGGCGCAATCTTGTCGTGTCGGGGCTCAATCTCGCGGCGTTGCGCGGGCGGCGTCTGCGCCTCGGCGCGGCGGAGATCGAGATCACCGGCCCCTGCGCCCCCTGCTCGCGGATGGAGGCGGCGCTCGGCCACGGCGGCTACACCGCGATGCGCGGCCATGGCGGCTGGTGCGCCCGGGTGCTCGTGCCGGGACTGATCGCGGTGGGCGACGGCGTGGCGCCCGGCTGAGGGCGCCCTGCCGGTCAGGGCCGCTCGCGGTCGAGCACGATCTCGCCGCGGCCGATGGCGGCGAGGTAGGCGCACGGATCGGGCCGGGCATCGAGATGGCGCACGGCCGATGCGGCGAAGCGGGCCGGATCGAGCTTGAGCAGCACGAGCGACAGGTCGGCCCGGGTGGCCGCACCCACCCCGGCCGCGGCGAGGAACGCGGCCCGGTCGGCCTCGGGCAGGGCGGCGATCTGGGCGGTATAGGCCACGTATTCGCCGGTGACCTCGCAAGTGCCGAAGGGACAGGGCACGGCATCATGCGCGGCATGGGCGAGCTCGTGCGCGACGAGGCTGTCGAAATAGCTCGCCTCGGGGATCGCGGCGAAGGCCGTGTCGGGGCGCCGCGCCGCGGCCAGCGCGGCGGGCGCCAGCATCTCGATCCGACGTTCGCCGCAATGGTAGAGGCCGGCGCAGCCCTCTGGCAGGGCGGGGACCACCGCGATGGCCACCGGCCCGCCGAGGGGCAGGCCGCAGCGCGAGAGCCGCTCGGCCGTTGTGCTCGCCACGCGGCAGATGTGGGCGGCGAGGGCGGGGTCGGCGCCCGCTACCGCGATGCCGGTGCCGGGGCAGGTTCGCGTTTCGGAAAGAAGGGGCTCGGCCGCAGCGGCACAGGCACAGAGCGCGAGGGCTGCGGCGAGCGGCCTCATTCCGCCGCGCGGGCCTGCCGCTTGCGCTCGTGCGGGTCGAGGAAGCGCTTGCGCAGGCGGATCGCCTTCGGCGTCACCTCGACCAGCTCGTCGTCGTCGATATAGGCGATGGCCTCTTCGAGGCTCATCCGCACGGGGGGCGTCAGCGCCACCGCGTCGTCCTTGCCCGAGGCGCGGACGTTGGTCAGCTTCTTGCCCTTGAGCGGGTTCACCTCGAGATCGTTCTCTCGGGAATGCTCGCCGATGATCATGCCCTCGTAGACCTCTTCCTGCGCCCCGATGAACAGCTTCCCGCGCTCCTCGAGGTTCCACAGGGCGTAGGCCACGGATTGCCCGTTCTCCATCGAGATGAGCACGCCCGCGCGCCGGCCGGGGATGGCGCCCTTCCACGGCGCCCAGCCGTGGAAGACACGGTTGAGCACGCCCGTGCCGCGCGTGTCGGTCAGGAACTCGCCGTGATAGCCGATCAGCCCGCGCGAGGGGACATGTGCCACGATGCGCGTCTTGCCCCCCTGCTGGCGCATCTCGGCCATCTCGCCCTTGCGGGGGCCGGTGAGCTTCTCGATCACCGCGCCGGCATGCTCGTCGTCGACGTCGACCGTGACCTCCTCGACCGGCTCCATGCGCTGGCCGTCCTCGTCGCGGGTCAGCACGCGCGGGCGCGAGATCGACAGCTCGAAGCCCTCGCGCCGCATGTTCTCGATCAACACGCCCATCTGCAATTCGCCGCGGCCCGCAACGTCGAAGGCCTCGCCGCCGGGCGTGTCGGTGACGCGGATGGCGACGTTGGTCTCGGCCTCCTTCATCAGCCGCTCGCGGATGACGCGGCTCTGCACCTTCTTGCCCTCGCGCCCCGCGAGCGGGCTGTCGTTGATGCCGAAGGTGACCGAGATCGTCGGCGGGTCGATCGGCTGGGCGGGCAGCGGCGCGTCGACCGCGAGGGCGCAGATCGTGTCGGCCACGGTGGCCTTCTGCATGCCGGCCAGCGTGACGATATCGCCTGCCACCCCTTCCTCGATCTCGTCCATGCCGAGGCCGCGGAAGGCCTGCACCTTGGCCACGCGGAACTGCTCGATCTTCTGGCCCACGCGGGAGAGGGCCTGCACCGTCTGGCCCGTGCGCACCCGGCCCGATTCGACGCGCCCCGTCAGCAGGCGTCCGAGAAAGGGGTCGGCGGCGAGCGTGGTGGCCAGCATGCGGAAATCCTCGCCCTGCCGCGCCTGCTGCTTCGGCCGGGGCACGTGGTTGACGATCAGGCGGAACAGCGCGTCGAGAGTCTTGCGCGGCCCGTCGAGCTCGGCGTCGGCCCAGCCGGAGCGGCCCGAGGCGTAGAGGTGGGGGAAGTCGAGCTGGTCCTCGTCGGCATCGAGGCCGGCGAAGAGGTCGAACACCTCGTCGAGCGCACGGTCGGGCTCGGCGTCGGGCTTGTCGACCTTGTTGAGCACCACGATGGGCCGCAGGCCGAGGGCGAGCGCCTTGGAGGTGACGAACTTGGTCTGCGGCATCGGGCCTTCTGCGGCGTCGACCAGAAGCACGACGCCGTCGACCATCGACAGGATCCGCTCCACCTCGCCGCCGAAATCGGCGTGGCCGGGCGTGTCGACGATGTTGATGCGGGTGCCGTGCCATTCCACGCTCGTCGCCTTGGCGAGAATGGTGATGCCGCGCTCGCGCTCCAGCGCGTTCGAATCCATCGCGCGCTCGGCGACCGCCTGGTTCTCGCGGAAGGCGCCGGATTGCTTGAGCAGCTCGTCCACGAGCGTCGTCTTGCCGTGGTCGACATGGGCGATGATGGCGATGTTGCGCAGGTCCATGGGAACGTCCTGAAAGGGGATGGCCGCGCGTTACCGTGCAGCCGCGGCGAAAGCCAGCAGGAAAGCGCCGCGCGGCCCACAGGCAGGGGGCGTCGGGGCGCGTTCCGGTGGCTCCCCCGCCCTCCGCCCCGCCCAGCCCCGCCCCGCGCATCGCGCGTCGCCCGTCGCGGCGGCCCCTGCTTCTTTCTGTCCGAAATACGCAGATCCCGCCGCGGCCGCGCGAGCCGGCGACGGGGGAGGGCGCCGGGGGGAGAGACCCGCGCGGTTGCCCTGCGGGACCGGGCGCGCGAGGGTGGCGGGATGGAGAAGATCGTCATCCTCACCGGCGCGGGCGTCTCGGCCGAGAGCGGTCTCGGCACGTTCCGCGATGCGGGCGGGCTCTGGGCGCGCTACGACCTCGAGGACGTGGCGACGGCGCAGGGCCATGCCCGCGACCCCGCCCTCGTGCACGCCTTCTACAACGCCCGCCGCGCCAATTGCGCGGGCGCCGCGCCCAACGCCGCCCATCGCGCGCTCGCCCGGCTCGAAGCCGAGTGGCCGGGCGAGGTGGTGCTGGTCACGCAGAACATCGACGACCTGCACGAGCGCGCCGGCCAGGCCCGCGTCATCCACATGCACGGCGAGATCCAGCGCGCGCTCTGCGCGGCGTGCGACCACCGGTGGGACGCGCCCCCCGAGATGTCGCCCGCGACGGCCTGCCCCGCCTGCGGGGGCGCGGCGGCGCGGCCCGACGTGGTGTGGTTCGGCGAGATCCCCTACCGGATGGACGAGATCGCGGCCCATCTCGCGCGCGCCGACCTGTTCGTGGCCATCGGCACCTCGGGCACGGTCTATCCCGCCGCCGGCTTCGTGCAGGAGGCGGCGGAGGCGGGTGCGCGCACGCTCGAGCTGACGCTCGACCGCTCGGAGGTCGCGAGCCTCTTCGACGAGAGCCGCCTCGGCCCGGCGACGGAGCTGGTGCCCGCCTGGGTGGGCGAGGTGCTGGGCCCGGGGGGCGTCAGCCGACGGTGACGGCGCGGCGCTGGTCGCGCACGGCGCGCACCAGGCTCATGGCCGTCAGCGCCGAGGAGCGGGGATTGTCCGGCAGGCCGCGCCCCTCGATGCGGAAGCTCAGCCGGCCGAAGGCGCCCTCGGCCTCGATCTCGTGCAGGTTCGCGTCGATCGCGGGGTCGGCCACGAGCCGCGCCTCCGTCGCGTCGAAGCCGATCCCGGCGAGCGCGACGGCGGCGGCGACGTTGGCATTCCCGGGGTAGGCCAGCGCGCAGGCCCGCGCGGTGCCTTCGAAATGCGTGGCGGGGGCCGCAAGGCTGGCGAGGTCGAGCAGGTCCTGCGCGGGCGAGCCGGCCCAGCCGGCGGGTGGCTTTCGGCCCGTATAGGCGACGCGAGTCAGGCCCCCCTCGCGCGCCGCCGACAGGGCGTCGAGCGCGCCGATGGCGCCGGTGGCGAGGTGCAGGCGCGCGCCCGAGCCCTCGGCCGCCGCCCTCAGTTCGGCCATGAGCGCGTCGTCGGCAAGCGCGCCGAGCGAGACGGCGATCAGGTCGAGCCCGCGGCCGAGCACCGACGCGCCGTGCGCCCTGAGGCCCGCATGCCCACCCGCCTCGACCACGCAGTCGAGCCCTTGGGGCAGTCTCTCGGCCTCGGTCACGGCGGGGGCGCCCATGTCGGCCTCTGCGATGGCCTCGCGGCCGGGTCGGCAGATCACGGCGGCGGGCCGGCCGGTGGCGGCGACGAGGGCGCGCGCCTGTGCGCGGTGTCCTCGAGGGTCGCGGCGTTCGGCAGCGGGTGCTGCGCGCCATTGCGCCCGTGAACCGAGTAGAGCTCCGCCGCCGGGTCGTAGCGCAGCTCCGCCTGACCGACGCCCGGCACGCCGACGAAACCGTAGGACACCCGTTCGCCGCCCGCGCGCGCGCCGTCGAGTTCCGCCAGCGCGTCGATGCGCAGCGCCGCGAGCCCGCGTGGGCGCACGCCGTCGACGGTGTTGTCGTAGGGATAGAGCTGGGCCGCGAGCCGGTTCGCCTCGTCGGTGCGCCCGAGCAGCGCGTTGACCGTCACCTGCGCGGCGAGGCGGCC
>HLSNC_1001301_pt1 | contig 11935 bp, 9 predicted proteins | sample HotLakmetagenome_2_FD_14041 | JGI IMG/M metagenome (IMG submission 14041)
CCACTCGAAATTCCCTAAAATCCCTTTGAGGGATTGAAACCTCTAAGCAAAATTGAGAAGAATAAATGTAACCGCTCGAAATTCCCTAAAATCCCTTTGAGGGATTGAAACGAAGCAACTGGTAGCGCCGCATCAATAAAGTCCGCCACTCGAAATTCCCTAAAATCCCTTTGAGGGATTGAAACCTCGACTAGCGGCTTTGGAGGTTCACCGACGGTTAGCTCGAAATTCCCTAAAATCCCTTTGAGGGATTGAAACTCATCGTTTCCCGCGTGGGCCCAGCTAAACCTCCAACTCGAAATTCCCTAAAATCCCTTTGAGGGATTGAAACTGCCCTTCTGGCGAGCATAAGACAGGCAGTGCTTAGCTCGAAATTCCCTAAAATCCCTTTGAGGGATTGAAACCGCGGACGGATAGCCAATAGTCCCGCTGGCAGCTTCGCTCGAAATTCCCTAAAATCCCTTTGAGGGATTGAAACTACTCTCCTGACGCGCTGACCAAGGGACATAATCGACCTCGAAATTCCCTAAAATCCCTTTGAGGGATTGAAACCATATTCCAGACTCGCTCATCATCTTCAAAGCTTTCAACTCGAAATTCCCTAAAATCCCTTTGAGGGATTGAAACAGCTTTTGTGGGGGATATTGTGGCGGGACAAATATACCCTCGAAATTCCCTAAAATCCCTTTGAGGGATTGAAACAGCATCAAAGGCGAGGTAAATGGGACGGCCTGGTTGGCCTCGAAATTCCCTAAAATCCCTTTGAGGGATTGAAACCAGCAATTCGGCAATCCAGAATATTCCGAGTTAGTTAAATTCCTCGAAATTCCCTAAAATCCCTTTGAGGGATTGAAACGTGTAGAGATATTTCTGGTCCTTGTCATCTGTGTACTCGAAATTCCCTAAAATCCCTTTGAGGGATTGAAACCAATTGGGGAAACAATACGGCGTGACTTCAGCGGCCACTCGAAATTCCCTAAAATCCCTTTGAGGGATTGAAACGAGCAACGTGCAACGCCCTGTGCGCACTTCCTTAACTCGAAATTCCCTAAAATCCCTTTGAGGGATTGAAACCTTATTTGATTGGACGCTCTTTGACCGAAACCCCGACTCGAAATTCCCTAAAATCCCTTTGAGGGATTGAAACAATTCCCCTCATCTCTCACAGCCCCCCCCTAGGGGCTCTCGAAATTCCCTAAAATCCCTTTGAGGGATTGAAACTTTCAGGCAGTCGGCGATTTTGCTGTACGAAAACCCACCTCGAAATTCCCTAAAATCCCTTTGAGGGATTGAAACTCTGGGGGGATGGCCTATCCCCCCGCAAGTCCGCCACTCGAAATTCCCTAAAATCCCTTTGAGGGATTGAAACAAACGCTAAAAATCTGATTACCTATTTCAATTCCCCACTCGAAATTCCCTAAAATCCCTTTGAGGGATTGAAACTCTTTGGCGTAGATTTAGGGACCCGGACCAGGTGGCTCGAAATTCCCTAAAATCCCTTTGAGGGATTGAAACTGGGAAGACGAGCTAGGCGACATCCTGGGCGGGCTTACTCGAAATTCCCTAAAATCCCTTTGAGGGATTGAAACGCTGAATCTCATGCCGATACACGGGTCGGTCTCCTCGAAATTCCCTAAAATCCCTTTGAGGGATTGAAACTGAGTGATTCAAGTTGACCCGTATTTACGTTGATTCTCGAAATTCCCTAAAATCCCTTTGAGGGATTGAAACATCAACCGTAGTGAACCGCCCCACAGCCTCTAGACTCGAAATTCCCTAAAATCCCTTTGAGGGATTGAAACTTCGTACTCAAAAACGAGAGCGGACTTTTGGTCGACTCGAAATTCCCTAAAATCCCTTTGAGGGATTGAAACGCGTAGATTCGAGCAAGCGCACCTATGCTCTGCGAGACGATACTCGAAATTCCCTAAAATCCCTTTGAGGGATTGAAACTTTGGATTATGCGAAGGTAAATGTGGGGTTAAGCACGGATTCTCGAAATTCCCTAAAATCCCTTTGAGGGATTGAAACCTTGGAGACGAACACGATGGGCTGACGAGCGTTACCCTCGAAATTCCCTAAAATCCCTTTGAGGGATTGAAACTTTTTCTATCCCCTCGTTATGAGATAGCTGCTCCGATACTCGAAATTCCCTAAAATCCCTTTGAGGGATTGAAACAAGCCGCTCGTCTGTGAACCTGAAACGATTACACTCGAAATTCCCTAAAATCCCTTTGAGGGATTGAAACCGGTGTTCCTTGCCTCCCGATGTAACTAATCTAGCGTCAACGACTCGAAATTCCCTAAAATCCCTTTGAGGGATTGAAACGGGATGTTTGCGCGCCCTCTCCCCTCTCCCCTCCTCGAAATTCCCTAAAATCCCTTTGAGGGATTGAAACTCCCGTCCTCCTGGCGTCGGAGGGGAGAGGGGAGACTCGAAATTCCCTAAAATCCCTTTGAGGGATTGAAACCGTGATTCTTTTAGTCCTTGGGAACCAGGCAGTTCCTCGAAATTCCCTAAAATCCCTTTGAGGGATTGAAACCTTTGACGTATCAGCCCAAGCGTCGGATTCCACCGACTCGAAATTCCCTAAAATCCCTTTGAGGGATTGAAACGAGGAAGGATTTAAGGTGTTCTTGTCCCATTATCTCGAAATTCCCTAAAATCCCTTTGAGGGATTGAAACCAGACCCATGTCCTCCCCCTCGGGAGTGTAAATATGCTCGAAATTCCCTAAAATCCCTTTGAGGGATTGAAACCTATCTCCGGGTTTCCTGTGGCGTATCGGAAGAACTCGAAATTCCCTAAAATCCCTTTGAGGGATTGAAACGGTTAGCCAAGTTTGTGCCCAGGTGACGAAGGGGGCCCTCGAAATTCCCTGAAATCCCTTTGAGGGATTGAAACAATCTTCAGACCATCGATGGGCAGACTATTCGCTCGAAATTCCCTAAAATCCCTTTGAGGGATTGAAACCTTAAGAACGAATGGAATGGGAAGGTGATGTTGCTCGAAATTCCCTAAAATCCCTTTGAGGGATTGAAACGAAATTGAAAGCTGCTGTCAAAGCATGGAATGAGGCTCGAAATTCCCTAAAATCCCTTTGAGGGATTGAAACTACTGATGGCCTGCTGAGACTTCCCGCTCATCCGAGCGTACCCGGAGCTCGAAATTCCCTAAAATCCCTTTGAGGGATTGAAACGTATCGGCTAACGAGACACCAAACACGGTAACCGAGGAACTCGAAATTCCCTAAAATCCCTTTGAGGGATTGAAACAATTATTCGCTATATACAAGTAAGAATAGGTTAATACTCGAAATTCCCTAAAATCCCTTTCAGGGATTGAAACATCCAGTCTCCCAGCATTTTCTTTCTGAAATTTCTTCACTCGAAATTCCCTAAAATCCCTTTGAGGGATTGAAACTAGCCCTGGAGCCGGAAATTGAAGCCGCGAAAAGGCTTCTCGAAATTCCCTAAAATCCCTTTGAGGGATTGAAACCCGCCAGCAAATTGGGTCGTGTCAACAGTAATAGACTCGAAATTCCCTAAAATCCCTTTGAGGGATTGAAACTATGCTTCCCGGTGGACCAGTTTTTACTCAGGCTCGAAATTCCCTAAAATCCCTTTGAGGGATTGAAACATCCTGAATCTCCTCCAGGATGACGATAATGCGCTCGAAATTCCCTAAAATCCCTTTGAGGGATTGAAACTCGATGGTTCCGAGGATTGTGGTACTGCCATCTTCACTCGAAATTCCCTAAAATCCCTTTGAGGGATTGAAACCGATAACAGCATATCGGGGGTTGACTTGACAGACTCGAAATTCCCTAAAATCCCTTTGAGGGATTGAAACCTTCAGTGAAGGGGTGAATTGATTGGTCACGACGAATCAACTCGAAATTCCCTAAAATCCCTTTGAGGGATTGAAACCCGGTGAAAACTCACGCTCTCATTCGCGCACTTAACTCGAAATTCCCTAAAATCCCTTTGAGGGATTGAAACCGAGGAATGGAATCCTGATGAGGCGATCGCACAGCTCGAAATTCCCTAAAATCCCTTTGAGGGATTGAAACATCTGAGTCATCGATGAGTTGCAAGTCTCCCCCCTCATCTCGAAATTCCCTAAAATCCCTTTGAGGGATTGAAACATCCGATCGGTGAATCCCTTTGGCGACTCAATTACCTCGAAATTCCCTAAAATCCCTTTGAGGGATTGAAACTGCAAATCCGAGGCAGGAGCCGTGGCGCGACTCCCTCGAAATTCCCTAAAATCCCTTTGAGGGATTGAAACCGTAAATTGTGGTATATTAAGCCAGCCATTGCGATTCTCTGACCTCGAAATTCCCTAAAATCCCTTTGAGGGATTGAAACCGGGTGAAAATTTTCGGCGCTCTTCTAACACTAAACTCGAAATTCCCTAAAATCCCTTTGAGGGATTGAAACACGGATACTTGACCATCGGGCATTGCCGTGATTTTCTCGAAATTCCCTAAAATCCCTTTGAGGGATTGAAACTGATGGACAATGAGATGGACGGTCTTCCGGCTAGCTCGAAATTCCCTAAAATCCCTTTGAGGGATTGAAACGAACATCACGCTCTGATTTTCGAGGAACTCCTCGACTCGAAATTCCCTAAAATCCCTTTGAGGGATTGAAACCTGGGGATGGTAGATCCCGCTACAGTTAACCCCCTCGCAATTCCACAGTCGAATACCAGAGACTCGATTTTTTGAAAAAATCGGGTCTCTCACCCCGATCGCCTCCGCGTTTCCCCCGAGCAACCCATCCCTCACCAAAAACCCCCGACAGGTCAGTTAAAATGAGGAGACCCTAAACATCCCTCTCAGCGCCGTGACCCAGCATCGCGCCCAACCCAACTCACAAACCCTGCACCATCACCTCGCCGCCATCGGTAAAAACTACTATGGCCTCCTCGGCCTGCACCCCTCCGCCTCCGTCATCGAAATTCGCCAAGCCTACCGCAAACTCAGCAAACACTATCACCCCGACACCACCCCCCTCCCCCCCCACATCGCCAAAGGGAAATTCCAGCAACTCAACGAAGCCTACGCCACCCTCAGCAACCCCGAACGCCGGGCCGCCTATGACCTAAGCATTCACTACTCCCGCATCTCCGTGATGCAGCCAACTCCCCCCCTCAACCGTCCCCCAAACGCCTCGGGCCATTCCCCCAACCACGCCTACCTCGATCCCATCGATCGCCCCCTCTCCCCCGGCGAACTCTTCGCCCTCCTCCTCATGGGGGCCTCCCTCCTCGGCTGTCTCCTCCTAGCCATCGGAATCGCCATCTGGCGCGGCGATCCCCTCTAACGCCTAGCCTCCCCCCGTCTTCTCCCTTACAATAGAGAGAGAGAATTTTAAGTTTTGTTGCGCGATATGATCCCCTCCGCTGACACACCCCTCTATAACCACCCTCTCCCCGATATCGAAGCGTGGCTACGATCGCTCGGCTGCGAACAAGATCCCCAAGAACTCCACCACTGGCGCGTCGAACGCCCCCAATGGGATGCCGATATCTGGCTGGATGTCGATCGCCTCGTGGTACGTTACCTCGACAAAAACGCCAGCCCCAGCAGCGACGAGGGCCGCTCCCGCTCCTTCCAATACTCCCTTAGCCGAGAAGACATCGAAGACGCCGTCTTTGGCGAAGGCGTCGAACAAGCCATCTTCGGCAATTCTTAAAACTCCTGTAACAATTGCGGGAGATAATCATAGCCATCGACCCCAATCACCGCAATAATCTGCGATCGCCCCCGACTCAACAGGCCCTCAAACTCCGCCTCCCCCAACTGGCCCCGCAAAATCGACAACACCCCCGCCGCCTGTCGCCACTCGCTGGCCTCAATCTGCTGTAACGAATAGGCCGCGATCGCCCCCATCGTCACCGCCCGCAGCCAATCCTGAAGCTGATAATAGCCCTCCGCCAGCGCCGCCAAACTCAACCCCTGCAAATACAAATCCCCCGACGACTGAGCCGCCTCAACTCCCTTGAGCAAATACCCCACCGCCCCCGACGGCTGTTCCAGTAACACATACGCCAGCCCCAAACTGTAATAACACAGCGCCAAACTCTGGCGATCGCCCAACTGCTGCGACAACTCCAACCCCTGCTCCAGATAGCCTAGCGCCCGTTGCGACAGCTCCTCATCCAAACGTTCCACCTGTTGCGCCGCCAACACCTGCGAATAGCCCAAATTCACCAACGCATTGGCCACCCCCAAGCGATCGCCCACCTGGCGCGACAAAATCAAGGCCCGCTGACTGCGATCAATGGCCTCACTGTACTGCTTGCGCGACAAACACAACCGACTCAAATGATTATAATTCGCTAACTCACAAGGGCGATCGCCCGCCTGCTGCGCGATCGCCAACGCCTCCTCATGAAACCCCTGCGCCCGCTCATAATCCCCCAACGCCCGCTGAGAATAGCCCAACAGCGTCAAAATCCGCGCCTTCTCCTGAGTTCCCTCCACCCGCTTCAAGGGAACCTCCAAATAGGCCAACGTCTGCTGCAAATACTCCCCAGACAACGACGCAAACACCCCCCCATACAGCGGGAACGTCTCCCGTTGCGCAAAACTGCGTAAAATCTGCAACGTCATCTGAAAACAACACTCCGTCAACCGCTCACGAGCCGCAAACCCTTGCGATAACTGACCCCAAATCGACGCAAACACCAAAAACGTACTTACCGACAATTGTTTGCCCATCTTGGCACTATAGGGCTGGCGATCGAACCAAGCCACCAACCCCCGCTGCAAGCCCTGCAACAGCACCGCCAACTCCAACCAAGGGCGATCGCCCAAATCCAGATGACGCTGAGCCAACGCCTCCACAGACCCCCCTTGCTGCAAGGTTGCAAACAACTCCCGAGGGAAATACGCCTGACTCTTGCGCGCCCACAACGACCAGGGGCCAGGCTGCTGCTGAGCCTCCCCAAAACCAATCGAGCGATTTCCTCCCTCATAGATCCAACTGACTAAATCCCCCTCCAACTCCGCCAATCGACCTAACCCATCACTCACCCCAGCTCCCAACTCCTGAAGATGGGACTCCGGCTGCGTCTTGAGGGCCTGAGCCAACTGTTGTAGGCGATCGCCACTCCAAGGTCGTTCCTGATTCGGGTCCAGCACCCCCACCAACAGCGCTAACCGCTCCCCCGACTCCGCCGCCGACAGCCGTTTCACCGTCGTCGTCACCGCCGCCGTGGTTTGATGTTCCTGTTCCCAGCGTTGATACTGGCCCTCAATCGTCTGTAACGCCCGCAACTTGCGCGTCACCTTCGACGACGAACCCGCCGAGGCTTCCAAACTCTCGCGACGTTCTAATAAACAGCGTTCAAAAATCTCCGACGTTCCCGGACGAATCTCCCGTAACAGCCGTTGATAGACCTGTTCAACCGATCGCACCCGTCCCGCCAGAGTACTATCGAGGAGTTTATCAATAACCTGTAAATAGCGATCGCGATCGGACATCACTCAACCCCACGTTATGGCAACAACAACTATGGCAACAACAACTCCACATCTCCCGATTGAGGAAGCCGAGGAACCTGGCGTTGACGGCGTTGTTCCTCTCCTTCCAGAGACGTCTCATCCACCGTCTCCTCCTCACCCTGCTCAGCCAACTCTCGATTCGCTTGTTCCTCCAGCAGAGCCAGATAATTGGGATTAAACACACTCGTCAACACATGAACCAGGCGATCGCGCTGCTGACGAGATAAGGCCGCGATCGCCGCCTGATCCCCTTCCAACGGGTTCTCCGTCAACACACTCGCCCCCGGATAGGTTTCCCGAACCATCCGCTCATAGGCCCCCAAATAATCAGCCAGAGTTAACTTCCAATCCAAACGAAACGGTCTTGGCCGGGACTTAATAAAAATGTGATAGCGAATCAGACGAGAGATCAGCGTATTGTCCTCATCCCTCTCCCCCGTTTCCGCATTCACATACTGATTTTCCAGAGGAATCTCCGGCATCATCTCATAAACATCTCGCCAGACATCGCGACTATTGCGCGATCGTTGGGCGATCGTCTGGGGTGACACCCAAGACCCCTCCCCAGCCGCCTCCTGCAACTGCGCCGCATTCGCTCCAATGACCGTCAACGCCATTAGACTCAAGGCAATCACCAAAAAATGCGTAACTCGCTTCTGCAATCGGGAGGACATCATGGCTCAAACCCGTTCCAACAATAGGACTCTCAATCCATCTAACATTGATCTAGCACTCAGATCTAACACTGGCTTTTAATCGCCAATAATCTCAGGTTGCGTCAACTCATCCGACATCTCAACGATCGCCCGCACCACCGGCTTCATTCCCGGCTCATCCAAATTATCAAAATCTTCATAGCGCCGACGTTTCGCACGATTGGCTACCTGAACCGTGATCCGATAGCGATTCGAGGCCGCATCGACGAGTTCCTCGGCGCGACGCATTAAGTTAGTGGTTTCGAGGGGAGTACGTTTCTGCATAAGATCAGGTTAACCAGCTCAGACAAAAGAACATCACCCCAGTCTAACAAACTCTTTGCCACAACGGTTCTACCGCAACGAATCAGCAGCTTGGAATTTAAGCGTTGACAGAAAGCGTAACTATGTTATAATGATAAATCGTTTGCCGATGTAGCTCAGTGGTAGAGCACTCGATTCGTAATCGAGCGGTCACGAGTTCAAATCTCGTCATCGGCTTTTTTTAGTTTTCGGGGTCTTCTGTGCCATCGATGACCCAGAGATTGCCCGACTCTTGCCAGGTCCAAATCAGCCGTGTTCGATCTCGCGAGAGTCTGCCATCGTTCATCTCATAGATGACATCCACCTCAACCACGGCTTCATTGCGATCCTCACGGATAACTCGCACATCATTCACCCGCACCCGATCGACACGACTCCACCAGTCTCGATAACTCTCAAAGCCCTCAGGATGTAAAGTGCGATTCTGTTGCACCCGCCGAGATAAGCGATTCCAGCCCAAACTGAGATCATAGACATCATCTCCCCCTAAAGCCGCGTAATAATCACGAGTACTCGCATTGACAGACGGACGCGGTTCTGGAGTCGGGGTTGGCGTGGGAGTCGGGGTGGGTTCCGGTGTCGGAGTGGGAGTCGGAGTGGGTTCCGGTGTCGGGGTTGGCGTGGGTGTCGGCGTGGGTGTCGGTGTCGGCGTGGGTGTCGGTGTCGGCGTGGGTGTCGGGGTGGGTTCCGGTGTCGGAGTGGGCGAGACCACTACTGGGCCATCATCATCTTGAGGGGTGCGATCGCGATCCTGCAAGGCAACCGTTGCCAGCACTCCACCGCCAATGACACCCAACAACAACGCCCCGAGAAGGACCCCTTTTTTACTCTTTGAGGCCGGCCCCGGCGAGGGACTTGTTCTCGGCGACGAGACTCCAGGAGACACCGCTTGAGTCGCCCCCTGCGTCGGTGGAGGTGTGCCTGCATTCCAACCTGGGGCAACGGCCACCGTCGGCTCACTCGTCTGCGGGCCAGGGGCCGCTGGAGGGACTGGCGCAATTGGCGTAGATCCGTTGCTATCTAGGGCCGCCAACATCTCGTCAGCCGTCGCAAAGCGATCGCGAGGATAGGCCGCGATCGCCCGCTCCAACACCGCCGCCAACGAGCGATCCTGTAGCGTCACCAGAGATTGCCAAGACATCTCTCCAGTGCGAGGATCACTGGGCAAATCCTGGGGAAGCTTACCCGTCAACAGAAAAATCGCCGTTAACCCTAAACTATACAAATCACTGGAAAACAAGGGCCGGCCCGCCGCCTGTTCACTGGACATAAACCCAGGAGTTCCAATCACAATACTGCTCGTCGGGGACCCCGAACCACTCATCACCGTGGTCATCGTCTCCCGTACCGCCCCAAAATCAATCAAGACCGGCGTTCCGTCGCGATCGCGCAAAATAATGTTATCGGGCTTAATATCCCGATGCACAATCCCCTGACGATGCACAAAAGCCAACACCGGCAACACCTGCCGCAACAGATCGCGAATCTCCGACTCAGAGAAAGTTCCGCGACGATTCAGCCGTTCGCTGAGGGTTAAGCCTTCAATCCACTCCTGAACCAAATAAAACTGCTCATCCTCAGCAAAGTAGGCATAAAGCCGGGGAATTTGCGGATGATTATCCCCGAGGGATTCCAAAATCGCCGCCTCGCGGGCAAAGCGTTGTTCAATCAGCCGCCGCGTCGCCTCATCACTCGTCGTCGGTTTAAGCTGCTTGAGAACACAACGCCGGTGGGAAGGCATTTGCGTATCCTCAACCAGAAACGTCTCCCCAAAGCCCCCTCGCCCTAAAGATTGTAAAATTCGATAGCGTTGGTTTACGAGTGTCATGAGGCCAGTTGACAGGTGACAGTTGACAGTTGAGAGTTAGGAAAGGGAATAGGGAACAGGCAACAGGGAACAGGCAACAGGGAACAGGCAACAGGCAACAGGGAACAGGCAACAGGAACTCTCACCCGGCCCGCGCGATCGCCTAGGATAGACAAAACTGAATAAACAAAACCGACATCAAACGTATGAAAACCATACCATAGTAAGATTTGCCCCTTTTAACCTTTGAAGTGTGGTGAGTTCATCAGTCACCGCTGACCCTTAACTAACAGCTCATCGTTCATTCTTCCTATTGTGGAACCTCCCCATTCTGCCTCAAAACGTCTACTCATCGCCGCTAGTGGTACTGGCGGTCATATCTTTCCGGCCTTGGCCACCGCTGAATGCCTAAGCGATCTGGAGTTAGAGTGGTTAGGGGTGAGCGATCGCCTCGAACAGCAATTAGTCGGCGATCGCTATCCCTTGCATCTGGTTAACGTCGAGGGATTTCAGTCTCGCCCTGGCTTAGCCACGCTACGGGTGATCTATCGTTTGATTAAAGCAACCCTCGACTGTCGTCGGCTTCTCAAACGAGGACGGTTTGATGGCGTTTTTACCACAGGAGGCTATATTGCCGCCCCGGCTATTTTAGCGGCGCGATCGCTGCAACTCCCCGTCATTCTCCATGAATCCAACGCCATTCCCGGCAAAGTTACGAAATGGTTTGCCCGCTGGTGTGACGTGGTAGCCGTCGGCTTCCCTGAAGCGGAACGACGACTGGGTAAGCATCCCACGATTTGCGTCGGAACCCCGGTTCGATCTTCGTTTCGCGAATCGCACCACCTCGACTTACCCATTCCCCCTGATGTCCCTCTGATCGTTGTTATGGGTGGGAGTCAAGGTGCCGTCGCCGTCAATCACTTGGTGCGTCAATGCGCCCCAGCTTGGTTCGAGTTAGGGGCTTGGGTGGTTCACCTGACTGGGGAGAATGACCCAGATGCGGGCAGTTTACAACATCCTCAGTATCTTGCCTTGCCCTTTTATGATCAAGTAGCGGCTTTGTTACAACGGGCGAATTTAGCGATTTCTCGTGCGGGTTCAGGTTCCTTAACCGAGTTGGCGATCGCCCAGACTCCCGCCATTCTCATCCCCTTTCCCTACGCCGCCGAAGACCATCAATTCTACAACGCCGTCGGCTTTATGGAAGCTGGCGCCGCCCGACTCTTTCGCCAAGAACATCTCTCGCCAAAACTTCTACAAACCGAAGTTGAAACCCTCCTAAAAGACCCTGAACAACTCCAACACATGACAACTGCAATGGCACATTTAGCGATTCCTAAGAGTGCCGAGCGGTTAGCTGAATTGATTCGAGAAAAACTGAATTAGGGAATAGGGAATAGGGAACAGGGAACAGGGAATAGGGAACAGGGAACAGGGAACAGGGAACAGGGAACAGGAAAGAACCCACCCCGCCCTGCGGGCACCCCTCCCAGGAGGGGAAGGGAACAGCCCTCTTGCCTCTTGCCTCTTGCCATCCCCTCCTGGGAGGGGCAGGGGTGGGTTATGCCTCTTGCCTCTTGCCTCTTGCCTCTT
>HLSNC_1001314_pt1 | contig 11745 bp, 10 predicted proteins | sample HotLakmetagenome_2_FD_14041 | JGI IMG/M metagenome (IMG submission 14041)
CGGGCCGACAGGATGGCCTCCGCCGCCGCCCTGACCGACTCGGGATCAGGCCCCGTCCGGTAGGCCGGATACCGTGCCAGCTCGGGGTCGGCCCAGATCTCGTCCGCCGGCACCGGGTCGTACTGGATATCGTAGGGCAGTCCGAGATGGGCCGCGCCGGATCGCCCGGTCGTCATGGCACGAAACGCCTTTCGTACCATCCGCGGAATGTGGTCCGCGCGTGTAATCACCGTGTTCCATTTGGTCAGCGGCGCCATCAGGGCGTTCTGGTCCACCTCGGTCAGCGGATACCGCCCGTAGGACGAAACCGAGACGTCCGTCGTGATCCCGAGTACCGCGTATGAGCTTTCATTCGCCTCGATGAGGCCGGGAAGGATATAGGTCGCGCCGCCCCCCGAAGGCCCTTCGCAGACCCCGACCCGACCGGTGACGCGCGAATACGCGTCCGCCATGTAGGCTGCACTTCGTTCGTCGCGGGTCAGCACATGCGTGATCGAATGGTCGAGTTGGCGCATCGCGTCATAGAACGGCAGGGTGGTATCGCCGCAAAGCCCGAAGATGTGACTGACGCCGTGAGCTTCCAGACTGCGCACCATCGCCTGCGCGCCGTTCATTCGGTTTTGCAAGTTGCCCCCCTTCAGCATTTCCGGGCCGGGTCAGGATCGGCACGCACCGTCGACGCCCACGTATTAGGTATTACACAACTCACCATCAGGGTGGGAGGTCGGGACGGCAAGCCAAGCTCCCGGGCTTTCTGGTATCCGGGGGCGGAATGCAGCCGTTTGCACAAAATTTCGCCGTTTGCATAATTCTTGAGGCACATCAGGGACAACGTGGCTGCCGATAGGCCGTGACGAGTGCACATGTGTCTGACACCACCCCGGGCAACACAGTCGGTGCTTCACTGGGAAATGGTTTCGGCCTCGCGCATGGCCCATATCCGCTGGCACGCCGGGCGCGCGTGAAGCGGCTTGAGCCAGGTTTGGGTCGCAGGGTATTCCGAGATCAAGCTGCCTTGGCCGGTGGAGTAGCGCATGATCTCGGTCATGTTGATGTCTGCCACGGTGAACCTGACGGCCGCTCTGACCGAGCGCACGGCCTTTACGCGAGATAACGAGCCGTATAACGAGCCGTTCGACTGCCCCGGCTGGGGCCGGTTCGAATTTGTCAGGCACCGCCGGTCAATCGGCTAAAAATCCGCTCCGAGCCCGGCGGTATCACGATTTCTGCGTTGGCTTCCTCGTCGGGCGCGCTTCCGGACCCTTTGTGACGCGCGCCTTGAACCGTTTCGGCTTGTCGCCATCCTTTCGGCCCTTGCCGCGTTCGCGACCCGGCCCGATGGGTTTGGACGGATCGGCGGCATCCTTGCGCGTCTGGGGGCCCATCGCGGCGCCCGTGCCGGATTGCCCCTTCTCCATGGCGTCCCGATCCTTAGCCTGTCCTGGGTTCGGCTTTCCGTGCTTGGGCTTTTTCGCCGTGTATTTGTCCGCCCTGTCCTGGCGCGCATCGGGTTTTCCCCTGCGCCGTTCGGTCGGATCGGTCGCAGCGCGTTTCACCTCAACGGCCTTCCGGGTCCCGGCGGAGGGTCTGTGCTTTTCCTCATCCTGGCGAGGCACGTCTTGCGGAACCTTCGGTGTGGCCGGCGGACCCTTGGGCGAGGCGTCGAACTCCGGCGGGCCCGGCAGTTCCGTCAGACGCGCGCCCTGTTCGATCTCGAGTTCGGGGCCCAGCTCGGTCTTCATGGCGGAAACGGCATCGGTCAGGATCTCGATGAAGGTCTCCTGATATTGGACACGAATGGCCCCGATCGCGTCCTTCGACAGCCCCGCATTGCGGCACAGCATGGGAAGCAGCCAGCGCGGCTCGGCGCGCTGCTTGCGACCGACCGACAGCGAAAACCAGGTGCTCGGCCCGAAGGCGGAGGGCTCGCGCGTCGTGCGCATGCCGGGCTCGGGCGTGTCGCCGAGGATCTCGGGCGCCGAGTTGCGGTCGCGATAGAGCCGCAGATAGGCGGCCGCGACCTTTTCGGCTGAGTGCGCCTGCAAGAGTCGGTCGGCGAAGGTCTGTTCCTCGGGGCTGAGCGCTCTGTCCCATGCGGGATCGGACATCAGCCTCTCCTCGTCGCGGGCAAGCACCGCTTCGGCCGAGGGCGGCGTGCCCCACTCGGCCTCCAGGTTGGCGAATTTCAAGAGGCGCTGCGCCTTTGGCTTTTGACGCACCGGCACGATAAGCACCGAGGTCCCCTTGCGCCCGGCGCGCCCCGTGCGGCCCGAACGGTGCAGGAGCGATTCCGAATTGGTCGGCAGGTCCGCATGGATGACCAGCTCGAGACCGGGCAGGTCGATGCCGCGCGCCGCCACATCGGTCGCGATGCACACGCGCGCTCGACCATCCCGCAGGGCCTGCAAGGCATGGGTGCGCTCGGACTGGCTCAATTCGCCGGACAGCGCCACGACCGAAAACCCTCTGTTCGAGAACTTTGCCGTCAGCCGGGCCACCATGGAGCGGGTGTTGGCAAAGATGATCGCCGTTTGCGGGTCATGATACCGCAACAGGTTGATGATCGCCTTTTCGATATCCGACGGGGCCACGGTCAGCGCAACATAGGCGATGTCGCTATGCTGAGCGCCCTTGTCGCCAACCTCGATCCGCCGGGCGTCCGCTTTCTGGTAGGTTTGCGCAAGCTTGGCGATGGCGCGCGGCACCGTCGCCGAGAACAGCAGCGTGCGGCGGCTCTCCGGTGTGTGGTCGAGAATGAATTCGAGATCCTCGGAGAACCCCATGTCGAGCATTTCATCCGCTTCGTCGAGGACGACAGCCTTCAGGTCGCTCAGATCGATCACCCCACGGGACACATGGTCTCTGAGACGGCCGGGCGTGGCGACAATGACATGGGCGCCGCGCTCGATCGCCCTGCGTTCGGTCCGGGCATCCATGCCCCCGACAGCGGAGGCGGTGACGATCCCGGCCTCCGCGAATAGCCAGTCGAACTCCCGCTGGACCTGCATGGCCAATTCGCGCGTGGGCGCAATGATCAGAGCCAGCGGTGTCGCCGGACGCTCAAATCGTCCATCCCTGTCCAGCAGATCATGTGCAAGGGCCAGCGCGAAGCCGACCGTCTTCCCGGAACCGGTTTGCGCCGATACCAAAAGGTCAAGCCCGGCCAATTCCGGCTGCGTCACCGCCACTTGAACCGGCGTCGGTTTGCGGTAGCCCTTGGCGGCCAATGTCTTCGACAGCGTTTCGGGCTGTCCGGAGAAATCCTGCATGCATCACCTAGAAGGAGGGAAGACCTCGCCATTAAGCGTGTTGGCTGCCATTGTATAGACCGCAGGAATGACCGGAACCGATGGTATCCGACGGGGTAGTGCGCCGCGACGGGGCGGGAAGCGGAAGCTGTCGAATGCAAGGGAGTGGGTCCAGCCGGTCAACTGGCCTTGCCTGTGTGGACAGCCCCGGTTTTGCATGGGTAGTGTCCGTCAAGGTGGTGTAATTTCCCGGATGGCCTGAGGGCATGATCAGGCGGCTTTCGTTGTGATGCTGAGACTGGGGTCGATCTCCTCGGTGTCGATCCGGGCGACGGCCTCGATCATCATGTAGCGGCCCGAGGTCTGCCATTCGTCATTCTGCTCGAACGGCACCGCGCCGATCAGGCGCATGATCGAGGCCGCGTTCGGGAAGATCCCCACGACATCGGCGCGGCGTTTCACTTCCTTGTTCAGACGCTCGATCGGGTTCGTGCTGTGCAGTTTTGTGCGGTGCTGGCGGGGGGAGGTCGGGCCGGTCCGCCGCAGGCGGCAGACTGACAAGTGGACAGTCTGAATCAAGAACGGGCGGAGCCCAATATTCGCCAACAGGTCGTGCTTGCTGGCGTCCATCAGGTCGGCCAGCTTGGGCCAGCACGGGCGCAGCTGTTCGGACACCTTGCGCATTCGCCATTGTCCTCGGACCAATGGCGGTCAATGGCTCATTCTCGCCGGCGTGCGCGCGGTCGGGTTGGTCGAAGGCTTGCCGGATCGCGGCCGCGACGACGGTATGCTGGCCGCGCGAGACATGGCCCGAAACGAGGCCCTGCGGGACGCCAAATACCTTGGGCACGTCCTGCGGCGGTCCCTCTCGGCAGATTGCTGCGCAATCGCATGCCGGGCAATGGTTGAAGCGGATACCACCGCCGAAACCGCGTCGAGACCAAGATGCACTGCGTGAAACTGCGGGGTCAGCGGCTCGCGGCACGGGACTCCGACCGTCAGTTCGCCGAACTCCGGGTCCGCATCGCCGTCCGGCGTCACGATCTCTTCCCGTCGGCAGGTCGGGGCGCACGACCCGTCCCGGAACCTTCCGGCAGGCACAGGGACGCGCCATCGGCGTACAGGGCCTGCCATATCGCCGCTGACGTGAGCGGAATGTCCGGCAGGCGGACCTCCACGCGGCGCAGCGCATGGGCGACGGCATTGCTGGTCGCCGCGAGTGCCCCCGTCGTGCCGGCTTCGCCCGCGCCCTTCACGCCCAGGGGGTTGGTGGGCGACGGTACGTCATGAGCAAGAACCTGCATCGGCGGCATGTCCCCGGCTCTCGGCAAGGTGTAATCCATCAGCGTCCCCGTCAGGACCTGGCCGTCCGGGTCGAACCGGTGCCCGTCCATCAGCGCCCCCGCGATCCCCTGCGCTATGCCGCCCCTGAGTTGCCCTTCCAGCGCATGGTGGGACATGACCGTCACGCCGCCATTCGGTCGGCGTCTCTGGGAAAGGTCGGCGACCGTGCGCCTTGCGCCATGCGAAGGGGCAGCCAGGATCACAGCTCGATCTGGACGCGTCCGCCCACGATCCGCGCCGGGTACGTACCGAGAGCGACACAGGCCGGTGTGCGCAGGGCGGCGCCCGTCTTGTAGTTGAACCGTCCGTTGTGCATGGGACATTCGATCGTGTCGTCGAGCACCAGACCGTCGGCCAGATGCACCTGTTCGTGGGTACACAACCCGTCGGTCGCAAAGACCTCGCCGTCAGGCGATCTGTAGACGGCAAAGGTGCGTTCGCCATGATCGAAGCGGACAACGTCCTCTTCCTCGATGTCGTCCAATGCGCAAACGTCGGTCCATTCTGCCATGGAACAGGTCTCCCTTTGGTGATGTGTCGGCCTCAGCGCTGCCCGACGGCGTTGTGGAATTCTTCCCGGTAGGGTCGCGCCGTCGCGGGAAGTGTCTTGCGGATGTAATGGCCCGGCTCCCGCCTTTGCCGGATGAGCGCCGGGATCATCTCGCAATAGGCGTCGATAAACGAAGTGTTGGGCGGTGGAAGATCGTGCTTGATCAGGTCGTGAAGCCTCGGCAGCGCGTGGTAGGGCACCATGGGGAACATGTGGTGTTCGACGTGGTAGTTCATGTTCCAGTAGATCCAGCGGCTGACCGGGTTCATCAGCACCGTGCGGCTGTTCAAGCGGTGGTCGACCACGTCTTCCGCGAGGCCCCCGTGCTGCAACAGCCCCGTCAGAAACATGTGCCACGCGCCGTAGATCCTCGGCCCGCCGATCAGCATGAGGGGAATGATCGACCACCAGGCGACGGCGGAGCCAATGGCCAGCGCGTAGATGGCGACATGCACCCGCGCCCAGAACACGGCCTTCGGGCGTTCGCTTTCCGGAATGTACTCGGCCTCCTCGGCGCTGATCCGCCCCAGAGCGTTTCGGATGAGGGTGCGCATCCAGAAGATCACGTCGGGCAGCCCGATGAAATGCAGCACTCCCATCACGAGGTCCGGCGGCCGCATGAACGGGATCTCGGGGTCCCGGCCCACGATGATCGTGTCGGTGTGGTGTCGCGCATGGCTCCAGCGCCAGCTTACCGGGTTGCGCATCACCATGAAGGACGCGATGTGGTAGACCGCGTCGTTCATCCATTCGGTGCGAAACGCGGTTCCGTGCCCGCATTCATGCCAGCGCGAGTCGCAGGCCGATCCGTAGAGCACCCCGTAGACGATCCAGAACGGCACGCTCCACCAGCTTCCCCACAACAGGACGCCGCCCGCGCCGCTCAAGACAAGCAGCACCAGCCAAAGCAGGGTGTCACGGATCGCCGGGCCGTCCCTGCGGCGCATCAGGTCCTTCATGACCTTGCGGGGTACGTCGGAATGATACCAGTCGGCCGAGGCGAGGCCGATCTCGACCGCGTGCCGCCCCTCGGGGCCGGTCAGTGAATAGTCGCGCGGATACGGGCTGTGCGCATCGACTGCCGTCACGTCAGGTGTCCTCCCTTGGGCCACGCCTGGCCGGCGCAGGCGGCGGTTCGTGTCTTGCCATCAGCTCACTCGGCGGCGCGGGCCATCAATTTGCATCATTAGTCTTCAGTCACTTAGCAATGATTTTTAAATGTATCATTTCAATACATGTTCACAAGAAAATTGAGTGACGGAGTGGGTATTGCAAAAGCAATCATTTTGCATCATTCACTTCGATGCATCACTGGGCGTCGGCCGCAACGCGCCTGACGGCTACGGCAGAGACATGAGTGTTACATGCGCGCGACGATTGCCGATATTGCACGGGCCGCTCAGGTTTCCACGGCGACCGTCGACCGTGTCCTGAATGCCCGTGGCGGCGTGCGGGAAAAGACGCGGCAGACCGTAATGACGGTCGCGGCGCAGCTGGGATACCTCGACGATGGGGGGCCGATCGTCCCCGTCGGACGCCCCGTCACCCTGCATGTCCTCCTGCCCGAAGGGACGAACGCCTATATCGACGAACTGGAAGCCCAGTTCCAACGGCAGTCTGAGACCCTCGGCCATGTGTCGGTGATCGTCGAACGACTGCCGAAACTCGCGCCCCTCGCGCTGGCGGATCGCATCGCGTCGCTCAGGGGGGCGAGTGATGGTATCGCGCTGGTCGGGCTGGACCATCCTGCGGTCCGTGAAGCCCTGCGCGGCATCTCCGCAAGGGGCGTCCCCGTGCTGACCATCGCATCTGATGTCCAGCATGTGCCGGGGCGTCAGTATGTGGGCATCGACAATTCGCACGCCGGCCGGCTGGCGGGATTGCTCGCGGGACGTTTTCTGGGGGCGGCGGCCAGCTCGAAGGTCGCGCTTCTTTCGGGATCGCTGGCCTATCGCGGGCACCAGGAGCGCGAAATGGGATTCCGGCAGATCCTGAACGAGGAGTTCCCCAACCTGCAGCTGGTGGAAGTCCGAGAAATCAACGAAGATCGTGCCCTTGCGCGATCGGCCGTCGGTACGCTCCTGGCCCGGCACCCCGACCTTGCCGCGATCTACAACATCGGTGGCGGCACGATCGGCGTATGCGAGGCTCTCGAAGAAACCGGGCGGTCGAAAAACGTCTTTCTTTTCGCCCACGATCTGTCGGAGGCCAAGCGGGCCTACCTGCTGAATGGCACGGTCGACGCGATTTTCGACCAGGATCCGACACAACAGGTGCGCGAAGCCCTGGCGTCCCTGGTGTCGAGGGTCCGCCGGTTCAGATACACCTTCATTCAACCGAGCCTCCGGGTCATCTTTCGCGAAAACCTGCCCGCCGCATAGTTCCCGACCGTGACCCATCCTTGCTCCGGTGTCCGTCCACAGGTCGGACCAGCCCCCGATCGACGGTACGGGAAGGATCCACGCGGCGGATCTGCCGGCGCCACCGTCCTTGCGCAGACCGGTTCGAATTGGTTTGATGTCGGGACGGCTCCACCCCGACGGCATCGCACTGTGCCCTGTTGTTGCTCTGTGACGGCCAAGAGATGAAGGAGCCGAGCGCATGGAGATGACAGCACCCCGGATCGATCCGGCAAGGCCGGTCCTTCGGCGTCACATGGATGACGTTGTGTCGAGCTGCGCGCCCGTCACCGACCCCCGAACCGGAGCCGTGGACGAATGACACCTCGCCTCGATGCCCCCGAGATGATGCATTCCGTTGATCCGGTCAGCGCAGGCTGCCGCGGACGGGACGCCTGATGGCCGACACCGGCACATCTGCGGTGGCACCCACGCTGCCCCGGCGCGAGATCGCGCTCTGGGTCGCCGTCACCGCCCTTCTGGCCCTTGCCGTTTCACCCGTTCTCACGCGCTCGCATGTCGAGGGGTTCACCTATTTCACCGAGACATTGTCGATCCTGTTGCCCGATCTGTCGCGCGCGGATCCGCTTTGGTCGCTCACTCGGGATTTCTTCTACATGTCGCGGCCCGGCGTGATCTGGGCGATGGCGCCGCTGTCCGACCTGTCGCCCGGGAATGCCTATGACCTCCTGATGTGGCTGGCGATGCCGGTATTCCTGTCGGGGGTCATCCTCGCCGGCCGCCTCGCGGGTGGTGCATCCTGGCTGGCTTCTGTCGCGGCCCTGCTGCTTCTGCCGATCGCAGTGGAGGCAAATTTCTTCACCAACGACAATCTGATCGCCGGCGGCCTGTCGCTCTGGACGATGGCCGTGATCCTTGGACGGCGTGGCATGGCGTTCGCCGTGCTGGCGGGTAGTCTATATTCCCTGGCCGTGCTGTGCCGGCTCGACCAGGTCCTGCTGGCGCCGTTCTTCGCCGTGCTGGCGATCCTGCCTGCGCCGTCGCTCCGTTGGGCGGTAGCCCGGTGGGCGGCCATGGCGGTGGGCTTCGGCATCGTCCACGGTCTCTTCGCGCTGCTCGATCCGCAGGCGGCGAACCTCCTTTTCAGGATCGCCGTGGTGACCGAGGCCGACGGCATGTGGTCCCGGGACACGGTCACGCTTGCCCTGATGATCCTGCGCGATGCGGCGGCCGCCCTGATGGCCTTCGGGCTCGGATTGCCCGCCATCATCGCCGGCGCCGTGGTGCTTTATGCCCGCGCAAGGTCTGCCGCACGGCACGCATCGGGGTCGGTCGACGGTTTGCGGATATGGGCCATGCCGCTCCTGCTGATCGGCTATCCGTTCGTCATCTACGGGCTGACCGTCGGCAAGTACTACGATCCGCGCGGCTTCATCACCATGCTGCCCATGCTCGCGCCTTTGGCGGCCATTGGCCTCGACCGATGGGTGATCGGACCGCTGCAGCGGGCTCCCCGCGCAACGCCGGTAGCCAGTCGGAGCGCGCGGACCGCCCTGATGGCTGCATTGCTCCTGCTGCCCGTCTTCGTGCCGGGCGTGCCGATCCTGCCGGCAGTGCTCCCGTTGCCAGCAGAGACCGAAAACGCGCCGCCCACCATGACCGGGCGGATCTGGTACGGCGGCGCATGGCGCGACTGGCAGGAGCGGGAGTTTCATCAGCACGACCGGGCGGCCGAGAGGCTTGTCGAAACCCTGATCGCTCAACAGGCGGAGGCGGCCGTCGTGGCAGCCGGCTGGAACGAAGACCGCCGCCTGCAGAACGTCCTGGCGGCGCAAGGCTTCGAACCGCTGGAGGAGACCGGCACCGCCTGCGCACCGGTGGCCGAGCTCTGGTCCCACCCCGATGGCGCGAGGGTGCATCTCGTCCGCATGCATATCCCCTTTCTCCGGAACTGGGTGCTGACCTCGGCGTCGCTCTACGTCGCCCATGGCGCGGACTGTCTGCGGAGCGTGCCGGACGACCGGCGCTTTGCCCTCGATCCCATCGGTGTTCTCGTCACCCGGAACGACGACGCGGAACGCCTCTCGGCGGACGCGGATGGCCATTTCAGGATGACGGACGACGATCTGGAGCGGTTCGCGGAACGCGCCGGGAACACGATCCGGTCCTACGGCGCGGAGAGTGACCCGGTCGCCGCCACCGCGCAGGCCGTGGTCCGGAGAGCCCGCGAACGGTTGAACTGAGCCCCGTCATCCAACGGGATTTGCTGCGGCGGGGCAACGATCCGGCGCGAGATGGGCGTGGCGCGGCGGTCACGGTTGACGCATGTCATCATGCGCACCACGGTTTGCCCAAAAAACGCCGCGGCGTGGTGGCAGAGCCGTGCGAACGGCACATCGAGGCACAAAAAAACGGGGCGAGGAACCGTGAGCGGGCGTGATTTCACATGCGGCGACGACTGACAGGCGGCTTTTGGGCATTCGCCCTGGTCTCCGGCATCGGCTGGGTGCTCGATCTGTGCCTGACCATGGGGCTGGTGCAGCTCGGCCTGTCTCCCTTCGCGGGCAGCCTTGCCGGCGCGGCAACGGCCGTGAGTTTCGTCTACGTGGTCTCGCGCCTGATGTTTCTGGCCGATCGCAGGATCGGACGGGCGCAGGATTTCGGCCTCTACGTCCTTTGGCAGGTCTTCGCGATTTCGGCGGCCTCCGCACTGGTCGCCGTTATCGCCCATCTTCTGGACCCCGCCATTGCTGCGGTGGGCGCAGGCCGGGCGTCTCCAGTCGCCGGCTTCAACACGATCACGATCGCCTCGGGTCTGGCCAAGGCGCTGGTCACGCCGCTGACGCTGATTGCCAATTTCCTGTTCCTCGGATGGCTGACCGGCCATGGGGCGCGCATGGTCTCGGCCGGCGCGCGGGGCACGCGATAACGATGCGCAATCTCGTCTTCATCCCGATGTACAATTGCGCCGCCCAGATCCCTCGTGTCCTGGCCCAGTTCGACGACCCGTCGGTCCGGCCCTGGGTCGATACGGTGCTGTGCATCGACAACCGCTCCACCGACGGCACGCTCGACGCGGCGCGCTCGGCGCTGGAGCACTGCCCCGTGCCGACCCGGGTTCTCTTGCGCAACGACGACAATTACGGCCTCGGCGGATCGCACAAGGTCGCCATCGAATTCGCGAGGGCCCATGGCTACGACATGTTGACGGTGCTGCACGGCGACGATCAGGGGTCGATCACCGATCTCGTCGGCGTGCTCGAGGAGGGCGCGCATGCCGACGCCGATTTCCTGATGGGCGCGCGGTTCATGCCTGGCTCCCGGCTGGAGGGGTATTCGACCCTCAGGACCTTGGCCAACAGGGCGTTCAATCTCGTCTTCTCGGCGGTGTCGGGAACGCGCCTCCACGATCTCGGATCGGGCCTGAACCTGATGCGCGTGGACGCGTTCGCGGACGGGTTCCACACCCGGTTCGCCGACGATCTGACGTTCAACTACTACCTCATTCTCGCCGTGGCGCACCGCAAGGCGCGCCTGCGGTTCTTTCCGCTGGAATGGCGCGAGGACGATCAGATCTCCAACGCCCGCCTCACGCGCATGGGCTTCCAGATCCTCGGGCTTCTCGGGCGGCGGGTCATCTCCCCGCGCCGGTTTTTCGGGGACGATCACAGGGCGCATCCGCGGGCGGGCTATCCCTCGACCGAAATCGCGCGGTGGGAGGTGTAGGAATGCAAGGCAGCGCCAACCCGGTTGCCATGTCGCGGCCTGCGAAGCGGACCGATGCGGCGCGGACGGCCTTCGTTGCCGGCGCGGCGGTCTTCGTGGTGATCGCGACGCTCGCGCTTTTGCCGCTGACCGGTCCCTTGCCCCTCGTCAGCGCGCTGGCGGCGGGGCTTCTCTATCTGGTCAGTCACCTGCTCAGGGCGTTCCGGCTGGCGATCCTTTCGGTCGAGATGCTTGGCGTGTCGGGCCGGACGACGGTGCTGATGCATTTCGCGACGGCGCCGATCTCGCTTGCCCTGCCGCTCAAGCTTGGCGAGTTGACCCGGCTTTACGAGCTTTGGCGGCTCAGTGGAACGCTGGTCTACTCGGTCGTCGTCCTGCTGGTCGACCGGATGTACGATTCACTCTTTCTGGTTCCGCTTCTGGCCATTCTGCTTCTGCAGAACGATGCGTCCCCCGCCCTGATCGTACTGACCTGCGTGGCCGCCTTCGTGCCGCTTGCCGTCATCGTGGTGGGACC
>HLSNC_1001318_pt1 | contig 11709 bp, 13 predicted proteins | sample HotLakmetagenome_2_FD_14041 | JGI IMG/M metagenome (IMG submission 14041)
CGTGGTCTTGTACTTCGTAGGGGCCCAACTGCTCATACCATCCAGCTATCATGCTGGATTCATGCAGTGAATCCCTTAGCCGATTTGTGCAACAAAGCCGATTTGTGCAACAAAGCCCCATTCACATTAATCATGACTTTTCCAGAAAATGATGCAACAGGGCGGCGCTCCGGCTCCCCGGAAAAGTGGCCGGTTTTTCATCTGCAAAGTCGACAAGGTATTGCAGGGTGGACAAGAAATGGATAACCGGGCGTCAAAGGTGTAAATTATCGGCTGGATTAATCTGATCTGCCGCAAGTGACTGTGCTTCAATCGCCACAGTGAGGAAGCGGGAGACATCGGAGCAGGCGCGGATGATAGGCATATTATCCCGCCAATGATACAAGTCATGTGGAAAATTGGGCTTTCAGGCTCGCAATGTGGGCGTGTACTGGAAAGATTTGTCATTTGTTTTGGAGGTGGCGCTATGGGGAAACGTGAACGTTGGCTTGCTGTGGGGGCCATGGTCGCTGTGGCTGTCGCGGGGCAAGTATCGGCACAGGATCTTGTGTATCGCCCTGTCAATCCAAGCTTTGGTGGCAACCCGATGAATTCGCAACATCTGCTTTCGACTGCAAGTGCGCAACGCACGGCGACCGCAAGCGATGCTCGTCAGAGCGATGGAGACACGCCCGGGACTCCTTCGCCAGGCAGTTCGGATGCCGACCTATTCGTTCGGCAGTTGCAGGGGCGGTTGCTGTCCGCGCTTGCGGCCGAAGTGACAGACGCGATTTTCGGAACCGACCCGCAGGAAAGTGGGACGGTTACCTTTGGCACAACCACCGTCACATTCGAACGTTCGCTCGAAGAAATTCGGCTGGAGATCGCCGACAACCTGGAGGGAAGCGTGACCGAAATCATTGTGCCGCAACTCGTAACAGCGTCGGAGTCCGATTAATGGTAGTAAAATCGTTACGCGCTTTTGGAGGTACGCGGCGTGTGCTGCCCTTCATCGGCGTGATGTTGCTTGCTGGATGTGCCGATTATGCCAAGGATCTGGAAAACGCCTATCCACCCACGATGACCGCAGCGAGCGAGCAAAGCTTGCAGTTGCGCCTTCTGCCGGGCCCGGCTCAGCGTGTTTCGGTGGCGGTGTATGACCTGCCTGACCAGACAGGACAATATAAAGAACGTGAAAACGTCCAAACGCTGTCGCGCGCAGTCAGTCAGGGCGGCGGGGCTTTACTGATCAAGGCTCTGCAAGACGCCGGTGAGCGCCGCTGGTTCACCGTGCTGGACCGCACCAATCTGGATAACCTGCTGCGCGAGCGACAGATCGTGACTGAGATGCGTCGTCTTTACCGTGGCGAAGAGTCGCCGGATGCGAGCGCCATCCCGCCGATGCGCCACGCCGGAATCCTTATCCAGGGCGCCATCGTCGGTTATGACACCAACACCGAGACCGGCGGCTACGGGGCACGATACCTTGGTATCGGAGGTGATACGAAGTGGAAACTTGATATCGTAACCGTGAATCTGCAGGCCGTCGCCACAAGCACAGGCGAAGTACTTGCCAGCGTGATGGTCCAGAAACCCATCGCCTCTTCCTCGCTCCAGGGAGGCATTTTTCGCTATGTGGAACTGGACAAGCTGCTTGAAGTCGAGGCCGGCGTAGCCGCCAACGAACCGAAACAGTTGGCCTTGCAGATGGCTGTTGAAAAGGCTGTATTCAGCCTTGTTCTGGAAGGGGCCGAAGTCGGACTTTGGGAATTCGGGGATGCGGACGCAGGCAGAGAGCTCATCGCGATGCACCGCACTGAAAAGTATCAAGGTGCCGAAGTGGGCACGCGCCCCCGTACGCAGGCACGCCCGGACACGCGAAACGCCTCGCACATCGTTCAGACTCGACCCAAAACAAGACCGCAGACGTCGGACGCGGATGTCCGAGAGCGCGTGCTGACGCCCTCGAGCCAGCCAGAAGAGACGGCCCCGCCGACACCGCCGCCCGGGGTTCCGGACGAGGTTATCGGCGGATAGCAGTTGCCTGAACGGGATCATTGAGAGCATTCAAGAAAGAACCCCGGCGGAAAGTCCGGGGTTCTTTCTATTGGCGCACTCTCTTCCCGCCTGGATCCTGGCGATTGATCCCTGGCGACATTATCGCCGCGAAGCAAACATAGTTTTTTCTCATTTAGGCTGCATGGTCAGCAAAAGGGAAGTTGTGAAACGAAAGGTCAGGCCATGTCCACGCCGTTCAATCCTCGGCGAGTGCGGAATCTCGTAATTGCGACCTCGATGCTTGTCAGTGTCATGACGGGCGCGTCGGCACAGGACAACTCCAACACCCTGACTCTCGCCGTTGAGGGCGAAGAAAATGTACTTTACATTTCGCAGGTGGAGACACCGTCAGGAAGCGGATCCGGCGCGACGAACCAGATAGACATCACCATTGCCGGGGAGCGCAATGGCGGCGCTGCGAGCGGCTGGGTGACTGACCTGCCCTCGGATGCTCCCCTGATGCCCGGCGAATTGATGCAGGCAGGGTCTGGCAACAAACTATCTCTGAATGTACAGGGCCAAAACAATCTGTTCGCCATGTCGCAGACCGGCGAAGGCAATCGCATCACCGGTCAGATCATTGGCCAATCCAATGAGGCGCTGGTGGTTCAGAACGGAATGGACAACACTGCCGTCTTTTCGCAGTCAGGCCAAGGCAATACGATTATGGTTTCGCAAAGCAGTTTGTGATGGTATGAATGGGCCGATTTTTTCGAGAGGCTTTTCATGCTCAGATATCTTCTTGCATCACTTGTCTTGGCCGGTTTCCCGATCGTGGCATCGGCGGGCGACAACAATCGGGTCGACCTACTTCAGTCAGCGACTGGGAGCATCGGGAACACCTTGACGATCGACCAATCCAACGCCGACAATTCACTTGTCGCAGGCGACCCGCTGGGTATTCAGGGTGCGCCAGGTGAGTCGCCGGCTCAGCAAATTGGTGACGACAATACCGCCACGCTCACCTTGGAAGGTGATGGCACTCGCGCCTTTCTGGAGCAGGGTCAGATAGGCAGCCCCGCGTTCGGAAACGAGGCGAGCGCCTTCATCGCTGGCCTTGCCGGGATTGGCATGATTCAGCAACTTGGTGCAGATAATTTCGCCTCGCTCACAGTAACGTCCGAAAGTTCGACGTCTCCGTCTGACGGGGCGATCTTTCAGGACGGCAACAAAAACCGCGGAACGCTGACTGTGGAAGGCATCAATGTCAGTGGCACGCTGCGCCAGGTCGGAGATTACAACGCGAACAATTTGTCCGTGAGCGGCCAGAATTCATCGGTTGAGTTTACGCAGGAGGGCACAGGGATCGTCAATTCTGGCAATTCTGGCTCCCGGGGTGTTTCGGTGTACACCAACGCTGGAAATGTCTCGATCACCCAAACAAATTATTGACGAAACGAGATCTTCATGATCACCCGTCGCGCCTTTGCACCGATAGCGGTCGCCATGGGACTTTGTTCCTGCCCCGCCATGTCCGAAACCATCTCTCCCGTCATACCCGAGATTGTGCTGACCCATTCAGACGACTCCCTCATGATTGAAGGCGTCGTGAGTGGCACGGGGCCCGCACAGGTTACCGCGACGCTGTCAATCGAACACGAAGGGAGTGGCGGGCGCATGAAAACGAGTCAGTCACGTGAATTGGACCTGACCACAGGCGCATCGCGCCTTCCTGTGGCATCAACAGGGTTGAACTTCGGCGAAGGTTCGCTTTTGTCAGTTGACCTCGTCGTTACGATCGGGGACACGATCATAGCCGAAAGTCGGGTGACCATCGGAGAGCGCGACTGACCTTCCGCGGCAACATCAGAAGACGGTGGAATATTTGATGCGAAAGAGTGTTTTTGCGATTACGATTCAGGCTTTCTGCGTCGCAGCCGGCATGGCGGCCGCTCAGGACCGCGATGCGTTGATCGAGGCATTTGCGCAAGAATGGTATCAGTTTGACCCCGCGCAATCCACTGAGCAGGGGCCTTGCCGATTGATGCTGGGCACCGAGTCCCCGAACTCGAACTCGCCTTTGCCCGCAGAAAGTCAGAACTGTAAGGACCCATTTGACGATCTGAGTGGCTGGACAGTCGAAAATGGCCGACTTGTTCTATTTGACGATTCCGGAGACAGGCTCGCCGAGTTGGGCGGTAACCAGCGCCGTCTTACAGGCACGCGCGCGACTGACGGCTTGGGTATCGTGATCGAAAGAGCCAGTGGCGATGGAAGCAGCACGGCGCTCGCACGTGCGGTTCAGCGTCACCGGTGCTATTACTTGGGAACCACTGATGCCTGTGCGCCAGAGACGGAATTACAGGTGCCTGAGTTTAACTCGGATGAGAGAGGCTTGGCCGAAATCGAAACCCTCGGCAACCTTGTGGTACGGGCGCAACCGCGCAGGGATGCCTCAAGCGTGGGAACGATTCCGCAGGGCACTTGTGTACGGGTCAACCAGTGTCTGACTGCCTCGGATGGAATCTGGTGTCGCGCCCGTTTCGGTGAGGTGGATGCTTGGCTGGCGAAAAGCGCCTTGCGCCAGGAAGAATGGCCGATCGTGACATTTCGTAACGGCTGCAGCGCGGAAGCTGAAGGCGATTGATACCACGGCTCCCCGGCAGGGCAGCCAGTACGCCAGAGATGTCTGGCCCTTGCGGCCATTCTCATTGAATAAATGGCGCTACTCTTCCTGGTACGATCTTCGCAACCGGCACTCTATCCGGTTTGGCGATCACCGCATGATTTTAGCGGTCATGTAGATCCGCGAACCTCTTGCAAGACGCCGGATCCAGAATATTACCTTGCCCTTGCCTAGGTCGAGAGCTTGGGTCAAGGTTTCCCGAAATGTCATGCCCCATGCCTCCTGTTACCATATTGCTTTGCACTGCGAATGGCGCACGGTTTCTGCCTGCGCAGTTGGCGTCCTTTGTTGAACAAAGCCATGAAAACTGGTCGCTCTGGATCAGCGACGATGGGTCTACGGACGACACCTGTACCATTCTGCGCACTTTCATGGATGCCCACGAAAAGACCCATGACATCCGACTGGTCGCAGGGCCAGGGCAAGGGGCCGCGGCGAATTTCATGTCGCTTCTGTGTCACCCGGAGTTGCCCTCCGGGTTGGTGGCCCTGTCGGATCAGGATGACGTTTGGCACCCTCACAAGCTCGAGCGAGCAGTTGCACGCCTGAAGGCGGTCGCTCATGGGCAACCATCAATCTATGGCGCTCAAAGTGTGCATGTGGAGGAAGACCTCACACCCATCGGAAGGTCGCGCATGCCGCGCCGCGCCCCGAGCTTTGCCAACGCACTGACCCAGAATATCATAAGCGGCCACAGCACCGTCCTGAACAGTGCAGCGCTTTCGCTCGTCCGCGCTGCAGGGAAACCGGCGGGTATCGCCTATCATGACTGGTGGCTTTACCAGCTGATCATCGGTGCCGGCGGTGCGGTCCTGATTGATGCTGCGCAGGTGCTCTTGTATCGCCAGCATGCTGTCAATGTTCTGGGTGCGCATCGTGGATGGCGCGCCCGCCTCAAACGGCTCGCACTCGTCTTCGGAGGCGAGTACGGGCGCTGGATCGAGGGTCATGCCCGTGCGCTTGGCCGGGCCGAGTCATTGCTGACAGAAGAAAACCGGGAGATTCTCAACAATTTTCGCGCAGGGCTTGGCCGCGGCCCTTTGGGGTTGCCGCATGTATTGCGGTCTGGAGTTCATTCGCAAACGCGTGCCGGAACAGCACTGTTTTATCTTGCCGTTGCGTTGGCGCGGATATGAGGGGACGAATGGCGATGGATGTACGCGCCGGTTCTGCGTTGGTGCCCCAGCCAACCAGATCCGATTTGCCTTGCGTCATTCCGTTCGATAAAACCGACTTGCGCGGAAAAATGCGACTGGCGAAAATGACGCCCCTGCGACGGGCATGACTCATGCGTCTCCAAATCTCTCTGGACGATCCGCATTGTGCAGACCGGTTTGGATTTGCTCACCTTTGGCCGCTCGAAGAGCGTTGTAAACTGCGCCTGCCAGCTCGTCAGGGTTTTGTCCTTCGCGCGGTCCCGCCAACAGGATGCCGTTCTTGGCTCGTGACACGGCATCACCCTGCGCCCCGAGATCGAACGCGAGTGTGGGCAGGCCCGTGGCCAAGCATTCATGCACCGTATAGGAAAATGTCTCAGGCCAGATCGAAGGGATCAACCAGTGCGTGACCTTGTAGCGTGCCGCCAGATGAGGAATATCCTCTATAGCATAGGCCCCGTGGACCGGCACATCACCTGAAAGCGGGTAACCCGGTGCAATCCGACCGATCAGGACCAACCCGATACCCGAGTGCTCTTTCAAGGTTCTTGAAAGCGCCGATAGTACGGCAGCTCCCTTTTGCGGACCAATTGCGCCCAAGACGGCAACGACCACTCGCTCAGCGTTTCTTGGTCGAGGCAAGGCGGGAATGCTTTGCAGAAGTTTATGCGGGGTCACCATCACGCGCCCGGTGGCCTCTGGATAAGCGGCCAACACGATTTCTTTGCTCGCGGTGGAAAACGTTCGTAACCTTTCAGCTGATGCAATCACCCGGCCCCAGTCAGCACGCCATTCTGCGAGGGTTACGACAGTTCCGTCAGGGCGCTTGTAGCGATGGGCCGGATCATCGTTTTCGGGATCAGGCACACCACGGTATATCCCATCGCGACCCAGCAGCGTATATGATGGGCTGAGCGGCAAATAGTCGTGAAACAGGACTTCAAGCTTCGTCCGACTGGACAAGCGCAGCAAGAATTCCGGCAGTCCGGCCAGGTCAGGGTCCCCAACCGCGCAGGAATATATGATGCGGCGCTTGGTGATGGGCGTGAAAAGGCGCAATACGAATTCCAGATCGTCTGTATTCGCCGTCATGCGACCGTGTGGAGTGTCGAGTTCTATGCGGCATCGACAAGCGCCGCCAAATCGCAATACCACCGAGACCTTCTCGGCACGAACACGGTCCTGTAGATAGTTTTCGGCGCCTCCACCCATCGAATGTCCGATGAAGATCGGAATCTGATCCACACCCGAAAGGCTTTCGGCCCATGCCAGCGCGGCAACCAATCTAGGTGTAACCAAAGGGTCATCGCGAATGAAATCCTGTACCATCTGGTCATACCCGGGATAGCGCGAGGAGATGATAGCGTTGTTCTGTTGAATCAACGCCAATTTCTCGGGCCCGAAACTGGCACCTCCGCGATGCTCTACGAAAAGCCGCGATACGGCGACGTGGCGCCCTCCGAGCACAGAAGCACGTCGGCACCAATCGACTTCTTCGCCATAGCCGCGCCCGAAAATCGCATCAAAACTGCCGACGCGTCGTAGCCATTCACGTTGAATTGCCATGCAAAAGCCGACCCCGGTGGGAGCTTCGACCACTGGAGCCCGTCCATCAATACGTTCAAAAAGGGCAGCGTCCATTACGTCGCCCTGCCCAGTTACCAGTTCATTGCGAGCACATATGATCGGTGCAGTGAAGATTTCGGCGTCATTCGAGAGCGGTGTCGCCGAGGCCACGGACGGATCGGTCAGGGGGGCGACCAGCCGGCTCAGCCATCCCTTTGGCACCATCGCATCACTGTTGAGAAGTACCACCGGGCCTCGATCTGCATCTGTGAGTTCGAGGCCACGATTGACCGAGCCGATGAAGCCTAGGTTGCGGTCGTTCTCTACCAGATCGATTGGGTGATCCGAACGATGTTCATCGATCCACTCTCGCAGCCAGGGCCTCACCCGCGGATCTGAAGAGTCATCCTCGATCACCACAAGACGAAAGGGTCTATCGGAATTACTAACAACCCGGCCCAATGCCTCGGGTAGCAAATCCAGAGCGTTGTAAACCGGCATTATTATCGTGATGCGTTCCGGCAAGACCGTTGCGGGCTCTGCTGTGTCAGACCCTGTCAGAAAGGCAGGATTCAAAAAGGCACCATGGGCTTCACGCTGCCCCAGACGCAAGGCAACTTTCACACGACGGGGCAGGTCAGCATCATTGCGAAAAAGCCCCTTGGCGATCATCGGAAGAAGCGGCAGGAGGTCACGCCAGAACCACAACATCAGCTTTCTTTCGGCACGTCTTGCGATCTTGGCAACCTTCATGTCGTGTTTGATGACGAGGCTGTGATCTCCCTGTTCGAGCTCAAGCACCAAGGGCCCATGGTCGAACGGAAGACTGGCGCGGAAGCCAACCGAACTGTCGCATCCCAGCACGCTTGCCACATCATGGCGCTCCTCGTTGGGGCGGCGCAGAATCTGGGTGTCCCCCAGCCGAATGCGTAGCCCCGAGGCAAGAGTCCAGCCACGAAGAAAAAGCCGCCCCTGGTGGAGACGTAGTTCTTCCAGGTACCCTACGGTTGCGCCATTTCTATCGCGCAAGACGCAACCCGGCAGGGTCAGCTCCAAATGCTGTTCCTTGTAATAGGCCCGCATCCATCTGTAGCGAGCCATCTGAAAGCGCAACCTGTCAATCCAACCTGGCAATTCTGGGCCACCTTGTCATGTCTGCGGAACGTCCGTTTGGTTTCCTAGCAATTGCTGGGCAGGTTTGCCATATACGCCAATACATCATGCGAAAGGATGGGCAAATCCGTTCGGCGGGATGCCAGGATATCCCGATGAAACCGGCGCAAAAGCAACAGATCACTCACCAGCGCGTTCGTGCACTTCCGGTGAGTTTTTGTCCGTTGCCTTGCTCATGATGATCCATCCTGCTCAAGAGCTGGGGCCTCCGGCAAACCCGGTTCGGTTCACTCAGCGATTGAGCAGGGTGCGATGATGGCGACGAAGCAGTAAAAGGCCCATGATCATCGGAACCAAGATGCAAAACCCTACAAATACGAGGGAAATATAATCTGGTCGGTACATTGGGTAAAATCCATCACGCATCATTCCAGTCAGATGCAAAAGTGGATTATACCAAAGGAATTTTTGACCGATGGAGGGCATGTCCTCATAGATGATTAGCACCCCAGATATAAGAAAAAGGGGCCGGGTCAGGATAGACCAGATTTGTTGCCATACCGGGAAGCGCATGAACAGATAAGCGTTGAGACAGCCGACGCCCAATCCGAGCGCTGCCGCCAATGACATCGCCTGCAGGATCGGCCCCCAGCTGATCAGGACATCAAGATCCTCGTAAATGATAATTCCGCTCAGGATCAGGAATGAGGCTGTATAGACGACCGTCACATTGAGTAGAAAACGTGCAAGGACCGCATCCATCCACGTCACGCGCGGATAGCGCAGGAGTGGTTTTGAAAACGTCAGTGCGTTACCAACCTGACCGCCCAACACATTGAAAACTTGTAAAATCATGAAACCCGTCCCCTTGAAGAGCAAGAAGCTGGTACCCAATGAAGGCGAGCGGGCAAGAAGGGAGAAGGCGATTCCCAACAGGATGATCATGCCCAAGGGTTCCAATATGGCCCATATGTAGCCGCCTGGCGTCCGCCCGTAGCGCGTCGACATCTCGCGCAACATCAATGCACTGATTGAGCGGAAACTCGCGGCTGCAACCGAAGGCGTTGCATGTGTCCCGGTTGGTCTAGCTGGCATGACGGGCCTTCTCAGAAGAACTTCACCCTCGAAAATGAACACTTGGGCTTGTCTGGAGATGTTGATAAAAGCTGCCCGGCATGATTGCCAGTGTTAGTTCTTTCATCAAGGCTCCGTAATGAACACCCCCTCGCCTCAAAAGCAGGCTGAAGACCCGAAGCCGGGACAACCGGCCAACATACGCCCGCCTGCTGGCGTGGCACGTATGAAGCGGCGTCATACTGGGCTGATTATGAGCATGGTCTTGGTGATCGTAGTGCCCGTTGTGGTTACAGCCCTCTATCTGACCTTTTTTGCGGAGGATCAGTATGTCTCAAAAGTCGGGTTCACGATTCGACAGGAGGAGACAGGAACAGCTAGCGATCTTATGGGGGGACTCAACAACCTTATTGGTGGCGCGGCGCAAGGACACTCGGATCTGTTGTTCGAATTCGTACAGAGTCAAGAAATCGTTGAGCGAGTCAGCCAAGAGTTTGATCTACTGGACCACTACAGCCAGACTTGGCCAGAGGACCCTGTGTTTTCACTTTGGCCAACGGCAACAATTGAAGATCTGCTCTGGTTCTGGGGACGGATGGTGCGGGTCACGTATGACAAGTCGAGTGGTTTAATGCTTGTTGAAGTGCGTGCACGCGATCCTGACAGCGCTAAGCAAATTGCACAATTGATCGTGTCCGAGAATGAGCGCATGATCAATCGCCTCAATGAAAAGGCGAGGCGTGATACCATGCGCCATGCCGAGAGCGACCTGCAAGCCGCTCTCGAGCGGTTGCGTGCAGCCCGTGAAGCGCTGGCCAAATTTCGTGTAAGGACACAGATTGTTGATCCTCAAGCGGACATACAAGGCCGGATGGGGGTGCTCACCAGCCTTCAACAACAACTTGCCGAGGCTCTGGTGGAACAGGATCTGCTGTCGGAATCCACAGATATCGACGATCCGCGTTTTCGGCAGTTGAAGCGGCGAATTGAAGTCTTGCGCAACCGCATTACTGAAGAACGCAGGAGTTTTACCCAGCAGGATGTGACTGTTGATGAAACCGACTATCCGCAATTGATTGCAAAATTTGAAAGCCTACAGGTCGACCAGTCCTTTGCTGAAGCCACTTATCAAGCGGCGCTTACGGCTCTGGATTCAGCGCGGTCCAATGCATCGCGCCAGAATCTGTATCTGGCAAATTTCATCCAACCCACTCTTGCACAGAGAGCGGAATACCCGAAAACAATTCATATTATTGGTTTGATGCTGCTGCTCACAACCTTGCTTTGGGGAATCGTGGCGCTAGTCTATTACAGCTTGCGTGACAGGGGCTAAGAGACTGGGCAAGCGGGAAGGATGATTGAGTTCCAGAACATATCAAAGGGATTTTGGGTCCGTGGGGTATATCAGCCCGTCATCTGCAACTTGGACCTGGTCTTGCCTAGTGGCAGATCACTTGCACTACTCGGGCGCAATGGGGCTGGAAAATCTACACTTTTGAGTATTGTGGCGGGCACAATGCGTCCTGATACCGGGCAGGTACAAAGCGATGGATCAATCTCCTTTATCGTAGGTTACGCTGGTAGTTTTCACGGCGATATGACGGGCGCACAAAACACCCGTTTTGTGGCGCGTATCTATGGTGTGGACAGCGATGAGCTAACAGATTTCGTAGAAGATTTTGCTGAAATTGGTCAGCATTTCAATATGCCCGTACGCACCTATTCTTCTGGTATGAAATCGCGCCTCGCTTTTGGAATATCGATGGGAATAAGGTTTGACACCTATCTGATCGACGAAGCCACAGCCACAGGTGATGAGCGGTTCAAGAGAAAAAGCAAGGAAGTGTTTCGCTCTCGAATGGCTGAGTCCAGCGCGGTCATGGTCAGCCATAACATGCCAGAGGTCAGAAATTTCTGCGATGCCGGGCTTGTGCTTCATGGTGGAGAGATCGAAGTTTACGATGACGTCGAAGATGCGATTCAGCGCCATCAGGAGCTATTGATTTAAAATATCCGTGGCTTTGTTGCACAAATCGACTAAGGGATTCACTGCATGAATCCAGCATGATAGCTGGATGGTATGAGCAGTTGGGCCCCTACGAAGTACAAGACCACGAATTGGTCGGCTTACAATGA
>HLSNC_1001319_pt1 | contig 11688 bp, 15 predicted proteins | sample HotLakmetagenome_2_FD_14041 | JGI IMG/M metagenome (IMG submission 14041)
TCAAATAGCTTTGGAAGTGCAGATGATTCTATTTCTCGTTCATTGGGTGCAGGTACTTATTTTGTTCGAGTCTTTCAAGGACGTAGTACTGCGGATACAAAATACAGATTAAGGCTCAATGCTACAGCCTAAGCTGTATTCCTGAAATGCTTCAAAGGGATAGGAGTCTCAACATCTCATCGAGTCGGGGATGTTGAGACTCCTCCCAACTCGTCTCACGGTCGATTTAGCTATGTCCTTTGACAATAATTCTTAGCGTTAGGAGGAGATGTTCAGGCTTAGGAAATGTAGGTTGCTTTAGCGGATTTCAGGCAACAGTATTTTTTACGGAGTTACTGAGTCACAGAAGACTCTTTCTGATGTCTGTTTTTTGACAGTTACTAGACCCTCACTATCATGAGACTCAAATCCTTGCTCATCTCGTTGCCCATCTTCTCTCTTTTCCTGGGTCATCTACCCGCCCTAGCTAGATTCGGAGTTGGACCAGTAGAACCCACAGCCGCAGAGTGTTGGTTCTTTCGTAATGGGCAACTAGAAGAACGCCAACGTTGTACCTATTCCGGTCATTCCTGGGCTGGCGGTGGGGTCACAGTCCTAGAATGGGAAGATGGTGTCAGTACTGTGATTAACTTTGGCTTACAGGGACGGGGAGAGCGTCCTTGTCCAGAAGTGGGGGTTGATGGTGTTTGTGGAGAATGGCGTTATCGAGATGCGGCTACGTTGACCCCTCTTTCGGAGGCTGAACGTCGGCAAACTGAACGTAATGGCATCCCAACATTGCAATGTGTCGATGTCAATAATAATTCAGTCTGTTGGCGTCCAAACCGGTAGAGATGACTCGTGTTATTCATTCAGAGTAAGTTGCCATGAGAGATTACTTAAAACTACCCACAATCCTCTCACTGATGAGCCTCAGTCTCATCTTCGTGACTCCAGCTCAGGCTCAGCGGTCGGCTCCCTGTTCTAATGATAACCAAGAACAGCCATCCCAAGCTCGCCGTGAAATCACGAACGAGGAATATGGTTTGCGATTTGAGATTCCTGCTAACTACAGGACTGAACTTCGGCGTGAGACGGACTCTCGTCAACGGTTATCTATTGCGGTTCGGAACCCAACTGATGTGGCATTTCTTGACTGTGCAACCCGTAACCGGATGATTGGAGCAGGACACCAAGTTTCTGATGTCATAGTTAGTATTGAACCCCGTCCTAGACATATCCGTAATGTTCGGAATATTCTACAGGATGCTGCTGAGAGTGGCGGGATTTCAAGAGATATTATAGATCCTAACTTCACCACAATTTCTGGACAAGATGCTGTTATTTATACAGTGCAAACCACTTATCCTGATCGCTCTAAAAATGCACGGCTAATTCATCCAAATGGACAAGATATAATTACCATTTGGGCCGGAGACTATGGTGAAGATATTGATTCCATTGATTTAGAAGTCATGGACATCATTATGTCTTCATTTAGAATTGACTAATAGAAGATATTGAGATTGACGACTAGATGGGACTGACCACTAACTACTCTTTTTCAAGGTGAGGCTGATGCGATCGTTCATTTTACTAAGTATTCTGACAACCTTGGGATTCACCCCTCTTGTGGCCGAAGCAAATCCCAACTGGATAACCGTTCGTTGCACGTTCATCAGTGGCGAGAATCGCTTGGGTGATTCTTGTGAACTCAACCAAATTGATGATGAGTCGGGTCGCCGGGTGGGGTTTCAACTGAGGTGGAGTGATGGCGTGGTGACAGGAATCGAAGTGCTGACGATTAACCGAGAACCCCGAGATCGCGTTTGGTCTCGATTTGGTTTAGCTGAAATTGATGGTGAACTTAGCGACTATGAAGTTTTTAGCGATGGTGGAGTCTGTTTTACCATTCGCCGAAACCAAAATACGATTTGCTATCGTTAAGCTTCTGGAGTTATCGCTTCTACTCATCCCACCTAACTCGCGTTTCCTGTGGCTCATGGCTAGATTAAAATTTGTCAAGATGAATAATCCATTTAATTCCCCAGGGTTTCTTCAATGGCTGAATTGGCGATATCAATGACCGTCTCTTCATCGACTTTCAATTGAATTCCATATAAGACCCCATCATACACCCAGTAAAGAAATGAAGTTCGACGAGGATGAGCAAAATAGTAACCCGTAATTCCTCGCGATAAAGGGACTTGTCTGAAAACTGATTCAGTAGGAGGACTCTCACCTCGCCTTGCTAGTAGTAACCCATAAAAACAAGCCGTTTCTCCTCGACATTGTGGATGAGTCCCTAGACTGATTCCGTAGCCATTTGCATCTCCTTGAGCGTTCACATAAATACGCTGTCCTGATATGGTTAAGTCCCGGGGCAAAAAATCCTGACATTAGTTTCTCGGCGGAGTTGCGGTAATAAGGCACGAATTTCTTCGATCTGAGCCCCAACGGGTGAACTCATAACGGTTAGAATCACCAGGTTTATGAAGGTGACGAGATAAAGCTTCAGTCTCAAATTGGCGGGTTTAGGCCAAGCGGATAATGTGGGCATACGTAACTTCATATCAACGGTAGTTGCGCTGAGTTTCCGGACTACGTTTTTCATGGTTTTAAACTCCTGATTATTAAAATTATATACCAAAGTCTTGGCAGTGGGGTCAGCTTCTTAAAAAAAGGACAAAGTGGACAGAATAAGTCGTTGAATTTCCACATCTACCCCATCAACATCATCCCTTCCTAGTGTCCAAGCGCGAATACGGATCAGGTGCTGTCCATTCGGATGTAAGATATAAGCATAGCGGTTTGTTTCAGGAAACCTCGATCTCGTCCCTGAAAAGTTTTCAGTCATAAGGACTCCCTCCTGTCCATCAACTTCCATGGTTTCTACTGAACTCTGTTCAATATTCATATTGCGGTCTGCCCTAGAGGTGATATAGCGGAGTAAATCACCCGAATCTCTAACATTTGGAGGTAAGTTGTCAATCGAAACCGTCACATCTGTAGCCACATAACGAGAATTGCCTTAATTTCCCGGTTCAGCCATACAGGCTTCAAATGCAACGTCTCCTGGATTCTTAATCTCAATTCTTAATGGGCTATCATGGCGATTTAATGAAGTTTGATAATTGCTCGGAATTTCAAATCTAAAGCTGTACTCTTGATTGACAATCTCTCGCGTTTTTGAAGTCGGCTGTACTTGTCTGGGAGTGCATTCACTAGCCGTCACCGGAAGAGAGGAGAGCCAGAACGAAAGCCCTAAAAAACCTATGGTTAAGGTGTTACGGTTCATGATATTTTTGTGGAATTAAAATGGACTCTTTTTAGGCTAGGATTTTAAACAATTACAAGATTTAGTTTCCTAGCCAAAATACTGAAGGTTGAAACTGAGAGGATTTGAACTAGGGAACGGCAAAAGGCTCTCTAAGATAGCGTCGATATTCTCGTGCAAACAGCCAAGTCCCCGTGACGCGACTGAGGTTAATTTGTTGAGAAGATTGGGCTTCGTATCCTTCCCCTGTGAAGCGAAACCTAACAGGTGTTGCGTTACGCTGATGCACTACAATATCCTTCCATCCAGAATTTGTTTGATTTGTAACAATAATAGGTGCATGACTTAATAAGCCACGACCCACTCGATTATAATTGCTTCGAGAACCCTGGAAAATTTCTGTGGTGCAGCCTCCTGTACCACAGGTTGTTGAACTGAGTATATGAACAATGGTTTCAGGTTGTCCATCTGCGTTTAAGTCGATACGATTGTATAGATAATAGAACTCTCTGGTATTGGGTATATTTCTTTGAATTGCTAGTTCAAGGTTGCGATCGCGAGAGGAGATGGGTTGAACGACTTGAACCTGGTTTTGGACTAAATAACTCATTTCATCCGAACTACTGCTGGGTTGTGAGTTAACAAAAGTAGTGCCAATAACCAGAGTTAAGGAGAACCCTAATAGTGCCGAAAGGAGCAGCAAGCCTTTGTTCTTTTGGAGATAGTTGTTTGAGTTGTTCATCATCTTTTTTGTAACTACCGTAGCTCATTCAAGATACAGATTTAACGTCCTCCTCCTTGCAATTGTTGAATCCATTGCTCGGTTAAACGAGTTTGACAATTTCCCAAAGCTGGACTTCCCCAGCTCCGTTGTTCAAACTCACAAACAGAGTTACGATAATTCTGCCAAGCATTGTCCGCCGCCGCAACCAAAGAACTATTACTTTGACGTGTTCTGCGACTGAGCGCAGAACGATACTGTGGCTCAACATCAGAAAAACGAGTGGCAGTACTACGGGGATAGCGATTTTCAGCATAAGCGGCTAATTCCGCCGTGCGAGTTTCAGTTAAAGTAGTATGACACGTTGTGATATAGAGAGGTTGTAAGGAACCTCCCCGAACGCCATCCCCAGCTAACTCACACGTGGCATCACGATAGTCAATCCAGTCTAGCTGTGCATCAATCAGCAGTTCACGATGTGTTGCTGATTGATTATTGATAACCTGGCTATACACTCGGTTCAGTTCAGAGTCAGCACGCTCTAAACTTTGCCTGGCACAGATGTTCATCTCCGCTTGAGTTTGCGGTGAGGAACAGTTAGGGTTAGATTGCGCTTGACTTGACAAATTGTAAGTCATACAAGCCAGGCTCAGACAGGTGACTGGTAAATATTTAAGAGCCGAGAGTTTCTTGTTCATATTGATCGTCATGTCAACTAAATCCATGCCGGTGAGTTGATTCTGGTTTAACCTCAGGAACCATCTGCTGGTTGGTTGCTCCTGATGATGATTTAGATGATTTAATTAACGACAAAAGTTGCTTGAGCCGTAGCAAGTGTCCCTATGAGTTCTCAAGGTATTTTCCTGATTTTGATTCACAGGAATGATACTACTACTATTGTAAATCATGGATACACTCAAGTCATTAAAACGATCTAAAAAGCTCGAAATATGCATTCGCTCGGTTTGACTTCTAGTCGTAATCGTCATTGCATCATGACTCACGACTCTTTGACATAACCATCCTTCTCGTTCTTCTGATCCATGAGTCCCCCATCGACAATTTATACCCGAGACTGCGCGGGTAACTTGTGTTCTTTGCACTGTTGAACTACTAGTGGCAAAGTCATAAAACTCAGTTAAAGGAGCTTCTCCACAAGCATCTTCCTCACAAGATATCCCCGACCGAATAATCCAACGGGCCGTATTATCAGCATTTAAACAGAATAATGAGAAGGATACTGAAGTATTAGAAATATTAGAAGTTCCAACGATAATCTCAAAGGCTCTACCCGTCCGGCATTCATAGACATTATTGGAGGTGACGGGTCGGATTAGAGGACCTATCGATCCAGCATTGGCTGTTTTTTGGGAGAGTCCTAAAAAACAGGTCAACGATAACGCAAATAAGAGTTTTTGGCGCGATACTAAGGTTGATTTCATAAGCCTCCGTTAAAGCTGTTTGCGACTCTAGCTTGAAATTGTATAAAAAAACACAAACTAAGTTGAAAAACTTAGACAACTGGATATCCAAGAACCTTGTTAAGCAAAAACTCCTTAGATGGTTTTTCTTTAGCTTTGTGGCGATTATACCATTGAATAGTTCATTGAGACCTCGTAATTATACCGAAATTTTATAGTTTCGGGTCTTGAGGAAATATGGTGTAGTTGGTTGCAGGAGACAAAATCCAGGTGGGGCAACCACCAAGGGATTGCCCCTACAGATCAGCTCAAATCCTGAAGACCCATATTGTTTTGCAAAAACGAGGAAAAATCGATGTTTTGCGAACTTTTGTAACAAAATTAGACTCATTACGTAAAACTCGCCTGTTCATTCCGACAGACCTATAGAGCCTTTTGTGGGGTTCGTCGTTCTGCCTCAGATTCCCCCGCAACTCGGGTGGACCGAGGACAAGTCCTAGTCAGGGAGGAGCCAGTCCGATGAGTTAAAGCGATCTGCGACGTCGAGTGATGATTGGGTTAACCTAATCTCTCCGTATTTCTTCGCAGAAATTGGAGTCAACTGTTATGAATTCTTAACACGTGAAAGGGCAATATCTTTCATGAGTTCTTGTCCTGCTTACGTGTTTTTTTGGGAATCTAAAGTTTTTATAAAGTTGGGAACATTGGGTTGACTTTGTTGAATAGATCGACTACAAAATAGTGAAAGCTTTCCCAAAACAACTAAATCAAGGGATTTGAACGATGGTTCTAACTACTGTGACCGATGCTGGGTTTGACGTTGGACTTGCCACGGAGAGCGATGAGCGGGTCATCATGGCTCAATTATTTTGGGAACTTTAGAGTTCAACCTTCTCGTTGCAAAATTAGTAGTAAAACCAAAATGTCAAACCAGGATAATTCTGAGTCCTTCCGATTTTTTTCTACAGGTAAGATTGTTGGAGTCCTTGTCGTCTTGGCTCTGGCAGGAGTTTATCTAAGATATCGAGTGAATGCCAATAGAATTAGACAAGAAGAAAGGGCTGTCAATAGAATTGCTCGTATTTTTAGGATGCAAGAAGACCATTTTACAAGATTTGCCCAACCCTTTAATGTGGATGCAAAAGTTGAATTTGCTGAATCCTTAGAAGAACTTGAAGAAAGTTATTCTCCTAGTGACGAATATTATGAGTATCAAATGATACAAGAAAGTCCCCAGGCGGTTATTGTTACAGCAACGGCCAAACAAAGAGGCTTAAAAAGCTTCACGGCTGCGCTGTTTGTAAAGTCAGGAAGTTTTAATAGAAGAATGTGTGAAACCGAAACGTTTGCCATGACTGCTCCCGAAATAACTAGGGCATCTGACCTTGAGAGTGATTGCCAATCTGGTTCAGAATTCTTTGTAAGTGATCGTTTTAATACCGAAAGTCAAACAGTTTATGAAGCCACTTCTATTGGTAATGCTGGATGTTATGATGCCGGGGCTTTTACCGTGAGAGTTGGCGAACCTCGTGCAATTCTTCGACAAGGACATTTTAGAGAATTTTTAGAAAATTATATAAAACACGGATTGCTTGACAACCCAACTTTTTTTTCACGAATACAAGAACTTCGAGCCATCGAAAGTTCTTGCCCTAGAAGGACTTATACTAACCCTTATGGGGAATGTCTAAGGGCTGGTTTTAATGTTTCCTTACAATCTCCAGAAGCTTCTAATAACGTACTTAACTTTGCTGTTGCTAGTTATTGTCTTCCTCTGGGAGGGGGCGCTCGTCCCGTTGGCGCTCCTGATCTTTATGTTTTCCACTCCCCAGAGGATAGTGGAATGAGTATAAGAGAACGACAAATATCACGTTCCACAACCAGGGGTTCAATAGTTTCACGACCGGACTATTCATTCTGGGAGATTCTGATGCGATGAAGCCTAATTTCTAATGAAAAATAAGAGTTGCATACTAAGTTTCGCTTTGAATTTAATCACCAATATAGTCAGTTATGATACCCTTCTCTGAACTCTTAAATCGTCGCAGTTAGCGTGGACTATCTGAACCCGAGGTTCAGGCTATCCTGGAAATTATCTGAAGGGAGTTAGTTCCCCTGAACCGTTCATCTCATCGTTCATCTCATCCAGAATTGGCACGACTTCCCCCGATGCTCGCTTTTCACCGCAACCGGGGGAGTATCTATTCCAAATTTGAGGCTAGATCCACCTTTGGCTAAGTTTTCAGGTTAATTATCCTGTACTTAACCATCAATTATTCGAATCTAGGATTTTGTTGGAACCGGCTTCCACAAGGATAAAGATTGCAGTGATGATGTGCATAACCATTCCTACAATAGGAATCCAACCGACACAAGAGGTTACAATACCAAGAACATTTCCTGTGATGGGACGATTCTCTTCCTTAGATAAAACAACTGCGACAATGTGCAAGGCTAAGGTGACAATGAGGGGGGTCCACAAAAGACTTATGATTATTGTCCCCCCTAAAACTGGAATACCTAGGGCAGCTTCTAAACCACCAGTAATCCACTTTAAGATTCTTGCCTTTGAAGCATTATTGTAGTATGACATCGTTTTTGGGTTGTTTGTTGTTTTATTGCTGCGTCTATCTCGGATTTGTGACTCCAATTAGTTACTGCCCCAAATCGCTTCAAACGGACTGTATGAAACTAATCAATCAATTCTTCCCTTTTTTCAAAAAGTTGACACTATAGATCCCCTCAAAACAAGCTTGGATTTGGCAATTTTATAGTCCAATTCCTTTATAGCCTGTGTTTTTATTAACGTCAAGCAAGATCTGCCTAATCAACAAAAATGTTGAAGGTCTTAGCCCAAGCTAAATCTACCCTGTCCCCAGTTGCGAGGGGAGCGCCAAGTAAGGATGAGAGGGTTAGATAGGAATCACCATAAAACCCATCTTTTCTCTCATAAATGAGCCTAACCGATCATGAGATACTGTCCGTTCTCACTTACCCTGGCGTGGTGCTAGATTCACCTGGGTCTGTCTATTGCGGATGGCGCTTTTTCAAGCCAGAATTGTCAATATCGCGCAACTAGCTACGGTTTTGGCAACCCAGGTCAAAATTGCGCCAAATTCTAATCGATCAGAACGTTTTTTAGCACAATTCGAGGTTGGTTTAACAGTAATTAACCGTCTCGTGGTCAGTCTCATGGAGATTCCCTGACTTTAGATTCTAGGTCTCGACTGCACCGGTTAGTCTTATGATCAAACCCACGTCACGGTCGTTATGTTAGTATTTTTTGACAAAAGGAGCGCCTACAAGCTGCTTTGGACAAGGCTCAATTAGAACGACATCAGCAACAGTCAGCTAGATGGTTAACAATTATTTATTTTTAGTAGGAGTCCAGGTTCAGGATTAGAAAGTTAGGCAGCATTCAAGATATGTTATGAATCATGAACCTTTATTGACACCTCATATCTGGCGAAGTAAAAACAGAATAGAGACTTTAGATATAAAAACTAAGCTCTAAACCTTTACCTTTAGTAAAAAATAATCATGAAAGTTAACGTAAATTAGCGCAGTAAGTTGCCCTACATGACGGGTATTTTGCTGGCTTGCGGGATGATGCTAATCGAACCCAGTCAGGCTCAGAACCTGCGACGGTATCGCTCAAGTTGTAGCTTCTACGGACAGAATCAAACCCAGGCTGACTCAATGGGCTGCTCAGTTGAACAAACTTCTCGACGCATTGTTATTTCTTGGGATGACGGCTACACGACTACGTTGGAATACAACTCTAGTTCTCGTCAATGGCGATCGCTGCCATCGAGTTCTAGAAGTACAGTTCGGTTTTATTCGGAAACTGGGGATGTGGCTCAAGTGGAAATTCATGCTGGCCCCGGCCAAGGGTTAATTTCCATTGATGAGGCTATCCGTTAGGAGCGTTGATGCGCTCTGATGATTGGGATGGATAGCTAGAAAACTAGCCGTGAATAAACCCGTTCCGAGATCTGTTTAAAAATTTCCCAATCCTCTCCATAGTCTGACCCTTCTCCAAAGACTGATAGGATATAAGCGCGACCGCTAGAATCGTAGATAAACGCCACCTCCATTCGACCTTCTTGCGTCCAACCGACTTTGGAGTAGAAGCTGAGGCGATCGCGGTGTTCAAAAATCCCTTCCCCGAAAAATCCTTGGATGGCATCATACTCCTCAGGTCCCCAAACATTGGGATCTAAGTCTTGTTTTAATAGGGTTAACATTTCCCGAGAGTCTTCTGCAGAAACAGCCAGTTCCGCCGCCAGTTCATACATCAGTCTGGCGGCTTGTCTAGCTGTAAGACGGTTACGATCCGGATTATTGGGATTTCCTCGCATCTGTAAATCTCGTCCTTTCGGGAGACTCATCTCTAGGTAGGGAATCGGGAAGTTCTTTTGGCTAACGTCTAATCCTTGATAGCCGGCATTTTCAAAAAACTCGTTGATTGAATATCTGCGTTTTAGCCAGGTGTCATAGTCAATTTCAAGCTGATTGGATCTTGTGTTGCTGATTAAGTCAACAATGCGACTAGCGGCTTCGTTATCTGATTTTTGCGCCATTTTACAGACATCCGTTCGACAGCCGTTAGAGGGAAAGTCCACGGGTTGACGAGGGATTTGTCCATTGGCTTGTAATCCATAAAGGGACACAAGCCAAAACAGCTTAGGGATACTGGCGGGATAGCGAAATACATCACTTTGATAACTCGCTTCAGTTCGATTATTTAAATCAATTAAATGAATAGATAATGACCGAGTTGATAGTCCTCGGGATGCTGCTAGGTTAACCAGTTCTTCGACGATGCGATCCAGTTCTGAACTGGATGAAAATTCTGGCGAACTGGTAACGTTATAAATTGCTTGAGGAGGGACATCGTTGCGATCATCAAGATCTAAGTCAGGCTCTCCCAGTCCAGGAGAACCTGACAAAGGCGGAGGGGTTGCAAATCTTGAGGAATCTGAAGATGAGTCTTCTGAAGCTTCAGGGTTACGGCTTTCTGAATCTAACGATTCTTGTGAAGGCGGAACCGGTATATCTTCAATAGTTTCTTCTTGAGGTGGCGATTTTGGTGACAAAAGCCACAAAGTAAGTGTCCCAACAAATCCGACTCCTAATGCTACCGAAATAGCTATACCAATCCATTCTATTTGGGATATTTTAGATTTAGATCTCCCCTCAAATGACGACGAAGAGTAAGTTAGGGGTCTGGAGATTTCTGTTTTTTTGAGTCCTTCATTTGATTTTCGACGATTATACTTAGAAGGCTGGGAAGGTGGTTTAGATTTCACAAGATTTTTTACAATCACAACAAGAAATATTTAGTCAAGAGATTGGTAATCAAAAACTTTGACTCGATCTCCAATGCGCTCCAGAGTGTACTTGAATCGGCTTGTTTTGAAGTACGTATTATTGGGATCGGCACGACCATCCTTATACAAAGTGGCATCTTCAGTGACCAACACTTCAATCGTCGCTCGATTGCCACTGTCTACAAAACGCTCAATTGAGTCAATACGCTGCACGCCGTATTGATAGTAAGCATTATTGTTCTGCAACCAGCTAATTGGACCATCGTGTTTCAGTAAGTCCGCCAACAAAGGCCCTGTCGTTAAATTTCGAGCAACCTCTCGACTGTAAGGAGGTGAAAACATTTGAGATTTCGCACTCAGCCAACTGTTGATACTTGCAACAGCTTGTTCTTGAGTGATCTGACGTTGTGGAACCGGGGTAGGTGGAGGTGTAGGTGCTGTTGCAGGTGCTTCAGGAGTGGGAATTGGTGTCGGTTCAGGGGCTACGTCAGGGCTATTTTGTGGTTCCCCTGACTGATTAGCGGTGTCTTCTCCGGCAACAGCAGACCCCCCAACATCACCGGAGTCTGCTGTGGGACTGTCCGTGTCCCCATTCTCGAAACTCGGTCGTAAAACCAGCAATCCACCGATAAAGAATAGCCCAATCACTCCCCCTGTCAACGCTGCTTTTTGCCATTCCGGCATTCCTGAAGAAGTTGGGGTGGGTGTAGGTGCAACAGCAGGCGGTTGAGAAATTTGGGTTTCAGAAGCAACTGGTTGTGAGATCTCGGTTGCTGGAGGATAGCCTGATGAATTTCCAGGAAAACCGGGTACGGGAACCGGTTGTTGGGAAGGATGTCCTCCCATTATGACCGGAGTTTGAGACGGGGATTGTTGCGTTAGGGCCTCCCACATCTGACGTGCAATGGGAAAACGATGAGGCGCATGGGGGTGAATGGCGCGATCGAGAATGCTGGC
>HLSNC_1001337_pt1 | contig 11491 bp, 9 predicted proteins | sample HotLakmetagenome_2_FD_14041 | JGI IMG/M metagenome (IMG submission 14041)
GCCGCCCGCAGCGAAGCTGCGCAGAGGTCGGGGTCACCGGAGCCGAAGGGGTAGGACGTGCGGTAAAAGTCATGCTGTCGCCTGGTCGAAAAAACGTATCGCTGTTGTAGCCGCACAGCATAACAAAAAGGCGTCCCTTTTGGGGACGCCTTATCGACAGCCGAATGGCCGGGCGCTGCGTTACGAGCCTGCAGGACCGCCCAGCGGGTCTGAAGGCCGGCGGCGCGGCTCTTCATCGTCTGCATCACCGTCGTCGCCTGACGCGTCACTATCGCGAGTATCGCTGGGCGAGGCGGCAGGCTGATCATCACCCACCGGGGTGCCGCCACCCGAGGAATCGCCATCGTTCCAGCCTTCCGGCGGACGCGGCTCGCGGCCATCCATGATGTCCTTGAGCTGGTCGGCATCGATGGTTTCATACTTCATCAATGCTTCCGCCATGGCATCCAGCTTGTCGCGGTTGTCGGTTAGGATCTGGCGCGCCTGCTCGTAGCAATCATCGATAATCTTGCGCACTTCTTTATCGAGACGCGTGGTGGTTTCGCCCGACTTCATCTTCGAGCCGCCCTGACCCGGCCCGCCGAGGAACTGGTGAGACTCGTCCTCGTCGTACATGATCGGACCCATCTCGTCGGAGAGCCCCCACTTGGCGACCATGTTGTGAGCAAGCTCAGTGGCGCGCTTGATATCGTTGGACGCCCCGGTGGTTACACCGTTGGGGCCAAGCGTCATCTCTTCAGCGATACGGCCACCGAACAGCGAGCAGATCTGACTGAGAATCTGCTGGCGAGACAGGCTGTAGCGGTCTTCTTCCGGCAGGAACATGGTGACACCCAGCGCGCGGCCACGCGGAATGATCGTCACCTTGTAGACCGGGTCATGATCCGGGGCAACCAGACCGATGATAGCGTGACCCGACTCGTGATACGCCGTATTGAGCTTTTCTTTGTCGGTCATGACCATGGATTTGCGCTCGGCGCCCATCATGATCTTGTCCTTGGCCAGATCCAGCTCTTCCATGCTGACCAGTCGCTTGTTACGGCGAGCGGCGAACAAAGCGGCTTCGTTGACCAGGTTGGCCAGATCGGCACCGGAGAAGCCCGGCGTACCGCGGGCAATAATCTGCGGTTTAACGTCGTCACCCAGCGGCACCTTGCGCAGATGGACGCCCAGAATATGCTCACGGCCACGGATGTCCGGCAGGCCGACGGTGACCTGGCGGTCAAAACGACCAGGACGCAGCAGCGCCGGGTCGAGCACGTCGGGGCGGTTGGTCGCGGCAATCACGATGACGCCTTCGTTGGCCTCGAAGCCGTCCATCTCGACCAGCAACTGGTTGAGCGTCTGTTCGCGCTCGTCGTTACCGCCACCCATGCCGGCGCCGCGCGAACGGCCCACGGCGTCGATCTCATCGATAAAGATGATACACGGCGCCTGCTTCTTGGCCTGCTCGAACATATCGCGAACGCGCGAGGCGCCCACGCCAACGAACATCTCCACGAAATCCGAACCGGATATCGAGAAAAACGGCACCTTGGCTTCACCGGCAATGGATTTGGCCAGCAGCGTCTTACCGGTACCCGGCGGGCCCACCATCAAAACGCCACGGGGGATAGTACCGCCCAGGCGCTGGAATTTGGTGGGGTCACGCAGGAAGTCGACCAGTTCCTCGACTTCTTCCTTGGCTTCATCGCAGCCTGCGACATCCGCAAAGGTGGTCTTGATCTGGTCCTGCGACAGCAGCTTCGCCTTGGACTTACCAAAGCTCATCGGGCCGCCCTTGCCACCGCCGGCACCGCCCTGCATCTGACGCATGAAGAACATGAAGATAGCCAAGATCAGCAGAATCGGGAAGCTGGCGATCAGCAGGCGCGTCCAGATGCTTTGCTGCTCGGGTTCCTTGCCGATGACCGTCACGTCATTGCTCAGCAGATCATCCATCAGCTTGGGATCTTCTGCTGCGGGGCGAATCGTCCGGAACTGCGAACCGTCCGTACGCTCACCATTGATGGTGTAGCCATCGATGGTGACGTTGCGTACCTGTTGTTCCTGCACCTGCTCAACGAACTGGGTGTAGTTCATTGATTCAGGAGCACTTTCGGTGCTGAAATTATTGAACACTGTCAGTAGCACGGCCGCGATGACCAACCACAGAATCAGGTTCTTTGCCATATCATTCAAGGGGCTACCCTCATTACAAGAATCTGTCAGTTAAACCCTGATAGTGAGACCTTACATCAGCCTCAAGCGTTCAACCATTGCCAAGACGCCTGGCGTCTTGGGCCATCTGTGCCACGTTCGCCTACTGGCCCAATGTGACACACTTTGCAACTGCCTGTCTGGCTATCGCGATGATAAATCCTGGCGATAAGCCGTCGAGAGGTCACGAACTCCGAAACCCCTCTGCCAATAGATACACTTCCCGCGAGCGTGCTCGTGAAGCCCCTGGCTTGCGCGTCACCACCCGCTTGAAACTTGTACGCAGCTCTTTCAGATAGCTGTCGAAGCCTTCACCCTGGAATACCTTTACCAGCAGATTACCACCCGGCGATAGCGTTTCCCGGGCAAGCTCGAGGGCCAGCTCCACCAGATACATGGCTTGCGGCTGGTCAATCGCCGCCATACCACTCATATTGGGGGCCATGTCCGACATCACAAGGTCGACAGGGCGATTTTCCAGACGCTCGAGGATGGCATTGAGGACCGTTTCTTCCGTGAAGTCACCCTGAATGAAGGTCACATCCGCAAGGCTGTCCATCTCCAGAATGTCGGACGCAATCACCCGGCCCTGCGAGCCCACTTTCTCGGCGGCAATCTGGCTCCAGCCGCCCGGCGCCGCGCCCAGATCGATGATCGTCATGCCAGGACGCAGCAGCTTGTCCTTGTCGTCGATTTCCAGCAGTTTGTAGCTCGCCCGCGAGCGATAACCGTCCTGCCAGCTCTGTTTGACATACTGATCGTCAAAATGCTCTTTCATCCAGCTTGCGCTGGTTTTACTTGATGGCCGTTTTCGGCCCGGAGGCGTTTGCTGCATGAACATCTAACATTGAAGGAGCGATGGGCGCTTTCACACGATGGCTTTCACTCGGTGACGTTTCACCGTAAGATGGAACGTTAAGCGCAAACTGGGATACCGCAAGATACCATGAGCTTGTCACAGGCACAAAAGAAAGCATTTCGCAGCATTGGCCACTACCTCAACCCGGTGGTCACCGTGTCCGAAAATGGCGTTTCCGACAATTTACTCGCCGAACTCGGCCGGGCACTCAACGACCACGAGCTCATTAAAGTGAAGCTCGCACTGCCCGAGCGCGACGACCGCACCGCCATGCTTGAAGAACTGATCAACGACAGCCAGGCGGAACTGGTGCAGTCCATCGGCAAGACGGCGCTGCTCTACCGTCCGAATCCGAAGGGCAATCCCAAGCTGTCCAACATCAAGCGCTTCGAAAACCATCACGGCCGTCGCTGAGCGTTTAACTCAGCCACCGCGCCTGATCGTCAAAGCCCGCGACACTGTGTCGCGGGCTTTTTTTGGGTTCATCGCACTTTACCGGGAAATGCTGCTTTTATCTTTAGGAAGAAGTAGGCATTGTCCCGGTAGCCATAAGCCATAAGCCATTCGCTTGATAACCTTGATCTTGTTGTTCATTCCTTCCAGTACGCTTGTGCTCATGTGATAGGTCGCACTGGCGATAATTCCTTCGATGTAGCCTTCGAGGCGTCTGGCAAATTGCTGCACGGGCGCCAGTCCGCTGCTTAGGGCCAACTTCAGCCAGTGCTGCCAGCGTTGTTTGGCTTCGGCCTCTGAGGTGGCGTACCAGAGCTCTTTGAGCTGGTCTTTCAGTACGTAGACGGTCATCAGAGGCTGATTCGCTTGCAGCAGCTCTTCGAGCTTCAGAGCTTGTTCATCTTTGAGATTGGCCCGGTTTCTGAGCAACAGCCAACGACTTCGCTTCACCACTTTGCGAGCCGGTTTGTCGTGCCTAAGTTTGTTGGCCTGATCGACACGGACCCGATCAATCACTTCCCGTCCGAACTTGGCTACAACGTGGAATAGGTCATAGATCACGCGAGCTTGTGAGCAGTGGTGATGAACCTCCAGATCCATGGCGGTATTCATATCCATCGCCACCGCCTCGATCTGGCCGCAAGCCTTAGGCCCCAGCCATTCAAAGAAGGGCCGCACTGCTGCTCGGCTACGACCTTCCCCGACCCAAAGCACTCTTTGAGTGTCTGCATCGATCACCACGGTGGCGTATCGGTGGCCCTTGAAAAGAGCGAATTCGTCCATGATCAGCCGACGAATCTGGCGTTTATCTGGCTCAGTTACTTCTCTCGTAAGACGCTGATGGTCGATGGTTTTGACCGTATGCCAGTGCAACCCCAACAGGGTTGCCACGTGCTGGACCGGCATCAGACGCACCAGGGACTCAACCCAACCGATCATGCCTGCCGTCAGGCGCTGACGTCCTGCTAGCCAGTGAATTTTTTCACGGCTGGGGCCGCATGTGGCGCAGCGGACTCGGCGAACGGGCACCTCCAGCCAGACACGATAGTTGAAAAGGTCGCGTTCTCGGACCCGTCGGATACTGATGTCATGGATGGTAAGCGTGTGTTGGTTACAACCACTGCAGCATGGCAAGTGGTCGTCAGCAGGTTGGAGCCGGATAAGCAGAGATTGAGCATCAATCTGGGCATAAGATTCTATCGTGAATCCTTCCCAGAACAGAGCCAGAGGATTAGCATTCATAGGGACGGTGGTAAGTCGGTCTGGTTTGTTGTTTTGGCGAACTCAAAACTAACCGGTTTTACCACCGTCTCCTACTTTTTCACGCTAACCCGCGATGAACCTTTTTTTGGCCATGCCGCCGGCAAAAGGCGGCTAGCCGCCCTTCGCCGCGATGCCTACAGGTGTTCGACGCTCTCGATTTCGTACTCGACGTCGCCGCCCGGCGTCTTGACGCCCACCACATCACCTTCTTCCTTGCCGATCATCGCGCGGGCAATGGGCGAAGTGACGGAAATACGCCCTGACTTGATGTCCGCCTCGTCTTCACCAACGATGCGGTAAGTGACCCGAGCGTCCGTATCCAGATTAAGCAGCGATACGGTCACGCCAAAGATCACCTTACCGGTCTTGGGCAGCTTGGTGACATCGATCACCTGGGCACCCGAGAGCTTGCTTTCGATCTCCTGGATACGCCCTTCGATAAACCCCTGCTGTTCACGCGCGGCATGATATTCGGCATTTTCCTTAAGGTCGCCGTGCTCACGCGCTTCAGCGATAGCCGCAATCACCTGGGGGCGAGCTTCACCCTTGAGCTGATTCAGTTCATCGCGAAGACTTTTTTCGCCCGCTACCGTCATCGGGACCTTATTCATTGACTAGCTCCTGCATGCAGATCCTGAAGGCGCCGCACCGTAATCTCCCTACCGTACTCAAGCGCCATGCAAACAGCATTAGCGCCCGCCAAGGTGGTCGCATAGGGCACCTTGCGCGCGAGAGCAGTACGGCGAATAACCGAGGAGTCGTTAATGGCCTGACGACCCTCGGTGGTGTTCACAATGTAGGCAATTTCGTCGTTCTTGAGCAGATCGACGATATGGGGACGACCTTCGTAGACTTTGTTGACGTGCTCCACTGCCAGGCCAGCCGCTTCGAGAGCCGCTGCCGTGCCACGCGTTGCACAAAGAGTAAAGCCCAATGTTAGCAGAGAACGGGCCACTTCGATAATCCCCTGCTTGTCCGGTTCGCGCACCGAGAGAAACGCTTTGCGCTCGCCGGTCAAGGCAGGAATCGCCTCGCCCGCGCCGAGCTGCGCCTTGAAGAACGCCTCGGCAAAGGTGTCGCCCGAGCCCATCACTTCGCCGGTGGACTTCATTTCCGGCGACAGGATCGGGTCCACGCCCTGGAACTTGTTGAACGGGAACACCGCTTCCTTGACGCTATAGAAGTGCGGCACGATTTCGCGCTCGAAGCCCTGTTCGGCCAGGGTCTTGCCCGCCATGCAGCGCGCGGCAATCTGGGCCAGCGACGTACCGATGCACTTGGAGACGAACGGCACGGTACGCGAGGCACGCGGGTTGACCTCGATCACGTAGATCTCGCCGTCCTGCCAGGCAAGCTGCACGTTCATCAGGCCTTTGACGCCCAGCTCCACGGCCATCTTCTTGACCTGCTCGCGCATCTCGTCCTGGACGTCGGCGGGCAGCGAGTAAGGCGGCAGCGAACAGGCCGAGTCACCGGAGTGCACGCCTGCCTGCTCGACGTGCTGCATGATGCCGCCGATCACCACCTGCTGGCCGTCGGAGACCGCGTCGATATCGATCTCCACCGCCGCGCTCAGGAAGTGATCCAGCAGTACCGGCGAATCGTTGGAGACCTTCACCGCGTTGGTCATGTAGTTCTCAAGCTCGGAGGCGTCGTAGACGATCTCCATGGCCCGGCCACCGAGCACGTAGCTTGGCCGTACCACCAAGGGGTAGCCGATGACTTCGGCCTTGGCAAAGGCTTCATCAAAGCTGCGCGCCGTGGCGTTGGGCGGCTGCTTGAGGCCGAGCTTGTCGATCATCTGCTGGAAACGCTCGCGGTCTTCGGCGCGGTCGATGGCGTCGGGGGTGGTGCCAATAATCGGCACGCCCGCTGCTTCGAGCTCCCGGGCCAGCTTGAGCGGCGTCTGGCCGCCGAACTGGACGATCACACCCGCCGGCTTCTCTTTATCGGCGATCTCCAGCACGTCTTCCAGGGTCACCGGCTCGAAGTAGAGCCGGTCGGAGGTGTCGTAGTCGGTGGAAACCGTCTCGGGGTTGCAGTTGACCATGATGGTTTCATAGCCGTCGTCGTGCATCGCAAACGCCGCGTGCACACAGCAGTAATCGAACTCGATACCCTGGCCAATCCGGTTGGGGCCACCACCCAGCACCATGATCTTCTGACGATTGGAGACCTCCGCCTCGCACTCTTCTTCGTAGGTGGAGTACATGTAAGCGGTATCCGAGGCGAACTCCGCCGCACAGGTATCCACGCGCTTATAGACCGGACGGATACCCGCCGCCTGGCGCGTTTTACGAAACTCTTTTTCCGCCACGCCGAGCAGCCGGGCGAGGCGGGCGTCGGAAAAGCCTTTGCGCTTAAGCTGGAAAAGCTCACGGGCAGAGAATTCACTCAACGAGCGCTTAGCCACCGCGGCTTCGGTCAATACCAGGTCTTCCAACTGGACCAGGAACCAGCGGTCGATATTGGTCAGGGCAAAGACGTCATCGACACTCATGCCCGCGCGCATGGCGTCAGCCACGTAGAAAATACGCTCGGCACCGGCGGCCTGGAGCTCGCCCTGGATAATCGCCATGTTGTCGGGCGTGAAGTCGGTGATGATCGGGTCGAGGCCGTCGTTGCCGGTTTCCATGCCGCGCAGGGCTTTCTGTAGCGATTCCTGGAAGGTCCGGCCGATCGCCATCACTTCGCCCACCGACTTCATCTGGGTGGTCAGGCGGTCGTTGGCCTGGGGGAATTTCTCGAAGGTGAAACGCGGAATCTTGGTGACTACGTAGTCGATGGATGGCTCGAACGACGCGGGCGTACGGCCACCGGTAATATCGTTCTGCAGCTCATCGAGGGTATAACCCACCGCCAGCTTGGCGGCGATCTTGGCGATCGGGAAGCCGGTGGCCTTGGAGGCCAGCGCCGAGGAACGCGACACCCGCGGGTTCATCTCGATCACCACCAGGCGTCCGGTCTGGGGATCCATGCCGAACTGCACGTTGGAGCCGCCGGTTTCCACACCGATCTCGCGCAGCACCGCGAGGCTGGCGTCACGCATGATCTGGTATTCTTTGTCGGTCAGCGTTTGCGCCGGGGCCACGGTGATCGAGTCACCGGTGTGCACGCCCATGGGGTCGAAGTTCTCGATTGCGCAGACGATGATGCAGTTGTCGTTCTTGTCGCGCACAACTTCCATTTCGTACTCTTTCCAACCCAGCAGCGACTCGTCGATGAGCAGCTCGTGGTTGTTGGAAAGCTCGAAACCGCGGGTACAGATTTCCTCGAACTCTTCCTTGTTGTACGCCACGCCGCCGCCGGAGCCGCCCATGGTATAGGAAGGCCGAATGATCGTCGGGAAGCCCAGTTCCGCCTGGATTTCCCAGGCTTCATCCATGGTATGCGCGACCTTGGCCTTCGGGCACTCAAGGCCGATGCGCTTCATGGCCTGGTCGAACAGATCACGGTCTTCGGCCATATTGATGGCATCGGCGTTGGCGCCGATCATCTCGACGCCGTACTTGGCCAGCACGCCATGCTTTTCCAGATCCAGCGCGCAGTTCAGCGCGGTCTGGCCGCCCATGGTGGGCAGAATGGCATCGGGCTTTTCGACTTCGATAATTTTCTCGACCGCCTGCCAGGTAATCGGCTCGATGTAGGTGGCATCGGCCATGGCCGGGTCGGTCATGATGGTGGCCGGGTTGGAGTTGACCAAAATGACCCGGAAGCCCTCTTCGCGAAGCGCTTTACACGCCTGGGCGCCGGAGTAGTCGAACTCGCAGGCCTGGCCGATCACGATCGGGCCAGCGCCAATGATGAGAATGCTGTTGATGTCGGTACGCTTGGGCATAACGGTTCCCGCTGAAAAAGTGACAATGAGCGAAACATTCGGCGATGCGGCAATCGGCGTTAGCGGCGCGCCTGCATCATGGCGATAAAGCGGTCGAATAGCGGCGCCACATCGCGCGGGCCGGGGCTGGCTTCCGGGTGCCCCTGGAAGCTGAACGCCGGCCGGTCGGTGCGCTCAATGCCCTGCAGGGTGCCGTCGAACAGCGAGCGGTGCGTGGCACGAACGTTGTCCGGCAGCGTCGCTTCATCCGCTGCGAAACCGTGGTTCTGACTGGTGATCATCACCGTGCCGCTATCCAGATCCTGCACCGGGTGGTTGGCACCGTGATGGCCGTGGCTCATTTTGACGGTTTTCGCCCCCGAGGCCAGCGCCAGCAGCTGGTGCCCCAGGCAGATGCCGAACACCGGCGTGTCGGTTTCCAGCACTTCCTGGATGGCTTTAATCGCGTAATCGCAGGGCTCGGGGTCGCCGGGGCCGTTGGCCAGGAAGACGCCATCCGGGTTCAGCGCCATCACCTCAGCGGCGGGCGTCTGCGCGGGCACCACCGTCAGGCGGCAGCCGCGCGCGGCCAGCATGCGCAGGATGTTGAACTTCACCCCGTAATCGTAGGCCACCACGTGGTAGGGGCGCTCGCCCTGGGTCGCATCGGCGTAGCCTTCACCCAGGGTCCATTCGCCTTGCGACCATTCGTAGGCTTCTTTACACGACACCTCTTTGGCCAAGTCCATGCCCTTCAGCCCTGGAAACGCCTTCGCCGCTGACAACGCCCGCGCCACGGCGTCGTCACCTTCAGCCTCAGCGCCCGCCAGAATGGCCCCGTTCTGGGCGCCTTTATCACGCAAAATGCGCGTCAAGCGGCGGGTGTCGATATCGGCGATGCCCAGGACGTTCTGGCTTTTCAGATAATCGGAGAGGGTTTGCTCGGAACGGAAGCTACTGGCCAGCAAAGGGAGGTCGCGAATCACCAGGCCCGCCGCCGCAATCGAGGCGGATTCCACATCCTCAGCGTTGACGCCGGTATTGCCGATATGGGGATAGGTAAGCGTGACGATCTGGCGGGTGTAGGAAGGGTCGGTGAGGATTTCTTGGTAGCCGGTCATGGCCGTATTGAACACCACCTCGCCGCTTGTTAATCCATCTGCACCAATGGCGATGCCGTGGAACACGCTGCCATCTTCCAGGGCCAATATTGCGGGTTTGCTCAATGCGGGGTTATTCAAAACAAGATCCTCCCATGCTGGTGGGAGCCTGTGGGCGCAGGCTCAGCAATGTCTTCGTTATCCACGACGCGTAACACCATCGCGATTCAACCTGGTCATTCTCAAAACTGTTTAGTAAAACTGGGGCCGTAAAAAAGCGGGACGAAGCCGATAAAAAATAAATCGGTTTCATCCCGCTTGTTGTTCAGTGCCCTTCGGAGTCGCTCGCTCACTACAATTACTACAGACAGGTCAGCGTACTCGGGGCAGGCTTTGGGCTGGCCAACGCAACAAGCGCGCCGTCTGAGCTTTCCTAGCCACCCGGCCAAAATTTTTGAAATGTTACAGGAAATTCTGGCAGAAAACCACCCCTTAATCCCAGGACCGTGCCAGCAACAATTCTCCCGTCGCAATGGCAACCGCTTACTCCAGCCCCAATACATCCTGCATATCGTAACGCCCGCTCGCCTTGCCCGCGACCCAGCGCGCCGCGCGCACGGCACCCTTGGCAAAGGTCATGCGACTGGAGGCCTTGTGGGTAATTTCGATGCGCTCGCCTTCGGTGGCGAACATGACCGTGTGCTCGCCGACGATATCGCCTGCCCGCACGGTGGCGAAGCCGATCTCTTTGTCGCTGCGCGGGCCACACTGCCCCACCCGCTCGAACACACCGTGCTCTTTCAAGGTGCGGTCCAGGCTTGCCGCGACCACTTCGCCCATTTTTATCGCCGTACCGGACGGTGAATCGACCTTGTGGCGATGATGGGACTCGATCACCTCGATGTCGTAGCCCTCATCGCCCAGCGCTTTGGCGGCGGTTTCCAACAGCTTGAGCGTCAGGTTCACGCCCACGCTCATATTGGGCGCGAACACCATGGCAACACGATCGCGAAAGCCATCCAGCTGCGCCAGCTCGTCATCGTTCATGCCGGTGGTGCCTATCACGATGCGCTTGCCGTGCTCGGCGCAGAACGCAAGGTTGGCAAGCGTCACCTGCGGGGCCGTGAAGTCGATCAGCACGTCAAAGTCGTCGACGATATCGCTCAGGTCATCCACTGCTGCCACACCGCGCCTGCCAATGCCCGCCAGCTCGCCGATATCGGCGCCAACCAATGAGCTGCCCGGCTCCACAATACCGCCCGCCAGGGTCGCGTCAGCCTCTTGTTCAACAGCATTTACCAGCGTGCGGCCCATCCGGCCGGCGACGCCTACAATTGCAACTCGGGTCATTGAAACTCCTGCGCTTGGTTTTTTCAGCATCAACGTGGGTCTATCGCGTGGCGGCGATTATAGCAGACGCGCGGCAGGAATCAGCGCCGCCGCAGGCGGTTAGTTCTCCCAGACGATAACCAGTTCTTCATCGCCGGCCATCCGCACCAGATGGTGCTCCACAACGCCTTCCAATTCGTCCAGGTGTGCTTCTTCAAGGGTCTCGATCGCCACCGCCAGCGTCTCCGCATCGGCTCGCATCAGGCAGGTGCCCGTGGCAAAGGCAATCCTTGCCTCTTGCCCCGATTGTTCAACGTCAAACGTCTGCGACCAGTGGTTGCACAGGCGTTTCATCAGGCGTTCGCCGGAGGGCGTGGCGATTTCAGCACGGGATAAAGGCATGGGGCGTCTCCGCATCAATAGCGAGTTAGTACCCACTAGCGTAATGCGCGCAGTGCCCGGCGCCAAGCA
>HLSNC_1001357_pt1 | contig 11260 bp, 10 predicted proteins | sample HotLakmetagenome_2_FD_14041 | JGI IMG/M metagenome (IMG submission 14041)
GCGCAGGAGAAAATGATCGCAGCCTGATCGGCATCGGACAGGCGCGACCCGACCGACATCCAGACGCCAAGTGTCAGACGAAGTCTAAACTTCTACAAATTCGGCAAACTCCACCCTGACCATACACCTCGTTGGCCACCCCGCTTACCCCCCCGCGGAGACCAATATTCCACCTCCTCCTCGGACAATCACTCTCCTCCCAGAAGCGGTTTTCTTTCGGCGCACGGTTTGCGAGCGTGGATGTGGTGTGCCGGCTCTTCTGGGCGATCGGCGGTGCCGGGTGTGTTGTGCCGACATCCAGTAGAACGCTCCACGCCCCGACATCTAAAACGACGCCCCGAAATTTGCTACACAACTTGCTACACAGAGCGCCAGCCGACGGCGCCGAAAGCCCATAATAATAAGGAATTTTTGGCCCTCACTTCCTGCGGTCGGTTCCGCCCCCGGGCACCATTCCTTAGAATAACCCTCTGGCCCTCCTCAGTTTTTTCGGAGCTGACCGGAGGCGTAGAACATGCCGGAGAACAAATCCGCCGCTTTCACATTCGAGAAGCAGGGGGTCTTCTACTTCACGCGACGGGTCCCGAGCGACCTGCGAGACCACTACACGAGCGGCAAGATTTCCTTCCCGCTGAGGACGAGGTCGGCCTCGGTGGCCAGAACACGAGCGCTGAAAGCATCGCAGCAACTCGACGAGCATTGGCGCTTCCTGCGGATGCACAGCATGGACCTGCCGGGAAAGCAGCTCCTGAGGATGGGCGGGTCTCGTCCCATCACCATGCCGGGGTTGCCCTCGGCTCAGCCTGAGCCAGAGGACCAGGGGATCAGCCTCAGCGAGGCCGTCGCGCTCTACCTGCGGCTCAAGGGCGCCAACCGCCCGGCCACCTTCCACAGGGCTGCAGAGCGGTCGTGCGGCTACGTCCTCGACGCCTGCGGCGACAAGGACATCTCCGCCTACACCCGCGCCGACGCCAACGCCTTCCGCGATGCCCTCATCGAGCGACAGCTGTCGAGCAGCAGCATCACGAGGGTTTTCGGCACGGTGCGCTCCGTGATCAACTTCGCCGCCTCGGAGATCAGGATCACCCTCACCAATCCCTTCGCCGGGATCTACTACGACCGGAAGGCGGGTGTGGAGGATCGACAGCCGCTCTCGCTGGGGGACATCCGCAAGGTCCAAGAGAAGTGCCGTGCCGTCGATGACGAGGCTCGCTAGCTCGTGGCGCTTGTATCCGACACCGGGATGCGCCTCCACGATCACAAAATCGCTCGCCTCCGGCGGCGGGACATCGGGGCGGGAGAGCCGCGGGCCGCGTCGCCTGCCCGCTCGGGCGCGTCGGTCGAGGCCGGCGCTCAGCAGCTGATGCGGCCGCGTTCGACCATCGTGGCGAGCACCTCGTCGGGATCGCGCCGCCACCAGTTGAGCGCCGAGAAGATCTCGACCTCGTTGAGCCCGCCAAAGCCCTCGGACTCGACCGCCGCGCGGATGCGGGGGATGTCGATCACCCCGTCGCCCATCATGCCGCGGTCGGTCAGCAGGTCGCGCGTGGGCACCAGCCAGTCGCAGACATGGAAGGCGAGCAGGCGCTCGCGCCCTGCCCGCCGGATCTGGTCGTAAAGGTCCGGATCCCACCAGACATGGTAGACGTCGCAGGCCACGCCGATGCCCTCGCCCAGCCGGTCGCAGATGTCGAGCGCCTGGCGCATCGTGTTCACGCAGGCGCGGTCGGCGGCATACATCGGGTGCAGGGGCTCGATGGCGACGGGCATGCCCACCTCGCGGGCATGGTCCAGCGTCCGCGCCAGCCCCTCCTCCACCAGCGCGTGCGCACGGGAGAGGTCGCGCGAGCCGTCGGGCAGACCGCCCACGACCATCACGAGGCAGGCCGCGCCGATCTCGGCGGCCTCGTCGACGGCGCGGCGATTGTCGTCGATCACCTCCTGCCCCAGCGTGCCGGTCGCGGTGAACCATCCGCCGCGGCAGAGCCCGCTGACAGTCAACCCCGCCTCGCGGATCGCCTTCGCCGCTGCCGCCACGCCCATCTCGTGCAGCTTGTCGCGCCAGGGCGCGATGCCGCCGATCCCGTGGCGCGCGCAGCCGTCGATGCACTGGGCGAGACCCCATTGCTCGCGCACCGTCGCGGTGTTGAGCGACAGCCGCTCGGGCCCGACGCCGCCCATCCTCACACCGCCACGCCGCGGGCGGCGAAGACGGGGCGGGCGCGGGCGGCCGCCATGTCGGGGTCGGCGAAGAGGCGTGCGTCATTTGCCAGCCGGACGATCTCGGCCAGGTGCAGGGTGGAGCGCGCGCTCTCCTGCCCGCCGACCATGGTGAAGTGGTCCTGGTGGCCGGTAAGGTAGGCGAGAAACACCACGCCCGTCTTGTAGAACCGCGTCGGCGCCCGGAAGATGTGGCGCGACAGCGGCACGGTCGGCTCGAAGGCCGCGCGGTAGCCCTCCATGTCCCCGCGCCCCAGCGCGCCGAGGGCGCGGGCGGCGGCCCCGGCGATGGGGTCGAAGATGCCCAGCAGCGCGTCGGAATGGCCCTGTTCGTCGCCCGCGATCAGGTCGGGATAATTGAAGTCGTCGCCCGTATACATGCGCACCCCGGCGGGCAGGCGCCGGCGCATGACGATCTCCTTTTCCGCCGACAGGAGCGAGATCTTGATGCCGTCGACCTTGTCGGCGTTGCCCTCGATCACCTGCAGGCAGGTCTCCATCGCCGCGCCGTGGTCGGCATGACCCCAGTAGCCTTCGAGCGCGGGGTCGAACATCTCGCCCAGCCAGTGCAGGATCGCCGGCTGCCGGAGGCCAGACAGCACCCGCTCGTAGACGCGGGCGTAGTCGTCGGGGCCCGTCGCGGCCTGCGCCAGCGCGCGGGACGCCATGAGGATCACGCGACTGCCCGCCGCCTCGACCGCCTCGCACTGCTCCTCGTAGGCGGCGATCACGTCGTCAACCGTCACGTCCGGCCCCGGCGCGAGATGGTCGGTGCCCGCGCCGGAGGCGATCAGGTGGCCGCCGGCCCTCGCCTGCGCGACCGAGCGGCGGATGAGCTCGAGAGAGGTCGGCCAATCGAGGCCCATACCGCGCTGGGCGGTGTCCATCGCCTCGGCCACGCCGAGGCCGAGCGACCAGATGTGCTCGCGGAAGGCCAGCGTGCGCTCCCAGTCGATGGCGCAGTCGACCCAGGGGTCGGCCTCGGCCAACGGGTCGGCCACGACATGGACGGCGGAATAGGCGATGCGGGGCGAGGCGGTCAGCGGCTCGGGCACCGGGCCGGCCTCTAGCGTGACAGCGCCGCCGGGAAGGTCGAGGGTAGGCATCGTCAGATCTCCAGCGCGGGCAGGTCGATCCAGCGGCGCTCGCGCCAGCTCCTGTAGCCGGCCTCGGCCAGCTGCACGCCCTTGGCGCCCTCGGCGAGCGTGTAGCTCCACGGCGCGTCCTCGGCGACGTGGCGCAGGAACTGCTCCCACTGCACCTTGAAGCCGTTGTCGAAGACGGTGTTGTCGGGCACGTCCTGCCAGTCGGCCATGAAGTCCATCGTCTGCGGCTCGTCAGGGTTCCAGACCGGCTTGGGCGTGTTCACCCGGTGCTGCGACCGGCAGGTGTGCAGCCCGGCCACCGCCGATCCGTGCGTGCCGTCGACCTGGAAGGTCACGAGGTCGTCGCGGCGGACACGGGTGCACCAGCTCGAGTTGATGTGCGCGACCACGTCGCCCTCGAGCAGGAAGGTGGCATAGGCTGCGTCGTCGGCGTCGGCCTCGTAAGGCTGCCCCGACTCGTCCCACCGCTGGGGGATGTGAACGGCGCCGAGGCACGAGACCGATTTGACCGGCGCCACCACGTTGTCGAGCACGTAGCGCCAGTGGCACAGCATGTCCGACATGATGCCGCCGCCGTCGTCCTTGCGGTAGTTCCACGAGGGCCGCTGCGCAGGCATCCAGTCGCCCTCGAACACCCAGTAGCCGAACTCGCCCTTGACCGACAGGATACGGCCGAAGAAGCCGCTGTCGCGCAGGCGCTTGAGCTTGACGAGGCCCGGCAGGTCGAGCTTGTCGTGGACGATCCCGTTCTTGACACCCTTCTCCCTTGCATAGCGGGCGATGTCGACGGCCTCTTCCAAGCCCTCCGAGACGGGCTTCTCGCAATAGACGTGCTTGCCCGCGTCGATCGCCTTGCGCAACAGCGCCGGGCGCAGCTTGGTCGAGGCGGCGTCGAAGAACAGCGTGTCGTCGGGATTGGCGAGCGCGGCGTCGAGGTCGTCGGTCCACCGCTCCACCCCGTGCGCCTTCGCCAGCGCCTCGACTTTCTCGGCGTTGCGGCCCACGAGGATCGGGTCGGGCACGAGGAACGACCCGTCGGACAACTTCACGCCCCCTTGGGCGCGGATGGCGAGGACCGAACGGATCAGGTGCTGGTTCATCCCCATCCGGCCCGTTACGCCGTGCATGATGATGCCGATGCGCGTCTGTCTCATTCCTCGTCCCTTCCGTGCGTCCTGGTCTTGGGGGCGGGCTCCGGCGCGAGGTAGCGCAGCAGGAGCTCGGCGGTGTCCTCGGTCTTGCGGGCGAGCCACTCCTCGTCGATGGCGACGTGGAAGACGGCGCGCAGCGTGTGCTTGTTGGAGACCGGGAAATAGCAGAGCGAGGCGAGCGTGATGTAGAACTCGACCGGGTCGATCCCGTCGCGGAACACGCCCGCGCGGGCGCCCCGCTCGAGGATGTCGCGGATCTGGTCGATCAGCGGCGACTGGATCTCGGCCGCGTCGGCGATGCCGCGGATGTTGTCGCCGCCCACGAGGTTTTCGGTGTTCAGCATCCGGATGAACCAGGGCTTCGACACGAAGTGGTCGAGCGTGAAGCGGACGAGTTCGTGGATTGCCTCGGCCGGCGACATGTCGTCGGTCTCCATTTTTCGCTCGCCCTTGCGGATCTGCACGTAGGCCTCGCGCAGCGCCGCCTTGTAGAGCTCGTCCTTGTCGCCGAAATAGCTGTAGATCATGGGCTTGCTGACCTGCGCGCGCTCGGCGATGGCGTCGATCCGGGCACCGGCGAGTCCGTTCTCGGAGAATTCGTGCAACGCCGCGAGCAGGATGCGCCGCTTCGAGGCGGCGGCATCGCGCCGGGGCGGGCGGGCGCGCTGCCGCTCCGTCGCCCCGCCCTCGGGCATTCTCGCCTCGCGTCCGCCCGCGCTCATCGCCCCTCCTGCTCCCTTGAGCGGCGCAGCGGCGCCACGAGGCGCCCCATGGCGCGGCGGACGGGCGGCGTGCCGGCGAGGATCGTCAGCACGATCACCGCCACGAAGCCGGCCGAGATGGGGCGGGTGAAGAACGGCGTCAGGTCGCCGTCCGACAGGGTCAGCCCGCGCCGCAGGCTCTTGTCGAGCAGGGTGCCCAGGATGATGCCGAGCACGAGCGGCGCCATCGGGTATTTCATCTGTCGCAGGACGAAGCCCAGCAGGCCGAACAGCACCATCACCCAGATCTCGAAATGCCTCTGAGTGAGGGCATATGGCCCGATCACGCAAAGGGTGAAGACGAGCGGCATCAGGTATTCGCGGGGGATGCGCAGCACCAGGATGAAGAGCTTCGTCAGCGACAGGCCGAACACCGCTATGCCGATGGTGGCCAGGAAGAGCATCGCCGCGATCGAGTAGAGAAATGTCGGCTGCTCGATCATGATCATCGGCCCCGGCCGCACCCCGTGGATGAAGAGCGCCGCGATCAGCACCGCCGCCGGCGCCGAGCCCGGCACCGCGAGGGTCAGCGCCGGGATCAGCGAGCCCGGCACGACGGCGCTATTGCCCGTCTCGGCCGCGGTCAGCCCCTCGGTCGAGCCCTTGCCGTAGTCCTCTGGCGTGCGGCTCGATCGCTTGGCCGCCGCGTAGGAAGCCCAGGCGCCGATATCCTCGCCCACGCCGGGGATGATGCCGACGAGGGTGCCGATCACGCCCGACCGCCCGATGGTGAACTTGAAGCGCCAGAGATCGCGCAGGCGGGGAAAGCCGCGATCCTTCAGCGAGCTGTCGGCCACCAGACCGGCCTTGCGGCGATACATCACCGTCAGCACCTCGGCGAAGCCGAAGGCGCCGACCATGGCGGGGATCAGCGCGATGCCGCCGTTCAGATCGTCGATGCCGAGGTTGAAGCGCACATGGGCGTGGATGCCCTCGCTGCCGATCATCGCCACCATCAGCCCGAGGATGCCTGCGATGTAGCCCTTGAGCGGGCTCGTGTTGCCGGTCAGCTGCCCCGAAATGACGATGCCGAAGACGGCGAGCCAGAAGAACTCGAACGAGCCGAAGTTGAGCGCGACGCTCGCCAGCGGTGGCGCGATCAGCACCAGCAGGACGATGCCCACGATGGTGCCCAGCGCCGAGCCTGCCGTGGCCAGCGCCATCGCGTAGCCCGCCTGACCGCGCTGCGCGAGCGGGAAGCCGTCGAGCGAGGTGGCCGCGCTCGCGGGCGTTCCGGGGATGTTGAGCAGGATGGCCGAGCGCGAGCCGCCGTAGATCGCGCCCACATACATGCAGATCAGCACGAGGATCGCGACGTCGCGGTCGAGCGTGTAGGTGAGCGTCGTCAGCAGCGCCACGCCCATCGTCGCCGTCAGCCCGGGCAGGCTGCCCACGAAGATGCCGAGCAGCGTGGCCCAGGCGACATGGAAGAGATTCATCGGCGTCGCCAGCGCCCCGAGCGCCGCGACGAAGCCCTGCGCGCCCTCGATCATGGCAGCCGCACCAAGAAGCCGTAGCGGAACAGCGCCGAGATGGCGATGGCGGTCACGACCGAGAAGACGACGACGCCGGCGGCGGTGACGACGGGGCGCTCGGGGCGCACGTCGCGCCACAGGAACCAGCCGACGAAGCCCGCGAGGTAGATCGCGGTCGCCAAGGCGAAGGGCATCTGCCCGACCATGCCGAGGGCGTATGCGATGCTCCACCCGGCGGCAACGAGGAAGTGCTCCCACGAGCCCTCGCCCTCGGGCTCGTCCTCGCGTGCGCCCACGAACAGCAGCGCGGCGCAGAGCATCAGCGCGGCGCCGAGGATCATCGGCACGAGGCCGGGGATCGAGGCGGGGTGGATCTGGCGGATCTCGAGCCGGTCCATCGTGTAGCCGCCCCATGCCATGGCGGCGCCGAGGGCGAAAAAGACGGCGGCCGTGATCCGGTCGGACGTGGCGCTTTCGAAACGCATCGGATCGGTCCCTCGGAAAGGGGGGTGGCGCCCGGTCCGGGCTGGCCATGCAATGGCAGAGAGGGGCGGCGCGCGGATAAGAGACCCCCGCGCGCCGCGGGGAAGATCAGTCCATGCCGGAGCAGTCGATCCCGATCTCGGAGGGGTCCATCACCGCTTCGCCGCGCGTCACCCGCGAACAGGCCTCGGCGATGACCACGGGCATGGCGCGCTCGCGGGCGTCCTCGCCGAAGCTGGGGTTGAAGTCGGCCCCGCGCTCGGTGGCGTAGCTCTTCAGCGCCTCGGACGTCATCACGTGCTCCTGCCAGACCTTGTCGACCGTCTCGTAGACCTCGTCCGGCGCGCCGACAGGGATGAACACGCCGAAATAGTCGGGCGCGATGTGCATGTCGGGCAGCCACTCGGTGATCGGCGGGATCGGATCGAGACCCTCGACGCTGAGCGCCTTGTCCGAGAGCACCGCGAGCGGTCGGATCTGCCCGGCCTTGATCATCTCGGTCTGCTCGACGGCGAGCTGGGTGGTGGCCATCACCTCGCCCGCGGCGGCCGCGAGAACCGCCGGGTTGCCGCCGTCATAGGTGACCATGCGCGCGCCGAGCCCGCCCTCGGCCGCCTCGTTCAGCGCGGCCAGCGCCATGCCGCCCGACGAGTTCACGCCGGCGGTGCCGACCGTCACCGTGCCCTCTTCCTTCATCGCCGCCAGCAGTTCGCCGAAATCCTGGTAGGGCGCGTCGGCGTTGACGCTGACCACCGGCACGTTCGCGACGTGCAGGTAGATGCGGTAGTCGTCGATCGAGGTGTCCTCGACCAGGCCGGTCACCGCGTAGGTGGCGTTGTTGGCGATGGCGTTGGCCGTCCAGGTGTAGCCGTCGCGGGGCGCGTCGAGGGCGGCCTTGGTGCCGATCGACCCCGAGGCGCCGGGCTGGTTGACCACGACGATGGGGGTGCCGAGCGCCTCCTCAAGGATCGGGGCGACGACCCGCGTCACCTGGTCGGTCGAGCCACCGGCCGACCACGGCACGATGATGTTGATGGGCCGGTCGGGCTGCCATTCCGCCAGAGCGGGCGCTGCCGCGGCGAGGCCGAGCGCGGCCGACAGGCCGAGCGCGCGTCCGAAAGTCGTTATGGTCATTTGTCTCCTCCCAAGTTACCTACTGGTTGGTAGCTTACGGAGGCCGTCGTGATCAATCCCCTTCCTGCATCCCCCCGTCAGGATTGCGCACATGTCGCCAGCTCGGCGGAACTACGCCGCGAATGGCATTCCGCTCGATCGGGCGCCCCTTGTCCCGAACCCGGGCCCAGACACGGACCCGGACCGCGGGCTTGCACGTGCGCTGCGCCCCCCCTTGAAAGACGGACGGGGTGCGATGTCGCGCGCCCAGGGAGGCAGGAATGAGATTTTCGCTCTGCAACGAGGTGCTGCGCGAGATGTCGTTCGGCGCGCAATGCGACTTCGCCGCCGCGCTCGGCTATGACGGGCTCGAGATCGCGCCGTTCACGCTCGCCTCCGATCCGCGTGCGATCACCCCGGCCGACACGGCCGAGATCCGCCGCACGCTGACCGATGCGGGACTCGCCTGCTCGAGCCTGCACTGGCTGCTCGTCTCGCCCGAGGGCCTGTCGATCACCACCGACGACGCCAGGGTGCGGCGCGAGACGGTCGACGTCCTGCGCCGCTGCGTCGATCTTGCGGCCGAGCTCGGGGCCGAGGCCCTGGTGCATGGCTCGCCAAAGCAGCGCATGCTGCCCGATGGCGGCGAGGCCGCGGCCCGCGCCCGCGCCGCCGAGTGCCTGCGGGCGGCGGCAGAGGCGGCCGAGGCCGCACGCGTCACCTACTGCATAGAGCCGCTCGCGCGCGACGAGACGAACTTCGTCACCACCGTCGACGAGGCGGCGGAGCTTGTGGCGCAGATCGGCAGCCCGGCCTTTCGCACCATGGTCGACTGCGCCGCGACGGGGCGCAACGGGGAAGCCCCCGCCGCCCTGCTCGACCGCACCCTGCCCGGCGGGCTGATCGCCCACGTGCAGGTCAACGACCCCTCGCGCCGCGGCCCCGGCGAGGGCGAGATGCGCTTCGCCCCCGTCCTCGGCACGCTGAAGCGGCACGGCTACGCCGGCTGGGTGGCGGTCGAGCCGTTCGTCTACGTCCCCGACGGGCCGGCCTGCGCCGCGCGCTCCCTCGGCTATCTCAAAGGCGTGTGGGAGGGGCTGGCATGACCGACGCGCCCCGCCTGACCGTCGAGGAAGTGGCGACCTTCGAGCGCCCCGCGACCTTCCGCATGCCGTTCCGCTTCGGCGTCGTCACGCTGACCGCGGCGCCGCAACTCTTCGTTCGTGCCCGGGTGCGGATGGAGGACGGGCGCGAGGGCTGGGGCATGGCCGCCGACCTGCTGGTGCCGAAATGGTTCGACAAGGCGCCCGACCTCACGAACGACGACAATTTCGAACAGCTGCGCCGCGCGGTGCGGATCGCCTCCGACCTCTACCTCGCCGAGCGCACGCCGCACACGGCCTTCGGCCTGCACGCTGCGATGGCGGGGCCGCATGAGACGGCCTGTGCCGAGGCGGGGCTGCCGGGCCTCGTGGCGAGCTTCGGCACCGCCGCGCTCGACCGCGCCGTGCTCGACGCGCTCCTGCGGATCGAGGGGGCGAGCCTCTTCGCCGGGGCGCGGGCCAACCTCTTCGGCCTGACCGATGCGCTGACGCCCGATCTGGCCGGCGTCGACCTGCCCGCCTTCCTGCGCGGGTTCTCCCCGGCCCGCCACATCGCCCTGCGCCACACGATCGGCCTCGCCGACCCGCTGACGGAGGCGGAGCTCTACGCGGCCACACGCCTCGACGACGGCCTGCCCGAAACGCTGGAAGGCGTGATCGCGGCCTACGGCGTCGACCATTTCAAGCTGAAGGTATCGGGCGATCTCGACGCCGATCTCGACCGCCTGCGCCGGATCGCGGGCGTGCTGGAGGCCCTGCCCGCCTATCGCGCCACGCTCGATGGCAACGAGCAGTTCGCCAGTGCTGACGGCGCGCTGGCGCTGTGGCAGGCCATCGTGGCCGACCCCGCGCTCGCCCGCCTGCGCGCGGCGATCCTGTTCGTGGAACAGCCGATCGCGCGGGCGGCCGCGCTCTCGGCCGACGTCGCGGCGCTGGCCCGCCACGTGCCCGTCGAGATCGACGAATCCGACGACGCGCTCGACGCCTTTCCTCGCGCGCTCGCGCTCGGCTACACGGGCGTCTCGTCGAAGTCGTGCAAGGGGCTCTACAAGGCGCTCCTGAACCGGGCGCGCTGCGCGACGCTGAACGCGAAGGTCGGGGGCGGCGCCGCGGCCGGCGCTGGGGCCGGGCGCCACTTCATGTCGGCCGAAGATCTGACCACGCAGGCCGGCCTCGCCGTCCAGCAGGATCTCGCGCTGGCAACGCTGATCGGCTGCACCCATGTCGAGCGCAACGGCCACCATTACGTGCGCGGCATGGCGGCGGCGCCCGAGGCCGAGCAGGCGGCCTTTCTTGCCGCCCATCCCGACCTCTACCACCACCCCGGCGACACCGCCCTGCTGCGTGTCGAGGGCGGCCGGCTGTCGCTCGCCTCGCTCGATGTGACCGGCCTCGGCAGCGCCGTTCTGCCCGATCCCACGCCCCCCGCCTGAGGGCGCCCCTCGCAGTTCGCACGAGGGCCATCGCACTGTCCTTGGGCGGACGGACGCATCTGCACCGGCGCTCCCTTTCTCTCTCTGACCGCCGCACCACCGAAAGGGCCCGTTCGGGGAGTGGCGCGCCGACCGCGATACTGCTAAGGGGACGCGGCGCCCGCATAGCTCAGTTGGTAGAGCGACTGCCTTGTAAGCAGTGGGTCGGGAGTTCGAGTCTCTCTGCGGGCACCATTAAATCCATACAAGCCAATGTTTTTGCGGGACTTTCTGAGGGAGGTCTTCAGGCAGTCCCCGCCTTATACCGACGCGCTCGACCAATGACTTTCTGGATGTACGGGTAGAGACAGAGAGACCGGATGCGCTCGGCGTCGTCGGCGATTGCGTTCCAGGCGATGGAGCAGGCGTCGACGAT
>HLSNC_1001361_pt1 | contig 11254 bp, 10 predicted proteins | sample HotLakmetagenome_2_FD_14041 | JGI IMG/M metagenome (IMG submission 14041)
CTCGTCGGTGGGCCTGTGCCTGTTCGCCGCCCACCCGCAGGACGAGTGGTGGGACTTCGAGATGCCGGCCGACCGCCTGCCCGCCCGCTCGCTCAAGCGGGCGATCCGGTGGTTCCGCGACAACTGGTGAGCGCGCCGCTGCACACCGCCCTTGACCTGCCGCACGTGCGAAGGTTAAACGTTCAGGCAGATAAGGATAGGAGAGATAAAAGTGCTTCGAGTAAGTGTTTTTTCCCTTGCTGCGTTGCTTGTCTCATGCGTGTCGGCTCACGCTGCAACTGTGCAGTACGGAGAAACGAAGGCCGGGGGTGGTTCGATCGTCCCGGTAGGTGGCACGAGCGTTGCGTCGGACAATGCGGCCTATGCCGATCCGCCGGAAAGTGGCGATGGAGGTGCGGCTTCCGACTGGGTTTGGGTCGGCAACACCGACACGAATGACACCGCAGAGTTCGAATTCAAATTCGACCTGTCCGGCCTCGACCTCACAACCGTCAGTCTTGAACTCGACTGGTCAGTCGACAACTTCGGGTGGGTCGAACTGAATAGTGGCGACGAAACGATGGGCACGAGCGACGACGTCGCGATCCTGACTGACGCAACAGGAAACTTCGAGAGTATCCATTCGGTGACGCTCACGGGTCCGGACAACTTCGTGCAGGGCGAAAACACTCTGACCTTCTACCTTCGCGACCGCTTCTTCGACGATGAATCCGAAGACGGGGGTCAGGCCGCGTTTACCGCCGCGGTGTCTGTGACTGCGACGCCGATCCCCGTTCCCGCAAGTTTTCCGCTTGTGGTCGGCGGTGTCGCCGCTCTGGGGGTTCTTCGGGCCCGTAGAAGAAAGCGCTGACGGCACATTCAATGCAGTAGCAGAGGGGCCTTCGGGCCCCTTTTTCGTGCGTGGGCCCGTCCGCGATTTTCCGGATGACGGCGCCGTGCGCCCTTGCTAGGCTCACGCCCAAGGCCCGTCAGAGGCCTGGCGGCAGGCAGAGCAGTCGCCCCCTCATCGTCGATACCGCATATCCCCGCGCGAGGGCTCTCCCGCGGGTGCCTCGGTGTGTCTGCGCCCATGATCGCTACATATGGGTCTGCATCCGAGATCAGGGCGGTTTCCCGCCGTCCCATGCGAGATTTCGTGGCTGAATCGTGATTTCCGCGTGACGAATGGCCCTTCCGCGGCTATGGTTGCTGAAAAATCACGGGGACGGCGGTCGGAGAGGGTGAAAACAGCCCCCCGAGAGGCACCGCGAGACAGCAGCAGGCGACCGGAGCAATGACCTTGAACCTTTCCATGCCCAAGAACGACCAGACCGAGCTCAAGCCGCGGATCACCGTGTTCGGCGTGGGCGGCGCCGGTGGCAACGCCGTGAACAACATGATCGAGAAGGAACTCGCGGGGGTGGAGTTCGTCACCGCCAACACCGATGCGCAGGCCCTGCAGCAGAGCCGGGCGCCCGCGAAGATCCAGATGGGCGTGAAGGTGACCGAAGGGCTGGGCGCCGGCGCCAAGGCCCAGATCGGCGCCGCCGCCGCCGAGGAGACGATCGAGGAGATCGTCGACCACCTCGCCGGCGCGCACATGTGCTTCATTACCGCCGGAATGGGCGGCGGCACCGGCACCGGCGCCGCGCCGATCATCGCGCAGGCCGCGCGCGAGCTCGGCGTGCTGACCGTGGGCGTCGTGACCAAGCCGTTCCAGTTCGAGGGCGGCAAGCGGATGCGCCAGGCCGAAGAGGGGGTCGAGCGCCTGCAGAAGGTGGTCGACACCCTCATCATCATCCCCAACCAGAATCTCTTCCGGCTGGCCAACGAGAAGACGACATTCACCGAGGCGTTCAGCCTTGCCGACGACGTGCTCTACCAGGGCGTCAAGGGCGTGACCGACCTGATGGTGCGCCCCGGCCTCATCAACCTCGACTTCGCCGACGTGCGCGCGGTGATGGACGAGATGGGCAAGGCGATGATGGGCACGGGCGAGTCCGACGGCGAGGATCGGGCGATCCAGGCCGCCGAAAAGGCCATCGCCAACCCGCTGCTCGACGAGATCAGCCTCAAGGGCGCCAAGGGGGTGCTCATCAACATCACCGGCGGCCACGACCTGACGCTGTTCGAGCTCGACGAGGCCGCCAACCGCATCCGCGAGGAGGTCGACCCCGACGCCAACATCATTGTCGGCTCCACGCTCGACGCCGAGATGGAGGGGCGGATGCGCGTGTCGGTCGTGGCCACGGGGATCGACGCGACGGCCGCGAGTCACGACATTCCGCGCCCGCGCCGCTCGATGAGCGAGCCGCTCACGCTCCGGACGGTCGAGCCCGTCGAGCAGGAGCGCGACGAGGCCCCGGCCGCGGCAGCCGCGCCCGCCACCGAGCGGGAGGCCGAGGTCGCCGAGGCGCCGGAGCCGGGCCTGTTCGACACCTTCCCCCCGCGCGAGGTGGGGGAGGCGCATGACGACGCGCCGGCCGACGACGCGCTTCCGCCGCCGGCCTACCGGCCCGAACCGCCGGCCGCCGCGCGCGATCAGACGCCAGAAGAGCCAGCATTCGTCGCTCCGAAGGGGCCGGCGACGCGCGGCCAGCCCAGCGCCGAAACGCTCGCCCGCCTCCAGGCCGCCGTGGGCCGATCCCGCCCCGGGACGGAGGACGGTATTCCAGCCGGCCCCGCGCACACCGAGGAGCGGGCGGCGGCCGAGCGGGGGCAATCGGGCCGCTTCGGCATCGGCTCGCTCATCAACCGCATGTCGGGGCATGGCGGCGAGGCACAGGGCCACCGCGCCGAGCCGCACCTGCGGGCCGAGCCCCGCGAGGCGGCGCCGCGCCCGCAACCCCGTGCGACCATACCGCCCCGCGGCTACGAGGACGAGCCCGACACCAACCCCGAGCAGGAACGCATCGAGATTCCTGCCTTCCTGAGGCGTCAGGCGAACTGACACAGGCGAGAAAAAAGCGCAGAAGCGCGCGAGCAGCAACCTCCAGTTCGGGCCGGCTATGCCGGCCCGTTTTTTTGTTTCATATCAATTGTCTGGCTGTTGACGTGAATGTGTCGGCAAGATCCTGCCGATGGGTCGGGGACCATGTTTCAGACGGTAACACTCATTGAATTGTTCTTATCCGGTCCGCTCTGTATGCGACTTCTGGGTGGGTGCGCAGGCGCGGCGTCGGCCGTGCCGCACCCGGCACGGGGCGATCCGGCGCGATCAGCGCAGGCCCGTCTCGAACCCGCCCGAAGAGGCGGGCAGGCCAGGCGCCGACCAGGGGACGGTCGGTGGAAACGCGACGACAGGAAGCGAGGGGGCGACCGTGCAGACGACGCTCAGACGATCCGTGGCGCTGACCGGAACGGGGCTCCACACCGGGCGGCCGGCGCGGGTGACGATCTCGCCCGCGGCGGCCGAGTTCGGCATCTGGTTCCGTCGCGCCGACGTCAAGGGTGCCGACCCCTACATCCCGGCGCGATGGGACAGGGTCGAGCAGGTGCCGCTCTGCACCCGTCTGGTCAACGACGACGGCGTGTCGGTCTCCACCGTCGAGCATCTGATGGCGGCGCTCGCGGGCTGCGGGGTGCACAACGCGATGATCGAGGTCACGGGGCCCGAAATCCCGATCCTCGACGGCTCGGCCGCGGCCTTCGCGCAAGCGATCCTCGGCGCGGGCGTTCGGCGGCTCGACGCCCCGGTGCGCGCCCTCCGGGTGCGCCGCCCGGTCGAAGTCGGGGGGCCAGAGGGCGCGCTCGCCCGTATCGAGCCGGCCGAGGGGCTCTCGATCGCCTTCGAGATCGACTTCGCCGACGCCGTCATCGGCAGGCAGCGCCTCTCCCTCGACATGGGCAACGGCGCCTTCGTGCGCGAGCTGTGCGACAGCCGCACCTTCTGCCGTGCCGCCGACATCGACAGGATGCGATCGGCGGGCCTCGCCCTGGGCGGCACGCTCGACAACGCGGTGGTGGTCGAGGGCGACCGCGTGCTTTCCCCCGGCGGCCTGCGCCACAGCGACGAGCCGGTGCGCCACAAGATGCTCGACGCGCTGGGCGATCTCGCGCTCGCCGGAGCGCCGCTGCTCGGCGCCTATACGGGACGTCGCGCGGGCCACGCGCTGACCAACGCTCTCTTGCGCGCGCTCTTCGCCACGCCCGGCGCGGTGGAGTGGGTGGAGTGCGACGCCGAGTGCCAGCGCCGCCTGCCCGGCATGGGCGTCAGCCTCGCAGATCTCTCCGCCGTCGCCTGAGGGCGGCCGCCAGGCCAGACGCGAACGGGCCAGACGCGGACGGGCCAGACGGGGACGGGCCAGACGGGGACGGGCCAGACGGGGACGGGCCAGACGGTGACGGGCCGCGAAGCGGGCGCGCTCACGGCAACACGGCCAGCCAGAACCACGCGGTGAGCAGGCTGGCCGCTGTTCCCATCAGCACCGTCGATGCCGCGACCCGCCGCGCCACCCCGTACATGTTGGCGAAGATGTAGGCGTTGACGCCAGCGGGCATCGCCGCCGTCACCACGGCCGAGCGCAGCCCGTCTGTCGGCAGCGCGAACGCCGAGCCAAGACCGAAGGTCACCGTAGGGTGCATCAGCAGAGTCACCGCGAGCATGAAGGCGATCTGGCGCAGATCGCCCTCGGGCCGGTAGCGGTAGAGCACGCCCCCGAGGCCGAACAGCGCCGCCGGGATCGCCGCGCGGATCATCAGGTCGAGCGCGTCGGTCAGAGGGCCGGGCAGGGGAATGGCCAGGAGGTTGACGGCGAAGCCCGCCGCGATGCCGAGGATCAGCGCGTTCGAGAACATCGCACGCAGCACCTTGGCGCCGAAGGCACCGGGCGACAGGCCCATGCCCCGCGCGCGCACCAGTTCCATCGCGGTGATCCCCACCGCGTAGCCGAAGGGCGCGTGGAAGGCGATGATCGCGTAGTTGCCCGCCATCGCGTCGGCGCCATAGGCGCGCTCGGTGATGGGCAGGCCCAGCAGCACCGTGTTGCAGAACATGCAGGCAAAGCCGATGGCCACCGCGTCGGGCCAGGGCCGCCCGAACAGCGCCCGCGCGCCCGCCAGCCCCGCGGCGAAGCTCGCCGCCGAGCCCGCGTAGAACGACACGAGCAGCCGTATGTCGAGGTGCTGCCCGAGGTCGAGCTCGGCCAGCGCACGGAACAGCAGGCACGGAATGGCGAAGCGCTGGGTGAAGATCATCAGGCCGTCCACCCCGCTGTCGGCGAAGACGCCGCGCCAGACAGCGGCGTAGCCCGCCCCGATCACGAGGAAGACCGGGAGGATGACCTCGAGCAGCGCCGCCAAGCGCTCAGTCCGGGACGGCCAGTGTCAGCCCGTCATGGGCGGGGGTGACGTGGTCGGGCGTCTCGGCGTCGACGGTGGCGTAGTCGAGATCGACATGCATGTTGGTCAGGATCGCGCGGGCCGGGCGGGCGCGCTCGATCCACCCCAGCGTCATCTCGAGATGGGCGTGGCTGGGGTGCGGGCGGCGGCGCAGCGCGTCGACGATCCAGCAGTCGAGGCGCGCGAGCGCGGCCCAGCTCGCCTCCGGTATCGCGTTGGCGTCGGGCAGGTAGGCGACGCCCCCGATGCGAAATCCGAGCGCGCCGATATCGCCATGCCCGACCTCGAACGGCGTGAGCCGGATCGTGCCGCCGGGGCCGTCGACCGCGATCTCGCCCTCGATCGGGTTCATCTCGAGGATGGGCGGATAGCTCGACCCTTCGGGCTGCACGAAGGCATAGGCGAAGCGCTGATAGAGGTCGGCCTGCGTCGGCGCGTCGGCCCAGACGGGCAAACGATGCCGCATGTTGAAGACGATCATGCGCAAATCGTCGAGGCCGTGGGTGTGGTCGGCGTGCGCGTGGGTGAACACGACGCCCTGCAACTCGCCCACGCCTGCGTCGAGCAGTTGCGCGCGCAGATCGGGCGAGGCGTCGATCAGCACGCGGGTCGTCTCGCCGCCCTCCTCGCGCTCCACCAGTAGCGAGCAGCGGCGGCGCGTGTTGCGCGGCTCGGTCGGGTCGCAATCGCCCCAGTGGCCGCCGAGGCGGGGCACGCCGCCCGAAGAGCCGCAGCCGAGGATCGTGAAGCGCAAGGTGCCCATCAGGCGCGCTTCGCCTCCCGCGCGCGGCTCCATTCGGCAGCCTTCCAGAACAGCCGCTCGAAATTGGCCTCCGTCGCGGCCGCAAACTCGGCATAGGGCAGGCCGAACAGCTCGGCGCCCACCCGCGCGGTGTGGGCGGTATAGGCCGGCTCGTTGCGCTTGCCCCGGTGCGGGGGGGGCGCGAGGTAGGGCGCGTCGGTCTCGATGAGGATGCGGTCGAGGGGGGCGGCGGCGAAGATCTCGCGCAGGTCGGTCGACCGGGGGAAGGCCGCGATACCCGACATCGACAGGTAGAAGCCGAGATCGAGCGCCGCCTCGGCGAGCGCATGTCCCGACGAGAAGCAGTGCATGACGCAGCTATAGGCGCCCGCGCGATGCTCTTCGGTCAGGATGCGCGCCATGTCGTCGTCGGCGTCGCGGGCGTGGATGATGAGTGGCAGGCCGGTGCGGCGCGCGGCCTCGATGTGCACGCGCAGGCTCTCCTGCTGCACGGCGGCGCTCTCGGCTGTGTAATGATAGTCGAGCCCCGATTCGCCGATGCCTGCGAACTTGGGGTGCGCCGCCAGCGCCTCGAGTTGATCGGCCGTGACCATCGGCTCGGTCGCGGCCGACATCGGGTGGGTGCCCGCGGCGTAGAAGACGGGGGCATGCGTCTCGGCCACGGCGCGCACCTGCGGCTCGTTCGAGAGCCTGGTGCAGATCGTCACCATCCGGTGCACGCCCGCGTCACCGGCGCGGGCGATCACCTGGTGCAACTCGCCCGCGAAATCGGGGAAATCGAGGTGACAGTGGCTGTCGGTGATCGGGGCGATATGGGCTCCGTCCTGGGGCGCGGTCTCGCCTGAGGCGGGGGTGGGCATCCGGGCCTCCTGAGATGTGGCGGCATTGGGCTGGCGCGCGTCTCAGGCCGGGGCGGGCTGGCGGGCGGCCCCGTCGACGCGCAGGAACATATCGAGGAGGAGCGCGGCAGGGTCAAGGTTGACCGCGAAGCCGTGGCGCGCGCGCTCGCCGGCCTCCTGCGCCACCGCGGCCCAGGCGCGGGCGGCGGCGGCATCTGGTGAAAGGCGGGCAAGGGCCGCGGCCTCGCCCGGCACCGCCTCGGGCTCGGGCGGGCCGGTGATGCCCGCCCGGGCGAGGCGGGCGAGGAACATCTCGGTCAGGTGCAGCGCGAGGGGAAAGCCCTCCGGCCCCGGCTCCTGGGCGAGCGCGATGGCGGCGGGCCGGTCGATGCCCGGCGCGGCGGTGAACAGCCGCACGAGCCCGCCATAGAAGGCGAGCCCGTCGCTCTCGATCAGCTGGAAGGCGGCGCCGACGGAGCCGTCGGCGAGCGCCGCGAGGCTTGGCGCGGTCGGTCCCTCGACCGGCTCGGCGCCCGCCTGGGCCAGCGCCTCGGCGAGGTCGGGGGCGGGCAGGGGGCGCAGGCGCAGGATGCGGCAGCGCGAGCGGATCGTCGGCAACAGGCGCGCGGGGCTGTGCGCGATCAGCAGGAGCGTGGCGCGCTCGGGCGGCTCCTCGAGCAGCTTGAGCAGCGCGTTGGCGGCCGAGCGGTTCATCTCGTCGGCCGCATCGACGATCACCACCCGACGCCCGCCCTCGGCCGCCGACAGCGCGAAGAACTCCTTGAGCCTGCGCGTGGCGTCGACCGTGATCTCGGTCTTGAGCTTCTTCGTCTTCTCGTCCCACGGGCGGCGCAGCAGGAAGAGCCGCGGCTCCGACAGCGCGGCCACCCGGCGGGCGACGGGGTGGTCGGGCGCGACGTCGAGCGTCGCGGGCGGCTCGGGGGCGCCGAAGAGACCACCGCCCTCGTCCGGGGGCTGGGCGAGCAGGAAGCGCGCGAGCCGCCAGGCCAGCGTCGCCTTGCCGACGCCCTTTGGCCCCGCGATCAGCCATGCATGGTGCAGCCGGCCCGACGCGTAGGCGTCGAGAAACGCCGCCTCGGCCGCGCCGTGCCCGAAGACCCGCGCCGTCTCGCGCGGGTGCGGGGCGCCGGGCAGGCGGTCGGCCTCTGGGATGTCGTCGTCGCTCACGGGGGGCTCACGGGGACGTCACGGGGCATGCGCGGCGACCAGCGCCGCCACCTCCGCCGCTACCTCGTCCTCCGGACGGTCGCCGTCGATCAGCCGCACGCGGGCGGGCGCCTCGGCGGCGAGGGCGCGGAAGCCGTCGCGCAGGCGGTGCTGGAAGTCGAGCCCCATATCCTCGAACCTATCCTCGCCCGAGCGTCGCGCAAGCCCGCGGGCCAGCGCCACCTCGGGGTCGGTGTCGATCACGAGCGTCAGGTCGGGCTCGGTGCCGATCACCTCGACGTGCAGCCGATCCACCAGCGCCCGCAGGGTGCCCCCGTCGCGCGCCGCCCCCTGGTAGACGCGGGTGGAATCGGCGAAGCGATCGGTGATGACCGTCTGCCCCCGCGCAAGGGCGGGGCGGATCGCGCGCTCCAGGTGGTCGCGCCGGGCAGCGGTGAACAGCAGGATCTCGGTGGTCGGCGACCAGCGGTGCGGATCGCCCTCGACCAGCAGGCGGCGGATATCCTCGGCGCCGGGCGATCCGCCGGGCTCGCGCGTCAGAAGCGGCTCGGCACCCCCTGCGCGCAAGCGCTCGGCGAGGCGCCGCGCCTGTGTCGACTTGCCGGACCCGTCAATTCCCTCGAAGCTGACGAACAGCCCCCGTGGCGTCGCCCCCGTCATGCGGCGGCGGCTCAGAGCGGCGCGGCGCGGCCCGCGATATCGCGCAGCAGCACCTCGGCCGCCATCCGCATCCGGGGCAGGAAGCCGCCCTCGGCGACGTCGCTCGCGGCGGTGAGCGGCAGCTCGCGCACGCCGAGGTCAGGCAGGTCGATCCGCAGCGTGCCGATCTGCTGGCCGGCCCGGACCGGTGCCACCAATGGCGCCTCGTAGGAGATCTCGGCCTCGAGCTGGTCCTGGACCAGCGCGGGCACCAGCAGCGACACGTCCTCGGGCACGATCATGCCCACGCTGCGCTCGGTGCCCAGATGCACCGGCACCTCGGCGAGGCGGGTGCCCTTCTCGGCCACGGTGCGCTCGACGAACTGGCGGAAGGCCCAGCTGATGATCCGCTCGGATTCCTCGGCGCGGGCGGCCCGGCTGTCGAGCCCGTTGATCACGAACACAACGCGCCGCCCGCCCTGCACCGCCGATCCGGCGAGGCCGTAGCCCGCCTCCTGGGTGTGACCGGTCTTGAGCCCGTCGGCGCCGATGCCGAGACCGAGGATGGGGTTGCGGTTGCGCGTGTTCGACGGTGCGCGCCCGTCGAACTCGTATTCCTGCAGGGCGAAGTACTTGTAGTAGTCGGGGAACTCCTCGATCAGCCGCACCGACAGCTTGCCGAGATCGGCCATCGACATCCTGTGGTCGGGGTGCGGCCAGCCGGAAGAGTTGACGAAGTTGCTGTCGGTCAGCCCGATCGCCCGTGCCCGCTCGTTCATCAGCTGGGCAAAGGCCTCATCGGTGCCGGCCAGCCCCTCGGCCACGACGACGCAGGCATCGTTGCCCGACTGCACGATGATGCCCTTTATGAGGCTCTCGACCGTGGGCCGGTCGGTCTCGTCGAGAAACATCGTCGAGCCGCCCATCGCCCGCGCCCTGGACGATACCGAGAACCGCGTGTCGAGCGTCACGCGGCCGTCCCGCAGCGCCTCGAACAGCATGTTCAGCGTCATCAGCTTCGACATCGACGCGGGCGGCAGGGGCTGATGCGCGTTCTTCTCGAGCAGCACCGTGCCGGTCGTCTGGTCATAGATCCAGGCGGAGGTGGCGCGAGTCTCGAAGGCCGCGTGGGCGGCGGTCGAGAGGGCGATCAGGGCGGCGAGGGCGAGGGGCAGCAGGCGGGTCATGGGCAGCGCATTACACCTCTAGCTCGAGACGGCATAGGCATCGGCGTAGCCGAGCCCCTTCACTTTTCGGAGAAGCGCCGAGCGGTCGCTTCGCGACGACGCGGGCCCGACGACGACGCGCCAGAACGTGCGCCCGGCGCTCTGCTGCTCGTAGATCTTGGGCACGATCCCGTTGGCGCGCATGGCCTCGGCCGCCTCCCTGGCGTTGGCCTCGACCGAGAAGATGCCGATCTGGATGTAGGTGCCGCCGGCAGCTTGAGGCGCGCGCGCGGCGGCGGGCTCCGGCGCCGGCTCATCGGATCCGATCTCGGGCGAGACGACGGTGCCGGCTGTGGCGCCCGCGGCCGTCGCCCCGGAGATGGCCGAGAGCGGCTCGGCCGCCTGGCGGCGGAAGAGCCCGGCGAAGAGGCCGCGGCGTTCGCGTTCGGGCGCAGCCTGCGGCGCGGCGGTGTCGGTGTCGGTTGGGGCGGCGGCCGGCGTCTCGGCCGTGGCCGGCTCGGCGGGCTCGGCGCTCGCCTCGGCTCGGTCGATCGCGGCGGCTGCGGACTGGATCGGATCGAGCGCCTCCGTCTCGACCGGCTCGGCCTCTGCCAGTGCGGCGGGTTCGGCCGCCTCGGCTTCGGCTTCGACTTCGGCTTCGGGGGCGGGCTCGGGCGCCTCTTCGCGGCGCAGCGCGGTCACGTCCAGCTCGACCGGCGCGCCCGCCGTCATCCCGAGAGCGCTCGCGGCGTCGGACGAGACCTGGAAGCGCGGCCCCGGCCCGGTGCGCTCGCGCCGGAACAGGGCGCCGATCACGGTCTCGCCGTTGGAGGCGTTGCGGATCATCACGCGCTCGGGGTCGGTCGCCTCGGGATGGGCGATCCAGACACCGCCGAGCGAGGGGCGCCCGTCCCACAGGCCCGCCCCGGACATCTGGAAGACGTCTGGCGCCTCGACGTCGCGCTCGACCAGCCGTGTCGCCGCGGGCCTGTCGGCGGCCGCGGTGGCCGCCGTCTCTGGCCGGGACGAGCCCAGCCCCGTGCCATCTTCGCACCCGGCCAGAACCACGGCCGCAACGGATACGCCGACATACAAGGAAAGCTTGCTGCCCATTTTCGCCCCTTTCGCGCAGGTCTGCGCCCGCGCTTTTCCGGCCGTCATTGCGGCCGCACTGCTCGATCGCCCCGTTACGGAGCTTGTTTTGGCAGGGTGTATACAGGGTTTCGCCACGTTCGCAAAGCTGTCGCGCCCAAAGGCCGGGGAAGCGTGGCGCGCGGGGAACGGCAGGCGCCGCGCGGGCCTGCGCACGAAAGCGGCGGGCCGCGCAGGGCGGCCCGCCG
>HLSNC_1001370_pt1 | contig 11166 bp, 7 predicted proteins | sample HotLakmetagenome_2_FD_14041 | JGI IMG/M metagenome (IMG submission 14041)
ATAGGCGTATCGTTCCTTTTGGAAGTTCTGGCAGGCTTCAGCACCCGCCACGATACGCCACCTCCTCAAACTGCGTCACCCAGATTCGCGTATAGCTCGGGCTGTGGCGAGTGCGATTACGTCGGGGCTATGTATCTCGCTGCACAAAAGGTCTGCAATTGGGAATGTCTTGATCGTGCGTAGAACCTGCGCCTTGGTCCGCCCGATCTCTTTCACGCTCGTCGATACGTATCGGTCGATTGCGGTAGCGAGGGTGGCATGGGCGTTCGGTAGCTGATCCAGCGCGCCAGGCACCTTCAGTGCTTTCTCTCGCTCATGTGCCCATGCAAAGGCCTCCTGTCGGCGGTTGAACGTCTTGTTCTCGCGGTGAACGATCGTGCCGTTGCGCTTGATAGTGATCTGCGCCATATGCGCGGTGGAGCCGTTGGAACGTTTCCGGGTGGTGATTGAGGCCATTGGTACAACATCCTGCCTGCGGTACCACACGATGTGGTACCTTCTTCCAATAGGCGGGCCTTTGTTAGCAACGGCTTGAAGGATAAGAGTTCGAGATGCACCGTTACCCCGCCTATTACGGGTCGAAGTTCGCAGTTGCACCTATGATGGACTGGACGGACCGGCATTGCCGCGCGTTCCACCGGGTGCTGTCGCGACGCGCCTTGCTCTATACCGAGATGGTGACGACCGGGGCGGTGATCCACGGGCCGCGCGAGCGGCTGCTTGGTTTCTCGCAGGCCGAGCAGCCCGTCGCCGTGCAGCTCGGCGGGTCGGATCCGGCGGAACTCGCGAAGGCCGCACGAATCTGCGCGGATTACGGCTATGATGCGGTCAATCTGAATGTGGGCTGCCCCTCTGATCGGGTGCAGGACGGGCGTTTCGGCGCCTGCCTGATGCGCGAGCCGGCGCTGGTGGGGGATTGTGTGGCGGCGATGAAGGCGGCGGTGTCGCTGCCCGTCACGGTCAAGTGCCGCATCGGCGTCGATGATCAGGATCCGGGCCAGGCGCTGGACGCGCTCACCCTTGCCTGCCGGCAAGCGGGCGTCGACGAGGTCGTCGTGCATGCCCGCAAGGCCTGGCTGCAGGGACTCTCGCCCAAGGAAAACCGCGATGTCCCGCCGCTCGATTACGACCGCGTCTTCGCGCTGAAGGCGGCCAATCCCGATCTGCCGGTCAGCATAAACGGCGGTATCCGCGATATCGACACGGCGCGTGCGCTGCTTGTCGCGCGTGACGGCGTGACGCTCGACGGCATCATGCTGGGCCGTGCCGCCTATCAGGATCCGGAGCTGCTGTTGCGCGTGGATACGGAGATCTTCGGTGAAGCCGAGCCGCCGGTCGCGGATGCGTTCGCGGCGATCGAAGCCTTCGAGGCCTATATCGCCCACCAGCGCGAAACCGGCGTGCGGCTCGCCTCGATCACGCGCCACATGCTCGGGCTTTTCGCCGGCAAGCCCGGCGCACGGCTCTATCGCCGCCATCTCTCCACCCATGCGGTCGCCCCCGATGCCGGGCTCGATACCCTGCGTGCGGCGGTCGCTCATGTGCGCGAGGCGATGGCGCGGCGCGAGCGGGAGGATGCGGCGTGAGCTTCGCCCCCGCCGATGCCGGTTTCGAGAGCCGCGTGCGTGTGAGCTTCGCCCGCCAGAGCATCATGACGACGCTCGGCGCTTCGCTGACGCGCATCGCGCCGGGCGAGGTCGGGATCACGCTGCCATTTGCCGATCATATTCTTCAGCAGCACGGTTTCGTGCATGCGGGCGTCGTCGCGACCATTGCCGATTCCGCCGCCGGCTATGCCGGACTGACGCTGATGCCGGCGGGTGCGGGGGTGCTCACCGCCGAGTTCAAGATCAACCTGCTCGCCCCCGCACGGGGCGAGCGCCTGATCGCGCAGGGTCGCGTGATCAAGGCGGGCCGCAGCCTGACCATCGCCGAGGCGGATGTGTTTTGCGAGGAAGGCGCCACCCGCACACACGCCGCCCGCCTCACCGCCACGCTGATGAGCATGCGCGACCGGCAGGGCGTGGCGGATTGAGGGGATCGGTATTCGTTTTTGAATCCAGGCATGTGCGGTTTGCGTCTGACGCAACTCACGTAACAAACAGGTGCTTTAGTTGTCGTTTCCAAGAAATTCGGGATAGCGTTTATCGCTCACGGGACCATCCCTGTTTTGAACCGCGAATAGTGTGCGCAGCATCAGATGTTCCAGATTGGGTGGCATCGGAGCTCGGGCTCGCTCGGTATGATGTGGCAGAAATGTATCCGGATAATTCAGGTAGCCTCTATCAGCAAGATGATGCGCAAATTGCTCTGCAAACGCCTCGTTACCATCTGTGCGAGCGTATCCTGATGTCGTCATTCCTGCTATATCAGTGACGTCGGCGGGTAAAGTTCGGTAAACATGCAGAGTTCCATCATAATATTCGGGGTCCACTATTGTTTCTCCTGCCTGTTCCAGGGCCATGCGCTCAACATCTTCTATCCGGACCTCGTATTCTTCGAAGAGTAGGCTGCGCCGTTCTGCTGGTGGCGCGTTCGGGAACAGTTTTTCCAGTGCCTCGTCCATCGACATGGCATCTTCACCTGCATTTGAGCTTGCTCCGCCGTAAATTTCGAGAACCGGGCTCAGATTGCGAGTGAAGTCTCGCGCTTCATCCGGCGCTTTGGCTTGAAAGGCGTGCCCGATTTCGTGAAAGAGTGTGAGCATGAATTTCGTTGCCCCATCGAAATCGCGCTCTGCGAAGCGCTGGAAGTAATCCAGCATTGTGGAAAGGAAGATTGTGCCCGATTCTGTATCTCCCATGCCCAGTAGCGGCCCCGTGTCTCCCGGGTATGCGGGAGGAGGGTTCGGGGCGTGAACAGAAATGGAGAGGCCGTTCAACGCGCCGGGAAACTTCTCCGCGATGAGACGGAGATAGGGGATTGCCGCATTGATGATTTCGCACATTTCCGCTTCGGAATGTTGCGCGAGGTTGAATTCCTCCGAGAGTTCGCTCGTATCAGCAAGATACATCCCGAAGCTACCCAAAACGGCTCTGATATCCGCCCATGAATGCACCATGTTTGCCGGTGGCAGGATATCCGCTGAGCGATCGATTTCAGGGATGGCATCACTCTCGGAAAGGCGCAAATCCTCCACCTCTTCCCCGCGATTCATCTTCATGATTCGATGAATGAGGACGATCGGGTGGAGGTGTGGGTTCAATGCGCTGAGCTCATAGAATTGCTCAAGCGTGAGCTTGCCTGCGGCGATCTGTTCGGAGACAAATGTCTCGGCATCGCGCGAGAGAGGGTTCAGTTCCGGCGGGAGTTCGCCCCCCGACGCGACGGCTTCGAGCATTTCGATGGCTCGCGCGATCACGGGGTCGTTCTTGTCGCCTTCGGAAAGCGAAGCGGCGAGGGCGATCCGATAAATTTGCGGCAAATTCGCCAGCCGGTCGCCAAGGGCGGCTACGAGACCTGCAGCCATCTTGGGGTGCAGTTTGCGCATTTCGTTGGCAATCGCCGTCGAGGGTGCGGAAAGGATCCCGTCCGGAAGGCTGGCGATCTCCTCCGGAGCCATCGCGGCAGCGAGAGCATGCAGCATGATCTGCGCTGAAATTCCGTGCTTCTCGATCACTTCCTCGATCGGATCAGTCCCATCGGTGAAACTCGAGTGACCAAGGCTGCGCCTGATTGCTTCCCTCAACTCTTCCTCGATACGATGGAAGTACCTTTCGAATCCACGCTGCGACGCGCCTCCGAGCAGCGGTGTCGAGCCTGGAATGTCGGAGGCGTGGGCTTCGTAGCGGTCAAGGAAGGCTTCGATGAGTGCGAGTGCCTTTTCATACGCGCCCTCAGCCTCGAACGCGGCGGCTCTCGCGAACATGGCTTCTGCGAGGGCCTCGATATGCTGCGGGTCTGTGAGGGGCCCGCCGATCAGGGAGTTGACACTGCCACCGCTGATCTCGCGCTCCAGACCGGTCATGATATTCCGGCTCTCCTGGCGCAAGCGGCCCTGTTCGGCGATCCTGCGCTGCGCAGCTTCCATTTGTGCGACTTCGTCACCGAGGCGATCGACCTGATCCTGGATATTCGCGAGGCGCTCCTTCAGCGCATGGCGCTGTGCATTGAGGTCATCGATTCTTTCTTGCGCCTCGGGCGACAGCACGTTCGGGTCGGTGACCGGAACCTCGTCCGGCAGGAATTGTGTCTCCGGTGCGGTCACATCATCCGGCGTTTCCGATTCCTCGATCTCGGTATTGGGGTCGATCGGCGGTATCCGCAGCGGTGGATCTCTCGGCGGCAGATCGCTCGGGCCGATCGGCGGAAACGGATTGAAGCCATCCGGGACCAGCGCGGGCTGTTCGACGGATCTCTGCGTTACGACCTCACCGGTCCCCTGGTCGATAAAGGCGACCAGATGGGGGAATTCGCTGTCGTCATTGCGATCATAGATGCCGAGGTTGCCATTGGGCAGTAAGCCGAAGGCGACTTCGCGCGGGTCGATCCCTGCCGCCTCCAGACGGCGGACGAGGGCCAGCATCTGTGTGGTATCTGCAGTATCACGTGTATTGAGGACGAACAGAACCGGCGAGATTTTCGACAGGATACCGGAGAGCAAATGGCCAGCGGCGCCGGGGAGGGTTCGGGACAGGATTTCCAGAACAGTGCTCTCGGTGCCCGGTACCGGCGAGGGAACGAACGCGAGGACATCGCCGCCACCGGGCATCGCCGCCGTGGGCATGATGGCGCCGGAGCCGATCCCTTTCGACAGGGCGAAAGGTGCGGCGTCAGGTGAGCCATTCATCTGGGAAGACGTATGGGAAAACAGCGGGCTGATACTCACCATGCTCGCAACTCCGGGCAATGCTTGAATTAACGGGGTGCATAAAAATCAGAATAGAAAGCTGAACCCTATATCTTTATAATTAAAATATATCAATCATAATTTTTAGTTATATAATCAATTTTACATCATATAGAATTGATTTGCTGGTCAGGTGACGCCAATGGGCTGGCGCAAAGATCGCCCGGATAACTTGATGCCGAGCCACCAATTGCTGGGGTCCGGGCGTCGTGCCTGATCGGTCCATACCGCAAGAATTGACCGATCGTATGAATCCACGCCACGCCCGATCTCCCTCACTTGCAAAACCGCCAAACACCTGAAGAACCGCCAAGCACTTGCAAAACCGCCAAGCACTTGCAAAACCGCCAAGTCGCTCTGGCCCGTCCTGCGCTTGCCTCGTCGCGTGAAAAAGCGCACAGAGCGCCAGACAACATTCTGCGGATGGTCTTTCCATGATGAACGGTTTGCCGATTGCCGATCTCGCCATGCTCGCCGTGGCGCTTCTTGCCGCCGGGGCGCTGACGGGGGTACTGGCCGGGCTCTTCGGCGTCGGTGGCGGGGCGGTGATCGTGCCGATCCTGTTCGAGGTTTTCGGCATTCTGGGCATCGATGACGAGGTGCGCATGCCGCTCGCGGTCGGCACCTCGCTCGCCATCATCATCCCCACCTCGATCCGCTCGTTTCGCGGGCATTACCTCAAGGGCGCGGTGGATATGAGCGTGCTGCGCGCCTGGGCGGTGCCGGTGGTGCTGGGCGTCGTTGCGGGCAGCCTGATCGCGCGCTATGCCGACCCCTGGGTGTTCATGCTGGTCTTCATCCTGGTGGCCGGGGTGAATTCCATCAAGCTGCTCTTTGGCAATGAAAAATGGCGCGTCGCCATGGATCTGCCCAAGGGGCTGGCCCTGCGTGCCTATGGCGGGCTCATCGGCCTGCTCTCGGCGCTGATGGGGATCGGCGGCGGGCAGATTTCGAACATCATCATGACGCTGCACAATCGCGGCATCCACCAGGCGGTGGCGACCTCAGCCGGGCTCGGCGTGCTGATCTCGGTGCCCGGAGCGCTCGGCTACATCTATGCCGGCTGGGGCCGCGAGGGCCTGCCGCCGGATGCGATCGGTTTCGTCTCGCTGCTCGGGCTGATCCTGGTCGTGCCAACGACCCTGCTCACCGCGCAGATCGGCGTCAATCTCGCCCATGCATGGCCCAAGCGCAAGCTGGAGGTCGCCTTTGGCATCTTCCTCGCCATCGTCTGCGCGCGGTTCGTCTATGCCATCCTGACCTGAGACGCTGTGCGAAAGCGGCACCGGCGCCGAGGCGCGCCGGCGCCTTGTGCGTCAGAAATTCACCGCATCGCCGCCCTTCAGGGCGAGCATGGAACGCGCTTCGTCGGGCGTCGCGATCTCGAGGCCGAGATTCTCGATGATGCCGCGCACCTGCCTGACCTGCTGGGCGTTGCTCTCGGCGAGCTGGCGCGGGCGGATCCAGAGGCTGTCTTCGAGCCCGACGCGCACATTCGCCCCCATCGCCGCCGACATCGCCGCGATCGGCATCTGGTTGCGCCCCGCACCCAGCACGGACCATTTGTAATTCGATCCGAACAGCCGGTCGGCGGTGCGCTTCATATGGGCGACATCCTCGGGATGCGGGCCGATCCCGCCGAGAATCCCGAACACGCTCTGCACGAAGAGCGGCGGCTTGACGAGGCCGCGATCGAGGAAATGGGCCAGCGTGTAGAGATGGCCGATATCGTAGCATTCGAATTCGAACCGCGTGCCGTTGCCGTCACAGGTGGCGAGGATCGTCTCGATATCGGCGAAGGTGTTGCGGAAGATGCGATCCCGCGAACCTTCCAGATAGGGCCGCTCCCAATCGTGCTTGAACTCCTTGAAGCGCTCCAGCATCGGATAGAGCCCGAAATTCATCGTGCCCATATTGAGCGAGGCGACTTCCGGCGCGAGCGTCGCGGCGGGGCGCAGACGCTCCTCCGCGAGCATGGTCGGCGAGCCGCCGGTGGTAAGGTTGATCACGCAATCGGAACGCTGCTTGATCACCTGCAGAAAGGGCAGGAAAGCTTCCGGCGACTGGTCCGGCTGGCCGGTCTCGGGATTGCGCGCATGCAGATGCACGATAGCAGCGCCGGCCTCCGCCGCACCGATCGCCGCTTCCGCGATCTCCTGCGGCGTCACCGGCAGATGCGGCGACATGGACGGTGTGTGAATCGCGCCGGTCACGGCGCAGGTGATGATGACTTTATCGGTTTTGGCCATGGTTTCCTCCGGTCTGGCTTTGCATTATGCGACAGCGAAGGGCGCGCGCCTATCCGTCATCGCGCCGGGCGGATGCGCAGTGACGCGCACGTGGCGGCGCCATGCACGCCGGATGCGCCTCGGGTTAACCATCCTCGGCAAAATCGTTGCAGGTGACGCTACGTAGGGTATGCAAAGCCGCGTTTTTGATTACAATCTTAAGTTAATCGATCCGCCGGCTCACGCTTTGGCGGACGTCTGACGCATCACGCGCCCTGCCCGCATGGCAGGGCGCAGCAACAGCAAGGAGTGCCCGCGTGGCTGTCGTGCCGATCACGGCCCGTCTCAATACCCCTGTCGACCAGATCGGCGACAAGGCGTTGGAACGTGCGCGTCGTGATTTTCAGGAAACCGTGCGCGCCTCGAATATCAATGGCCTTCAGACCCGCACCCAGACGGAGACGGGCGGGCAGAACGACCAGCGCCGCAATGGCGGCGTGCCGGTGCCGGACGAGAGCATCCGCGCGCGGATCGCACCAGCTGATCCGCGTGACCGTGCAAACGCCCAGACGGCGCGGCGCGGACAGAACACGCCGGCGAGTCAGGCGCAGGCGCCCGGGTTTCCGCAAGCCAATCCGCAAGCCAATCCGCAAGCCGGTCCTCAAGCCGGTCCTCAAGCAACGCCGCAAGGCGCCCCGGAAGCGGCTCTGCAAGCGGCAGCACCCGCAATGGCGCCCGCGCGCAATGACGCGCCCGGCGCAGTCACCGCGAGGACGGCGCGACCGCTTCCCGAGCCGATCGGCCCGCCGATACCCCGCGAATTGCTGCCGCAACTGCCGACACCACCGCCCGGCAGTTCTCTCGTCGCAGAGGGTCTGTCCGGTCGCAGCGATCTGATCCATAAACCGGTGCGCGCGATCGGGGAAAACCAGCGTGTCGAAGCCGCCGGGGATGACGCATGGCGCGATGGCGAGACGGCGCGCGCACCGCAATACCGGCTCAACAGCGCGGCGCCGCCGGAAATCGCGGCGCGGATCGCGGCTTTCATGCGCACCGGCCAGCTCGATGGCCGTCCCTTCGCCGTGACACCGGTGCCGGGCCTCGTCCGCGATGATTCCGAGTCGGCATCGCAGACACAGCCGGCAGCCGAGCCGACCGGTACGTCCGCGCCCGCGCCCACCGCACCGGCTGCGGCAGCGCAGGCCGGGAATGTCGACCTGCTTGCCGATTTCGACCGGCGCGCCCGCCCGCAGGTCATGCCGACCTTGCCGATTCCGATGCAGGCGCAGACCATTGCCATGATGCCTGCCGGACAGTTCGCCCCCGTGCGCACCGCCGATCACCGCATGCCTGTCGCCGGCGTCTCGCAGCGTGTGAGTGACGAAAACGAGGCACGGGACCGGGAGCGGGCAGCTGGGCTGGTCGGGAAAAGCCATCCGGAAAGCGCAAATCCCTTTTTCACCGATACGCCTTTCGCATCCGCCCATCCCGTCAACAGCCCCGTGCCGGCAGCCGCCGGTCCGGTGAATCCGCTCTTCGCGCGGTGAAACCCCGTTGCTGCTGCAGCGTCATTGTTTCCCGGCTATCCGTAAGCGCCCTGTTTTCAAATCTGCCGCCAGAGGCTATGCCTAGCGCGCGCGGATTTTGAGCATCCGCGCGCTCAGGCAACAGGGGTCCGTGATGACGAAATGGGTTTATTCCTTCGGCGACGGCAAGGCCGAAGGTGCATCCGACATGCGCAACCTGCTCGGCGGCAAGGGCGCCAATCTGGCCGAAATGGCCAATCTCGGCCTGCCAGTACCGCCCGGTTTCACGATCACGACGGAAGTCTGCACGCATTATTACAAGAACGGCGAAAGCTATCCCGACGGTCTCACCGATGCGGTGAATGCGGCGCTCGCGGAAGTCGGACGCATCACGGGGCGCGGCTTCGGCGACGGCAAGGCGCCGCTGCTCGTCTCCGTGCGCTCGGGCGCGCGTGCCTCGATGCCGGGCATGATGGATACGGTGCTCAATCTCGGCCTCAATGACGAGACCGTGCGCGCGCTCGCCACTGACGCGCAGGACGAGCGCTTCGCCTGGGATTCCTATCGCCGCTTCATCACCATGTATTCCTCGGTCGTGCTCGGCGTCGAGCATCACCTGTTCGAGGAGGCGCTCGAGGATTACAAGGAGCGCAAGGATTACCATCTCGATACCGAGCTCTCCGCGCAGGACTGGCAGGCGCTGATCGAGACCTTCAAGCGCATTGTCGACAAGGAGCGCGGCGCGCCCTTCCCGCAGGATCCGCAGGAGCAGCTCTGGGGCGCCATCGGCGCGGTATTCGGCTCATGGATGACGCCGCGCGCGATCAAGTACCGCGAACTGAATGCGATCCCGGCCGAATGGGGGACGGCGGTCAATGTCCAGGCCATGGTCTTCGGCAATATGGGCGAAACCTCCGCCACCGGTGTCGCCTTCACCCGCAACCCCTCTACCGGCGAGAAGGCGCTCTATGGCGAGTTCCTGATCAACGCACAGGGCGAGGACGTGGTGGCGGGCATCCGCACGCCGCAGGATATCACCGAAGCCGCGCGCGCGGCCTCGAACTCCGACAAGCCCTCGATGGAAAAGGCGATGCCCGAGGCCTTCGCCGAGCTCGTGCGCATCTACGGCGTGCTGGAGACCCATTACCGCGACATGCAGGATCTCGAATTCACCGTCGAGAAGGGCAAGTTGTGGATGCTCCAGACCCGCAACGGCAAGCGCACCGCCCGCGCCGCCCTCAGGATTGCCTGTGACCTCGTGGATGAGGGCGTGATCGCAGAGGAGGAAGCTGTCACCCGGGTCGAGCCGCAGGCGCTCGACCAACTCCTGCATCCGATGATCGACCCCGCGGCCGAGCGTGACATCATCGCCACCGGCCTGCCGGCCTCACCCGGTGCCGCGAGCGGGGCGATCGTGTTCTCCTCGGACGCCGCCGAGGCGGCGAAGAAGGCCGGGCGCAAGGTCATCCTCGTGCGCGTGGAGACCTCGCCGGAGGATATTCACGGCATGCACGCGGCAGAGGGCATTCTCACCACGCGCGGCGGCATGACCTCGCATGCGGCCGTGGTCGCGCGCGGCATGGGCAAGCCCTGCGTCTCGGGCGCCGGCTCCATCCGCGTCGATTACAAGGCCGCGACCATGACCGTGATGGGGCGCGTGTTCAAAGAGGGCGAGGTCATCACCCTTGATGGCGGCAACGGCCAGGTGCTCGCCGGCGAGATCGCCATGTTGCAGCCGGAGCTCTCGGGTGATTTCGGCAAGCTGATGGGCTGGGCCGACAATCTGCGCCGGCTCAAGGTGCGCGCCAATGCCGAGACCGAGCGCGATGCGCAGATGGCCCGCAATTTCGGGGCGGAGGGGATCGGCCTGTGCCGCACCGAGCACATGTTCTTCGATGCCGAGCGCATCATCGCCATGCGCGAGATGATTCTGTCCGACGACGAGCATGGTCGCCGTGCGGCTCTGGCCAAGCTCCTGCCCATGCAGCGCGACGATTTCACCCGGCTGTTCGCCATCATGAGCGGTCTGCCGGTGACGATCCGCCTGCTCGACCCGCCGCTGCATGAATTCCTGCCGCATGGCGATGCCGAGATCAACGACGTCGCCCGCTCCCTCGATGTGTCGCCGGAGAAGATCCGTCGTCGCGCGGCGGAGTTGCATGAAGTCAATCCGATGCTCGGCTTCAGGGGCGTGCGTCTGGCGGTGGCCTATCCCGAGATCGCCGAGATGCAGGCCCGCGCCATTTTCGAGGCGGCCATCGCCGCCGGCAAGGAGACCGGCGCGAAGGTCTCGCCCGAGGTGATGATCCCGCTTGTGATGTCGCAGCCCGAGCTCGATACGGTGAAGGCGCGAATCGAGGCCGTCGCCGAAGCGGTGATGGGCGAGAGCGGCGAGCGGATCGACTACCAGATCGGCACCATGATCGAATTGCCCCGCGCGGCCCTGCGTGCCGGCGAGATTGCTGCCTCGGCGGAGTTCTTCTCCTTCGGCACCAATGATCTCACCCAGACGACGCTCGGGATTTCGCGCGATGACGCCGCCTCCTTCCTGGGGACTTACGTG
>HLSNC_1001371_pt1 | contig 11159 bp, 13 predicted proteins | sample HotLakmetagenome_2_FD_14041 | JGI IMG/M metagenome (IMG submission 14041)
AGCGAGGACAGCCCGAATGACAACCATACCCGCCTTGCCTGCGCCACGGCAGCTTGCCACCGCCTGCAGCGCCAGAAAAAGGGGTAAGGCCCGAATGAGCGGGGCGCGCCCCGACCCGGCGGCGGCGCCCGTGGCCGGCCACGGGAGGGGGCGCTGCCCCCGTCGCCCCTGCTGGGCGACTCCCCCGGAGTATTTGGGCCAAGATGATGGGGCGGGGCGCTGTGCGCGGCCTCAACGCGGCAGGGGGAGGCTGGCATGGGCGCGGTGACGCGGGCGGGCGAGGGCGGCGCGGAGGCGGCGGTCGCGTCCGAAGGCGACCGGCCGCTCCTCTCGGCCGAGGGACTGACGAAGCGCTATGGCGCGCGCATCGGCTGCGCCGACGTGTCGTTCGACCTGTGGCGGGGCGAGGTGCTGGGGATCGTGGGCGAGTCGGGCTCGGGCAAGTCGACGTTGCTGGCGTGCCTGTCGGGGCACCTCGCGCCCGATACGGGCCGGGTGCTCTACGACGGGGGCGGCGCGGCGGTCGACACGCTGGCGCTGGCGGAGGCCGAGCGGCGACGGCTGATGCGCACCGACTGGGCCTTCGTGCACCAGAACCCGCGCGACGGGCTGCGCATGGGCGTGAGCGCCGGCGGCAACGTCGGCGAGCGACTGATGGGCGCCGGCGCGCGGCATTACGGAAACATCCGCGCGGCGGCGCTCGACTGGCTCGCGCGGGTCGAGATCGCGCCCGACCGGATCGATGACCGCCCCTCGGCGTTTTCGGGGGGCATGCAGCAGCGCCTCCAGATCGCCCGCAGCCTCGTGAACGGCCCGCGGCTGGTGTTCATGGACGAGCCGACGGGGGGCCTCGACGTGAGCGTGCAGGCGCGGCTGCTGGACCTTCTGCGTGGGCTGGTGCGCGAGATGGGGCTGTCGGCCATCGTCGTCACCCACGACCTCGCCGTGGTGCGCCTGCTCGCCGACCGGCTGATAGTGATGAAGGGTGGCCACGTTGTCGAGCAGGGTCTGACCGACCGGGTGCTCGACGACCCCCAGCACGCCTATACGCAGCTGCTCGTCAGCTCGGTCCTGCAGGCGTGAGGGTGCGGGCGGCATGATCCGGGCGTTCCACCTCGAGGGGCGCGGCCTGCGCGACGCCGGCGCGGAGGGGGCCGAGGGCGCCGTCTGGCTCGATCTGGTGGAGAGCTTTCAGCGCAAGGTGCGCACCATCGCCGGGCACGCGGGCTTTCTGCGGCACCAGACGGCGTTGCTGCTCGACGCGACGCCGGGCATGATCGAGATCGGGCGGGCCAACATCGTCACGGTCTTCTCGGTCGTCGCCGTGATCTTCCTGCCGCCGACGCTGATCGCCTCGATCTACGGCATGAACTTCGCGCACATGCCCGAGATCGCCAGGCGCCGGGGCTACCCGGTGGCGGTGGTGGCCTCGGTGGCTGCGGCGCTCGTGATCTTTCGACGCAAGGGGCGGTTTCGATGGCGGTGATCGAGGTCTGCGGGCTGGACAAGTCGTTTACCCTGCACGATCAGGGCGGCGCGGTGATCCCGGTAATGGCGGGCGCCCGGCTCGCCGTCGCGGCGGGCGAATGCGTGGCGCTAACGGGCGCCTCGGGCGCGGGGAAGTCGACGCTGATGCGCATGATCCATGGCAACTACCTGGCGGGCGCGGGCCGGATCGCGGTCTGCGGCGTCGACGTGGCGCGCGCCGATCCGCGCGAGATCCTGGCGCTGCGGCGCGACCGGCTTGGGTATGTCAGCCAGTTCCTGCGGGTGGTGCCGCGGGTGCCCACGCTCGAGGTGGTGGCCGAGCCGCTGCTGACCCTGGGGGTGGGCCGCGCGGCGGCGCTGGGGCGGGCGCGGGCTCTGCTGAGCCGCCTCAACCTGCCCGAGCGGCTGTGGTCGCTCTCGCCCACGACGTTTTCGGGCGGCGAGCAGCAGCGGGTGAACATCGCGCGCGGCTTCGCCCACCCCTACCGGGCGCTGTTGCTCGACGAGCCGACGGCGAGCCTCGACGCCGCGAACCGCGAGGTGGTGCTCGCGCTCATCGACGAGGCCCGGGCGCGCGGCGCGGCGATCCTCGGAATCTTCCACGACGAGGCGGCGCGCGCGCGTATCTGCGACCGCGAGGTCGACGTGTCGGCCTTCGCGCCCGGATGCGCGGCATGAACGGGCGCCTGATCGCCGTCGTCGGCCCCTCGGGGGCGGGCAAGGACAGCGTGGCCGCCGCGATGGTCGCCCGACGCCCGGCGCTGCACTGGGTGCGCCGCGTCGTCACCCGCCCCGCCGAGCCGGGGGGAGAGCCCTTCGCGCCCGCCAGCGAGGCGGAGTTCGCCCGCGCCGAGGCGGCCGGGGCCTTCGCGCTGTCGTGGCGGGCGCACGGGCTGGCCTACGGAGTGCCGCGCGCCGAGTTGTCTTGCCTGTCCGAGGGGGGCGACGCGCTGGTGAACCTGTCGCGCGCGGTGCTTGCCGAGGCGCAGGCGCGCTTTCCCGCGCTCACCGTGCTGCACGTCACCGCCCCGCCCGAGGTGCGGGCCGAGCGCCTCGCCGCCCGCGGCCGCGAGACGCGGCAGGAGATCGCCGGGCGGCTGGCGCGCGAGGCGCCGCTGCCGGGGGGCCTGCGCGTCGTGCGCATCGACAATTCCACCACCGTCGCGGCGGCGGCCGATGCCGCCCTTGCCGCGCTGGACCGCCAGGAGGCGCTGCCATGACCCGTCTCGACCGCCCCGCGCCCGGCACCCAGACCATGCAGGCGACCAGCGTCTTCGCCAATGCCCGCCTCGTTCTGCCCGACCGGGTGGCGACGGGGCGACTGGTGGTCGAGGGCGGGCAGATCGTCGCCGTCGAGGAGGGCGAAGGCGTGCCGCCGGGCGCCGTCGACTGCCAGGGCGATTACCTCGCCCCCGGCCTCGTGGAGCTGCACACCGACAACCTCGAGCGGCATATCGAGCCGCGTCCCGAGGTCGACTGGCCGCACGAGGCCGCGATCCTCGCCCACGATGCCGAGCTCGCCTCGTGCGGGATCACCACCGTCTTCGACGCGCTGCGCGTCGGCTCCACCCTCAGTGTCCGCGACGGGCTGAAACCCTATGCCCGCGCGCTCGCCGACGAGATCCTCGCCCTGCGCGGCGAGGGCGCGCTGCGGATCAGCCATTTCCTGCACCTGCGGGCCGAGATCTGCTCCGAGACGCTGCCGGACGAGATGGCGGGCTTCGGGCCCGCCGACCGGATCGGCATCGTCAGCCTGATGGATCACACGCCGGGGCAGCGCCAGTTCCGCGACGTCACCAAGCTGCGCGCCTACGTCATGGGCAAGTCCGGGCGCAGCGAGGCCGAGTTCATCGAGCACATCGCCGAGCTGAAGGAGCTGCAGGAGCGGGTGGGCGCCGCGCACGAGGCCCGCGCGGTGGAAGAGGCGCGGCGCTACGGCGCCACGCTCGCCAGCCACGACGACACCACCGCCGGGCACGTCGCCACCTCGGCCCGCCATGGCGTGCGGCTGGCCGAGTTCCCCACCACCGACGAGGCCGCGCGTGCCTGCCGCGAGGCGGGCATCCCGGTGATGATGGGCGCGCCCAACCTGATCCGCGGCGGCTCGCACTCGGGCAACGTGGCTGCGGCCGATCTGGCGCACTCGGGCCTGCTCGACATCCTGTCGTCCGACTACGTACCCTCGGGCCTCCTGCTGGGCGCGGTGCGGCTCGGCGCCCTCTGGGGCGACCTTGCGCGCGGCATCGCCACGGTGACGCGGGCGCCGGCCGAGGCGACGGGGCTGACCGACCGCGGCGCGCTCGTCGCGGGGCGGCGGGCCGACCTGCTGCGCTTTCGCCTGCGGGGCGACATGCCGGTGATCGGGGGGGTATTCGTGCGCGGGGCGCGAGTGGCCTGAGCGGCGCGGGTAGCCGGGACGGCCGCGCGGCCTATCCTTCGGAAATGCTCCGCGTGTTCGCCTGCCTCGTGCCCCTGCTCGCCGCCACCCCCGCCCTGGCGTGGGAAGCCCGCATCGGCACCATCTGCGAGCTGACCCACGCCGAGGCGGGCGGCGACGTGCGCGTCACCTACGACCCGCGCGTGGCCGAATACGCCATCACCATCCGCCGCGGAGCGGGCGCGTGGCCCGAGGGGCCGATCTTCGTCATCCGGTTCGACGGGGGGCGCGCGTTGACGATCCAGACCGATCGCCACGCGCTGTCCGAAGGCGGCTCGGCCCTCACCGTCACCGACCGCGGCTTCGGCAACGTGCTCGACGGGCTGCACTACAACGAGACGGCCACCGCCTATCTGGGCGACACCGCCCTGTCCTTCGCGCTGACGGGGCCAGAGCCTGCCGCCCCCGCCGTGGAAGAGTTCCGCCGCTGCACCGAGGGCGGGCTGGTCTGACGGCAGCGCAGACACGGGTTGCGCTTCGCGCCATGCCTGACACATTGAGGCGCGACGTGACGGGGGGTCCGATGTTCGACACCACCACAAGGCTATCGTTCCGGATGCGTGGTGCGTTCTCGCGCGACTCCCGCTCCGCCCGCATGCAATGGCTGCGCGAGGCGGTCGCCCCCCATCCCGGCCTGCGGGTCGTCGACCTCGGGGGAACGCCGAAGTTCTGGGCGGGCTGCCCCGTTCCGCTCGACATCACGATCGTGAACCTGCCGGGCGCGAGTCCGACGCCCCCCGCATCGACGCATCACACGATGACCCTGATCGAAGGCGACGGCTGTGACACCGGCTTCGACGATGGTCAGTTCGACCTTGCGGTGTCGAACTCGGTGATCGAGCATGTGGGCGATGCCGGCCGCCGCGCCGCGTTGGCGCACGAGGTCCGACGTCTGGCCCCGCGCTACTGGGTGCAGACACCCTCCATCTGGTTCCCGATCGAGGCGCATTCGCTCATGCCGGGCTGGTGGTTCTATCCCGCGCCGCTCAGGGCATGGTTCATCCGGCGCTGGCGCCGCCGCCTCCCAGCCTGGAGCCGGATGGTCGAGGAGACGACCGTCCTGTCCCGCCGGGAGATGGCCGCGCTCTTTCCCGATGCCACGATGCACACCGAACGGCGCTTCGGCCTGCCCAAAAGCTATGTGGCCATGCGGCTCTAGCGCTCGGAAGTCGACCAGTCCGTTTAGGAAGCCGCCCCGCTTCTTCTCCTTCCTGCAGCCCCGGTCGTCGTGATCGCCGTAACCGCAGGCATGCCGCCTCGGCTTGCGGTAGCCGACCTGCGACGGGGGCGTGGGCGCGGCCTGCGCGGCGGAGCGCTCGATGATCTTGTCGATCTCGCCGCGGTCGAGCCACACCCCCCGGCATTGCGGGCAATAGTCGATCTCGACCCCGCTGCGCTCGGTCATCACCAGTTTCGTTCCGTCGACCGGGCACTGCATTTGCGTCTGCCTTGTCCAGGTCGGCGGCAGAGGTGGTGGCGCCGACACCCGCGGCAAGGGGCGCGCGAGGCGCAAACGGCCCCGCCACGAGGGCGGGGCCGTTCCCTGAATGCGCCGGGTGTCACTCGACGGTGGAGATCCGCCCGTCGGTGAAGGGCTCGTAGGGCCCGGTCTCGGCAAGGTAGTCGGCCACCACGATTTCCAGCCCCGGCCCGAAATCGTAGGCGTCCTCGGCATGCGCGTCGAACATCGCGTAGCCATCGCCCCCCTTGCGCATGAAGTTGTTCGACACGACGCCATAGGTCTTCCCAAGGTCGAGCGGCAGCCACTCGCCTCCCTCGTCGACCATCACCTCGACCACGCGCGCGCCCGGCTCGGCCGCCGGGTTCCACGTGAATGTCAGCCCGGCGACCTGCGGGAAGCGCCCGGCCCCTTCCTCGACCTGGCTCAGCCCGTTCTCCAGCGCCGCCATCACGTGCTCGCCCTTGAGCCGGAAGGTGGCGAGCGTGTTCTGGAAGGGCAGCACCGTCACCACCTCGCCCATCGTCACCGGGCCGCCGTCGATCGAGGCACGCAGGCCGCCGCCGTTCTGGAAGGCGATCTGGATGCCCTGCTCGCGCACCCGGTCGAGCATCGCCTCGGCGACGAGGTTGCCCATCTCGCATTCCATCGCCCGGCACGATTCGCGCGCGCCGTCGATGGGCGACGACGTCTCGGCGACCACCTCGCCCATCCGCTCCTCGATCGGGCCCGCGAGCTCGGCCACCCGCGCCTCGACCTCCGGATCCTTCGGCACGTCGGGGCCGACGAGGATGGTGTCGCCCGTGGCGTCGTTCACGCGGCCCTCGGCATCGAAGGTGATCTGCAGGTGCCCGAGATACTTGGAATAGGCGTAGGCCTGCACGACGGGCACCAGCGTGCCGTCCTCCTGGCTGACCATCGTGGGGTAGGCGCCCGAGCGGTCGGGGTCGGAGGCAGAGAGGTAGGTGTGCGAATGCCCGCCCACCACCGCGTCGACGCCGGGGATGGCGGCAATCTCGGTGTCGGTGGGCAGCCCGACATGGGTCAGCGCGACGATCTTGGTCACGCCCTGCTCGGTCAGCGCCCCGACATCGGCCGCCACCGCGTCGACCTCGTCGGTGAAGATCACGTTCGGGCCGGGGCTCGACAGCTCCGGCGTGTCGGAGGCCAGCGCCGAGACGATGCCGATGCGCGCGCCACCCACATCGAGCACCAGGGTGTCCTGCACCAGCTCGCCCAGTTCGTCGGATTGCGACAGGTCGAGGCTGCCGGAGACGACGGGAAAGTCGAGCGCCTCGACGAAGGCCGCCAGCTTGCCCGGACCGAGGTTGAACTCGTGGTTGCCGAGCGCCGCCGCGTCGAAGCCGATCGCGTTCATGAACTCGGCCGCCGCCATCCCCTCGTAGGTCGTGAAGAACAGCGACCCCTGGAACTGGTCGCCCGCGTCGAGCACGATCACGTTCTCGCCCTCGAGCTCGGCGCGCTTCTGGTCGATCAGCGCCTTCAGCCGCGCGACGCCGCCGAAGCACTCGCCGGCCGCGTCGTCTTCGGCCGAGCACGTCGAATCGAACCGGTTGATCGGCTGGATGCGGCTGTGCAGGTCGTTGATGTGCAGGATGTGGAGGGTAAACTCCTCCTCTGCCAGCCCCGCCTGCGCGGTCAGGGCCAGCGCGGCGGTTGTGGTGGTGAGAATCCTCGCGAGCATTCCCGTGTCTCCCTGTGGTTGGTGCGACAGGTTTGCGCGGCCCGCGGCCCAAGGTCAAACCCGCGCCCGGGCCTTGTTGCGCGGGCATGAAACGGTTGCATGAAGGAAAGGCACCGAACGGGGGCGCCTTGACCCGGCGTGCCGCCCGGTGCAGGAGCGGGCCATGCTGATCTTCAAGATCTTCCGTCGCTCCGAATGGGATGTCCTGCGCGAGGCAGGGCGCACCCGCGGCGCGCCGGTGGACGTGGCCGACGGCTTCATTCACTTCTCCACGCGCGAGCAGGTGGCCGAAACGGCGGCGAAGCATTTCGCCGGCGAGAGCGACCTCGTGCTGGTGGCGGTCGAGGCCGACCGGCTGGGCGACGCGCTGAAATGGGAGGCTTCGCGCGGCGGCGCGCTGTTCCCCCACCTCTACCGCGACCTGCGCATGGCCGACGTGGTGTGGGACAAGTCGCTGCCGCTGGGCGCCACCGGCCACATCTTCCCCGAAGGCGTGGTGTGAGCCTGGTGGAGCGGGCGGGTCTCGCCGCCCTCCGCCTCGTCGATCCCGAGACCGCCCATGCCCTCGCCCTGCGGGGTCTCCGCGCGGGCCTGGTGCCGCTGCCCGGCCCGGTCACCTCGCCCCGGCTCGCCACCGACCTCGCCGGGCTCGCCCTGCCCAACCCGATCGGTCTCGCCGCCGGCTTCGACAAGAACGCCGAGGCGCTCGCCCCCCTCTCCCGCGCGGGCTTCGGCTTCATCGAGGCCGGCGCCGTCACGCCCCGCGCGCAGGAAGGCAACCCGCGCCCCCGCCTCTGGCGCCTGCCCGCCGACCGGGGCGCGATCAACCGCTTCGGCTTCAACAATCTGGGCATGGAGGCCGCCGCCCCGAGGCTGGAACGGCGGCCAAAGGGCGCCGTCATCGGCCTCAACCTCGGCGCCAACAAGGACAGCACCGACCGCGCAGCCGATTTCGCCACGGTGCTCGCCCGCCTCGGGCCGATGGTCGACTTCGCGACCGTCAACGTCTCGTCGCCCAACACCGAGGCCTTGCGCGACTTGCAGGGCGCCGCTGCGCTCGAGGCGCTGCTCGCCGGCGTGATGGCTGCGTGCGCCGCGCTGCCCCGGCCGATCCCCGTCTTCGTCAAGATCGCGCCCGACCTGTCCGACGCCGAGATCGCCGCCATCGCCGCCACCGCGCTCGAGACGGGCGTGCAGGGCCTCGTCGCCACTAACACGACGCTCTCCCGCGAGGGCCTGCGCTCGCCGTGGAAGCGGCAGAAGGGCGGGCTGTCGGGCGCACCGCTCATGGCCCGCTCGACCGAGGTGCTGCGCCGCCTGCATGCCGAGACCGGGGGCACCCTGCCCCTGATCGGCGTCGGCGGGATCTTCACCGCCGAGGATGCTCTCGCCAAGATCGAGGCGGGCGCCATGGCGGTGCAGCTCTACACGGCGCTGGCCTACGAGGGGATCGGCCTCGCCGCGCGACTCGCCCGCGACCTCGACCGCCTGCTCGCGGCCCGCGGCTATTCAAGCGTGGCCGAGGCGTGCGGCGCCGGCGCCTGACTGCGTCGTCGCAACGGAACGCCGGGCGCGCGCGCGGCCCGTGCGGCGGGCGCGGGTGGGCGGGTGGGCGACCGTCGCGCGGGGCGCGTGCGCGCCCGGCGTTCCGTGCAAAGGAGTCACCCGGGGCAGGCCTGCGCCGCCGCCGACGCGCGCCGCGCCTCCGCCTCGCGCCGCGCGCGCAGTTCGGCCAGCTTGCGCCGCTCCGCCGCCGGGTCGATTGCCACCGGCACCTCGCGGTAGCGGGTCTCGACCTCGGGGCAATAGCGCAGGCCAAGCCCGCCCCCCCACACCGACCGGCCCCCGCCCACGCAGAATTCCAGCACCGTCGCCGAATAGGGCTCGCGCCGCAGCGCGTAGCCCCGCTCGAGGGTCGCCTGCGTCTCGACGATCAGGCGATCGAGCGTGGCGAGTTCCGATCCCGCCGCGCGCAGGCACGCCTCGCGCGGGGTCGCGCAGGCGACAAGCGGCAGCAGCAGGGCCAACGGGGCGAGTCGCATGAGCGGAACCATAGGGCGTTAACCTTGACCAACCGTTGCGTTGCGTCGGCGCGACCGCGCGTCGCTGGCCCGGCGGCGCCAGCTTTGCTAGCGGTATGCCCCAGCATGCAGCGGAGGGGCGAGACATGACCGAGCACTTCGACGAGCGCAAGGCGAAGGCCTCGGGCTGGTTCCGTGAACTCCGCGACCGGATCGTCGCCGCCTTCGAGGCGCTCGAAGACGCGCAAGCGACAGGCCCCTTCGCCGCACAGGCCCCGGGCCGCTTCGAGGTGACCGAGACGCGCCGCAAGAGCGACGACGGCTCCGACGCGGGCGGCGGGCTGATGAGCGTCATGCGCGGCGGGCGCGTCTTCGAGAAGGTCGGCGTCAACGTCTCCACCGTCTACGGCACGCTGGGCGAGCGCGCGCAAAGGGCGATGGCCGCCCGCGGGGTGCCGGGGATGGCGGCCGACCCCCGCTTCTGGGCCTCGGGCATCTCGCTCGTGGCGCACATGCAGAACCCGCACACGCCGGCCGTCCACATGAACACGCGGATGTTCTGGACGCCGGGCGCGTCGTGGTTCGGCGGCGGCTCCGACCTCAACCCCTGCATCGAGGTGCCCGAGGATACCGCCGCCTTTCACGCCACGCTGAGGGAGGCGTGCGCCCCCCACGGCGCCGACTACTACGACCGCTTCAAGGCCTGGGCCGACGAGTATTTCTACGTCCCCCACCGTCACCGTGCCAGAGGCGTCGGCGGCATCTTCTACGACGACCTCGACACCGGCGACTGGGAGGCCGATTTCGCCTTCACCCGCGCGGTGGGCGAGGCGTTCCTGCCGGCCTTCGTGCCGACCGTCGAGCGCAACCGCGACCGGCCCTGGACGGAGGCGGACCGCGAGGCCCAACTGGTGCATCGCGGTCTCTACGCCGAGTACAACCTGGTCTACGACCGCGGCACCAAGTTCGGCCTCGAGACGGGGCACGATGCCAACGCCGTTCTCATGTCGCTGCCGCCGCTGGCGAAATGGCCCTGACGTCCTGCGGCTGAACGGTATCCCGCCGCGCGACTCCGCCCGCGCGCCGACTCCGCCCGCGCGTCGCCGCGCGAATCGTGTTACCCTGCGCATATTGTCGCAGGGCGAACCGCCGCGGCGCGAGGAGGAGGACGACATGGCGAGGACGATCGGCAACCCGTTCCAGTGGGCGCTCGAGGGCGTGGGCGGGCTCGGCACGGGGCTCGGGCATGCGGTGCGCGGCCTGCACGGCACCGAGGCGGCGCCCCCCGCAATCCGCACCATCGACATGCAGGACGTGCGCGAGGCGCTGCGGCGCGGCGTCGACGACGCGCTCGCCTTCCGCTCCGACGTGCTGCTGGCGGTGGCCATGTATCCGGTGATCGGGCTGTTTCTCGCCGGCTTCGCCTTCCACGCCCCGCTGATGCCGCTGGTCTTTCCCGTCATCTCGGGCTTCGCGCTGGTCGGTCCCCTCGCGGCGGTCGGTCTCTACGAGATGAGCCGCCGACGCGCGGCGGGCGAGCGCGTGGGCTGGGGCGCGGCCTTCGGCGTGCTGGCGCGGCCCTCGCTCTCGGCGCTGATCGTGCTGGGCGCGGCGCTGCTCGCGCTGTTCCTCGCCTGGATCGGCACGGCGGCGGTGATCTACAACGTCACCCTCGGGCCGGAGCCGCCCGCGAGCCTCGCCGCCTTCGCGGCCGACGTCACCGGCACGCCGGCGGGATGGGCGATGATCCTGACCGGCTGGGCGACGGGCTTTCTGTTCGCGGGTCTGGTGCTGGCGGTCGCGGTGATCTCGTTCCCGCTGCTGGTCGACCGCGAGGTGGGCGTGGTCACCGCGGCGGTCACCTCGGTCCGCTTTGCGCTGGCCAATCCGCGCCCCGTCGCCGCCTGGGGCGCGATCGTCGTGGTGGGGCTGGTGCTGGGAAGCCTGCCGCTGTTCCTCGGCCTGATCGTGGCGCTGCCGGTGCTTGGCCACGCCACATGGCACCTCTACCGCGCCGGCATCGCCCCGCAGTGAAGCCGGCGGCGCGCC
>HLSNC_1001379_pt1 | contig 11137 bp, 10 predicted proteins | sample HotLakmetagenome_2_FD_14041 | JGI IMG/M metagenome (IMG submission 14041)
TTCGCCGGAACGGGAGGCTCTGGGGCAGTAACTCATTGAAAACTATGGCATCAGAAAGTTGAAGATAGCGAATTTACCCAATTTGCTGTCGAACTTCGGATTGCCGTATCTCGGTCTACATGACGGATGTCGATCCGGAAGACGAGCGAGACTGGCACCGCCAGCACGAGTGGCTGACCTCCAAGATCAACGACTTCCACAGGGTATTTCTTACTCGTGTGCGGGATCTGGACGCCGAAGACTGGAAGCAAGATGGCGAGGTAGACGTCTCGGTCGGAACATCTCAGATTGAAGGGTAAAGGAGTGCGAACCGCTGGCAGAGTTCGATTTATGTTCCTTCTGGGGTGCGACCCTGAAATCCAAGTGTTCAGCGCGCCACCCCATAAACTTGAACAAGTTCAATAGCTTATTGAAAATTCACTAAATCGGCACAGTCGTGAGGTCCGGAGAATATCGGCCCTGAGAGACCGCTTTCGTCCCTCCTAGCACAGGGGCCGGTGCTCAGCCCTTCCCGCATAACCCCCGAAAACAACGGAAAAATCCGGCCGCAGCCGGATTGGGAGAACGCTTTCGCTGGGGCAAGTGGCGGAGGGAAAGCGACCGGGGTCGAACGTTCTTTTGCGAATGCTGCTCGGTTTGCAAGGATTTTCTGATCTGCCACGGGGTGCGCGCCCCGCTTGCCGAAAAGCTACTCACAGCGCATCCCTTGCCAGTATTGTCCGGAGGGCACTTTACGGAACAGAACATTCACTGCCTCATCAGATACGTTTTGAACTACGTAGGTATCGCCGCCGTCTATTCTGTCATCTCTATACCACGGATTAGAACCTGTCCAAGTTGGCGCATTGAACATCACGCACCAACCCACACCATCTCTCTTATCAAAGTGACGGCGCTCGCCTGGTTGCATATGGATCTGGAGAGTGTTGCCATATTCCAAAGTATGGCGTCCGCCCAAAGGGGTTCTGTTGACCTCCGTTCCTCTTGGTGGTGGTTCGGGCATTAGAGGCGTCGCAAGCAGCGTGCCGGCCCCAAATGCAAGCCCAACGAGCACGGCGATTACCGTGAGGCCCACCCACAAGATGACAGGCGTAGCGTTCGCGAGGCGTCGGTGCTCGATGAGCGCGAAATGCGTCGCGCTGCCGAGCGCGAGGCCGCTCAACATCCAAGAAAAGATCGGTGACGGGTGCCACAGCGCAAAAACGGTCTCGGTGATTACAAGAACGTTGGTGAAGAACCACAAAAACGTGGTCGCTATCACAACGATCGTAAATTTGACTACCGCCACGATCAAAGAGATCACCACTACGGTTACCACGAGGCCCGCGATCAGGTCCTCCATGGGATCAAACTCCTTCCGGGTTATCCTTGCGGTCGCATGCGCGTGCGACGGCGGCCGGCACACGGCCTGCAAGCTGGAGATAGAACACGAATGACGCGGCCTTGATTGCGACGGTGGCGAAGGCCAGCAGGGTTGCCATGACGATAATTTGCGGCACGGCGGGCAATGGCAGCGTGGCGAGCGCAAGTTCGGCACCGACCGCAGCCGACATGAGCACGAACATGACTGCGTAGAAGCGCGCCGCCATGTCCATATGTGGCCGTAGCAGGCCCGGCACCCGCCGGCAGACCTCGCGCAACGTGCGCGGCTCCTCGACGACTAAGATCTTCTCGCCGAGCGAAAGGACTACGCGCGCCAGGGCGAAGAGCGCAAGGCCGGCAGCGATCGCGAGCCACAACCATGGTCCACCGCCGAGAGCACATGCGCCGAGGATCAGCAGGGCGATCGGCGCGCCGAAGGCTAAGTAGACGGTGAGCTTGAGCTTGAGCACCGGCCAGATATAGCGCGCGCCCCGCGCCACGATGTCTTCTGGGCGGTATCCGCGCCTGACGAGCAGGTCACGCATCAGGCCCAGCACCCCGACGATGATGAAGAGGCCGGCCAAGAAAAGCCCGAGGGTCAGGAGCGCAGCGCCCGGGCCGAGGCTCGCGCTCGGCGTGGGGAACCTCGCTTGCGGTGCAGCGAACAGGTCCGCAAGAGCGCCTAAGCCCACCACCGGCTCCGGAGTGCTTCCCGTAGCAAAGCTCAGCGCGCGCTCGCACACCACCCCGAGAAGAGCGAACAACACGAACATCCTGTGGTGCAGTGCTACGGCCAACCCCTCTAGCCAGGCGGCGCGCCAGCACACGGTCGCCTCAGTCATCGCTCCCCATCCCCCTCAAGAGATAAACACCGTAGCCACCTAAAAGGGCGATCAAGAAAAAGCCGATAATGACGACTGCCCACCCAGCCTCCGGAACGCGGCCATCAGAAACCCGATCAAAGAGGTCGCCGAACCCCGCCCAGCGGTCGAGCCGGAGGCCTCGTGCCTCGGGTATGGTCGCGAGAATGGCGCGGAGGAGGCCGAGAAGAGCCGCAAGCAACGTGCCGACGGCGAGGCTGCGCCGGAGCATCTGCGTGAATGGTGCCGAGACCCGGAAGCTGACCGGCACGCCGAGTGCGCCACCGTTACCGGTGATCCGGATTTCGCCCTGCTGCTTCGCGCCGACTGGGACGGCTGTGGGGTCGATGCTCACCCGAATCCTGCTCCCCGCGCCCTCGAAACGCTTGCAATCAAGGCTCAGGGAGTGGCCGCCCCGGGCGACGTGGACCTCGCCCGCGAGGTGGCCGCGGGTGGCGTTGTCGATCCTGATAGTGGCCGTCCGGCGACCGCCGAGCGGAATCCCTCCGAGATCGAGCGCCGCCGGCGCAGCCACCGCCTTCGGTCGGGCCAATTCCGGGTCGAGGAGATGGAGGGTCGCCTCCAGCCGACTCTCCCAGCTGAGATCGGACCCATCGAGCAGTTGGTCGAAGGCCTCCGGGTCAGTGAGCCTGCCGGTTCCGGCGAGCCAAATCCGGATCCAGCCCTCGCGCAGGAGGTCGATGCCACGGCTACGCGAGCGCTCGTCGCGGTCGATCATGGCGGCGAGTTCCTGTGGTTTCACCGCCTGCTCAGGCCCGAACGGGAACGGGAGATCCGGCCGGAACTTGCAAAGAACGCCGAAGCAAGCGAGATCGGGCCTTTCACTATGGCGTGTCCGGCATTCAGCGATGAAGGCCACGTCCGTCTCCCAGTCGGGGAACTCGCTTGCGCGCAGCCATTCTTCGAGCCGGCCACTGACCACCAGTGTCTCGAAGGCCGCACGCACCTGACTAGAGGCGCCAGTCAACGCCGTTGGGAGTTCGCCCGGGCTCGCGACAGCCACGTCCTGCGAAAGCGTCACTGGACGCCGCGGGTCGACGGTGTAGAGCAGTGCGAAGGCGGAGAGTTCCGGGTCCTCCTGCGTCAGACGCTGGCGCAGATCCCTCAACTTGGCCAGTAGAACGCCACTTTCCGTCACCGGCTGCGCCGCGTCCACCCAGCTGGCGAGGCGCCCGTCGAACAAGGCTGCCAACACGCCGCGGGTCGTCTTGTCGTGCTCGGTCTCGAGCAGACGGACCAAATCGCTGAGCGAACGGACCTTTTGGTCGCCGATCAAGAGGGGGAGTGTGGGGTCTAGGAGAAACTGGAGCTTGAACAGGCCCAGCCTGCGATCCTGCGCAAACTCCTCTGCCAGAGCGCGGATCCGGCGAGCGAGCTCGGCATCGAAGTGGTCGAATATCCAGCGCGCGATGTCGTCGGTCCGGTAGAGTTCGGTTTCGGCGTCAAACGACCCGAGATGGGCGGCAAGCTGCTGCGGCATCTTGGCTTCCGGGAACCCCGGATAAGGTACGGTCCGCCCCGACGAACGCTGCCAAGGCCGACACTCGTCGTCACGCACTATCTCGCCAGCGAGCCAGGCCCGCACCTGTGCTCCACCCCAGCGGTTCTCGGGCGCATAGTCGGTCAGACCGTGGATCAGGTCCCGGAACTCAGGGGACAGTTCATCCTTGAGCGGGATCGCCCCGCTCACATGGGCGACCCCCACCTGCGCGCTCACCTTCCCTTTGAATGGCGAGTGTCCGGCGAGAGCGTGGGCAATGGTGATCCCAAGCGCGTAGAAGTCGGTCTTCGGGCCAATCTGCCCCTGGTCGATGAGCTCGGGCGCGGCGTAGTCGATGGTCCAGTTCGCAGCGCTCTCGGTGTGCCGCACGGAGCCATCAGCAGGTTCCCAGAGCGAGCTAATGTCAAAGTCGGCTAGCACCGGCTCGTCACGTTCGAGGCTGCGGAACAAAATGTTACTCGGCTTGACGTCGCGGTGGACGATCCCCGCCGCATGCACGAACTCCAGCGCCCTAACCAAGGCGGGGAGGATCCGCCGGAGTTCCTCCTCTGTGAGGGGCAGGCACCCCGCCAGGGAACCGCCAAGACAGAGCTCCATGACCTCGTACGCCCAGCCGCCCCATGTCCCGACATCGTGGACGGCGACGATGTTCGGATGGACAAGTCCGCGCAATCGCTCGACCGCGTCGGGGTGCGCCGGGAGGCGGCTGCGGTAGAGTTTAACTGCCACCTCTTCTTGCGTCTCTGTATCGATACAGTGGTAAAGCTCGGCGTTACCGCCTCTGCTCGACCCACCCTCTATGCGGTAGCGGTCGGCAATGAATGTCCCGGGCTCGAAACTCAGGACAGACAAGGCTCCTTCATCGCCGAAGACGTCGGTGCCGTGGTGTACCTGCGCGTCCGCCTGAATCTTTTTGGTCCCACCGACCTGGGGAGATCCGGAGCCACCTGAGTTTAGCTGGTCGGTGAACGGGCGGTCGTTGCTCATGTCATCTCGCCCCCCCTTTTTCTTTGCCAGTGTCCCCGTCGGGCGTGCCCGCTTTACCCGCACTTCCGTTGTCTTGTGCAGCGTCCAACCCCTCGACGCGCGCCTCTCGTGCCACACCGGAGAAGCGCAGCAGTACAACCGAGACGTTGTCATGGCCGCCATGCGCAATCGCGCTTTCGATCAGCGTGTGTCCGAGCGTATCCAAGTCGGTCGCAGCACGGTCGAACAGGCTCTCAAGCTCGGCGGGCGGCACCAGGTCGTGCAGCCCGTCCGAGCATATCATGACCACGTCGCCGTCGTCTGGTCCCCGTCCGTCCTCGATTGCCAGGGAAAATTCGAGGCTACCAGCGTAATTTGTCAGAACATGGCGGCGGGGATGTCGGGCCGAGGCCCCCACGGTCAGTCGCCCGGCGCGGACAGCGAGGCCGGCCAGGGTGTCGTCGAGGGTCAGAGCCTTGATCACGCCGCGGCGGTAGCGGTAAATGCGGCTGTCACCCGCATGGAAGACGAGGTACCCGGTCCCGGTCAGGCAAACGCCGGCCAGCGTGCAGCCCATGCCGGCCAGCTCCGGCTGTGCCCGTGCCGCGTCGAGGATCGCCGCGTTGGCCGCCTCGCTTGCCCAGACGAGACGCTCCCGAACTGGCCGGCTGTCGCCGTTGAACGCGCGCTCGAGAGTGGCGAGTGAGAGCCGGCTCGCCGTGGCGCCGCCCGCGGCCCCGCCGATGCCATCGGCGACGGCGAGCAAGAGCCCAGGGCCGGTGATAAGCTCATCATCGCCATCGAGCCGCAGTCCAAGGCTACCGCGGTTTCTGATCATGCCACCGATGAGCATGTGGTCCTCGTTCTCCTGGCGAACGAGGCCGGCTTCGGTGCGGCCGAAGATGTCGAACCTCATGGGATCCTCACCACGAGGTGCGTGTTGGCCATAGAGACCCGGTCGCCGTCGCCGACGGGTCGGGCCTCGCCCGTCGGTACGCGCTCGCCGTTGACGCAGGTCGGGTTCGGCGGGCTAAATGAGCCCTCGTCGAGCGCGACGCAGTGCCAACGGCCGTCGTGTAGCTCAAAGCGGCAGTGCCGACCGTGGACGTAGTTGAGGGCGGGGAGGCCGGCAAGCTGCACCTCCGCGTTGCTGTCAGGCCCGGCCCTACCAACCGTGGCGCCGCTGCGCACCGTGAATGTCATCCCGAAACCGAGCGCCTCGAGGATCAGCGTTGCGGGCGCGGCATCCTCGCGCTCCGGAGCCGTGCCGGATTCCCTCGGGTAGAGCGCCGCCGGGTCCAGAGTGTGTGGGGAGCCCGGAGCTCGAGGAACGTCCCCGGCCTGGCGCGGAGCCGGGATCGCTGGTTCAAGCCCCAAGAACTCGCCATCCCTGACGCATGTATCTCGGTGCTCCGGGTTGTAGTGGCCGCAGCGCGGGCACTCGCGGACATACTCAGTCGGCTTGCTCATCGCTCGCTCCCCGTGCGTCCCGATTCGGGCTCCGCCTCCATGCCAGCAGCCCCGCGCGGTGCGCGCCGCGAGTTGAGGGTTGCACTCTCGGCGTCCGGCGCTGCGGCCGTAAGACCGAGGGCGCGGTGGTAGGACTGGCGCGGTCCAGGGCCGAGAATGCCGACGAGCATCGCCTTGCCCTCCGGCCCCAGCGCAAGATTCGCCGCCGGTGCGGAGCTGGTCTTGATCGACGGGCGCAGGGCGCGGCCCCGGGGCGTAAGGTAATGCACCGTCTGGTTGCCCGAGCCGGCCAGCGGATGGCCGCTCGGCCGGGAGCGCACATAAGGCCCGTCGATGAGCACGTCGACTCGCGCGAGCAACCGGGCCGCGCCTTCGCCCATGCGCCGCAGCCGCGCCAAGCGAAAACCCGAGAAGGTGACGACGCTCCACCAGGGGCGTTCGCGAAGCACGCGGTCAAGCAACTCGGCAAGCGCTTCTGCTTGGCCGAAGGGCTCACCGCCGCTTAGGGTGATGCCGTCGAGATCTGCATCGAGACTCAGGATTCGTTCCGCCAACCGCTCCACCGCCACGCTCCATCCGGCCCGCGCGTCGAGCAGTTCGGGCGTGATGCAGCCCGGGCAGCGCAGCGGGCAGCCAGCCACCCAGAGGCCGACGCGCCGTCCGGGGCCCAGCGCAGTAACTGGATAGGCAATACTGTGAAGCACAAGAGCCATCTCTAGGCTCCTTCCAACTCAAGCTGGAACCGATTGGGCGCTTGATCGCCGTTGTCGACGAGCCGCACCAAGCGCAGGCGCGCGTCCCGCTCGACGGCGTGGTCGAACAGCCAGCGCGCGAGCGGGTTCACCACGGCGGCGTCGACGACGTTACGCACGCCGCGCCCGCCATGCGCGAGGTTCTCGCACGCCAGCGCCACAACCGCCTCGCGCACCTCTTCGCCGATCGTGATCTCGAGCGCGCGCTCGCGGACCAAGTGCTCACAAAGGCCAGAGAGCAGCAGTCCGGCGATCTCCGCGGCCACCGGCGGGCGAATGAAGTCAAAGACGACGAAGTTGTCGCCAAAGCGGTTGAGGATCTCAGGCCGTCCAAGCTCGAAGTTGAAGTGATCCCGGATACGTCCGAGGATGACCCGGCTCATTTCCTCGTAGGACATCTCGGGGCCGACGAGCGGCACGCCGCCGGGCATAGCCGCGTCGTCCTCAGCACTCCCACCGCCAAGCGCGCGGGCGAGCGCAGCCGCCGGATCCTCTCGCGGGGCCGCCGTGCCCAAGTTGCTGGTGAAGATGATGACCGTCTCGTTGAAGTAGACTGTCTCGCCCTGGCCATCGGTGAGCCGCCCATCGTCGAGGATTTGCAGGAACTTATCGAGAAGGCTGGGGTGCGCCTTCTCGATCTCGTCGAACAGCAGCACCGAGAACGGGTTGCGCTTGACCTGGTTGGTTAACTGCCCACCCTCCTCGTAGCCGACATAGCCCGGCGGCGCGCCCATCAGTTTCTGGTCGGCGTGCTCAGCGCCGTACTCGCTCATGTCGAAGCGGAGGAGGCGATCCTCGTGACCGAACACGAGCTGCGCCAGGCACTTGGCCGTTTCGGTCTTGCCCACCCCGGTCGGCCCCGCGAAGAACAGCACGCCGCGCGGGCGTTGGGCGGGACCGCGCGAGCCCGCAGCGAGCCCAAGACGCGCGCGCTTTACGAGATCCAGCGCTCGCGTTAAGGCGCGCGTCTGGCCGCGCACGCGGCTGTTGAAGAGCGCCTCGGCGCCGTCGAGGCGTTCCCTGTCGACCTTGTCCCAGGGGCTCTCCCTGACGCCGTACTTGAAGCGTTCGCACAGCACCTCGATGTCCCGCGCGGAGATCTCTTCGCGACGCGACAGGCTGACGAGGCTCAAAAGCTCGAAGTTGGTGAGGCCGTCCGTCAGCGCACTGAAACGGCCGCAGAGCTCCTCGTCCGGGCCATCGCCGCCTGCGTCGTGGAAGGCGCGGTAGCGCGACCTGAGGAACCGGGTCCGATCGGTGGCGTCGGGGCGGTCGACGTGGATAGCACGCGCCCGCGGGTTTCCAACATAAAGATAGGCGGGCAGGTCGTTGAGCTTGTCGCAGACCAGCACCAGCAGATTGCGCAAGGGCCCATCCTCGTGGACGACCTCCGTGGCTTCTTGAGCTGCCTTGAGCAGGCGCAGCATGAGGTCGGTCTCCTGGCGCGACGGCATGTTCGGCGAGGTGACGAGGCGCGAGGCGTGCACGATGACGAAGGCGTTCGCCGCCTCGCGGCTCCGGAGCGCTCGTCGGATGTTGTCGACCTCCGCCTCGAGCCCGGAGGCGACCGAGCGCCCGGGATTCTGCGGGTTGCGCGGCGGAGAGCGTGTCTCCTGCGGCAAACCGCTGCCACAGAGCGCCTGGTATCTTTGCCGCATCTCGTCGGTCGCGAGGGCAAGGCCGTCCACGGGATCGAGCACGCCGACTACATCGTAACCCCTGCCAGTGAGAAAGCGCCGCAGGAATCCCGCGATGTCGCTCTCGGTCCAGTAGGTGTCTCCCTCAGTCTCGACCGGGTAGGAGGCGAGGTCGAGCACGTTGCCGTGCAGAAGCACCAGGCTGTGAAGCGGTGCGAAGCGCGTTAGCTCGCGAATCCACCGCGGCGCGCGCTCGTCGAAGACAATCGTGCTCACGGCCGCTTCCTCCCGCTTTGCCGGGCCAGAGCGGCCGCGCGTGCCCGCTGCTCCTCCTCTTCGCGGAACAGTTCCTCGGCGGTCTCCATCGCCGCGACGGGCAGGTCGGGCAGGCGGCGCTCAAAACCGATACGGTAGGGCACCCCGTCGGCCGTGAGGCGGCGCAAGATTTCGCGGGCGTCCGCGCACCAGCGCGCCTCCGCGCACTTTAGATCGACCGCTTCGCCGGGTCCGGTGGTGAGCTTGGTAGCGAGGCGTCCGTCGGCGTGGAGGGCGAGACGAACCTGTGCGCCGCCGGGAACCCGCCACAGCCCGACTGTCGGCGCACCTGGAGCGGCCGGCCCGAATGGCTCGAGCGCCTCATAGTCCAATTCTGCCAAGTGCTCGACGAGGCGGTCCCCGAGCCACGCGCTCAGCGCCTGAGCCTGCACCCGCCCCTCAACGCGCGCGCTGACCGCGGCCAGCTGGCGGCGCAACGCATCTAACGTACCTGCTTGCGGCCGGTCTCGCTTGACCATCCCGACGAGGCCCCGCACGAGCGCGCCAGCCTCGTCCCGATCCTCCGCGTCCAAGGCCAGCTCGCGACACTCTAACGCTTGGTCGAGTAACGCTTCAGCCTCGACGCGTAGCCGGACGCTTGCCTCCGTGGTCCGCTCGATCCGCGCGAAATACGTCGCGATCGTACGCTTGGCCGTCTCATGAAGCCCGGCAATGTCGGGGCACGCGTGGGATCCGTCGGCGAGCCGTGCCCGGTGTGCACGCACCAGCGCGGCGAGCCGGGCGAACGGCGCCTGTGCATCCTCGCGCGTCTCCTGCAGAATCCGCTCAAGGTTGGCCTCAATCGCGGCAAGCCCCGCAAGGGCCTGCTCACGCTCGGCCTCGCGGCGGCGCTCCTTGCCCAAGAAGTCGCGCGCCCCGGCAGGGGCGTCGGTGCGTGGCGCCGGAGGCGCTTGGGCCAGCGTCCCGAGCTGCTCGAGGAACTCGCGCGCAACCGCCCGCTCGCAGGCCTCGGCACGCTGCGCGGCTGTTGCCTTCTCGCGCGCCTCAAGGCGCGCTGCTATGGTCGCGCGCTCACGCTCGCGCTCGCGTCCGGCGCGCTCACGCTCGCGGTCGACTAGGTGCTTGACGCCAAGCGCCGCCTTGCCGGCGAGCACCGCCGTCCCACCGGCCGCCAAAAGTGCGCCGCCGCCAATCAGGAGTACGGTGCCTCCTGCCGCGGCGAGGGGAACCGCAGGGACGAGAACCATCTCGGTGCTCATCTCATCGTCCTCTCCAGGTCCGGCAGCCACCGACGCGCTACCCTAAAAGGCCATAAGAATCGTAAAAGCCTCGGAACCTTTTTTATCGTCAATATCACAGTTCCCTTACGAATGTCATGACGGTGTGAATTGGCCGGCGTCACTAGATTCGATTCCCCATCTGCGCGGTCGGTCAGATCTGCCTCGCGCATACGCCGGTGAGTCGCACCTTCCGTTCTCTTGTTCGCCCACCATCGCAAAGCCCATCTTAGGCTCAAGTTTCAAAAGCAACACCCGGAGCTCGTAGGATGTTGCGATAGCCAGACGAAGTAAGCGCCTCAGCAACGAGGAACGCCGACTTTCTCCAGTTACTCATTGAGCACCCATACAAAAGGCGGATTTATGAAACTCGGCTCATCTACTGGCACCCATTGAGGTCGGACTTTATGCAGCACCCAAACCATTGGATCACCTATGTACATCGGAAAACTGAAAATCATACTCACTAGGCCTGCAAACGGCAAACCGACCTGTGATAATCCGGCCGCAATAAGTGAAATCCCCGACATTGCAAGAACTGCAAGTGGCAGAGCCACGATATTAGTTCCTTGCGGAAATCCATCGGAAATCGTGAGCACCAAAAAAAATCCAACCGTTCCAAACGCGACCCGGATTAACATTAACATAAGTGTTCCATTCCAAGAAACGCGCGACAAAAACCCCTTTTCCATTTTTCCCTCGTATTGTTTCCTCTCAAGTTTCGCACTTGAGTTCCAAGTATTCACATCCAGGGCGATTGCATAGCGTAATTCACCTAACCCTTGACCTTGCCACTTCCATTGCAGCGCGAGCACTTAGCACGCCCGTCCTTGCCGGTACTGTCACAGATAGGGCAATCTCGCCATTCACTCTTTCTTTCACTTGGCATTTTTTCCACGATCATCTCCTTCTGTCGCTCCCAAGTTCATCAACAAAATCGATAAGCGTTTGATTTCATTCAGGCCGAATGGCCGGAAATGTTACAACAGGAGCGCTATCAGGCTGGCTTTGGCAG
>HLSNC_1001384_pt1 | contig 11110 bp, 8 predicted proteins | sample HotLakmetagenome_2_FD_14041 | JGI IMG/M metagenome (IMG submission 14041)
GGCCTATATCGCGGCCACGCTCCGCAAGATCCTCGACAACCACATGCAACGTGACATCGCCGAACTCATGCCCTGGAACTTCGGTGCATAGTCAAGCCGGATGGCGGAGGCCAAATCGGCCGAAGATGACCGAGCCGTCGACAGTACAGGCTGACGGGTTCGCCTCCGAACAGATAGGGGCGTGACCAAAGGCGGCCTCATCGGGCGCTGCGGAGGGCCGCCAGCCTACTGCCGGCGACTGCGCACGCGGCATCCGAACACGACGGTTGCGGAGCTTGCCGGCACGCTGGCGAAACCACGGTCCGATCGCCAGGAGCTGGCTTGCAAGACCTTCCGCTGTCGCCGCCCACGGCTGTGCTGCCCTCTCCCCGAACCGCCGCGTCGGTGATGCTGCACCGCCGTTCATCGGGAAACCTTGACGGCTGCAAGCCGGCGGCATCCTTGACCGCCCGGATATGGGCATTCTGCGCGTTGTCGCCCATCCCGCGAATGCGCAGGCCCGAGGTCATTCGCGCACAGGGGGTGTCGTTCTCTCCTCGGTCAAGAAAGCCTGCCGCCCGCCGATCGAGACGGCCCCAATCGCCCGCCAGGGTCAACCCGTCCCCCAATGCACAGGGCTCAGGTCGGCGCAATGCACACGCCAAGGGACGCCCCTGCCGCGCGGGCGGCTTCGCCGCCGGGCCGCGAGCGACCTTGGCATTGCCGCCCGCAGGAACCGGCCCCGGAGCCGACACGATCAGGGACCGGGCGAGACCATGGCCGGCGCGTCGGTGATGCGCGTGTATTCGCCGGGTTCGCGATGGCGGGCGAAGTCGAAGATGTTGCGGCGGATCTCGGCGCATCGGTCAAGGTCGATGCGCGCGGCGATCACCTCGTCGGCCAGCGTGGTGGCCTGCGCCACGATCTCGCCAGTGGGCGCCACGATCAGGCTGCCGCCGATGAGATCGGAGCCTTCCTCGTGCCCGGCCTTGGCCACGCCCACGGCCCAGAGCCCGTTCTGGTAGGCGCCCGCCTGCAGCGACAGGGCGTTGTGGAAGTATTGCAGGTGGTCGTGCTCGGGCGCGGGCGGGTAGTGGGCCGGGGTGTTGTAGCCCAGCACGACCAGTTCCGCGCCGCCGAGGCCCAGCATCCGCCACGTCTCGGGCCAGCGCCGGTCGTTGCAGATGCAGATGCCCACCCGGCCGCCGAAGGCATCGAAGACGGGAAAGCCCAGATCGCCCTTCTCGAAATACCGCTTTTCGAGGTGCTGGAAGGGCCGCCAGGGCTCGTGCTCGGCATGCCCCGGCAGGTGGATCTTGCGGTAGGTGCCGAGGATCGCGCCATCTGGCCCGACAAGGATCGCGGTGTTGAAGCGGCGGCCCTCGGGCGTCAGTTCGGCGTAGCCGAGGTGGAAGCCGATGCCGAGCCGCCGGGCCGCGTCGAAGAGCGGCTGTGTCTCGCGAGAGGGCATCGCGCGCTCGAAGAAGGTATCGAGCTCGGCCGCGTCCTCCATCCACCAGCGGGGGAAGAAGGTGGTAAGCGCCAGTTCGGGGAACACGACGAGGGTGGCGCCCCTGCCGCGCGCCTCCTCCATCAGCGCGACCATGCGGGCGACGGCAGAGGCGCGCGGCTCGTCGCGCGCGATGGGGCCGAGCTGAGCGGCAGCGACACTGAGGCTGCGGGTCATCCGGCCTCCGAATTCGTCGGGGCGATGCCGGCCGGCTCGGCAGCGCGGACGCGCAGACGCGCCGAGGGCTGGCCGTCGCAGCTCTCCAGCACGCCGTTCCGTGAGACGCAGTAGGCCTCCGACACGAGGGTTCCGATCTGCCGGCCGCCGCGCGTCACCGGGGCCCCGCGCATCGCCGCCGCGCCCTGCCAGGCGGGGGCGCCCCAGCCGGGCGGCAGTCCCGAGAGGGCCACGACCCGGCCCGCGCCGTCGATCTCGATGCCTGCGGGCGGGGCGGTGGAGAGGGCGACGCCCGCGGTCAGGGTGATCTCGATGTCGAAGGCATCGGCGGGGGCGGCGGCGTCGATGGCCGCGCCCGCGGCGAGGGCGGCGAGGCCCGCGACGGGGAAGATGGCGTTGTGCAGGATGGCGATCCTCAGCCCCGCGCCCTCGGTGACCAGCGCGCCGCTATCGGTGCGCGCGGCGGCCAGTCGGCTGTTGGCGGCGGCGACCGTGCCGGCGGCGGTCACGGCGATCAGGCCGGCATCGGCGTCGGGGTGGTCGTCCAGCACGCTATCGAGCGCGGCCTGCGCCGGGGCGCCCTCCATCAGCCGGGCGAGGGCCAGCGCGTTGACCGCCTCGCCGCCGGGGAGACCGGGCATGTTGGGCAGGCGGTGGCCGCTGAGGCAGCCCACGCCCTCGGCCGCCGGGGTGAATTGCGACAGGGGCGGCGTGCGGTCGGGCCCCGACGACATGAGCGCCACGACAGGCGCATCCGCGATGATGTCGGGCAGGCCGCCGGGAAACAGAGCCGCCGCGCCGCCCCGCTGCGTCTCGGCCCGCTGCAGGCGGCCCTCCATGTCCAGCGCGGCGAGGCTCACGAAACCGCCCAGCATGCCCCGGCCCACCTTCTCGACGGCGGCGAGGGCCGCCAGCGCGGCCCGGCCCGCGCCGGGCCCGGCGATGCCGATTCCGATGGTCACGCCGCCACCCAGTGGTTCGGCGCCGCCTGACGGAGCGCGCCCATCGGCAGCGTGTCGAGGTCGAGCTTCGGCAGCTTGCCGCGCAGGGCGGTGGGGTCGGGACGGGGCACCGCGGCGAGCAGCGCCGAGGTGTAGGGGTGGCGCGGGTCGCCCAGCACGTCGCGGCGCGGGCCCATCTCGACGATCCGGCCGGCCCGCATGACGGCGACGCGGTGCGCCATCTCCTCGACCACGGCCATGTCGTGGCTGATGAAGAGGTAGGCGAGCCCCATCGACTGCTGCAATTCCAGCATCAGCTCCAGCACCTGCGCCTGCACCGAGACGTCGAGCGCCGAGGTGGGCTCGTCGGCCACGATCAGCTTGGGCTCGACGCCGAGCGCGCGGGCGATGCAGATGCGCTGGCGCTGGCCGCCCGAGAACTCGTGCGGATATCGCTGCATGTGGTCGGCCTCCAGCCCCACCCGGCGCAGCAGCTCGGCCACCCTGTCCTGCAACTCGGCCCCTTGTGCGATGCCGTGGATGTACATCGGCTCGCCGATCAGCCGGCCCACGCTCATGCGCGGGTTGAGGGCGGCGAACGGGTCCTGAAAGACCATCTGCATCGCGCGGCGCGCCTTGCGCAGGCTGCCGTGGGGCAGGGCGCGCAGGTCTTCGCCCTCCAGCTCGATCCGGCCCTCGTCGACTTCCAGCAGCCGCAGCACCGCGCGGCCCGAGGTCGACTTGCCCGACCCGCTCTCGCCCACCAGCGCCAGCGTCTCGCCGGCGCGGACGGTAAAGCCCACATCGTCCATCGCCACGGTCCCGGCAGCCTTCCTGAAGAGGCCGCCACGCCCGGCGAAGGTCTTGCCCAGCCCCTCGGCGTGCAGCACCACCTCGCCGGGCCGGGCGGGATCGGCCGTGACCGGGCGCGGCCCGTCTTCCTCTCTCCGCGCGCCGAGGCGGGGGACGGCGGCGAGGAGCCGCGCGGTATACTCGGCCTGCGGACGGGCGAAGATCGCCCCGACCGGCCCCTCCTCCACCTTGCGGCCCTTGTTCATCACCACCACGCGGTCGGCCATCTCGGCCACCACGCCCATGTCGTGGGTAATGAGCAGGATGGCGGTGCCGAAGCGCGCCTGCACGTCGCGCATCAGGTCGAGGATCTGCGCCTGCACGGTGACGTCGAGCGCGGTCGTGGGTTCGTCGGCGATCAGGATGTCGGGCTCCAGCGCCATCGCCATGGCGATCATCACGCGCTGGCGCATCCCCCCCGACAGCTCGTGCGGGAACTGCCGCATCCGGCGCGGCGGGTCCGACAGGTCGACGAGGCGCAGCATCTCCAGCGCCTTGTCGCGCGCCTCGGCCCCGCTCAGGCCCCGGTGTTCCTCCAGCGCCTCGGTCAGCTGCTGGCCGATGCGGATGACCGGGGTGAGCGAGGTCATCGGCTCCTGGAAGATCATCGCGATCCGGTTGCCGCGCAGCGCGCGCAGCCCGGCTTCGGGCAGCGAGAGCAGGTCGTCGCCGCGATAGAGCGCGCGGCCGCCCTCGATATGCGCGGTGCGGGGCGGCAGCAGGCCGAGGAGGGCCATCGACGAGACGCTCTTGCCCGAGCCGCTCTCGCCCACGATGGCGAGCGTCTCGCCCGCGTCGAGGTGGTAGGACAGCCCCTCGACCGCCACGTTGCGCCCCCTGCCGTGCCCGAAGGCGACGGTCAGCCCCTCGACCCGGAGAAGGGCCGCGCTCATCTTGCCCTCTGCCTTGGGTCGAGCACCTCGCGCACCCCGTCTCCGAGCAGGTTGAAGCCGAGCACCGTGATGGCGATGGCGAGGCCGGGAAAGATCATCATCCACGGCGCGCGGGCGATCAGGTCGCGCGAGGAGGACAGCATGAAGCCCCATTCGGGCTGCGGCGGTTGCGCGCCGAGCCCGAGGAACGACAGCCCCGCCGCCGCGAGCACCGCTGTCGAGACGCCGAGGGTGCCAACGACGATCAGCGTGGGAATCACGTTGGGCAGCAGGTGCACGAAGATCAGCCGCAGGCGCGAGGCGCCGGCGGCGATGGCCGCCTCGAAATAGGGCTTGTTCTTCTCGACCAGCACGACCGAATGGGTGATGCGCGCGTAGAACGGGATCGAGGCGATGCCGATGGCGATCATCGCGTTCACCAGCCCCACACCGAGGATGGCGAGGCAGGCCAGCGCGATCACGATCTCGGTGAAGCTGAACAGCACGTCGACGAGCCGCATCAGGATGCGCTCCGGCCAGCCCCCGGCATAGCCCGCGACGAGCCCGAGCAGGAGGCCCGCCGTCAGCGAGATGCCCACGGCGATGACGCCGATCTGCAGCGTCAGCCGCGCGCCGTAGACGATGCGGGAGAACACGTCGCGTCCCAATTGGTCGGTGCCCATCAGGTGATCGGCCGAGGGCGGCGCGAGGCGCGGCCCGGCCGCCATGCGGAACGGGTCGTGCGGTGCGATCAGGGGGGCGAAGACGGCTGCGATCACGAGCACGGCCACGATGGCGAGGCCCACCGCGCCCGAGGGGCTGCGCAGCAGCGCGCGCAGCGCGCCAAGCTTGCGGGCCGGGGGCGCGAGGGCGGCCGCAGGCTCCAGCTGTGTCGCGTCGGGGGCGCTCATGTGCCGTACCGGATGCGGGGGTCGAGCAGGGCGTAGGCGACGTCGATGATCACCGACACCAGCGCGACCACGGTGGCGAAGAACAGGATGAAGCCCTGGATCAGCGGGTAGTCGCGGGCAAAGACAGCCTGGATCGCCAGCCGCCCCACCCCATTCCAGGCGAAGACGTTCTCGATCACGATGGCTCCTCCCATCAGGTAGGCGAATTGCAGACCCAGCATCGAGACCACGGGCACGAGGCCCGAGCGCAAGGCGTGGCGGTAGAGCACCAGCGTCTTGGGGAGGCCCTTGGCATGGGCGGTGCGCACGAAGTCCTGGTCGAAGATGTCGATCATCGCCGAGCGGGTCAGGCGGGCGATCACCGCGCCGGTGGCAAGGCCGAGCGTCAGCGCGGGCAGGATCAGGTTCTGCCAGCCCGAGCCGCCCACGGGCAGCCATTCCAGCGTCATGGCAAAAAGGAACAGCAGCAGCAGGCCGAGCCAGAAATGCGGCATCGACACGCCGACAATGGCCAGCGTCATCGCGCCGAAATCCCACGCCGTGCCCTTCTTGTAGGCGGCGAAGAAGCCCAGCGAGCCGCCGACCACCACCGCGATGATCAGCGCCGAGACGGTCAGCGCGAGCGTCGCGGGAAAGCGTTGCAGAAGGGTGTCGAGCACCGGCTGGTCGCCGACGATGGAATAGCCCAGATCGCCCTGCAGCACCCGGCCGAGATACATGACGTATTGCACGACCACCGGCTGGTCGAGGCCGAGGCGCTCGCGGATCGCCTCGATCTCGGCGTCGGTCGTCTGAAAGCCGGAATACATGATCCGCACCGGGTCGCCCGGCACGAGGTGGATCAGGAGCGTCACCGCGATGGTGGCGATCCAGATCGTGATCAGGGCGGCGACGAGCCTCTGGGCGATGAAGCGAGCCATGCGAAGCGCCTCGTCAGGGGTGGCGGGATCGGCCCGGCCGCCGCAGGCGCGGCCGGGCCCCGGGATCAGCGCGACCGGGTCACTCGGTCAGCCGCACGTCCTGGAACATCGGGTGCAGGAACGCGCCGACCTTGAAGCCCTCGACCTCGGGCCTCAGCGCGAAGATCCACTCCCAGCCGGGCGTGTAGAGGCCGACATGGATGGCGTTCTCCATCAGGTACTGGATGACGTTCTGCACCGCCTCGAGCCGCTCTGCCTCGTCGGTCAGCGTGCGGGTCTGCTCCAGCATCGCGTCGAGCTCGTCGGACTGGTAACCGGCATAGGCGCCGCCGTTGTGCCAGAGCGCGAACAGGATGTCGGGATCGTACCAGCCCCAGGTCATCATGTTGAAAGTGCCCGGCTCGTCGCTGTCGGCCGCCTCGTTGTCCTCGCGGACGCGGGCGTTCATCGTGCCGATATCCATGATCTCGATGGAGGCATCGACGCCCACTTCGGCCAGCTGCGCCTGGAAGATCTCGGCCAGGATGTGCCGGTTGCCGCCCGTCCAGACATACATCGTCGTCTCGAGCGGGTTGTTCGGCCCGTAGCCCATCTCGGCCAGCAGTTCCCGCGCGCGGTCGGGGTCGTAGTCATAGCCGAACTGGCTGCAGAAGTCCTGGTCGTTGCCGAAGACGCCGGCGGCGACGGGGCACCATTCGCGCTGGTTCATGCCGCCATAGACGATGTCGATGGCCATCTGCGGATCGGTGGCGTGGGCGATGGCCTGCCGCGCGCGGATGTCGTCGAAGGGTGGGCGCGAGACGGTGTATTGCCAGAACACGTTCTGGCCCGTGTTCTCGGCCACGACGAGCTCGAGCTCTTCTCCCGCCTCGATGTCGGGGATGTCGTCGAAGGGCGGCTCGGCGATGTGCACCTCGCCGGTGCGCAGCGACGCCAGCCGCGTCTGCGGCTCGGGGATGGTGCGCACGATGAGCCGGTCGATATGCACCGGGCCGTCGTTCTCCACCGGCTTGCCGAAGTTGCGGTAGTCCGGGTTCTTCTCGAGGACCACCTCGTCGCCCTGCACCCAGCTGACCAGCGAGAACGGCCCGGTGCCGATGGCCGAGCCGGTGCCGAAATCGTCGAGCTCGGCGTTGGAATCGCAGACCATCGACGAGAAGCTGTCGGCGAGGAAGGGCAGGAAGGCGCCGAAGGTGCTTTCGAGCGTGACCGTCACGGTCAACTCGTCGACGACCGTCACGTCGCTGATCGGCCCCCAGCTGGTGCGGGTCAGGCTGGGATTGTCGCCGAAGGCGCGGTCGATGGTGAACTTGACGTCGTCGGCAGTGAAGGGCGTGCCGTCGTGGCACGTCACGCCGTCCTGCAACGTGAAGGTGTAGGACAGCCCGTCGTCGCTCACCTCCCACGATTTCGCCAGGTTGGGGCGGGCGACGCCCTCTTCGTCGAACGCCAGCAGGGTGTCGTAGATCTGGTCCCAGACCTGCATCGACAGGGTCGAGGTGGCGCGGTGCGGGTCGAGGCTGTCGATGTCGCCATAGCGCGCCCAGACCAGATCCTGCGCAAGCACCGGCAGCGCGGCGAGCGTCAGCGCGCTTCCCATCAGGCCCGTTCTCAGGCCCGTGCGCAGGCCCCGGTTTCGGTGTCTCTGTGCGGTCATTCCCTGTCTCCTTTCAGTTGGATTCTGGCCTGGCCCCGGCGCGTCATGCAGCAGCGCTCGGCGACGGATCGGCGGAAAGAACCTGGCCGGCCCCGGCGGGCACCATCTCGCCCCCGGCGAAGGCGAGGCCGCCGCCCACCCAGACCCGGTCGATCCCGATGCTGGGGCGCGCGGGGTCGGCGTAGGTGGCCGCATCGGACACGGTGTCGGCGTCGAACAGCACCAGATCGGCGGCGCAGCCCGGCGCGAGGCGGCCGCGACCCGTCAGCCCCAGCACGGCGGCCGTCTGGCCGGTCATCTTGGCAATCGCCGTCTCGAGCGGAAACAGCCCTTCGTCGCGGGCATAGTGGCCGAGCACGCGCGGGAAGGTGCCCCAGAGGCGCGGATGCGGGCGACGGTCGCGCGGCAGCCCGTCGGAGCCCACGAGCGAGGGTCCGAAGGCGAGGATGCGGCGCAGGTCGCCCTCGTCCATCTGGTGGTAGATCGCGCCGCCGGGCTTGAGCCGCTCCAGCGCCTCCATCTCGCTCACGCCCCACTCGGCGGCGATGTCGTGCAGGTCGCGCCCCTCGGCCTCGGGGTGCGGGTCGGACCAGCTGACGGTAACGCGGCTGCTGTCGCGGGCGAACACGGGGTTCAGCACGGTGGAGGAGGCGGTGTAGGGATAGACGTCGAGATCGACCGCCATCTCGCGCCGGGCCGCCGCGATCATCTCGAGCGTCGTGCGCGACAGGCCGAACGACGCCTCGCCGCAGCACTTGTGATGCGAGATCAGCACGCGGGCGCCGGTGCGGCGGGCAATGTCGAGCGTCTCGGCCACGGCCGAGACGACGCCGCTGCGCTCGTCGCGCATGTGCGTCGTCCAGAGGCGCCCGGCGGCGGCCACGTCAGCCACCAGCGCGGTGATCTCGTCGGTCGAGGCGTGGCGGGCGGGCGGGTAGGCCAGCCCGGTCGACAGTCCCACCGCCCCCGCCTCGAGCGCCTCGGCGAGGTCGGCGCGCATGACGTCGATCTCGGCGGGCGTGGCGGGGCGATCGAGGTCGGTGCCCATCGCGCGAACGCGCAGCACCGTGTGGCCGACGAGCGGGACGACGTGCAGGTCGGGGCCGGCGGCCGCCAGCGCGGCGAGATAATCGGCCATCCGCGGGAAGGCGTAGGCCTCGCGCCCGCCCAGCAGGTCGAGCGGTGGCACCGGCGCTGCGAGGCCCACGGGCAGGCCGGGCGCGAGGCTGATCCCGCAATTGCCGGTGACCACGCAGGTCACGCCCTGGCTGAGCTTGGGCCGCATCGCGCCGGGCAAGAGCGCCACCGCGTCGTCATGGGTGTGCACGTCGATGAAGCCGGGTGCGAGCGCGCGCCCCCTGCCTTCCACCACGTCGGCGAAGCGGCCGGATAGGCCCTCCCCGAGGGCGACGATCCTGCCACCAGCCACCGCGAGATCGCCCCGGACGGGCGCCGCGCCGTCGCCTCGATGGAGCAGGACGTCGCGGATCAGAAGATCGCCCGCCAGCTCTGCCGCACTCTCCATGACAGGATCGCCCATCGCCCCCGATGCCCTTTTTCGCCGCGCCGCAAGGCGGCGCACCGTCGAGCCTGAAAAGCCCGTTGCAGCGTGTCAACCTTTTTGAAATCCTGGTTGCAGGCGCTCACGGACGGCGCCGGCAGGGAGGCAGGATGCAGACGGGCGATGTGGACGCGCCGACGCTCACCGAGAGGCTTAGCACCACATATGGGGCGCTGACCGCGAGCGAGCGCAAGATCGTGGATGCCCTGCGGGATCGTCCGGGCGAAATCGCAGTGATGACGGGCAAGGAACTGGCCGAGCGCTCGGGCGTGTCGACCGCCACTGTTTCCCGTCTGTTCCAGCGTCTGGGCTACGACTCCTACGAGGCCGCGCGGCGGGCGGCGCGCGATTTGCGGGCGTCAGGCTCGATTTTTCACCTGTTCGAGACCGGCTCGCGCGACTCGCCGGAGCCCGAGCGGCTGGTGGCGGGGCATCTCGCCGAGGAAGCGCGCGCGATGGAGGCGTCGTTGTCCATGCTCGACCCCACGACGGTGCGCGAGATCGCCGCCGCCCTTGCCGGGGCGCGGCGGGTCTGGTGCGTGGGCTTCCGCAACAGCCACGTGCTCGCCGAATACGCCGCAACCCTCCTCGCGTCGGTTCGGCCCGACGTCTTCGTGCTGGCCCATGGCGGGCGCAGCCTGGCCGAGCGGGTGGCCGGCATCGAGGCCGGCGACGTGGTTCTGGTCTTCGGAATGCGCCGCCGGATGGCGCATTTCGCGCCGCTGCTGCAGGCGATCGGGGAGAGCGGCGCGCGGACAGCCCTGCTCGCCGACCGCAGCCTCCGCCTCACCGACCAGTCCCGGCGCCCTGACTGGACGCTGATCTGCGCGATCGAGACGGAGCAGCCGATCGACAGCTTCGCCGGGCCCTTCGCCATCGTGCGCCTGCTCTCCCTGCAGACGTTGCGGCAGCGCGATGCCGCCTCGCGCGAGACGCTGGAACGGGTCGAACGGCTGCACGGCCTGCTTGGCGAGCTTGAATGAGCCTGCATCGCCGATGCCGGCCACGGCCCGCCGGTACACCAACGGTTCGGCCCTGCGAGGCAGCGCGGAAGACGCCGGGCCGCGAGGGGGGGGCGCACAAGCCCGACATCGAATGCCTGATCCGTGCCGCCGATGAGGGGCGGCTGAAGATCGACGTGGTGGCGTTGCCGCCGGTGCTCGAATTCCTCGCGCTGATCGCGGACTACGGGGTGAAGGCTGACAATGCGGACATCATGGAACCACACCGCGGTCTGTGGCGGACTCCTGACATGATCGAATTCCGCGCTCTCCCCGATGACCATCCCGATCTCGCGTATTCTCCGCTGCTTCGGGGCGCTCTGCTGACCCTGCAAGATGCTCAGAAGCACGGATTGTCAATCCCGGACCAAAATGGGGCCAGTGCCCGGCGTGATACTGGGCCATGGCGGTGGGTTCGGCATGCGCCTTGGCGCACGTGGCCCCCACATGCCTGACGCGTGCCAAGGCGCACTGGCAAAAGGCCAGTTGATGAGCGACAGACGGTATGACCGTTTTCCGCGGGGGCTGACACTGATCGGTGATTCGCCTTCACGACGTGCACATTGAATCGAGGGTTGCGACGGATCGCAGGGCCTCATGCACAAGGGAGACGAACCATGAGGGATTATAGTGCGTATTCCACGGCATCCGACCGCCTGTTCCACGAACATCCGACCACCCGTTCCATGAACATCCGACCGGTTTGGGGCCTGAGGCATCGGCTTCATC
>HLSNC_1001389_pt1 | contig 11061 bp, 12 predicted proteins | sample HotLakmetagenome_2_FD_14041 | JGI IMG/M metagenome (IMG submission 14041)
GGCGAGGCCAACGTGAAGCGCGAGGGGAAGGATATCACCCTGATCGCCACGTCGTCGATGGTGCAGGTGGCGGAGAAGGCGGCAGAAACTCTTGCACAAGAAGGTATCGACGCCGAGATCATCGACCCGCGCACAATCGTGCCGCTCGACGAGAAGACGTTGCTTGACAGCGTGAAGAAGACCTCACGCGCCATTGTCATCGACGAGGGCCACCAGAGTTATGGCGTGAGCGCCTAGATCGCCGTGCGCCTCAACGAGAAGGTGTTCTACCATCTCGACGCGCCGGTCCTGCGCATGGGCGCGATGGACGTTCCCGTCCCCTTCAGCCCCGCGCTGGAGGACCTGACGGTGCCCACGCCCGAGGCCGTGGTCGAGAACGCCCGCAAGCTCTGCGCCGGGGAGCTCATTCATGCCGCACGACGAAACCTCCGGTTTCAGGCCGCATGACGTAACCATGCCCCAGCTCGGCATGGCGCAGGACACGGGCCTTCTGGTGAACTGGCTGAAGTCACCGGGCGACGAGGTGGCGGCCAACGACATCCTGTTCGAAGTCGAGACCGACAAGAGCAAGATGGAAGTCGAGGCGGGCCGCAATGGCTTCCTCGCCGCGACGCTGGCCGAGGCCGGCGAAGAGGTTCCGGTGGGCGACCCCGTCGCAATCATCTCGGACGCCAGGCCTGAAGCGCCTGTCGCTCGGTCGGCCAGGGACGGCGGCGCGCCCCCTGCCCCTGCGGCCCCCGTTCCGGCAGAGAAGGACACGACAGGGGCGCCCGCGAAACCGGCGGCAGCCGCGCCCGCGCCGAAGACCCCGGGCGCGAAAGGCGGGCGCATCCTCGCCTCGCCCAAGGCGCGGCGGCTGGCGCTGGAACAGGGTCTCGACCTCAACCGCCTCGCCGAGGCGGGCCATCCCCAGCCCTTCCACGTCGCGGACCTCGATGTCCTGCGCAAGATGCCCGCGACCGCACCCGCCGGCGCGCCCTCCGAAGCGCCGCGCCGCCTGACGGCGAGCTGCGCCGGGGACGGCCTGTCGGAGTTCGTGCCCTGGGCCGCCGAGGCGCAGGGCCTCACCCTCGACGCGATCCTCGCGGGCCTTGCCGGTGCCAGCCTCGGCGCGGACGGCTCCGTCACCGTCGTGGTCGAACGCCTCGGGCTGACGCACAGCTTCTCGGTCCCGCCCGGTCGCAGTCTCTCGGCGGTTGCCGAAACAGACGACGCCCCCGCGCTCATCGTTCGCGACCTGCGCGGAACCCCGATCTCGACCGTTGCGTTGGGATCGGAGCAGACGCCGGTGCTGACCGTGACGGGTGCGGCCGAAGGCCTCTCGATCACGCTGGAATGCGCCGCGGGCGCGCGCGACGCCACAGAGGCGATCCGGCTTCTCACCGAATTCGCGGGACGGATGGAGCAGCCGCTCCGCCACCTGCTCTGACACACGGAGTGCCACCCATGGACTACACCGATCTCTATATCCACGGCGAATGGCGCAAGACGTCCGACCGCTTCGACGTCATCAACCCCGCGACCGAGGAGGTTCTCGCCTCCGTCGCCTCCGCCGATATCGCCGACGCCGACGCGGCGCTGGATGCCGCCGAGCGTGCCATGGCCGACTGGGCCGCGAGGAAGCCCCGCGAACGCTCCGAAGTGCTGCGCAAGGCATGGGAGCTGATGACCGAACGGCTCGATCATTTCGCCCATCTCATCACGCTGGAAAACGGCAAGGCGGGGACGGATGCGAAGGGCGAGGCGACCTATGCCGCCGAGTTCTTCCGCTGGTTCGCGGAGGAAGCGGTGCGCGCCGACGGCCTGATCACCCACGCCCCCGCCTCTGGCGCGCGCATCGTGGTGCAGCACAAGCCCGCGGGCCTCGCCGTGCTGATCACGCCGTGGAACTACCCCGCCGCCATGGGCACGCGGAAGATCGCGCCGGCGCTCGCCGCGGGCTGCGGCGTGATCACCAAGCCCGCCTCCGAGACGCCGCTGACAATGCTCGCCCTCATACCGCTGCTGGAGGAGGCCGGCGCGCCCAAGGATCTCGTTAACGTCCTGCCCTCGAAGAAGACCGGCGCGCTGGTCGATCACATGCTCCACGACCCTCGCGTGCGGGTCGTCAGCTTCACAGGCTCCACCGGCGTGGGCCGCAAGCTCCTGAAATCCGCCGCTAACCAGGTGTTGAAACCTGCGATGGAGCTGGGCGGCAACGCGCCCGTGCTAGTCCTGAAGGACGCCGACATGGACACCGCCATCGAGCGCACCATGCTGGCCAAGATGCGCAATCTGGGCGAGGCCTGCACGTCGGCCAACCGCATCTACGTCCACGAAAGCCTCGCCGAGACCTTCACCGCCCGTCTTACGGAACGGATGTCGTAGCTGAAGGTCGGCGACGGCACCGACCCGTCGGTCGATGTCGGTCCGCTGGTCAACGCCCAGACGCGCGACAAGGTGGCCGAGTTCGTCTCGGACGCGCTCGCAAAGGGTGCGAAACTGGAATGCGGCGGCACCGTTCCCAACGGACCCGGGTTCTTCTACCCGCCCACGGTCATCTCGAGCGTCCCAGAGACCGCCGATTGCGTCCATGACGAGATCTTCGGCCCCGTCGCCGCGATCCAGACCTTCACCGAGGAGGAGGACGCGATAAGGCGCGCCAACGACACCGAGTACGGGCTTGTCGCCTATGTCTTTGGCGGCGATTTCAGGCGCGCCATGGAGGTCTGCGAACGGCTGGACTACGGGATGGTGGGCCTCAATCGCGGCCTCGTCTCCGACCCCGCCGCGCCCTTCGGCGGCACCAAGCAGTCGGGCCTCGGACGCGAGGGCGGGCATGAGGGAATGCAGGAGTTCATGGAAACCCAGTACATCTCGGCGGAATGGTGAGACAGATGAGTGAGATCTCCGCCAGCCCCTCGACCCGCAAACTGGCCCTGCAGAAGGGGGTCGACCTCGAAGCGCAGGCCAAACGGCTCGGCCGCACCACGATCGGCCCCGAGGACCTCGATGGCGGGCCCGCCCCTTCCGCGTTGGGCGACACGTCCTACTGGGACGTGGATCATGCGCAATACGGCCCCGTCACCGAGGAACCGATGAGCCGCTTCGCCAAGGTCGCGGCCCGAAACCTCGCCGCGCACAGGCGCTCATCCCGGCGGTGACCCATCACGACCGCGCGGATGTTTCGGCCATCGAGGCCCTGCGCGCCGCGTGGAAGCCCGAGGCGCAGGCGCGCGGGCTCAAGCTCACGGCGCTCGCCTTCCATGTCGCGGCGCTGGCCCGCGCACTTAGGGCCTTCCCTAAGTTCGACGCCTCGCTCTCGCCCGATGGCGAAACGCTGATCCTGAAGGGCTACGTCCATATCGGGATCGCCGTGGACACGGAGCACGGGCTGAAGGTGCCGGTGATCCGCGACGCGGACCGCAAGGGCCTGTGGTCCATCGCAGCGGAGATCGGCGATCTGGCCACCCGCGCGCAGGCCCGCAAGATCGGACCCGACGAGATGGGCGGCGCGTCCATGACCATCACCAATCTCGGCGGGATCGGCGGCACGGGCTTCACGCCGATCGTGAACCCCCCCGAGGTCGCGATCCTCGGCATCACCCGGACCGAGACGGTCACGGTCTGGGATGGCGACACCCCGCGCCCGGTGCCGATGGTGCCGCTCGACTTGTCCTACGATCACAGGGTGATCAACGGCGCGGACGCCGCGCGGTTCCTGTCCCGTTACACCGCGCTGATCGCCGATCGGCGCCACATGCTTTTGTAAGGGCGTCGACCGTGGATGGCGCACCGGCCCGATAGGCCGCAAGCCGACGATGCCGCCCGTGCAAACCGGTGGCATCGCACGCATTCCGGTTCCCAAGGGGCCGTGATGCGATATGCTCTGTCGGAGACATGACCTCCGTATTGAAGAATTACTCCGTCATCCTCCCGCTCGCGGCGCTGGTCCTCGCGTTCTGGTTCAGCCCGGACCTGCAGGAGGTCGCGGCGGGCGTCGCGATCTTCCTCTTCGGCATCCTGATGCTGCAGGATGGCTTCAAGCGGCTGGGCGGGGGCAATCTGGAGCGCGTGCTGGGGGCGGCGACGCGCTCGACGCCGCGCGCGCTGGCCTTCGGCCTCGTGTCGAGCACGCTCGTGCAGTCCAGCTCCCTCGTCTCGGTCCTGACGATCTCCTTTCTCAGCGCCGGGCTTATCTCGCTGATCGGTGCGATCGGGATCGTTTTCGGTGCGAATCTCGGTACGACGACGGGCACGTGGCTTGTCGCGGGGCTGGGCCTGAAGGTCGATATCGCGGCCTATGCCATGCCGATGATCGCCTTCGCGGTCGTGCTGGTGTTCCAGAAGGCACGTCCGGTGCGGGGCTTCGGCTATGTGCTGGCCGGCGCGGGGTTCCTGTTCCTCGGCATCTTCTACATGAAGGACGGATTCGAAGCCTTCCGCGACGGTCTCGACCTCACCCGCTATGCCCTGCCGGGGATTCTCGGCCTGCTGGTCTACACCGCGCTCGGGGCGGCGGCCACGGTGATCCTGCAGTCGAGCCATGCGACCATGGTGCTTGTCATCACCGCGCTCGCGGCGGGCCAGATCACCTACGAGAACGCCATAGCTCTGGCCGTCGGCGCGAATATCGGCACGACCGTCACCGCGATCATCGGGGCCGTCGGCGCGAATGTCCAGGGCAAGCGGCTGGCGCTGGCGCATCTCCTCTTCAACCTCGTCACGGCGGCGGTGGCGCTGATCCTCGTGGCGCCGCTGACGGCACTCGTCGATGTCGTGGCACAGATCGTCGGGATCGCAGCCGAGGACTACGCGCTGAAGCTCGCGGTCTTCCAAACGATCTTCAACACGCTCGGTGTGATCCTCATGCTGCCGCTGACCCGGCGGCTCGTGACCTTCCTCGAGCGGTATCTGCCGGAGCCGGAGCCGGATGTCAGCCGCCCGCGGTATCTGAACGCCGCGATCGACGACTACCCCGAAACGCTGGAACGCGCGCTCAGGCAGGAGGTCTCCCATCTCTATGACAACGCGGTGAAACTCGTGCTTCACGGGCTGAACCTGCATCGCGAGACGGTGTTTGCCGCCAGCGACCTCGCCGCCGCCGTGCGGCGCAGCCGGTCCCCCATCGATCTCGATATCGGGGATGAATACGAACGTCGCGTCAAGACGCTTTATGCCGCCATCGTGGATTTCGCCACGCGCGCGGCGCGGCACCGGGAAAGCGCACCCAAACTCGTCGCCCGCATCGACGCGCTGCGCGACCTGGCGGGCGGGCTGGTGCGGTCGGTCAAGTCGGTCAAGCACATCCGCAAGAACGTCCTGCGCTACACCACGTGCGACGCCGGCACGGCGACCGAACTCTATGATGCGTTGCGGACCGAGGTCGCGCAGGTCGTCGTGGCGATCCGCAATCTGGACCGCGAAGAGCCGGACGAACGTAGCACCCTCTGCCTCGACCAGGAGGCCGCGCGACTGGCCGCTGCGTCCGGCAAGCGCGGCCTGCGCGTGGGCGCGCTGATCCGCGAGGGCAAGCTCGACCCCACCGCCGCGACCTCTTTCCTGAACGATGCAAGCTATGCCGAGGCCGCCATGGCCGAGCTTCTCGCGGCCGCCCGCGCCTATTTCGCCGAGCCCGACCGCGCTATCGCCGAAGTCGAGGGGTTGTTCGCCCTCGACGAGGAGGAGATCGGCGCAACCATCGGACAGGCGTCAGAGCGGGCAAAGCACGCACGCCCCCGGCCGGGACCGATGCCGAACTGTCACAATCGGCGCCTGGCATCGACCGGGACGAAACGGCGGAGCGACAGCGATGAGATTGAAGAAACTCGCCGCGAAGGTGGCAGAATATCAGGACCGGCTGGCGGCGGGCCACGCAAGCAAGATTGAGCCCGAGCACGTCGAGCGTGTTCTGGAAAAGCTGCGCCGGAAGGAGGCCGACCTCCGCGCCCGCCTCGCTTCCGACCCCGTTGACGCGGAATGTGAAGATCTCCAGCACAAGCTCAAGGTGGCGCGCGAGCACATCGAACGGGCCGAATGGCTACGGCGCGAACTCGCCTGAGCCCTGGCCCACTTCGCGCGGCCAACGTTCGCGCCGTCGCCACGGTGCGAACCGAAAACCGATGCAGCATCCGACGGGGCACCGCGTTTCGCGTGGTTTCGCGTGTCGGGCCGGCGGCAGGCAGAAAACCGCCGTCGCCCTTGAATTCGCGCCAGCGTCCGATACGATTCCCCCATGACCACGATGACCTGCGCATTCGCGACACGCTCTCGCCCTTCGACCGGCCTCTCGGACCCCTTCGGCACCGTGATGGCATGGCTCAGGCGTCTTCCGATCCGGGACATGCTCCTGGCCGCCAGCGTCGTGTTGACGGCATCGGCAGTCGTCTACGCGGAAGAGCACCTGCAGGACTGGATCCCCGACGTGCTCACGATCCCGGACGATGCGGAGATCGTCACGGATCGCGCCATCGGCTCGACGGCGCGCATGTTCGCCATAACGACGGGCGCCGATGTCGATGTGCTGTTCATGGACTGGGAAGAAAGCCTCAACAGCAACGGTTTCCCGGTCAGTCAGGGCGCGGATGACCTTCTGGACCGGTCGATCGAATTTTCGGGTCCGGGTATCGCCAACGCGAAGATCATCGTCGCACCCACGACCGACGGGGACCGCAACACCATCGAGTTCGACGCGACGCTGAACTGACCCTCTGCCCCGCCGGTGCGGGCCTGCCCGATCGGCGCGACTTCAGGGGTCCATCGCTCCGACAAGCGACCACGCATCGCGGCGCTCGGGCCACCACCGATCAAGCCTGTCCAAAGATTCCCAGTTGCTCGGCGGTGCGGCTTCGGAACCGCCCTGCGGGCCCGTGCGTTATCGGATAACACCGTTCCGAACGTTGTCGGCACGACGCAAGACACGTACCTCTCGCCGCAGCCACCGTCCTTTCATGGGAATCGAAACCGACATGCGCAACACTCTTCGCACCTCCACCGCCCTGATCGCGAGCCTGTCTCTCGTCATGGGTCACGTGCCCGTCGCGGCCATCGCGCAGGAGTTCGACGCCAGCCAGTGCGCCGCTGGCGAGGATACGGAGGCCTGCCTCGCGCGTCTGCTCGAGGAGGCCGCCACGGCTGAAGCTGCAGCGGCCGAAGCCGCAGCGGCCGAGGAGGCCGCGCGGATTGCCGCGGAAGAAGCTGCACGGCTCGCCGCCGAGGAGGAAGCACGCCTCGCCGCGGAGGAGGAGGCACGCGCGGCTGCCGAGGAAGCCGCACGCCTGGCTGCCGAGGAGGCAGCACAACTCGAAGCCGAGGAGGAGGCCCGGCTTGCCGCCGAGGAGGCCGCGCGCCTCGAAGCCGAGGAAGAGGCACGCGCGGCCGCCGAGGAGGAAGCACGTGTTGCCGCCGAAGAGGCCGCGCGACGTGCCGCCGAGGAGGAGGCCGCCCTCCAAGCTGCGGAAGCCGCGGCAATGGAGGCCGAGGCCGCCGAGGAGGCTGCACGCACCGCTGCGGAGGAAGCCGCGCGCCTCGCCGAGGAGGCTCCCGTCGACGAAGGTGCCCCCGCAGCGACCCAGACCGACGAGGAGGCGCTTGCCGCCGCACTGGCCGAGGAACTGGCCGAGGAGGCCGAGGAGGCGGCCGAGACGGAGGAAGCCGCAGCGGATGACGAAGCCTCCGAGACCGAAGCGCCCATGGTTGAGGCCCCGCCCGAGGCGCCGATATCGGACGAGGACGCCATCGCCCCCGGCCGGGCCGAAGCAGAAGAGACAACCGGCGAGAGTACCGCCGAAGCCGAGCCCGCCGACACCCTGATCGTCGCGCCCGATGAGCAGACCGCCGAGGATGCGGCGGTGCTGGATGCCGCGCGCCTCGCCGCCGAGGCTGCCGAACTCGCTGCGGAGGCCCCTGTCGATCCCGTCGAGGAAGCCGAGGCCGAGATCGCGGCCGCCGAGACCGAGGCCGCCGAGGCGCGGCAATCGCTCGCCCTCCAGCCCGAGGCCGCGCCTGTCGCCGCCGCCACAGAGGAGGTCATCACCGAAGAAACCGCCCGCCAGCCCGACGAGGATTTCGACCGACTGACGACGACCACGACCGAGACCGCGACCGAGCCGGATCGCACCGGACTGACCGGCGCGCAGGGCCTGCTTCTCGGGGGGATCGCGGGGCTTGCCATCGGCTCGATCATCGCGGGCAACCGGCAGGTGGTGAACCGTGCCGATGACCGGATCGTCGTGCTGCGGCCCGGCGGCGACTACCAGGTGATCCGCGACGACGACACGCTGCTGCGCCGCCCCGGCAATGAGGTCGCGACCGAGACCTTCCCGGACGGCTCCTCGCGCAACATCGTCACGCAGCCCGACGGCACGCAGGTCATCACCGTGCGCGACCGCGACCTGCGGATCCTGCGCCGGACCGTCGTCCACCCCGACGGCACGCGAACCGTGCTGATCGACGACATCGCTGTGCAGACGCCGGTCGTCGTCTCCGAACTGCCGCAGGTCCGGCCGGGCACCTCCTTCGCCACGGAGAACATGTCGGCCGATGCCGCCGCGCTGGCCCGCGCGCTCGGCGCGCCGTCGGCGGCGGAGCGGTCGTTCAGCCTCGGGCAGATCCGCTCGATCCGGGCGGTGCGCGACCTCGCCCCCGCGCTCAACCTCGAGAACGTGACCTTCGCAACGGGCTCCGCCGCGATCTCGCCCGACCAGGCGACGCAACTGCTGTCGCTCGGGCGCTACATGGCCGACGCCATTGCCCGCAACCCGCGCGAGGTCTTCCTGATCGAGGGCCATACCGACGCGACCGGTAGCGCCTCGTTCAACCTCGGTCTGTCCGACCGGCGGGCCGAGACCGTGGCACTCGCGCTCACCGAGTACTTCGGGGTGCCCGCGCAGAACATGGTCATCCAGGGCTATGGCGAGGAGTTCCTGCTGGTTCCCACGCTCGAGAACGAGCGGCTGAACCGCCGGGTCGCGGTGCGACGGATCACGGACCTGCTGCGCGTTGCGGACGCACAGTGAAGGCGGAGGCTACGAACAGCGGGCCTGGAGCGTGTCGGGCCGAACGGGATTCGCTCCGCACGCTCTAACCCGTTGGTGACGCACGTCCGGGGAGCGCAGCACCGGTTCCCGCTTTTGCGCGACGTGCTTTAGATCACCAGCACATCGAGCGGCGGGAAACCGTTGAACCCGACGGAGGCGTAGCTGGAGGTGTAGGCGCCGCAGTTGCGGATGATCACCCGGTCACCGGACTTCAGCCCCAGGGGCATCGCCACGGGGCGTTTTTCATAGAGCACATCGGCGCTGTCGCATGACGGACCGGCGAGAATGCAGGGGCCCGCCGGCTCGTGATCGCGGTCGGTGACGAACTGGTACCGGATCGCCTCGTCGATCGTCTCGGCAAGGCCCGAGAACTTGCCGATGTCGAGATACACCCAGCGGCAGAGATCGTCGTCCGACTTGCGGGCGACCAGCAGCACCTCGGCGGCGATCATGCCCGCTTCGGCGACAAGGCCGCGACCCGGCTCGGCCATCACGCGGGCGGCGCCGCGAAAACGGGCCTCGACACGTTCCATCACCGCCGCCGCGTAAACCGTCGGGTGCGGGATGTCGTCGCCGTAGAAGGCCGGGAAACCGCCGCCGATATTGAGCAGGTCGAGCGCAATACCCTCGTCCCGCGCCTCGTTCCAGATCGCGGCCACCTGATCCAGCGTGGCATCCCACATGGAGGGATCGCGCGTCTGCGATCCGACATGAAACGACAGGCCGACCGGCGCGAGGCCGAGCTCGCGGGCGAACCTCATCAGCGAAAGCGCCTTGTCGCGCGAGGTGCCGAACTTGCGGGTCAGCGGCCAGTCCGCGCCCGAGGCCTCGACGATCAGGCGGATATAGACCTCCGCGCCGGGGGCGTTCTCCGCGATCTTTTCCAGCTCTTCCTCGGCGTCGGCGGCAAAGAGCGTGATCCCGGCGGCATGGGCGAAGGCGATGTCGGAGGCACGCTTGACCGTGTTGCCGAAGGAGATCGTCCCGGGCTGCGCGCCTAGTGACAGGCACAGCTCGATCTCTCCGCGCGACGCGGCGTCGAAATGGGAGCCCTTGGCGATCAGGCACTCGATGATCTCGCGCGCGGGGTTGGCCTTCACGGCGTAATGGATGTCGGCGCGACCGAGACCCGCCGACAGCGCCTCATACTGCGCCACCACGGCATCGGTATCGAGCACCAGCGTCGGGCGCTCGAAGGACGATGCACGGATGAAGTCCTCGACACGGGTCGAGCGACGGGACAGGGACGGGACGGCGAAAGCCGCCGAGGCATCGGCGAACGTAGCGTTCATGGTCATCTCCAATAGACCCGGCCCGTCATTAGGGCCGACCAGTTCCAAGGGAGACGTTACCGTCGCTACGTAACTGCGGTGGTTTGGCCCTGAAGACCTATCACCCGTGACAGAGGCGCGTGCGTTGGCGTCTGATCGCGCATGTGGGACAAAGCGATCCGCAAATCAAGATGATTCTTGGCGACATGCTCAGATTGCGGTCATCGTGCCGGACACGCCCTCGCCACCGGCCGGCGCGATTCCGGAATGGTGCGGGTGAAGGGACTCGAACCCCCACGCCTTGCGGCGCCAGAACCTAAATCCTGCGAAGTCGAAGGGATATCAAGAGCCAAGCGAGACTATTTCGCAGGACATAGCAAATACGAAGCGTGAACGTGCGAAACGGGCAAGATGCACTCTCGACGAACGAGTTCTTTGCCTCGCAGCGACTGCAAGCGGCGTGCGGCGCTCGTGCGAACTGAGCCGAGCCTGTGGGCATGAATGGGAAGGCAACGCGTCTGGCCAGCTCCAGCGGTGGCCCGAGCCATGACGCGCGATCCACTTAACCGATTTCAATGGCTCAAGGTGGTCCTGCAAAGCGGCGCCGTCAGCATGACCGCCAAGGCGATCGCATCGGCGCTTGCAGTTCAGTATGCCAATGACCTGACGGGCAAGATCAACCCAAGTGCTCTGACCCCCGACACTCATCCAGCTGAAACCAGAGCCGACGTCTGACAATTGCCCGCTTGCGCGGAGGGAGCAATGGGCGAGCA
>HLSNC_1001399_pt1 | contig 10971 bp, 12 predicted proteins | sample HotLakmetagenome_2_FD_14041 | JGI IMG/M metagenome (IMG submission 14041)
TCGCCACACGGGAAACCATCCGGAGTCGTAAACTGACACCGTCGCCGAGCGCGCGGCGGGACCTGCAGCATGTTCGCCCCTTCGGGCGTCTCCCGCGGAGTGCGTCGACGCAGCCGCGCTTGCGATCAACGAAAGTGAGGAGACGCGACATGCTTTATCCAACCACATTAACGAGCGATCCGTTTGCGCTCATGCGCCGCATGAGCCGGGATTTCGATCGAACCTTCGGAGCGCGGGCCCCCGCCTTCCCCGAAGTCAATCTCTGGCAGAACGAAGAGGCGGTGGCGATCACCGCGGAACTGCCGGGGGTCGAACCCTCCGATATCGAGATCACGGTGAAGGACAACGTGCTGACGCTGTCGGGTGAGCGCAAGGCGCCGGATCTGGGCGATGACGCTGTCTGGCATCGGCGCGAGCGCGGTTTCGGCCGGTTCCGCCGGGCGATCCGTCTGCCTTTCGCCGCCCATGACGATCAGGTCGAGGCGCGCTTCGCCGACGGCGTGCTGCGCATCGCCGTGGCGCGTCCGGAGGAGGACAGGCCGCGCCGGATCGAGATCAAGGCCGCATGAGAGGAGCGCGGACCCATGACCACGGAGATGACCACGACGGAAAGGAATTCCGCCGCGATTTCGGAGACCACTCGGGGCGGTCCCATCTACCGTCCGGCGACCGACATCGTGGAGCGGGACGGCAGCGTGTCGCTGATGCTGGAGATGCCCGGCGTCGCCCCGAACGACGTGGATGTCACCCTGGAGAACCGGGTGCTGACGATCCGCGGTCGGGCCGGGCAGAGCCGGCCCGAGAAGCTGCAGCTGGCTTACGCCGAGTACGGCGAAGGCGACTACGAGCGTTCCTTCACGCTGTCGGAGGACTTCGATCCAGACAAGGTCGAAGCGGCGATGAAGAACGGCCTGCTGACCGTGACCCTGCCGCGCACCGAAGCCGCGAAACCGAAGAAGATCGCCGTGAAGTCCGCCTGAGCGGCGAACGCAGAAAGGAGAACTTGCCATGCAGATCAAGGACCTCATCCCCTGGGCGCGAAAAGGTGAGACGCCCGGGACCAGGAACGGCGAGGACAACCCCATCGCCACCCTGCAGCGCGACATGAACCGCGTCTTCGAAGGGTTCTGGAACCGCGTCAGCCATGTCGACTGGCCCTGGAGCGGCGAGGCGAAATCCGACGTCGTCGAGACCGGCAACGCCATCGAGGTGTCGATCGAACTCCCCGGCATGGAGATGAAGGACATCGAGGTGACCGCCACCGACGACATGCTGACCATCAAGGGCGAGAAGAAGGTCGAGCGCCAGGAGGACAAGAAGGGCTACTACCTGTCCGAGCGCAGCTACGGCGCCGTCTACCGCACCATCCCGCTGCCGCCCGGCGTCGACGGCGAAAAGGCCGAGGCCACGTTCCGGAACGGCGTCCTGACGGTGCGTCTGCCACAGACGCCCGAAGCTCAGGCCAAGGTGAAGCGGATCGAGGTGCAGGCCGCCTGAAGGTGATCTCGACGCCGCCGTCCTCCGGGACGGCGGCCGCATTGACGGCAAGAAATCATGATGAATCCCAGATCTACTTTCGCCGCCCTCGTTGCGGCGTTGGTTGTCGTGCCTTTGGCGACACTGGCGCAGGGCATCGCGACCGATGCCCGCGGCCTTCCGACCATCGCTCCACTGATCGAGGAGATCGACGATGCGGTGGTCAACATATCCGTCATCTCGGAGCGGCCGGCGCAACTGACGCCGCTGTTCCGCGATCCGTTCTTCCAGCCCTTCCTGCCGCCGCTGGACGAACTCCCGCGGCAGCGTCAGATGAGCGCCGGGTCGGGCGTCATCGTGGACGCCGACGATGGCTATGTCCTGACCAACAACCACGTGGTCGAGAGCGCCGACGAGATCCGCGTGACGTTGCGCGATCGGCGCAGCTTCGAGGCCGAACTGATCGGTCGCGACCCTGCGACCGACATCGCGGTCCTGCGGATCGAACCCGACGACCTGACCGAGGTCGAACTGGGCGATTCAGAAGACCTCAAGGTGGGCGACTTCGTGGTGGCCATCGGCAACCCCTTCGGTCTCGGCCAGACGGTCACCGGCGGCATGGTGTCTGCGCTCGGGCGGTCGGGGATCAACCCGCAGGGCTACGAAGACTTCATCCAGACCGACGCCTCGATCAATCCGGGCAATTCCGGCGGCGCGCTGGTGACGCTCGACGGCCGTCTCATAGGCATCAACACCGCGATCATCTCGCCAGGCGGAGGCAATGTCGGCGTCGGCTTCGCCGTGCCGGTCAACATGGCGCGGACGGTGATGGACCAACTCATCCGCTATGGCGAGATTCAGCGCGGTCGGCTCGGTGTGACGATTCAGGATCTGACCCCCGATCTGGCCGACGCGCTCGACCTCGACGCGACAGGCGGCGCCGTCGTCGCGTCGGTCGAACCCGGCACGCCGGCCGAGCAGGCGGGGCTCGCCGCGGGCGACGTGATCGTGGCCGTGGACGGCGTCTCGGTCGAAGGCTCTGCGGACCTGCGACAGAAGATCGGGCTGCGCCGGCCTGGCGAAGAGGTCGCGATCGGCTTCCTGCGCGATGGCGCGCGGCGGGTGGTGGACCTGCGCCTCGCCGAGGCGGACGTCACTTCGCCCCGGACCGAGCGTCGCTCGGACGGCGACGCCTTGGCGGGCGTGCGGCTGGCCCCGCTGGACCGGGGCTTGCCGGGATATGGCGAGGTCGAGGGCGTCGCCGTCGTCGACGTGGTCCCCGGCAGCCCGGCAGCGCGGGCAGGGCTGGAACCAGGCGATGTGCTCATCGCCATCAACCGCACCCCCGTCGCCTCCATCCGCGACGTCGACCGCGCGCTCGAGCAGCGCTCCCGCGCCATCGCCCTGAGAATCTGGCGCAGCGGGCAGCTGTTGCTCCTCGTCCTGCGATCTTTAGGGGAGCGATCCGTGGTTTGAAGCCGGCCCTTGCGGAGACACGGCGATCCGCGAGGGTTCCCAGCAGAGGACGACGAACATGCGGCAGGCGAATGATCTGGAAAGGAGACTAGCTTTTCCGCCGACGGACTGGTCGGCGATGACGCTCTACCAGCGGTTCGAGCAGGTCGTCATCCTGATGCTGACCGCGATCATTGCCGCGATCGTGGTCAGTTCGCTGTGGATGCTGTTGCGCGAGGTGCTGGTCAGCCTCGTTTTCGGGGTTCTCGATCCGCTGGATCACGCGACCTTTCAGACCGTGTTCGGGATGATATTCACGGTGGTGATCGCGCTCGAGTTCAAGCGTTCGCTGCTGGTTGCGGCCGAACGGAAATTCAGCGTGCTGCAGGTCCGGAGCATCATCCTGATTGCGCTGCTGGCGGTGGTGCGGAAATTCATAATCCTCGACCTCTCCACGACGGAACCCGCGACCGTCGCCGCTCTCGCCGGCGCAACGCTGACCCTTGGCACAGTCTACTGGCTGGTGCGGGACCAGGACCGCAAGGAGAATGTGGAATGAGGAAGCGCCAAGCTCTGGAATGCTAAGGCTGAGAAAAGTCGCTGGCATCGCTGACGGACTTGACCGGCGTGTCACCATCCGCCGGCGGCAGCGACTCGATTCTGTCGTTCCGCTCCGACAGACGATTGAGCCGGTCGGGTGCAGATCGCGCCAGCAGCCCGCCACGTGCTCTTGCGTCTCCCACCGGACGGAAACGGCGGGACTCGCAGCGCGCAATGTCGACACGGCGGCAGAGCGATCTTGCTGTGCCCGGCGGCTTTTCCTACCTCGCATGTCGCTTGTGTGTCCGGCCGCTTTGCCGGCGGACACGGTTCATTGCCCTGATCTCGCTCAGAAGAGGATGTTTCGTCGATGAAGATCGCCCAGGTCGCTCCGCTCTACGAAAGTGTGCCGCCGAAACTCTACGGGGGAACGGAGCGCGTCGTATCCAACCTGACAGAGGAACTCGTCCGCCGCGGACATGAGGTGACGCTGTTCGCCTCCGGGGATTCCGTCACCTCGGCGGAACTCGTTGCAGCGGCGCCGCGGGCGCTGCGGCTGGACGAGACAGTTGCGGATCCGATGCCTTGGAACATGATCCAGCTCGAACAGGTTCGCGAGATGGCCGAACAATTCGACGTGGTTCATTTCCACGTCGACCTCCTGCACATGCCGCTCGCCCGAAGCCTTGAGGTGCCGGTTCTCACCACGCTCCACGGTCGGCTCGACCTGCCCGACCTCGGTCGGTTTTATCGGACGTTCGCGAACCATCCGCTGGTCTCGATCTCCGACAGCCAGCGCGCGCCGATGCCGCCCGTGAAATGGGCCGGCACGGTGCATCACGGGCTGCCTTTGGACCTTCTGCCCTATCGCGCGCAGCCGAAAGGCGGCTACCTAGCCTTCCTCGGCCGCATCTCGCCCGAAAAGCGCCCCGACCGCGCCATCGAGATCGCCGCGCGGACCTGCATGCCCCTGAAAATGGCGGCGAAGATCGACACTGCTAACGCCGACTACTGGAGGGAGACGATCCGGCCCATGATCGAGGCCCATCCGAACGTCGAGTTCATGGGCGAGATCGGTGAGGCGGAGAAAGCGGAGTTCCTCGGCGATGCTGAGGCGCTGCTGTTCCCGATCGACTGGCCCGAGCCGTTCGGGATGGTGATGATCGAGGCGATGTCGTGCGGCACGCCGGTGGTCGCCTTCCGCTGCGGGTCGGTGCCCGAGGTGATCGATGACGGCGTGACCGGCTTCGTCGTGGAGACGCTGGACGAGGCGGTGGCTGCCGTGCCGCGTCTGGCCGAACTGGACCGGCGCACGGTGCGGCGGCGCTTCGAGATGCGGTTCAGCGCGGCGCGGATGGCCCGCGACTACGAGCGCATCTACGAGGGGCTGATGTTCTGGCCGCATCTGCGCCACCGTCGAACCGGGCGCGCGCGCCGCAGCTTCGTGCCGTCGCCTGAGGAGGAGGCCCTTGCAGGACATCGAGGGGCCGCGGCAGACAGCCGAGCCACAGGCAAAACAGTATCGCGTCACCATCTCTGAGTTGCTCGTCGAGCGGCGGGCTCGCACGCTGAAGCACGGCGACAGCTTCGCCGTGCTTGCCGTCGAAGGCGACCTGCGCGAGAACTCCGCTGACGGCCTCTACCACCGCGACACCCGGCACCTGTCGCGGCTTGAGTTGACGCTCGGCGGCGCTCGGCCGATCCTGCTCTCCTCGGCCTTGCGCGACGACAACTCGGCGCTGGTCTGCGATCTCTCCAACTCCGACCTGATGGCGTCGGACGGGACCCGCCTGCCAAGCGAGACGCTTCACATGCGGCGGTTCCAGTTCCTCTGGGACGGGGTCCTGCGGGAGTGCATCCGCATCCGCAATTTCGGCGACCGGGAGGCGCGGACGGAACTCGAGCTGTCCTTCGCCGCGGATTTCGCCGACATCTTTGAGGTACGCGGTAGCGCCCGCGCTCGGCGGGGCCACCTCTGTCCGCCCGAGGTCGCGGGGGATCGCGTGACCTTCCGCTACCAAGGGCTCGACGAGAGGGAGCGACGAACTGACGTCGCATTCGATCCCGCGCCGGACGCCCTGCACGGAAGCCGCGCGATCTACAGGCTCTGCATCGACCCCAAGGACTCGGTCGCCATTCACGTCACGATCGGCACAGGCGGACCTGTCGAGGCGAACGGCTCCCGCTTCTTCTCGACCGCGCGGACCGCCCGGCGGGCGTTGCGCGATGCCGCCTCGCGCTCGGCGGCTGTTTTCACCTCGAATGAAGTCTTCAACGAGGCGATCCGCCGGTCGGTCGCTGACATCCACATGCTCACCACCGAAACCGAGCACGGCCCCTATCCCTATGCCGGCATCCCTTGGTTCTCGACGGCCTTCGGTCGGGACGGGCTTCTCACCGCCTTCGAGACGCTCTGGCTCGATCCCGAGATCGCCCGCGGCGTTCTGAGATTTCTTGCGGCACACCAGGCGAGGGAGAACGATCCCGCGAGCGATGCCGAGCCCGGCAAGATCCTGCACGAGATGCGCCGTGGCGAGATGGCGGAGACCGGCGAGGTGCCCTTCCGCCTATACTACGGCAGCGTCGACGCGACGCCGCTCTTCGTGATGCTGGCTGCCGCGTATCTCGAACGAACCGGCGATCTTGAGACGTTGCGCGCGATCTGGCCCGCCATAGAGGCCGCACTCATCTGGATGAAACAGTATGGCGACCGGGACGGGGACGGTTTCCTCGAATACGGGCGGAAAGCCGAGACCGGTCTCTCGAACCATGGCTGGAAGGACAGCCACGACAGCGTCTTCCACGCCGACGGGACCATGGCGCGGGGGCCCATCGCGCTCTGCGAGGTGCAGGGCTATGCCTACGCAGCTTGGCGGGGAGCGGCTCGGATCGCGGCGAAACTCGGCCAGGATGCAAAGGATATGCGCGAAAGGGCCGATGCGCTGCGGGAGCGCTTCGAAGCCGCTTTCTGGTGCGAGGATATTGGGACCTATGCGCTCGCGCTCGACGGGGACAAGCGGCCCTGCCGTGTGCGCTCTTCGAACGCGGGCCATGCGCTTTGGACCGGTATCGCGGCGCCTGAACGTGCTGAACGGATCGTGCGACAGTTGATGAGCGCAAGCTTCTTTTCGGGTTGGGGCGTACGTACCATCCCCACGGTGGAGGCTCGCTACAACCCGATGTCCTATCACAATGGTTCGGTCTGGCCGCACGACAACGCAATAATCGCAGCGGGTCTCGCGCGCTACGGCTTCAAGGCCGAAGCGGCGCGAATCTTCGAGGCGTTGTTCGACGCGTCGGTTCATGTCGAACTGCGCCGGCTTCCTGAACTCTTCTGCGGATTCGCGCGCAGTCGCGGTCAGGGCCCGACCTTCTATCCGGTTGCCTGCATGCCGCAAGCTTGGTCGGCCGCGACGCCTGTTTCGCTCCTCGGAACCTGCCTCGGCCTTCGCTTCGATCCGGCGCATCGACGCGTGGAGATGCATGACCCGGTGCTGCCCGGTTTTCTTGAGTCTGTCACTTTGGGCGATCTGCGGGTCGGCGGTGGAACTCTGGAGGCCGAGATTCAACGTGCATCTGGTAGTTTGGCTGTGGCAGTCGTCAGAAGAAGCAACGGCGCAAGGCTTCTTGTGAGTCATTGATCTCACCTTCCGGCACAGACGCGATGCAAGGGCAGAGAACGTTGGACCCCAGGCCCATCCCCTCCGCCATCTTCCCTGTTGCGAACACGGACAGGCGCCCATCGTGGCGCGGAAATAGTCGTGTTTTCAAAGGGCTTTGCCACCCCAATGCGAACCTTTGAGACTGCGCGCCAGGCCCTTTTCGGGCTCTGAACGGCGCTCCGTCTCTGTTCGGGCGAACCTCGCCAAATTCGGTTCGGTTGGATTTTTCGTCGTCTTTCCAATGACCTGACTTTCAACGCCGCCAAAACTTCGGGCCTTGTTTCAATAGCCTTCGACGGGAACAGAGCCGCAACACGCAAGAGGCGCAGCCGCTGGGTGCGCTGGCCGAATGGCGCGTAGCGGTGGCGGTGATTTGCATGACCGCCTACTTCTGATCGTCCGCTTTCCCGCGCAGTACAGTGTCGATAATCGCGACATACCGATCCGCCAGTTGTCGAACATCCTGGTGGGCAAGGTCGATGATCGCGCGAAGCTGCTCGTGATCGCCGATCGGCCGGTAGCTGTGCTTTTCCATGTGCGCCTCGATGGCTGCGATCCTGGCCTGGTCGCCCTCGAGGAACTCTCGGAAGTCCCGCTCGGACTTCCTCGCGTTGCAGGCACGGCAGCTCGGCACGAGATTGCCGAGCCGATGTTCGCCGAGCGCTTGCTTGTTGATGGGAACGACGTGGTCCATGACCAACTCGCCCTCGGCACCGCAGTATGCGCAGACGCGACCGAATTCCTCGATGATTTGCTGCCACTGCACGGCGCTGAACTGTTCGTCACCGAGGCGGCTCAGGATGTTTCGGACCAGATAGTTCTGGGCGTTGCCGATCGCGTTACCCTTGTAGCGCCCTCGCGCGGCGCGGACGGTGGCCTCGGGTTGCGCCTCATCGCGAGTGGTTTCGGGCTCCGGATCGGCGAATGCGATGCCCCGCTGGGCAAGATAGCTCCGGAACAGCGGAAGGCTTTTGCTGGTCGGCGGGTTGAACCATTGGCTCGTGACACGGACTGGAATGCCGTTCACGACGTAGTCCCGGCTCCAATAACGGACGCGGTCTGTCTGCCCAATCTGGTCGACCGGTCGGCAGAACGGGTAATTGATGTCGAAGGTTTCCTTCGAGTATCGAGAATCTTGAAGGCGAACAAACTCTCCTGGATCCCGCATCTCGCAATACTCGAAGATCGCCGGAATGCTGCTTTTTACTAATTGACCGATCTTCATACGGTTCCCTTCGACACGTCGAAGGAACATTACCCTGACACAAACCGTCAGACGACCAACAATTTGCACCCAGAAAGCGATGCCTCAGTCGAACACGCGCCCCGGCTGCTCGTCCCACGGCAGAGATGCCACGAAGCACAGATCGTAGATGCTGATCGTCGAAGGCTCGCGGTGGACGACCAGCCGCTCGAGCACCTCGGGCGCCAGCCACGCGAGGCGCATCAGGCGGCTGACGTAGCGGTCGGAGAGGCCCTCGTCGGCGGCTAGATCGGCGAGCGTGGCGACATCGCCGCATTCCAGCCGCTGCCGCCAGCCCCATGCGCGGCCGATGGCGCGCAGAAGATGAGGATCCTGCCCGCGGTTCATGGCGGCCTCGACATGCTTCGGTGGCAGGATCCGGGGGCGGCCGCCCCGGCGGCGGAGTTCGAGTGGGATGTGGACGCGCAGGGTCTCGGGTTCGGGCATCAGGCGACCTCCTTCTTCGGCGGTGCCATCAGCGCGGCGATGGCGCCGAGGCCCTCGTGGCGCAGGTCGATGGCGAGGCCCGCCTCGCTCACCGTGATGCGCGCGACCAGAAGCTGGACGACGCGGGCCTGTTCGGCCGGGATCAGCGCCTTCCAGAGATCGTCGAACTGCGCCAGCGCGGCGACGACGGTCGTCTCGGCGAGATCGGGACGCTCCCTTCTGACAGCCCGCGCCGTGCGCGCGGCTACCTTCGGCCTGCGCAGCATCCGGCGGATTTCGCCGATGACGGCGTCCTCTACCATCGCGCCGGGCAGACGCTGGGGCCCGCGCAGTTCGGCCGCGGGGCGCTTCCGGATCACGTCCATCGAAGTGTAGTAGCAGTATCGCTTGCCCTTCCGCTTGGTGTGGTGCGGGGTCATGGCGACGCCGGTCTCGGTGAAGATCAACCCGCGCAGGAGCGCCGGTTGCGCCGTTCGCGCCACTGCCGCCCGGGCGACACGGTTGTTGGCCATGACTGCATGCGCCTCGTCCCACAGCTTCTGGTCGATGATGGCGGCGTGCTCACCGGGATAGACCTCGTCCTTGTGCACGGCGAGGCCGAGATAGACCTTGTTGTGCAGGAACTTCAGCAGATAGCCCCGGTCGAACACCGCGCCGCGCTTGGTGCGGATCCCGCGCGCGTGCAGTTCTTTCAGCACCTGCGCCGTGGAACTTGAGCGCGCATAGAGGCGGAAGATCGTCCGGACCTGTTCCGCCTCGGCGGGCTCGATCACCAGCTTTCGGTCCTTCACGATGTAGCCGAGCGGCACCGGGCCGCCCATCCACATCCCCTTCCGGCGGGACGCGGCAAACTTGTCGCGGATCCGCTCGCCGATCACCTCGCGCTCGAACTGGGCGAAGCTGAGCAGGATATTCAGCGTCAGGCGGCCCATGGACGTGGTGGTGTTGAAGGACTGGGTGACCGAGACGAAGGTGACGCCGTGGCGGTCGAAGATCTCCACCAGCTTCGAGAAGTCCATCAGCGCGCGGCTGAGGCGGTCGATCTTGTAGACCACGACAACGTCGATCAGCCCGGCCTCGATGTCGGCGATCAGCTGCGCCAACGCGGGCCGGTCCAGCGTCCCGCCCGAGAAGCCGCCATCATCGTAGCGGTCGCGGAGCGCCACCCATCCCTCCGCGCGCTGGCTGGCGATGTAGGCCTCGCAGGCCTCGCGCTGGGCGTCGAGGCTGTTGAACTCCATGTCGAGCCCTTCCTCGCTCGACTTGCGGGTGTAGATGGCGCAGCGCAGGCGGCGTACTGGCTCGGACTTGGCGCGGGTCATGGGCGGGCCTCCGCACCATGGGCGAGGCCGAAGAACTTCCACCCGTTCCAGTGACTGCCGGTGATGGCCCGCACCGAAGCCGAGAGCGACTTGAAGCGCCGCCCCTTCCATTCGAAGCCATCGGTCAGGACGGTGACGACCTGCTCCTCGCCCTGCCATTCGCGCACCAGCTTGGTGCCGGGGATCGGACGGCGGGGATCCGCGATCAACGGACCCGGCGCGCCGGTGGCGACCTCGGCCGCCAGCGCGTCCAGCGTGCGCCGCGTCGCGGGCTTGATCCCGCCATGGGCGAGTTCCTGGATGCGATAGCCGATCCGCAGCTGCAGGTTCCCCCGGCTGGCGTTCGGCGCGGGCTCGCCGAACATGACCCGCCACTTCCCCTGCAGCTCGGACACCGTCATCGCCTGCAGTGCGGTCAGTTCGGCCAGGACGTCAATCCCCGCCGCCTGGCGGGCGATCGCAGCCTTTGCGCCTGTTTTCCTTGTATTTTTCCTCATGCGTCGTCTCCAACTCGGTTTTGCACCTGTCTCCGACGACGGCGTCTGAGGGCGAGAATGTCCAGCGAACTGTCTCCGTCGAGCGGAGAATTCTCGTCCATTTCCCGCGGGTTGGTGCGCGCGATGGCGCTGGCGAGGATGGCGGCCAGCTCCGCCAGCCGCTCATCGGTGGTGAGCGTCTCGGCGGGCCGCGCGAAGGCGATGTCGTCTGGCATGGGGAGCGAACCTCCTGAGTGTGAATCGGCATGCAAAAGTGACCCACCTGGGTGGGTTATGATCATCTAAAACTGACCCACCTGCCACGTTAGCATCCGTGCGTCCATGCACGG
>HLSNC_1001405_pt1 | contig 10910 bp, 8 predicted proteins | sample HotLakmetagenome_2_FD_14041 | JGI IMG/M metagenome (IMG submission 14041)
ATCCTCGGGCATGGCCGGATCCGCAAGGCGGTGGCCCCGATCCGGGTCGCCACCGGCGAACACTGCCATAATCGCATCATGTTCAAGCAATTCCTGCAGGCGGACGCGCTCGACGTCGTGCAGGTCGATGCCTGCCGCCTTGGCGGGGTCAACGAGGTGCTGGCCGTCCTGTTGCTGGCCGCTGCCTTCGACAAGCCCGTGTGCCCACATGCCGGCGGCGTCGGGCTGTGCGAATATGTGCAGCACATCAGCTTTTTCGATGCAGCGGCCGTGGCCGCCGAAGGCGAAGGCCGCATGATCGAGCACGCAGGCCATCTGCACGAGCATTTCGTCGACCCGATCCGGATCCGCAACGGTCGCTACCTGGCGCCAGAACAGCCCGGATACAGCGTGGAGATGAAGGCCGTATCGCGCGAAGAATACGCCTTCCCGCATGGAAGCGGCTGGCGCTCCTGAACGCGCAAACGCGAAAGGCTGCGACCCTCGGCTGCTGACCGTTCAGGCCTGCACGGTTCGCTGCCTCTGCTCGCCAAGGCCATCGATGCCAAGCCGCACTTCCTGCCCCGCGCGCAGATAGACCGGCGGATCGAGGCCAAGCCCCACCCCTGGCGGCGTCCCGGTCGATATGATGTCGCCGGTCTGCAGGGTCATGAACCGGCTGATGTAGGCCACGAGGAAGGACACGCCGTAGATCATCGTGCGGGTGTTCCCGTTCTGGTAGCGATGACCGTCGACCTCAAGCCAGATATCGAGCGCCTGCGGGTCCGAGACGTCGTCCGGCGTGACGAGGTAGGGGCCGATGGGTCCGAAGGTATCGTGGCTTTTGCCCTTCACCCACTGGCCCTGATGTTCCATCTGGAAGCCGCGTTCCGACACATCGTGGACCACGCAATATCCGGCGACGTGCGAAAGCGCCTCTTCCTCGCTCACATACTTCGCCGGTTTCCCTATGACGACGCCGAGTTCGACCTCCCAATCGGTCTTGGTCGAGCCTCTCGGGATCTCGATACAGTCGTTCGGACCGCAGATCGCGTTCACGCCCTTCATGAACAGCACCGGTTCCGGCGGAACGGCGGCACCGGTTTCGGCGGCGTGATCGGCATAGTTGAGCCCCACGCAGATGAATTTCGGCACCTGACCCACGCACGCGCCGAAGCGAAAGCCGGGTTCGAGCGGCGGCAGGCTGGCTGGATCGAGACCGCGCAAAGGCTCAAGACCCGTCGGCAGAAGAACCGCGCTCCCTATGTCGGCAACGAGGCCCGAGAGGTCGCGATGGCTGCCGTCGGGTGCCACGATCCCGGGGCGCTCGGCCCCAGGCGGGCCATGGCGAAAAAGTTTCATGCCAGATTCTCCATCAGGTGCGCTCCGCCTCGAAGCGGGTCGGGTCGCAATCGAATTCGAGTGCCAGTACGGTCGCGACCGGATCGCGCAGCGCCTCCGGCACGTCGATCAGCACCTCACCGGGGCCATCGCGATCGGCCAGTTCGTCGAGCACCGGCACGCGGATTTCGAAAGGCAGGCTCCACTCATGTCCCAGAACCTGCACGCGAACAAGATGCCGGACAGGCACGCCGCGCACCGAAACCGGCGCGACCGGCTGCATCAGGAGGTGGCAATAGAGGGTGTTGCCGTTCAAAGTCGTCGGGCCGTGAAACTGCCATGGTTGCAGCCCGGGCTTGGTATCGACGATCGAATCCGCGTGCCGTCCCATCCATCGCCGGAATTCGGACAGGCGATCGGCCTGTGGCGGGGGAATTCGCCCATCGCCGTCAGGCCCGATGTTGAGCAGCAGATTCCCCCCTCTCCCGGCCACCTCGCACAAGGTGTGGATCAGCGCGGCAGGGGACTTGTATTGGTCGTCCTCGGTGTTGAAGCCCCAACTCCGGTTCATGGTCAGGCATGTTTCCCAAGGCTCGTCCGGTGGTTCGGGCGGGACGAATTGCTCCGGCGTCGCGAAATCCCCGTGGCCGGGCAACCGGTCGTTGATCAGGATATCTGGCTGGAGATCGCGAATGAGGCGGTGAAGCCCGTCCGCATCCCACATTTCGGTGCTGCGCTCCCAGGCTCCGTCGAACCAGATCGTGTCGATCGGCCCGTAATCCGTCAGCAACTCGGTGATCTGGCCGCGGAGATAAGCCTGGTATTGGGCAAGGCCGTTCTTGGTCGGCGCAGGATACTCGCCGAACACGTAAGGCCGCATTTCGTCGGTGAAGGCCGGATAGGTCGGATGGTGCCAATCCGGCAGCGAATAGTAGAGACCGACCTTCAGGCCGTGCCGCCGACACGCCGCCACGAACGCGCCCACGATATCGACGCCGGGCGCCGTCCTGGCGACGCCGTGGCCGCCATGCCTGCTCGGCCAGAGCGCGAAGCCATCGTGGTGCCGGGTCGTGAGCACGGCGTAGCGCATGCCCGCAGCGGCAGCTGCGGCGACCCAGGCTTCCGGCGCTGCAGGGTCCGGCCGCCATCCCTCGGCGTTCGCGTGATAGGTTTCTGCCGGAATATCCTGTCCCAGCGGCAGGGTCACGACGCCGCCCACCAGCGGCCAGCTTGCTTCCCAGCCCGCCTTGGCCCACGGCCCCCAATGCACGAACAGGCCGAAACGGGCCGGCTCGAACCATTCTTCCTTGCGACGCATGGTTTTCTTTCGAATTGCTCCGGAAATCGTCGCCGCCGCCTGCCCGCCTGCCCACCCGCCGGACCAGAACAGTCCGTTCGCTCGGGGTGAGGCAAGCGCAGCAGACGAACGGCGATCGGCTACACCGCCGCGGCCGGAATCCAGTTTCCGTGAAAACCGAGAGGCACCAGCTGGGGCAGCGGAACCGTCGCAACTGGCTCGGCGGCGACGTCGCCTGCATCGAGCACGACGAAATCAGTATGGTTGCGGTTGACGTCGAGCACGTAGCCCATCAGCCACCCTTGGTTTTCGGCCGCATCATCGCTGGCCGGTACGAACACGAACTCGCCCGGAATGCATCCCTCCCCGAAATCGTGAACCTTGCGCTCCCCGGTCTCGAGATCGTGGGCGATCACGCCGAAGAATGGCGGACCGCGCCCTTCGTCAAGGGTTACCGTGTAGGCATAGCGATAGGGCTTACCCGTCAGGCGTTCGTCGTAACGCGGGAATTCCTGCGGGACGTCGTCAATCAGCTGCCGCTCGACCGCATTGGCCTGCGGATCGCAGACCCACCGTTCGAAGGTGACCTTGGAGCCACCCGGCTGCTCGGTTCCCTCCGCAAAGAGCCGGTCGTGAACGGCGACATCCATGACCACCCGGCCGTCGGGTAGATCGTAAGCGTTGCAGGGATGGAAAACGAACGCGGGCTCCACCGCGCACCAGACGATCTCCTCGGCCGTCCCTTCGCGCGGCAGCAGACCGACGCGCGCCGGGTGTTGTTCCGGGTCCCACGCATAAGGCACGGACATGCCGGATTTCGCCGCGTCGATCGAGAAGGTGACCGGCATGTCGAGCACGAGAACGAACCGCTGCGTCAACGCGCAATCGTGGATCATCGGGCCGCCGGGCAGCGGAATCTTGAGGTCCCGCCGCACCAGGCCGTCGCGTCCGACGACGACGTGCCGGACAAATTCGAGGTTTCCGGCATTGTAGCAGATCGCGTGCAGTTCCCCTGTCTCGGGGTCGGGGTGCGGGTGGGCCGTGAAGCCCCCGAATTTGAGCGACCCGTCGAGGTTGGTGTAGGCCGTCGTACCCAACAGCGTGTCCACTTCGACGGGGTAGCCGCCGGCCTCGATCAGCGCGAGGATCTTGCCGGCATGGCTGATCACGTTGGTGTTGACGGTGTCGCCCCGTTCGTAGCGCGGACCGGGCGCCGGCGGCTCGCCCAGAGCTTCGGCGACCCGGTTGGAACGAATGTAGCGATTGCGGTACCAGAGAGCCTTGCCGTTCTTGATGCGGACCGCATGGATCATCCCGTCACCGGCGAACCAGTGGTGCGTGCTGCCGTCGGGAGGGGTGATCGGATTGGGACCGATGCGCATGTAGGTCCCGTCGAGTTCGGCAGGCAGTTTCCCCGCAACCGGCAGATCCTCCACGGTCAGCTCGTCGCGGACCGGCGCATAGGGACCCAGCAGATAAGGGTTTTCCGGCTCGGACGGATCGCTGGCAATCTGGTCGATGGTATTCATTCTGTCACCTCCTGGTTCTGGTCGTGCCATTGTCTTCGACCGCGACAGGCCTTTCCTGCCTCCGGGCCTCACCGATGGTGCGATCCGACCGTCAGGCGCGGGCGGGATAGCCCGGAAGATCGCCGGGACGCCGGGGTATCAGTACGTCACACCCAGCCTTATACCATAGGTGCGCCCCAGGTTCGGCGTGCCGTTCGCCCACAGGTTGGCGACCGGCGCGAAGGTCGCGAAGAAGCGCTCGTCGGTCAGGTTGCGCCCGTAAAGGCTGGCCCGCAGTTCGCCCCCGTTGAACGGCAACGTGGCGCCGACCTGCGCATCGAGGAGCCCATAATCGTCCACGAAACCACGGGGATCGTTGATCAGCGGCGGAGGACCTCCCCCATCGAAACGCGGTCCCAAGTGGAAGAAGTAGCTGTCGGTCCAGCGGTAGGTTACCAGCGCATCGACCCCGACTTGACCGATCTGGGTCTCATATTGGGCCGTGCCGGAAAACTGGAATTCCGGAGCATTGCGCGGCAGCACGGAATCGGACACGTCGAAGCCGTCATAGACGAAGTCGCGATAGCGCGCGTTGAGATAGGAACCGGCGCCGGACAGGGTTAAGCCTTCGGCTATCAAGGCCGTCATTTCGGCTTCGAGGCCCCAGTAACGCACCGACGAGGCGTTGGTGACCGTGGTGATCGTCGCTCCGGTTTCGGGGTTGCGGCGGATCACCTCTTCCTGCTTGTCGGTGTAGTCCGTCAGGAAGCCGGCGAGGTTGAACCGCAGCCTGCTGTCGAACCATTCGCTCTTCATGCCGACTTCGTAGGTGTTCACCAGTTCGGGATCGTACGGGCCGATGGTTTCGGTGGAATTCCCGCGGCCGTTGAAGCCCCCCGATTTGAAGCCCTGCGCCCAAGAGATGTAGGTCAGGACGTCCTCTCGCGGGCTGTAATCGAGCGAGATGCGAGGCGTGAACTGGCTCCAGCCCTGCGTATCGGCAGCGACATTGTTGAACCCCGGCGCATCCGGGAAAAAGCCGCCGCCGACCTGGTTGAAGCCGTTCCGGTAGATGAAGTCCTTGAACTCGTAGGTGTACCGGCCGCCCAGAGAAACGCGAAATTCCTCGGTCAGGCGATAATTGCCGGTGACGTACGCGCCGAAGCTGTAGGTCGACTGCTGGCGGTCCACGACTTCCACGGTGTTGGGAGGAAAGCCGAGCAACTCGAACACGAACAGCGAATTGGCGCCGTCCTTGTAATCGACGAACTGGCCGAACAGGCCGCCCAGGATGGTCAAGCGGTCGTTGACGGTCCAGTTCGCCCGGAATTCCTGCATGAACTGGCGTTCCGTTACCGGCTGAATGCTCGCGAACGTCGGGATCGGAACCCCGTCGAAATCGGTCTGCTTGTCTTCCTTGAACAGGTTGAAGCCGGTGATCGACGTGATGTCGACATCGCCGGCGGCGATGTTCGCCGTCAGGTTCACCGAATGGGTCGTCGCCCGCAGGAAGGTCGGCGTATCCTGATTGGGCCGCCTGAGATCCTGGTTGGGATCGGCGCAGCGGGGCACGTCGGTCAAAAGGATGCCGATGCACATCAACTCGTTCGGTCCGGAACGGTTGAACAGCACGCCCCAGTCGCCTTCATTCTGCAGGTAGTCGTACTGAAGCAGGATCTCCACATCGTCGGACGGCGTGAATCGCAACGAGGGCGAGACGACCAGCAGGTCGACGAAACCCCGGTTCTCGCCGTTAAACTGGTTGATGAACTGGCCGTCGTTACTGAGATGGTTGACCGAGATGCGCGCGTCGATCTTACCCGGCACGATCGGGCCGGTCAGGGCACCCCGCACGTTGAACTCGCCGAAATTGCCGACGGTCACCTGAGCTTCCGCGCCGAACTCGTCCTTCGGCTTGGGCCTCGTGATGTTGATGACGCCACCGATGCTGTTGGCGCCGAACAGCGTCCCTTGCGGCCCGCGCAGCACCTCGACCCGCTCGACATCGACGACGTTGAGCAGCTGCCCGGCGATGGACGAGCCGAAAATCACGCCGTCGACGACCAGCGAAACCGCCGGGTTGAATGTGCGGTCGAAATCGGCCGTGCCGACGCCGCGTATGAAGATGTTCGCGCCTCCGGCAGATACGGCGTTGGGATTGATCACCAGGTTCGGGGTGATCATTTCAAGTCCCTTGACGTCGACGATCTGGCGCTTGGCCAATTCCTCACCGCTGACGACGGTCACCGCGATCGGCACCGATTGCAGGTTTTCCGCGGTGCGGCGAGCCGTCACGACGATCGCGTCAAGCGAGCCGTCCTGGGCTCGGGACGCATCCTCCTCGACGATTTCATCGGCCTCCTGGGCCAATGCCGGCTGGGCCAGCGCCAGCAGCGAAACGAAACCCAGAACGGACGGATACCGGATGGTCATTCTCTAAGCCTCCCCAATGCTTCCTCCCCAACTCGCCGGGTCGTTGCCCGGCGGCAGCCTTCAGAAGCGCTGCTTTCGACTCTGGCGGTCGTTAATTGATGCAGCACAAGTGAATTGGCGTTTTAAGATTGCAACGGTCTGGTAAGATGTGTCAAGCGCGCTCGTATCCCGACACGCGTTTTCGATGGAGAAGTGACGTGCTATCTACAGCTCTGAGCGGCCCCGGAGGCGCACGCGAGCGAGGTGGCTCGACCGGATCATGGTGATCGCCGAAGTCGCCGATTTCCGGGAGGCCGCACGGCGCAGGGTGCCCCATTTCCTGTTCGAATACGTCGACGGGGGAAGCTATCAGCAGGTCACGCTGGCACGGAACGTCGCGGATCTGGCGGACGTGGCGCTCGTCCAGCGCGTGCTACGCGATGTTTCCGCCATCGATCCCTCAACGACGTTGTTCGGACAGCGGATCGCCCTGCCACTCGTTCTGGCCCCGGTCGGGCTTGCCGGGCTCAATGCCCGCCGCGGCGAAGTGCAGGCGGCCCGCGCCGCCGAGGACGCGCAGGTCCCCCTGTGTCTGTCGACGGTTTCCGCCTGCAGTCTCGAGGAAGTGTCGGCCGGCTCCGGGCGTCCCCCGTGGTTCCAGCTTTACATGCTGCGCGACCGGGGATTCGTCGAGACGATGCTCGAGAGGGCCGCGGCAGAAGCCTGCCCGGCGCTCGTCTTCACGGTCGATCTTCCTGTTCCCGGCGCCCGCTACCGCGATCGCCGTTCCGGCCTGACCGGGGCTCCGGGCGTCGCAGGCCAGTTGCGCCGCCTCGGCCAGGCCATGGCTAAACCGGCCTGGTGCTGGGATGTCGGGTTGCGTGGTCGGCCGCTGACGCTGGGCAACGTCGCCGGGGCGCTCGGCGCCGATACGCCGCTCAGCGACTTTCTCGGCTGGCTCGCGGACAATTTCGATCCTGCGGCGACCTGGAAGGACCTCGAATGGGTCCGCGCCCGTTGGCCCGGTCCGCTCGTCGTCAAGGGCATTCTCGATCCGGACGATGCGCGCGCCGCGGTGTCCGCAGGGGCCGACGGGATCGTGGTATCCAACCACGGTGGCCGCCAGCTCGATGGCGCGCTCTCCGCCGTCAAGGCGCTGCCGGGCATCGTCGAGGCGGTTAACGGAAACACGAAAATCCTCGCGGATGGCGGCGTGCGCTCGGGGCTCGACATCCTGCGCTATCGCACTCTCGGCGCCGATGCCGTGCTGATCGGTCGGCCTTGGGTATGGGCGCTGGGTGCCGCCGGCCAGCGTGGCGTTGCCCGGCTCATCGCGATGCTGGACGCGGAATTGCGGGCCGCCATGGCCCTTACCGGCCACGTCCGGTTTGCCGACCCGGCGAGCCGTTAGGAAAGACGGCAGCGCCGGCGCGGCGGGTCCTGGAGGATGATGCGCCGCCGGGGCGTTTCAGTAACCGCTCGCCTGCCCGTCCTTGCGCATCTCGGTCGCCCCGGTCAGCAGGCCGGTGTCGGGATCGCGCGCGATCGCCTGGTAGCCGCCGAACATGATCCCGTTCGAGACCGCCTCGACCCTGTGGCCCATCGGCCTCAGCTTCTCCACCGTCGCGGCGGGGATGCCCGGCTCGACATGGAGCGTGCCGAGCAGGTCGGCGAATGGCCCGTTCACGCCTTCGGTCGATTGCTGCCCGCCATCGTGGTTGATCCGCGCATGCCCTAGTCGGCGAGGTTGATGAGCACCTGCACGTGCCCCTGCCGCTGCATCCCGCCGCCCATCAGCCCGAGTGTCATGAAGGGTTTGCCGTTCTTCTTCACGAAGGCGGGGATGATCGTGTGGAACGGACGCTTGCCGGGCGCATAAGCGTTGGGGTGCGCAGGATCGAGGCTGAAGAGCTCGCCCCGGTCCTAGAACATGAAGCACAGCCCGTCGGGGACGCGCCCGCCGCCCATGCCGCGATAGTTCGACTGGAGAGGCTCACCATCATGCCGTCCCTGTCGGCGACGTTGAAATAGGTCGTGTCGCCCGGCCCTTCGAGCCTGGGCTCGTGGCCAAAATGGGGCACAGACTGTGCCACAAATTGTGCTCCTGACTGTACCATGCGCGTGATTCAATGGCTGAGCTATCCGGAGAATGTTTCCGGATCTGAGTGACTTGGACGAGCGCGGCTGAGCGCCCGAATTAATTGGTCGGGAATCCTCTCTCTCGACCAGTTGAGCAATACTCCCCATCAACCGCAGAAATCCTCCACCTCGAGGAGATCGTTTATGCGGATCGGAGGCGCGGGCGCACGCCACGCGGCGGATCGACTCAGCTTGGGACAACCCTGCCCCGGACCTTGCCCCACCGAAGTGTCCCAACTAACTGTCCCACTTCGCCTGTTGGGTGACAACGAACCGACGCATTTCTGCGGTTTTCGAGACGCAAATCCTTGGCTGGGGATCCTGCCACCCCAGCCAGGATTTCCAGGCTTTACAAGCGCCTGAAGATACGCAGGTTTCTCTGAGATTCGCAACGCGCGGCACCCTGCCGTGGCCCCTCGCCGAGCACCATGATTCGAGCGGCCGAGCAGCGCAAGATTGCCTGCCGGGCGAAAGCGGATCTCCGCCGGTCTGTGAACAGGATTTTCGCGTCGCTTTTGGCTGAAACCCGACTGAACGCTAGCGGGATCGCATCGAGACCTTGGCTATGGCTGATTCTGGGTGGTCTCCTGCCACCCTTAGCGCTCGAGGGCAGCATCAAAGGGCGGCGAGGATCGCTTCGCTCGTCGCGTCTGCGGGGACGAATGTTTCGATGCGGAGCGTCGCCAGCTCGAATTCTCCCGGAGAAGCCAGGTGAGAGACGATTGAGATTACTGACAGAGTGCTCTCGCCGAGGGCATAGCGCTCGACTAGCACAGACGGCGGCAGCTGTGACACGGCTGTGAAAGCCCGCGCCACCGGATAAGCTTCCAATCGTCTGATCACGGCGACAAGCGCCAGATCGGCCGCTGCCTCGATGCGCAGGCGCCGGAGGGTTTCGGGCACGACCTCGTCCGGATTCAACATGAACCGGGTGAGGCCGTCCGGGTGCAGGGCGAGATCATAGATGTTGGGGCCGAGCGGCGGCGCAGTGGTGTGCCACAGGTCCTCGCCCGGCGCTGCGCGTGTCAGCAAGCGCTGCATCGCTCGGTTAGCGGCCAACAGGCTGCCATCGGGTCGATAAGCATAGGTCGGCCATGACGAAAGCCGTTCGGTCAGCTGCGCAATAAGCGCCGGGTCGTGTTGAGGCGCTGGCCTACGTCGTGCAGCAGGAGCGAGCGTTGCAAGCAGGCTGCGTTGTTCCCACCCGTGCAATGCCAGCGCGGCGACCAGCTTCCGCAGAGCCCTGTCGCCCGGCTGCGCGCGACCTGTTTCGAGAAAGCTGACATGGCGCTGCGACAGCCCCGCGCGCAGCGCAAGGGTTTCCTGCGACCAGCCCCGGTCGCGGCGATATCGGGCAAGGACGGCTCCGAACGTCACGCTTCCCGTTTATGATCTTCAGGTAATTGTGTCGATTACCTTTGTGCTGGATGTGCTCGGGCAAGGAGGACATTCACATGATCGACACCTGGCGCACATGGATCGCGGCTTTCGACGAGGCGGTGGCGACGGACGACTGGGACGCTCTGAGACCGCTGCTCGCCGAGAACGTGACCTATACGGTCTCGGGCGTTCCCTTCGCCTGTCATCTGGTCGGCGCAGATCCCGTTCTGGCCGGCTTCCGCAAGTCCATCACCGGCTTCGACCGCCACTTCGACCAGCGCTGGTGGTTCGGCGTGGGCGTTCGCGAGTTTGCCCCCGACGTCGTACGGGCGCGGGCAATGGGGGTCTATCGGCTCGGCGATCTGCCGCTGCTGCATTTCTCGGCACCCAGCATCTGGCGTTTCCGCGATGGCAAGATCGCGGCGATGCAGGATGTCTATGACCTTGCCGAAGCCGACGTTCAGGCTGCGCTGGGCTGGCTGGCTGAGCACGCCGTCCACCTCGACGCAAGCTATGCATAGTGGAAAGCCAAAAGCCGGAGCTTAGGGACAAATATGGCGACGACCGCCTTGGGGTCGCTTTCAGGATGTCGGCTGCTGGCGAGAAATCCGCTCCAGCGGCAAGGCAGGTTCCGGGCCCGGGCTTCGGACCCGCTCATGACCGGAGGTGGGTGGATTGCCGACGCTGGCGATGCGCCGAAAGTCGGTTGCGAAGCCAATCAACCAGGCTTGTCCACTGTCCGGAGTCGGCGGGGCATCGCCCGCCACGCGTCTTCGCGGCTGATCGGCTGCAATCATCTCAAAAGCTTCCTGCGTCAGGAGAGGTCGCTATTCCCGACCGAACCGAAGCTCTGG
>HLSNC_1001408_pt1 | contig 10896 bp, 16 predicted proteins | sample HotLakmetagenome_2_FD_14041 | JGI IMG/M metagenome (IMG submission 14041)
ATCACCACCCCCACAATGCACGTCGCTAAAGACGTCGCTATGCACGTGCCTTAACTCGGAGCGTCGACATCAGACAGGCGGCTTCAATCGGGCGGATACTGAGTTTCGTGCGTCACCGTCTGAGTGGAGACTTCGTCTAGTGCTGGCAAGTTTCGGCGAACCAAGTACAGGTCCTCGAGAAAAAACAACGCAAGAGGCTGGGCACGGTCCTTCGCGAGGCCGCGGAAGCGGGTCTTGAGATAGCCGAGCCGGCGCATGATCATCCGGAAGGGATGCGCCGCCTGCGCCCACACCGCAGATATGACGTGGTTGGCGGTTTCGTCGGCGTAATTAAGTGCGCGACCCGTTGTCGCCTTGCGCATGACGCCCCAAAGCATGCCGGGTCCGGAGATTGCCAGGACCAAGAACGCCGCCTCCCGCACAGCGCCGACACAGCCCCTTACCGGCCAAACCGACGTCTCCTCGTCGTACAGCAACTCAATTCAGGCCTCCAAGTCGTGAAGCTTGCCACTCGAGGTCTCCACACTGCACACGACACCGGTGTCGGCCTCCTCACCCAAATGGATATTCATGCCGAAGCACGCCTCGTTGACCATCGTCTTGGAAAACATCTGAGACGACGACAGATCCCGACTCCATTCTTATTCTAGAATAGCCCATCGATCATCTCCGCGCCGACCAACATGATAGAACGCGGCACAATATCCTCTTCGGCCCGATTAGCCTTGCCCTTACCGAACAATTGCTCCGAAAGCTTGAGCCTCTCCAGCAGGTAGCGGCAGTTGAAACCGATCGTCTCTTCCACAATGCATACACTACCACACTCGATCCCTACAAATCGGTGCATGACGTTGCTGCAACATAAAGTCACCCGATTCATCGGCCCGCTGAGCCGACATTTTTGACAAAACCCAAATGCCGCGTCACCCCCAACAGCATGGACGGCCACCCGCCAATGAGTAGTGCCGCTCTAAAGGCGTCAACCATCGCATCCTGGGCACAACCCCATCAACCCGAAATCTTTCTTATTTCCCGTCATCTCCGCCTTCCAAACGTGACGGAGGTCGCAAACGACAGCCTGCATGGGCATCGGCGCCTCTAACAGGCTTTCATACAGCATAACAGGTCCGGACCACAAAAATATTAATTCGAAGTATCCAAAATGAATAATTCAATATCTACCCAAAATTAACAAAATCTCGGAAACATTCCTTCAAATGAGTGCTCTATCTGCATTTAATCCGATGCTATTTCCACCGTAAAATCCGGCGACGGATTTCGACGACTACAGATAATAATGGACGCGGAACCTTCGTAATAAAACGGCACCGACCAAGAAGGTCCGAACCGAGCGCCGGAGCCAACCGCAAAAGCTCACCCACAACCTCATCATCTCGTCGTAAATAGTGTCCAACAATATGCACAAAGAGGTTTTTTCTAAGAAATTCTTTGAGAGATGGGCTATTGGTTTTATCCAAAGCCTCGGAATCACTCAAAAAAAATTTCAGATGAAATGGAACAATGCCTTTACGCAACCCTAATCCATTGTAGTCATCATGCCACACGCTCAACGGTTTAGCGCTATGCGCAAAGGTCTCGGATAACCCTAACTGCAACCACAGTTGTATATCTTGACTTTTCCTCGCACCAACCTTAAACCCGCCATGCTGCTGGAAAACGTCCCTACGTATAGCTACGGACGAAGAATGAATAATTCCGTAGCCCCGCGAATAAACACCAATGAAATCCTTTACAATGCCAAAAAAGTGATCAGGCAAGCCCAGTGGCTCGGCAACGAGCCTTCCCGAACTATTCGGCCGGTTGTTACGAACCGTGAGCACCGTCGCATCCGGGAAAGCTAACGCAAGGCGTTCGAGTTCCAATAAATACCCTGAAAGCCACTCATCGTCTGCATCTAGAAACGCAACAAATCTCGAACTCGCCTCTTCGGCGCCGCGGTTTCTAGCAGCCGACACCCCAAGATTTTCTTGCCTAATTAGTATACTTGGAACTCCTGCATTAGATGCATCCAACAGGACTTGCGCTACTTCGGCGGATTGATCGATAGAGCCATCATCAACGATGATAATTTCCTCTGGCAGACGCTCCTGGTTAAGAACCGACAAAATTGCGCGCTGAACAGACTCACGTTTATTAAACAAAGGAATAACGACAGAAAAGGTTACCCTTTTAACACTAGTCTGTCCGTCATGCACACGCATCAAGAAATCATTCCAGAAGTAAAATCGCAATTGAATGCTTCATAATCTACAACACATTTTCGCCTAAAGAAATCCCAACGCTACAGATCACTATTTCAATCCGAGCCTTCGACCGGCTTTGACAAGTGCCTCGCCAACACCAACCCTTCTTTCTTTGACCACAACCTTTGTTTCAATATGCGGAGCAGAGCCCTGAAAATCGGAAATTTTCTGAGCGAACCCCCAGTTAAATTCTTCGCGAAAGTTCCCATAGCCCGGCTGACGCTGAATAATTAATTCGTAAACCTTTCGCAATTGGTAGGTGTATACTTCATCGTCTGGCATTTCCTGAAGCGTTTCGGAACCGCGCATGGCCACACTGTCTGCGTATCGCCAATTCAAATCGTCCATAATAATCCAACCTCCCGGCTTCAACAATCGATCAACCAGGAAAAACGCAAAGCCATCAACAAACCAATTATGTGCACCATCCAAGTAACATAAATCAAATTTTGGCTCCTCGTGCTCTTCCAACATCTTCATTAACCGCCAAATGTATGAAGTAGGCTCGTAGTAAACATCCACCTTCTCCCTCAAGCCAAGTTTGCTCAACAAACCTTCAACATTAGGATCCAATGTCTTCGCACGCTCTTTATCCACGCAAACCACGCGACCATCATCCTTGTCGCAGATAGCATTAGCCAAATAACTTGTCGAAGCTCCGTGGTAGAATCCTAATTCCAGAACTGTTTTGATATCATTCTCTTGAATGTGCGAAGAAATGGCCTCCGCTTGCTCAATAGTCATATAAGGAATTCGACCAATAATTTCGTGAACTTCGCCTACTGACCTCATAGCTTGAATCCTCCTCATTAAGTATCTGATCCATTCGAACTGATCACAAATTTATAGGGGTCTTCTTGGAGTGCAGCCATGCAAATTTGATCAAATTCCCGAGCTTTGAAGGAGCGCATAAAACCGTTTCCGACCCCTTTGACAGCGACCCTACCAGCTGCCTCAAGTGCTTTCCCGCTAATTTCGGGGCTTTTCTTCATTGTCATATCAGAGCGTACGAAGTATCGTTGTGAAATAGCTTCCAAAACTTCTCCGTTCTTGTCGATAAGGTGCCCGCTAAAGGTCTTATATTCGTTATAAGGAACTTTAGACCTTTCTTCTGCCAAGTGATAAAGTGTACACTTGTCGTAACCAACGCCAATCAAAAGAATCTTGCCATCGTTATGCAATAATCTTGTTATCGTCGCCGTTCGGTCTAGGTGACTATTATAGCGTTGCGTATATTCTTGAGAACGCGGCCCCACCGCCGCGAACGAGACCATTGGCACACACGAACGAACAACGTCGGGATGGCATCTAAAACACTCAGTCAACAATCCCGTTTCGCTAGGCATGCTCATTGAGAAGAGACCTGTACGGGCGAAACTTCGTGTGTCGGTCATCATGATCAAGGTGCCGGCGCTGCCAACTGCCGACCGAAGAGCCAAAACGACATCGTCAACGCGTGCGGCGATGCGCCCGATCCGGCCCAACGAGGCATGCACGAGAACATCGTCCCCAGGAGCGATAACTGCTGCAAAGCTTTCTTTTATTTCATCGATAGATACAAACACTGTTTTATACCCCGCCCAATCATCCTTTCACAGGTAGCATAATATTCAGTCGATTATAAAAAAAGCCTCTTTCGCCACCTTCCCAACACAACTCTCGATGAACCTTTCCATCCCAAATATGAATAGTCTTCTTTCTGAAGACTGCCATTTGATCGAACGCGCGCCGCTCGATTTGAAATCCTCTTGACAGATTGGCCATCCAGCACTCTTTTAAGAAACTTCTCAGAATGAAGCGGTGAACGTTCTTGCTCACAGTACTTTAGAGCTTGCTCCAATCGATTTCCATACGAGGAAAACGCTCGCTGCCCAATACAGATCGCGTACCGATCGTTCAGACCGCCATGGGGTTGCCATGCCGGAAGAAGTATCCCTTCTTTCGGTTTGGTCGCGACCCTTCTGAATAGATCATGAAAGCTGTCATGGTAGATCAGGTCGGGGCGCAGAAATATCACGATATCCGGATCTGTGGCTATCGCCAACTGTGTTCCAAGTTTAAGCGAACACAGCTGAAAATATAAGTTTCCCAAACTTCGGTAATCGTCATTCCAGAAGTCCCCGTGTTTCTTCAATTGAGCGAAGTAAGGGTCGGAGTCCAAATTGAACGGCCGATCGAATCGGTAATCTCCTGGCGGCAACAAATTAAAGCGTGGCAGGGTCAACTCTGCGCTCTCACCAGACCTCGGGTTTTCGATTCGTTCTGGCGCCCATAAATATCCCACGCTTTGCATTTCAAACCACGCGGATGCAGGCGCAATCACGTTCCGATAAATAGAATCAACCGTTAAATCCAACCGCCGATCAATTCCAAAAAAGACGAGCACGCACTTCAGCTTTGATTGCCGCCCAGCCTTTGACTTCACCATTAACACCTTGAGATCCTTCTCTTCACGTCGAGGGTCTCACTTAAATCTTAGTCCGGATACGGCATACAGGCTAGGGTCACATTCGCTTTTTCTTGAGGTCGCTGTTACTCTTCAATATCCGCGCCAAAAAATTAGTCCGGTTAATTGATGCCGAGCGCCCAAAGATTTTGATATATTCGCACATTTTAAATCGAGTGTTTTTGATTTTCTGCTTGCGATGAAGTCTCCTCCAGCTCGAAGATAGCGCATGACCGCAATTTAACATTCAATATTTTTTCTTCTTCTTGCGATATTTCTATCCAATAGTTATGCACTTCAAACTCTTGAAAAACTCAGGGAAAGCTTGAATTGTATCTTCTATCGTAGAAGGCGCCAAAAAGAAGACTCTTACACCTCGAGCATAAAGCTCGATGCTGACCTCCTGCCGTCCACTTATCTCCGCGTAAGCCCAAGGAATTTTACGTTGCTCCAACTTTTCTAAAAATGCCATTTTGCAATTCTGGTGGGCGGAAAAAATGGGGTGCAGCTTTATCAGCAGTGTTTCATAGGAAGCACGATGGAGCGAAACTAATTTTGCTAATGCTTCTGCTTTTTCAGGAGTTTCGATATTCTTGGGATGTAGAAATAGGCAGGCATCGCGCTCATAATTTTTTGGAAACTCCAAATCGCGGAGAAGGTTGACAGTTTCCACATTGCTTAGATCCGTTTCGAGGGGAATATGGCACAGGATACGACCAGGTTTCCAGCGTCGCTCCAGCGTTTTATATGGATACGAGCTTGTATGTATTTCGTATTTTTGCACTATTGCCCACCGCACCAATATTGCCAACGTTCGAAATATTGATTTTCTTATTTTTTTGGGTGATCTGTTGGTGGCCGCAAAGGCCGGAGCAAGAAAAAAGCCGATTGGATTTGTGAATTTCTTTTGTTTTGTCGCAATCGCTAATTTGGTCAGGCGGCCCTCGTCCAGATACGAAATGCGAGCCACCTTTGGATGGCCGACGCAAAGATAATATAGTGAATTTAGCGAGTTTGGCAAGAATACTTCAACTGCTTCTTTGCCAACGATATTATCGAATTCTGTGAGAAACGCTGCGTCATTCAATACTGAAACTGGCCAACAATAATCGCCTGGTGTTCCACGGTGTCCGACAGTGCGAAGTTGCTCCTGTGCAATTGAGGACATTCGCATACTTGCTAATTGCAGTGGTGATGCGGTAAACGCAAGTACTGGTAGTTTATTTTTCAATGGCAGGCCCGGAATCTAGTGCCCAACGAGCAGCGTCTAGATCTCTTGGACTATCGATGTCAATGGAACGATGTTTTGGCATTAGCACGAGGCCGGTTCGGCCTCCCCAAAGTTCTCCCTTTGAATCGAACCATTTGCGAGTGGTCCAGAATATCGCTCCGTTACGACGGTAGACCTTGGGTAAATCTTGGCGCCGAACTGTCTCGTATTCAGGACTGACTGGATGCGCAGTGTTACCATCTAGAAAATACATCTTGGCCGGGTGATGTTCAGTGTACTCGAAGCCGCTTATGACTGAATCAAAACCTCCGGAATTTATCAGCGACCGAGCCTTTTGAATATCGGCGTCCTCACGCAAAGGTGACGTGGCTTGGAGGATTACGATCTGGCTGAACCGCTCGGCGGCCGGATCGAGCCTATGAAGCAGATCTTTAACCACGTGCGCTGTCGTCGTGTGATCTTCTGCGAGATCGGCGGGACGGTGCACAACTTGGGCTCCTCGCTCTACGGCAACGTTTGTCATCTCAGCGTCCTCAGTCGATACTAGTACCTCTGAAACGTCGAAACAGCGGAGCGCTTGATCCACGGTCCACTCCAATAGCGTCGTTTGTCCATGGATCCATGCGAGGTTCTTACGTGGAATGCCCTTACTACCGCCCCGCACAGGGATTATGCAGGCGACGGTCATATCGAGCCCGGCTCGTCTGATACGATGCAATCTATGCTAGGCAGGATCATCTACGTAGGAGATCCTTTTCTGAATGCGAATGTCTACATCGGCGAGGATGTCGGCGATCTTCATGCCTGCGGTCCCGTCGCCGACGAGCGTTGACGGCTCGTACCGCCCTTGAGCCAGTTGTTTTCGGATCGCAGAGGCAATCGCTTCGGTTTCATTAGGCACATCCATTACGTTTTTAGCGCGTTCACGGCCCGCTTGTCGGGTACCGATGTTTACACATGGAGTGCCAAGGAAAGCGCCCTCTCGCAAACCTGAGGAGGAATTCCCAATTACGCAGCGCGCATTTGCAAGGAGCTTCGCATAATCATCGGGCGCAAAGTTACGAAAGAAATGCATGTTGGATGTTTCGTTGCGTTCGCGGAACACTCGAATACCCTTGGCAACATCGTCCGATCCGGCATCAACATTTGGCCAAAGCCATACAACTTGCATACCCTCCTTGGCGATCGGATAGACCGCATCCAATGTCGCGTTGATTTGTTGAAGGCCGCTGCCATATTCAGTGGTAACCGGATGCTGGAGGACAATAACGTAGTCTTTGCCGGTGGACAGATCTGCGCCCACGCCCTTGTAGCGACTAAAGATGTCGTCGGGTAACGTCAGGTCAGCTTCAGCCACGAGGTCAATGGCAGGGCAACCTGTAAGGTGTACCGTCTCTTCCGGCTCGCCCATACGGATGAGGAATTCCTTCGCTCTTTCTGTCGCGGGGAAGTGAATATGGGCAAGCTTGCTTATTGCGTGACGCACAGATTCGTCTATCGAACCAGTGACTTCACCCCCTTGCGTGTGCGCCAGGCCGATATTCATGTAACTCGCTGCAACCGCTGTTGCGAGGGTCTCGTACCGGTCAGCAACGGTCAATACCACGTCTGGCTGAATATTGCCAAAATGAGTAGCCAATTCGATGATTGCCAAGCCAGTAGACTTTGCCATCGTAACCGGCGTCTCTCCCTCAATAATCGAGTGAACGATTGCGGTCTCCTTGAAGCCATCACGGCGGATGATGTCTATTGCCGACCCAAAGCGATGCAGAAGCGCCGACGACCCCACGACGAGCTGCAATTCCAAGTCGGGATGCTCTCCAATCGCCCGGAGCACGGTCTTGATGCGCCCATAGTTCGCGCGGCTATGGACGACGACGCAGACTTTCCGTTTCATTTTTCCATGTCCTCCGGCCGCAATAGCCTATTTGCTGGCACGTCCCATCTAAGCGTCTTTCCAACGAGATATTGCCTTTGGTCCCAGGCTAAGCCGCCGCCTGGCTTGCGTTGAACCAAATCATCAAAGCAAAGTTGGTGGCCTGCTTTACGGTCCTCTCTTAGTGCTAGACTTCTACTGAAAAGAACCTTCTGTTCGCCCAAAAACTCGGCCATTTCATCCTTGTCGACAGGGTTCGCGTCGATCTCACGCATTTCGCTCATGAACCTAACGAGTTGAGCAATCTCTTCGATCGTCAAAGACACAGAGACGTCCGGCCCAAACATGCGCCTATCGAAAGTAGCGTGGACCTCTATCATACCAAAGCCCCTAGCAATTGCGAGCAGTGGCGCAGTAGTGGTTCCGGAGTGGTCAGACAGGCCGACGCGGCAGCCGTAGCGCATGCGAAGCTCTGTCAGGACGTTGAGGCCCACATTCGATAGCGGCGTAGGGTACTGGCTGGTGCATTGCATCAACGCAAAATCTGCCTGACGATCAGTCAACCGACCAACGATCCTGTCAATTTCGCTCCACGAACTCATCCCGGTACTTACAATCATCGGCTTTCCCGTTGCAAGGATTGCGTCTAGCATATCCTCCGCAAGAACATCCCCGGACCCAATCTTCCAGCCTGCTAATCCGATGCGCTCTAAGAGATCGACAGCCGCCACCGAAAATGGTGTGCTGAGGAACGCAATCCCGCGCTCATCCGCGTGCTTTTTCAACTCAAGCCATTGACCTTCGGTGAATTCCATACGCCGCCAGTAATCAAAACGTGTACTATCCTGATAAGAAAAATTGACACGGAAAGCATCATCGACCGTGGATTCCTCAGCCGCTATATGGGTCTGAAATTTGATCGCATCAACGCCCACGTCAGCAAGTGCATCAATGTACGCGTGGCACATACCCAGTGAGCCATCGTGGTTCTGACCTACTTCTGCGATTAAGAACGGAGCGTTCTCATGAAAAACTTCCAAAAGCGACATAATTTCCTCACTCACGGCTTCATTGACACAGCTGTAGCTCACCTAGATCTTCAATGCGCTCAAATCTCAAAAAATTCTTGCCCAAGTTTTCCTCGCATAATTTTTCCACTAATACTGGACTTAATATCTATTTCCAAGATGGAGTTGCCGACAACACTAAAAGCTTGATGGAAATGAAAATGATCACTTCCACCACCTCGGTCCAACATGCACAAATATTCCCAAACTTCGAGAAATCTAACAGCACTTGCGGACGGCCTAAAAGCAATCACGTTTGCGGAACGCAAACTCCGACGCCAATTTTGTCCATGCGTCATAGTGCCAACATCCCAATTGCCGATCGGAAATTGAAAAGCCTCGCGGAGTTGCGAGTCACAATCAAGCCAAACAACCGTTCGTCTAGACTCCAATAGTTTTAGCTTAATGAAGGATGGCTTAAGTCTCCTTATAAAGTTTGCGTCACCAGACGCAAATAGTGAAAGTGCATGCTCGTGTCCTAACCTATCAGATGCAGCCTCAAGTTCATGGAGTCGCTCCTCATAAATGGAGCCTTCAGTTCCAAAGGAAATAATCAAAGGCCTTTCCTCGCATCCACCAGCGCCACAATCCGAAATACCAAAACATTCTTCGGTGCGACGAGGATACTTTCTGCGCGCCGCAACCCAAATCAACGCGCGCAATCCACGAACATCGCTCCTAATCCAGGACATCGATTTATGGAGCATTTTTTTGTCGAAAGCACGCATCACTTAATTCCACGAAAATCATTTTTGGTAAATCGACACGACAAAAATTCCGTGTTTTTTATAGAATCATTCGCTGAATCTCTGCGCACCGAAGCAAATTTCAAAGCGCTGCACCGCCGAATAAGATTTGCAACCTTCCAACGCAACCTTTTGTGCCACTTCAACAAGAAAAGCGCTGAAATTACGGTTTTTACTTGCGTCTCAGACAACGATATTCCGTCTTCATCCATGACGCCTGGGCTTTTGACGGCGCCATGAGAAAAAAGCTGCATACCGGCAAAACGCTCTAGGCTGAGTAGGTCGTCCTGGAGAGGAACAAAACTCCGAGCCGCATCCGCACGCCAGTGAGAGCGTAGGCGCTGATCATCCGCCTTCTCTTCTGGATTAAGTGACTTTAGAGCAGCGCGCACGGCCATCGCCCCCAAAGGATCTCTTTCATACATCCAATTCAAGAGCTTGGCCTCGTTAGCATTTACCGATCGATTTTCAACTGCCCTTGTCATATCTGGAAAGTGCCGAATACCAAGCCAGTCGGCCATCTCCATCGCGATGTTTTTGTTCGTGTATGCGCGTATGGAGACATCCATATCAATACCGCACGCCATGGCATGGAGAAAGCTCTGAAGCTCCCTCGGAAATTCATAAGTGTTGCGCACCCAGTTTTCGAAATGCTCAAGGTTTCGTGTGCCGCTTCGATGACAGTAACAGGACACAGCGTGGTCCTTTGGATCTCTAAAAAACAAAAGAAGCTTTGGCGTTTCGTATTGGGCCAATGCAAGTTCCCTGAAGAACACACTGCGCTTCTCTGGCTCAATCAGATCATGGTAGAACAGCTCGGACGAAAGCAAGACGGACGAACAACTCCATCGTTCTGCCTCAATACGGTGCTTGTTCAGTAGTGATCTCAAGCGCTTGATGTCGCCCGCACGCAATGCGAAACAAATATCTGCTGCATTTCCGTAGCCCGACTTGCTATTGCAGTAAGCTATTCCGTGGTCACGAAGGAACTTTGCGTTTCTTTCTAGAACCGATTGCAAGAACGAAGTGCCGGTTTTGTTCAATCCACCGTGTACGTATATTTTCATGATACTAAAAAAGGTTGATCCGGCATTCTCAATCTACTCGAACACGGATTGATGCTTTTGCGTAACGAAGCAAATAAGCCTCATGCTTGAGGCTTACTGCTCAGTCCCGGCATCTGGTGGATCGGGTCAAGGATGAATCGTTCTGGCTCTGAGGTCCAGATCTTGCAGATGTATTCGTAGGGCGTGAGGCCGCCGAGCG
>HLSNC_1001410_pt1 | contig 10886 bp, 11 predicted proteins | sample HotLakmetagenome_2_FD_14041 | JGI IMG/M metagenome (IMG submission 14041)
AGAACCACCGCCCGCTCCGGCGGGTTGAGGTAAAGCCCGACGATGTCAGTGACCTTCTCCTCGAACATAGGGTCATTCGAGACCTTGAAGGACTTCGTCAGATGCGGCTTCAGCCCCGCCTCAGCCTCAGGAAAAGGCAGATGTCATCGCGTCTCATACCCCGACCATGGCACACCCCGCCGAACCATGGAATGCTCCGTCAGGTGCGGAACACTAGTCTACCCCAAGCCGATCAGAGGGCGAGGTTTTTCAGACTCTCCTCAAATCCTTGTCGAGGCAGGACTATTTCAGCGACCTGCTCGTCAGCCACTCTGCCACACGAATCCTGATCTTCTCGTTGTCGACCGGGTCATCGGCACAGGACGTCTGCCGCTGCGCCTCGACCAGCCCTCGGAACGCCCTGCATTCGCCGGCGCTCCGCAAATCGAGGATATTGGCGAGTTTCCCGGGAACCACACCGACATGGCCGTCATCCAGAACTTCGATATAGTCCGGCACCTGCCCGCTTCCGATGATCACGGCATCCAAGCAGCTGAAATCCCGGGTCTCGTCAACAACGGCCAATCCCGTTGTCGTATCGACGATCAACCTCATCATGCCCTCCGGACCTGTGGCGTCGCCACGACATTGACGTGACCACCTGCTGTAGTCGAACAGCCCCACCCTGCGCTCCGGGGGCCGGCGGGACGCTCAGGTCGCACTTAACTGCCTCCACGATCCAGCGCATCAAATGCGCTATTGCAGAAGATCAACGGTGCGCCGTCGCCGATGGCGGCTCCGACCACGCGCCCGATGAAAAGGATATGGTCGCCCACTGGATATTGCTCCTCGGTCAGACATTCCAGTTGCACCAGCGCCCCAGCTATCAGCGGCACGTCGCACCGACCGGTAACGACTGGCACGCCGGCAAACTTGTCGCCACCCGATCTTGCGAACTGTCGCGCCACCTCGACCATCTCAACTCCTAGGATATTGATGGCGAAACGGTCGCTCGACCTGAAGACATCGAGGTTGGACGAGTTCAGCCCCAGGCTCCACAGAATCAGGGGAGGCTCCAGCGACAACGAATTAAAGGATGTAATGGTAAGCCCCGCCGGTGTGCCATCGTCTGCAACGGTGGTGACAATGCATACACCGGTTGCATATCTGGACATGGCCGAGCGCATCGCCGCAGGCCCGAGTTCCTGCGCCGGCGTTTCCAGGCCCCCCATCAGTGACCCCGGCCGTCCGATGAAAGCGCCGGACGGTCGAGATGCATTGCCTCCCTGAAGGTTTCCCCTTCGTGCGCGGTTCTGAACAGGTTCCGCTTCTGCAGGATCGGCAGGAGCTCCGCGATCAGCACATCCAGCGACCAGGGCAGAATCGGCGGCATGAGGTTGAATCCGTCGGCGGCGCCGCTGGTGAACCAGTCTTCCATGTAATCGGCCAGCTGTTCGGGTGTCCCGACGAAGGTGCCATGCCCTCTCGCGCCAGCCAGCTTCTGCAGTAGCTGTCGCAGTGTAAGATTTTCGCGTTCGACCGCCCGAACGATCAACTCGGCACGGCTTCGCGCCGCCTGTACGGTGGAGACATCGGGAAAGTCCCGAGCAGAAAGCGGCGTGTCCAGTGGCAGATGCGAGAAATCATGCCCTCCGAACCGGCCCGACAATCGCTTGCGTCCCACCTCGATATCGGCGAGGTCGTCCAGCTCCTTGGCGAAACGCTGGGCTTCTTCCTCGGTCGATCCGATGATCGGACCCAGCCCCGGCAGGACGTTCACCTGATCCTCGCGCCGACCGTATTGAACTGCCTGCGACTTGACGTCCCTGTAGAATTCCTGGGCCGTCTCCTTCACCAGATGCGCGGTGAAGATCACCTCGGCATAGCGCGCTGCAAAATTGCGCCCGGTGGGCGACGAGCCGGCCTGCACGAAGACCGGTCGCCCTTGCGGACCACGCGGCATGTTCAGCGCACCCTTCACCGTATAAAACGGTCCGCTGTGGTTCGCGGGCGTGATGCGCGCCGCATCGGCGTAGATCCCCCCGCTCCGGTCATCCAGAATGGCGTCGTCCGCCCAGCTGTCCCAGAGCTTGCAGACCGCTTCCATGAAATCCTCGGCACGGGCATAGCGGTCGGAGTGACTGACCTGTGCCTCGTCACCGAAATTGCCCGCCGCATCCGCGGACCATGTCGTGACGATGTTCCAGCCCACGCGGCCACGGCTGATGTGATCGAGGCTGGCGAAATAGCGGGCCAAGTTGTAAGGGGCGGTATAGGTCGTCGACGCGGTGGCAATCAGACCGATCTTCTCGGTGACCTGCGACAGGGCGCCGAGGGTGGTCAGCGGCTCCAGCCAGTTGTGCGGCGCCTTGTCGATATCGTCCCAGAGGGCCACGGCATCGGCCAGGAATACGCTGTGCAGCAGCCCGGCCTCGGCTTTCCGGGTGACGCTCTTGTAGTATTCGAAATCCGTGAGCGCGAGGGGTGACGACTTCGGGTGCCGCCATGATGCCTCATGGTGGCCCTTGCCTTGAAGGAAAAGATTGAGAACCATTTTACGCATCTTCGGAGCCTCCAGTCCAATCATGCCCGCAGTGGGCGTTCCCGGTGCTGAACGCCCACTGCGTCGGTGCGCGTCCTGTGCATTGTGTCCGGCATCTGGCCCGTTTCGGAGATCGTTTGGGCCGGAAAGACGTCGCTTCGGCCGGGCCGTCGCTTCGGACATCTTGTCTCCGAGGGATATCCGCTGGAAATCACCTCAGGTGTCGCCGCACCCTGCCCGCCAGGGAAGCGCCCCAACCGCCTGCAGCACGACGCGCGCAGGGCTCACGTCGCAGTTCCCCGGGTGCGCACGGTCTGAGCCTGCTCGCCCAGCCCCGACACGCATAGGCGCATCTGCGCCCCATCCTTCAAATAGACGGGCGGTCGCTGCCCCATGCCGACTCCGGCCGGCGTGCCCGTGGCGATGATGTCGCCCGGCATCAGCGTCATGAAGCGGCTGATGTAGCTGACCAGAAAGGGCACCTTGAAGATCATGTTGGACGTGTTGCCGTTCTGGTAACGGTGCCCGTCAACCTCCAGCCACAGGTCGAGATTATGCGGATCTGCGACCGCGGCCCTGGCCACCATATAGGGCCCGATCGGCCCGAAACTGTCGGCTGACTTGCCCTTCAGCCACTGGCCGCCCCGCTCGAGCTGGAAAGACCGCTCGGAGACGTCATTGACCACGCAATACCCGGCGATACAGGCTTCGGCCGCATCTTCCTCGATGTCGCGGGCAACCGAGCCGATGACGATGCCTAGTTCCACCTCCCAGTCGAGCTTCTCGGCGCCCCGGGGCATGATGACATCGTCATTCGGCCCCACGATCGAGGTGGTGGCCTTCATGAACAGGATCGGCTCGGCGGGCGTCGGCATCCCCGCCTCGGCGGCGTGATCGAGATAATTCAGCCCGACGCAGACGAACTTGCCGACTTTCCCGACACAGGGTCCGATGCGCGTCCCTTCGGGCAGCAGCGGCAGTTCTGCGGGATCGAGCCCGCTGATCTGCGCGACAATGCCCGCCCCGATGGTCTCGGAGGTGATGTCTGCAACCCGATCCGTCAGATCGCGCAGCTTGCCGTTTCTGTCCACGATGCCGGGGCCTTCCTGGCCCGGCGCCCCGTGTCGGAATAGAAGCATGTCATCATCCTTGATTTTTCAGCAGAATCTTGCCACGACTGGTCCGGCTTTCGAGGCGCCTATGGGCGTCGGCGGCGGCGCTTAGCGGGAACACCGCGTCGATGGTTTGCTTCAGCGCCCCGGCCCGCAGAAGGGACACGAGATCGTTCATCCGCTTCTGGGATTCCTCTGCAGTGCGCCGGTAGTGGGCGAGGTGCGGCCTCGTGAAGAAAACCGAGCCGGCTTCGGCCAGATCCATTGGAACGATCGAATCGACGACACCCGAGCTGGCGCCAAACAATACGCAGGTGCCGCGGACCTTCAGGCAACGCAGGCTGCGCTCGATCGTGTCGCGGCCGACCGAGTCATAGACAACGTCGACCCCTTCACCGGATGTCGCTTCGCGCACTCCCTCGACAAAGCAGTCGCGGCGATAGTCGATCACCAGATCGGCCCCCAGACCGCGCACGAAATCGACCTTGGCGCTCCCGCCTGCCGTGGCGATCACGAAGGCGCCGCGCGATTTCGCAAGCTGCACCAAGAGCTGCCCGACACCGCCGGCAGCTGCATGGATGAGGCAGCTGTGGTGCGGCTCCAGCGCGAACAGCGAATGTGTCAGGTAATGCGCGGTCGAGCCCTGCAGGATCAGCGCTGCGCCCAGGTCTGTCCCGACATCGTCCGGCAGCTGCACGGCCTTCGCCGTATCGACCACGATCGTCTCGGCATAACAGGCCTTTCCCAGGCAATAGGCAACGCGGTCGCCAGGCGCGAAGCCGACAACGTCGGGACCGGCAGCGATGACTTCCCCCGCCCCCTCGACGCCGGGAATGAAGGGCAAGGCGGTGCCATAGGTATGCTGCCCGCTGTAAAGCCCCTCGCGCATGTAGACATCGGCGAAATTCACCCCCGCGTAAGCCTGCTGGACAAGAATCTGTCCAAGTCCGGCTTCCGGCTCGGCCACCTCTGCAAGCCGAAGCGTCTCGGGTCCGCCATAGGCTTTGATCGCGACTGCTTTCATGTCGGGTTTCCTGTGCAAGAGCTATCCGGCCACGGCCGCTCCGGTCCGGGATCGGCCCTGCCATTGCAGGGCCGCCCTCTGGAACGGGTATCGCCCAATCGGAGCATCATCGGGCCTGCGTCGCGTGCGCCACGGCCGTGGCAAGGGCGAGATCAGCGACAAGACCGCGCCGCACCACCGGAACCTCATCCTGTGGAACCATCAGATTCGGGCCGTCTAGCCGCAGCGGCGCCGACAGCACACCGGTGCTCGGCTTTGTGAAGCCGTTCATCTCCCCTGCGCGGTCGAGGCCGAGCACACTCTGCATCAGCGCCTCATGGTAACAGCCAAGATCGCTTGCCACGCCGTTGCCGATCACCACGTCCAGTCCCAACGACCGGCACAGGGCGATCTGGTTCTGCAACTGTTCGGGTCCGCCGGCCTTGCTCATCTTCAGCTTGACCGCCGTGACCCCCGCGATCGCCGCCGCCCGCCTGATATCGTCGTCCGCGTAGATCGACTCGTCGAGCATGATCGGCAGCGGACTCTGGCCGGCGACGCTGACGATGCCATCCCAGTCCTTCTGATGTATCGGCTGCTCGAACACCTCGATCTGGTCGGGCGGCACGGACCGGGCGAAGGCGAGCGCACGATCGACATCGTAGCCCTGGTTGGCATCGATCCTCATGCGCACGCCCTCTTCGATTACGGCGCTAATGTTGCGTACGCGCTGAGCGTCGCGACCGGGCTCGTAACCCACCTTGACCTTCAATGTTCGATAGCCGGCCTCGATCAGGTCCAGCGCGACCTGCGGGGCCGCTTCCGGGTCGAGCGTGTTGACGGTGCCCAAAAGCTCGACCGGTCGTGCGCTGAACGCCTTCCAGGCAGCGTCGAACACCCCCTCCACATCGGCCAGCGCCTCGTTCAGCGCGGCCGCGACGAAGGGGTGCGTCGATACCAGTCGCGCGACCGCGGCCTGCCCCTCGGCCATGTCGAGCACCATCAGCGGCAGGATGGCCTGTGTCGCTTCCCAGGCTTCGTCGGCGGTCTCGGGCGAATAGCCCTCCACCGGGCAGGCCTCGCCCCAGCCCGACCGACCGTCGGCGGTGACGATCCGGTAAAGGATCGCATCAAGATTGCTGAGGGTTCCCAAGGCATTCTCATAGGGCTGCTTCAGCGGCAGTCGCAGCCGAAAGGCCTCGATCGTCTCGATCCGGATCATCTCGCATCTCCGTTGTCTTTACCCGACATCGGGCCGCTTTCCGTCGCGGGCCGCAGAAGCCTGATTATCGGAACGAGGCCAGTGACCAGCGTCACGCCGAGGACCACCAACGCCACGGGTCGGTCGAGGAAGATGGCCAGCCCGTTGCTGGACATGATGAGAGAGCGGCGCAGATTCTCCTCGATCAGCGCGCCCAGTACGATGGCCAGTACGATGGGCACGGGCGACAGCCCGCAGCGCCGCGCCAGATAGCCGAACACGCCGAATCCAATGGCGAGGTATACATCGAATACATTCGACCGAATGCTGTAGGAGCCGATAACAGACAGCGTCAGGATCGTGACGGCGATGAAGACCGGCGGCATCTGAACAAGCTTGACCCAGACACCTACACCGAAGACCCCGAACGCCAGCATCAGCAGGTTGGCAAGGCCGAGCACGATGAAGATCAGATAGACGAGGTCGAGCTGTTCGTTGAAGATCGTCGGACCGGGCGTGACGCCATGCAGCATCATCGCCCCGAGCAGGACGGCCGCAGTGGCAGAGCCGGGAATGCCAAAGGCCAGGAGCGGGATGAGCGAGGTGCTGACGGTTGAGTTATTACTGCTCTCGGCCGCCGCCAGCCCCTCTTCCGAGCCCTTGCCGAAATTCGTCCTGTCCCGCGAGAAGCGCCGCGCCTCGTTGTAGCCGATCCAATTGGCTGCGGCCGCACCGATCGCAGGCAGGGCACCCAGCACGCTGCCGACGGCCGAGCCGATCGTCAGGACCCGCGTGACCTTGCGAAATGCCGCCCACGGCAGGTCGAAGCTCCAGAACGAGAGCTTCGACGCGGGAACTCGTTGTTGGTCGCGGTCAGCGATCAGGCTGATCCCCTCGGAGATCGCAAAAAGCCCGACAAGGGCGGGAATGTACGGGATGCCCTCGAACAGACTGACATTGCCAAAGGTGAAGCGAGGGTAGCCCGTGAACGGGTCGATGCCGATCGTGGTGATCAGCAGACCGCAGGCAGCCAGGATGAACCCTCCCAGCACCATCCGGTCGACGAGGCTGGCTATGATGGTCACACCCAGAACGCCCAAGGCAAAGTACTCTGGCGGGCCGAAGTTCAGCGCGAAGGCGGCCAGCGGAAAGGTCAGGAACATCAGCGCGAGCGTTCCGACCAGACCGCCGATCACCGAAGCGATGATCGAAATCGACAGGGCACGCCGCATCTTGCCCTTCTTGGTCAGCGCGTATCCGTCCAGAACCGTGGCCGCCGATGCCGGGGTTCCCGGGATGCCGATGCTGATGGCGGTGATCGATCCGGCGTAGGTTGCCGACGTGTACAGGCCAAGCAGAGCGCCGAGTGCGACCTCGGTAGAGAAGCCGTAGGTCGCCGATACGAGAAGCGCGGTTCCCGAGGTGGCATCCAGTCCGGGCGTCGTCCCGAAGGCCATGCCGATGGCCACACCGACGAACACGGCGATCAGCACGTCGACCTGCGCGGTCAGCACCAGGCCGGCAACAAACCCCTCCCACATGATCAGCCCTTTGCGGTCACAGTGTTCCGAGCCCGAGCCCAAGCATGCGCTCGAAGATCAACCAAGTCGTCAGCGGGAGCAGCAGACTGAACGCGATGTTGGCAACCCAGCGCCGCGATCCGACCAGCACCAGCCCACCAAACAGTGCGAATGGCAGCGCAACGAAAAAGCCGAACATCGTCGCCAGCCAGACGGCGGCGACCATGGCGCCCCCGATGCCAAAAGGCCGTGCAATCTCGACCCACGGCAGGCGGGGCATGGTGCGCCATTCGATCAACAGCGCCGCGGCGCACAGCGCAACGATCATGCCAGCCAACCACTGCGGGAAGACAGCAGGCCCGATGTCGCGAGGTGACATCGGGCCAGGAAATTGCTGCGCCTCCAGGTAGAACACGACCGCACCGATCATGAGCGCGACGTAGATCAGGCGCAACAGCGGCATGGCATCAGCCTTCGATCATGCCAAGCTGGATCATGATGGCGCGGTCGGACGCGGCTTGCTCATCCAGCATCTGCTGGTATTCATCCAGCGTCATGCTGCCATCCAGTGTCGAGGTCCGTGCCAGAAAGTCCTGGAACTCGGGCGACGCGACCGCCTCTCCGATGATCGAGTGCAGCTGCTCCGTCACGTCATCCGGCGTACGGGCATCCAAGAACATCCCGCGCCAATGATAGCGCATGATCGGGTAATCCTGCTCGAGGAAGGTCGGAATGTGGTCGAAGGCCGCGACTCGCTCGGCCGAGCTTACGGCCAGGAGCCGGGTGTTTTCCTGAAACCGCCCGAAGACGCTGACGTTGCTGATCGCCACGTCCAAGTCGTCAGCCATTACGGCGGTAATCGCGTCGGCACCCGAATTGTAGGGCACCCAGTTGGGTTCGGCTTCGGCATCCTCTGCCAGTCCCAGCGCGATGAAGTGGAACGGCGTCCCGGTTCCGAAGCCGCCGATACGGATCTCTTCGGGCGTGTCGCGCATCGCCTGCACAAAGTCATCGACCGACTGGAAGCTCGAGTCCTTGTTGACATAGAGCGCGAAGGGATCGAGCTGGATCCGGTAGAGCGGGCGGAAATCGTCCAGCGCATACGCGGCGCTGTCCATCTGCAGGATGGCGGTGATTCCCGTCGCGTCGGAAAAGATCGTGTACCCGTCGGCCGCCTGCCCCCGAACGTGCGCCATGGCAACTTGGCCCGACCCGCCGGGCCGCGGCTCGACCACGACGGACACGCCGGCCACGCGTTCGATCGACTGGGCAAGCTCCCTCAGCATTCCGTCCTGGGGCGCACCGGCCGCCGAGCCGTGCACGATCGTGATCGGTTGGCTGGGGTATTCCTGTGCATAGCCTGCCATGGCAAAGCATGCGGCCGCAACCGCGGCCAGAAAGCCGTTCCTCAAAGTCATGTCGCTCCTCCCTGCATCCGGCCACCCTGGCGGCAGCCGACTCTCCTCGAACGTCAGCAAAGACGAGTTGGATACGGCCGTCAACACTTTTATCGATAAAAGATGTCTTTATCGTCAGCATGACTGACTTGCGACAAGCCATGCCATCATGCTACCGACATACCGCAAGTGATTGGGGCTAAAAGAACGGGACTACGAAATGTTGGGCATTTCGCCGGCCCATACGGAAGCGGGTTCGCAATCGACATTGACCGACCAAGCCTATCGCAGGCTGCGCGGCGCCATTCTGAGCGGCGCGCTGGAGCCGGATACCAAGCTGCGGGTCGAACACATCAAGCTGGAACTGGGCACCGGTGCGAGCGCCGTCCGGGAAGCTCTGCTTCGCCTTTCGGGTGAAGGCTTGGTCCGCATGGAGGAGCGTCGCGGCTTCTTCGTCTCGCCCGTCACGCTCGATGACTTGTGGGATTTGACCCAGATGCGCATGGACCTTGAAACCAAGGCTCTGCGCATGGCCATCCACGACGGGGACGACCAGTGGGAGGCTGGCATCGTCGCCGCCTTTCATCGTCTCTCGCTGCTCGACGCCCAGCTCAAGCAGGCGCCGCCAAGACTCGAATGGGAAGAGCGCCATTCCGAGTATCACGAAGCGCTGGTTGCGGCCTGCCAGTCGAAGTGGCTGATGCGGTTCCGGCGCATCCTGTTCGATCAGAGCGAACGCTACCGCCGCCTGTCACTGTCGCAGCTATCGGTCGCAAGGGACGTGCCGGGCGAGCACCGCAGCCTTATGGAGGCGACGCTGTCGCGTGACGTTGACACCGCGTGCGCCCATCTCAGGGCGCATATCATGCGCACTGCCGAGATCGTCGCCGAGGACACCGCCTTGCGATGCAACACGGCGGGGACAGACGGGTTAGACCGCGCAGACCCCGGCGAGATCGGGGTTCCCCGAGGCGCTGGTGCCCGAAAGCGTGGCAATGGCGACTCGCTGAAGTGAGCACATCGCCCCCAGCCAAGGCTTCCGCCGGCCGCATCGCCGCACAGGCGACCCACGACACTGTCCAGTCCCGCGTCAGGATCGACATCCCGCCGGCGGACCAGATCACCCACCCTTCGGACCGCATTGCGACGGAAGTCGCCGATCACGCTGTCCATGTGCTGGTCCGAAGGGCCTGCGCAACAACCCGACCCCGACGCCCCGTCATCGCCCGGCTCGATACCCGTGAGCAGGGACACCCCACGTCGCACACGGCAGTCCTGCTGCTGCCTGAACCGGCCCGCAGTATCTGCGCAGGCATTGGAGGTCGCTCATGATCCTGGTCGGACGCCTTTTTTCGCCCTTCGTGCGGCGCACCGCGATCCTGCTCGATCTGCTGGGCCAACCCTTCGAGTTGCAGCCGCTGTCGGCAACGGCAGAGCAAGAGGCGCTGCGCGCGATCAATCCGATCGGCCGGGTGCCGGCGCTGATCGACGGAGATCGCGTGCTGGTCGACAGCGTCGCCATCGCGCTGACACTCTGTGATAGGCACGATCCCGACGGCCGTCTCTGGCCACGCGGCGGCCCGGCGCTGGCCGAGGCGCTGCAGACGCTGATGCTGGCCAACGGCAGCCTCGAAAAGTTCATCGCCGGTTACTACGAACGTCGCCGCCGGCCCGCCGACAAGGTGTACGAGCCTTGGGTGGCGCACTGCTGGGGCCAGGCGAGGGACGGACTCGCCGCGCTGGAACAGGGCCCCGCCGTGACGCGGGCCAGCACCGAGAACCCGCCCGACGTGGTCGATACCGCCATCGCCACCATGACCAGCTTCTTTCCGCTGATCGATGCCGAGTTCTTCTCAGCCCAAAGCTACCCGCACCTCGAGGCGATCCGTCAGCGATGCGAACAGCATGATACCTTTCATCGACGCACAGTACCCGCCTGAACCTTGATCTCTCACAGGCGCACGGCGGACGAACGCGGCGGTTGCAGCCGACGGGCCCATCCCAGCTATGGCCGAAGTTGGGTGATGCGGGATGAGAAGGCGGCGTATCGTGGCGGGTGATGAAGCCTGCCAGAACCTCCCGAAGGAGCGATACGCCATGGACGACGATACCACGATCACCCCGCTGCACCC
>HLSNC_1001415_pt1 | contig 10873 bp, 9 predicted proteins | sample HotLakmetagenome_2_FD_14041 | JGI IMG/M metagenome (IMG submission 14041)
TGATCCGCGTGAGAGGAGGCTTTTCCTCCGTGCCGAAAGCATCAATCAGCCTGAGCATGAACGACGGCGAAGACATCAACATGTTGCAGCGGTCGCGACACATTGTTTCCGCGACCAGAGACGGATCTTCGTCTCCCAGTGTCAGCGCGAGTCCGCCAGCTTTCTCGATGATCCGGGCGGATTGATCCTGTTGATCACTGCCGCTATCGCACCATTCACGGAAATCGCGTTGCACTTATGATGCATGCGGGAAAATCGTCGGGTGGAAATCATCAGCGGCATCCTGATCATGTCGCTTCTTTCGAGCAGCGCTGAGGAGCCACAGGCTGGCTCTGTCGTAACCAAAAAAAACGGCTCCCGAAGGAGCCGTTGAAAAAGTTGGGAGGAAACCATGAGCCGACAGAGACGGCTCGAGGACCGTGCATGCGCGAGGGGATCACGCATACGCTGCCACTTGCCTGCCCGGAAACCGATGAAGATGATGCAATATCGCGTATCCGAAACCCGCATGTGACGATAAAAAATTGCTATATTTCGTTGCTTTTGTCAACAAGAAAAAGATATTTTTTACAAGAAAGATATTCTTGATATGCATTCAATCATAAATCATTGAAATTTTTTGTTTTTCTAGCGTAGCGCCTTTTTTCAATGCGCCTTTAGAGCGATGAAATAGAAATCAGAATGCTTTGGATGCATTGAAACAGTGCTGCACCACGCGAAAAACGCAAGCTATATATAATAAAAACGAATACATGCTGCGCCTGCTCCGGCCCACTGCGACGCGGAGGAGGGCGCGCGCAAATTCAAGGCGCTACACTATCCAATTTCGTTCAATAACGATTCATCGACAATTTGTCAATAAAATATCGACCCGTTATGACTGTCAGGGCGGTCTTGAGCCATGAAGGGCCCAATCCCTGTTTCCGCCCTTTGGCGGTCGGCTCACATCAGGCAGATCCCTGGCGCCCACGCTGATGCAGCGGTAACGGATTCCAGCGGGTGAGGACCACGAATCCGTCGCGCGTCGTCACGGTGAGGTGGCCGCCATGGTCGTGCACCACGAGGCCCGGCGGCAATGTGTGTGCCTCCTGCCAGCCGCAGGCGGCCGCAACGTGATAATCGTGGCCGTCGAGGCGCGCGATGGTCTCGACCCGCCCGAAGGCGCGCACGGTGGCGAGCACGGCCCGCGTCCCCGCCTCAAAACGCAGGCGTCGATCCGCATCGCTCGGGCGCTGCCAGTAGCTCCCCGGCCCCTGGGCCTCGGCGGTGTGCCAATGTGCCGGCAAATCCTGCGCGAGCCGCGCCGCGAGCCGGCCTGCGGCGAACTGGCAGCGGATCATCACGCTGTCGAGGGTATCGCTGTCGGCGACGGGGAAGCGTTCGCGTCCGAGGATGTCGCCGGCATCGAAATCATGGGCGAGTTTGTGCGCGCTCACGCCCCATTCGCGGCGCCCCTCCAGAAGCGCGCGAATCACCGGAAAGGGGCCGCGCGCCTCGGGCAGGAGCGAGGGGTGGATGTTGAAGGCGTAGGGGACCACCCCTTCCCAGCCGGTGACCCGCCATTTGTAGCCGGCGACCACAAGACACGCCACGCCGTCATCGGCGAGAGCGGCGATTTCCGCCGGCGTGATCCGCGTATCCTGCACCGGAATGGCGCATTGCCGGGCGATTGTGATCACCCGGTCGTTGAAATCGACGAGCCCGTCGCAGGGGCGGGTGAACAGCTTGTGCGGCGTCCAGCCGCATTGCAGCAGGGCCTCGAAGGCCGGTGCCAGCATGTCGATCCCGGCAAAGGCGAAGCGCATGGGGCAATCCCTTCATTCGGATGGTGCGCCGAGCATGCTGGAAACATGGTCCGTGCGCCATATCTGTTGCGCGATCATGCCGGATGGCGGCACAACAGAAGGTTACCCGTGGGAGGGGTGCCATGGCGAAACGCGAAAAGGCTGCTTCTCATGAGCAGGGCAGCACGAGCGCGCAGGAGTGCTGCCTGCGCCTCGTCCTGGGCGACCAGCTCACCCCCGATATCGCCGCGCTCAAGGATATCGATCGCGAACGGGATGTTGTGCTGATGGTCGAAGTGCATGACGAGACCGTCTATGTACCCCACCACAAGCAGAAGATCGCCTTCCTCCTCTCGGCCATGCGCCACTTCGCGCAGGAACTGCGCAACGACGGGATCACGGTGGATTACGTGGGCCTCGAAGACGAGGCGAATACCGGCTCCTTCACCGGTGAAGTCATGCGCGCCGTCGCGCGCCACCGGCCCGATCGCCTCGTCGTGACCGAGCCGGGCGAATGGCGCGTCTGGCAGATGATGCAGGATTGGCGCGAGGAATCCGCCGTCCCCGTCGCGATCCGCGAGGATGACCGGTTCATCTGTTCGCGCGCGGAATTCGCCGCCTGGGCGGAGGGCCGCAAGAGTTATCGCATGGAATTCTTCTATCGCGAGATGCGCCGCAAGACCGGTTTCCTGATGACGGACGATGGCGAACCCGAGGGTGGCGCCTGGAATTTCGATGCCGAGAATCGCAAGAAGCTGCCGACAAAGATCAGCATTCCCAAAGCTACCGCCTTTCGCCCCGACGCGATCACGCGGGACGTGCTCGACCTCGTCGCGCGCCGCTTCGACAACCATTTTGGCGATCTCGAAGGCTTCCGCTGGGCGGTGACCCGCAAGGATGCGCGCACGGCGCTGACGCGCTTCGTCAACGAGCGGCTCGAGAATTACGGCGATTACCAGGACGCGATGAAGCGCGACGAGCCCTTCCTCTTCCACGCGGTGATCGCGCCTTATCTCAATGCCGGCCTGCTCACCGCGCGGGAGGTCTGTGTCGCCGTCGAGGAGGCCTATCGCACGGGCCGGGCACCGCTGAACGCGGTGGAAGGGTTCATCCGGCAGGTGATCGGCTGGCGCGAATACGTGCGCGGCATCTACTGGCTGAAGATGCCCGATTATGCCGGGACCAACGCGCTTGAAGCAAAGCGCAAGCTGCCGGATTTCTACTGGAGCGCGGATACGCCGATGGCCTGCCTGCGTGCCTGCGTCGAGGAGACGCGGGCCAACGCCTATGCGCATCACATTCAACGATTGATGGTGCTCGGCAATTTCGCCCTGCTCGTCGGCATCACCCCGCGCGAGGTGCAGGAATGGTATCTGCTGGTCTATGCCGATGCCTATGAATGGGTCGAGCTGCCCAATGTGCACGGCATGGTGCTCTTCGCCGATGGCGGGCTGCTGGCCTCCAAGCCCTATGCCGCATCGGGCGCCTATATCGACCGCATGTCGGATTACTGCAAGGGCTGTGCCTACGATGTGCGCGCGAAGACCGGCGAGAAGGCCTGCCCGTTCAACTATCTCTACTGGAACTTCCTGATCGAGAACGAAGACCGCCTCTCCAGCAACCCCCGCATGGGCATGCCCTACCGCAACCTCGCCCGCATGAGCGAAGCGCGCCGCAAGGCGATCGTCGGCGATGCCAGACGGTTTCTGGCGGCGGTCGGAGCGGTTGAGCAGAAGGGGTGAGCGCTTCGCAGGCCAGCTTTCAGACAAAAGATTCGGCACGTACGGTTCAGTATCGCATTCGAGCGCGATCCGACCTGACAGAGGCAGATCGGGCGCTTGAATGCGCCATTTCGGCGCATCATCCCAATGCGGCGTTCTCGATCAGCCAGTTGCGAAACGCTGGAACACTTCCGGATTGCGTATCGCTTTCGCGCATGTACAGCCAGGTCGTGCGCTCGACTGCGAGAAAACCGAGGGGCGCGATAAGCCTGCCCCTCTCCAATTCTGAACGTACAACAAAGTCGGGTGTCATTGCGAAACCAAGCCCGCTGCAGGCCGCCTCGATCGACAAGGAAAGCGTCTCGAAGATGAGCATCTTTCGCTTGCGCAAGCCTATGCCCGCCTCATCAGCCCATTCCTCCCAGGCATCCAGACGTGATGAGGCGTGGAGCAATGGCATGTCGGTGATATCGTGAGGCTGTCGCGGAATCGGACACCGATCCGGTGCGCACACTGGGCCAATCCGTGCATTCCCAAGGCGGGTCGCATGTATCCCCGTTAGCGGCGAAACCGGGTCGCTGGTGATCAGCACATCAATGTACCGCGATGTCAGAGCGGAGATGTCGCTGCGCGTCTGAAACCGAAGCGATACATCGGGCTTTGCTTCCAAAAATTTATCAATCCGTGGTAAAAGCCAATAAGAAAGCAGGGTTGTGGAACAGCCGATCGAGAGTACAGGCTCGTGGGTGCTGGTTCGAATCTGGTGGACTTCCTGCTCCAGCATTGAAAAGCTCTGGCTGCAGACCTGATAGAGCCGTTGGCCATCGGCGTTCAGAACAACGCCGTTGCCACGCCTGTCGAAGACTTTCTTTCCAAGCCAATCTTCAAGTGCGCGAATCTGATGACTGATCGCACCATGCGTCATGCCCAAAGCTGCAGCCGCAGCAGAAAAACTGGGATACCGCGCAGCCGCTTCGAAAGTTTGCAGTGCACGTAAAATCGGAAGCTGTCGCATCCTTAACCGCCTCTCTCAAATCATCATGCCGGCCGGTTGAAACCGGCTGACGGGTAAGATGACGCGCCGGAATAGTGAATCAGAGAGCTCGCCCCGATCCAGTGAGGTCGCGGATTGCTCCTGAGCCGCGAAATTTATTGGCAGGAAGTGTGACGTAAATTGATTTGCACCACAAGTTGCATATTCGCTATAAAGCTGATGTTTAGAGGTGGATGAATGAAAACAGCATCAACAATGTTTGCAGATGTACTGCTTGAGCTTGAGCGTATCGAAGAGTTGCACGCCTCGCTGCATCCAGCCGTGAGTATTTTTGGCAGCGCGCGTACGCCTGCCGATTCGCATGAGTTCCGTAGTGCGCACGGGCTGGGGCAGGCATTGGCACAGAAAGGGTTCACAGTGATCTCGGGGGGCGGTCCAGGTATCATGCGCGCTGCAGTCGAGGGAGCGCAGAGTGCACGAGGACGCTCAGTCGGTTTCAACATTGCTTTGCCATTCGAAGTTCCCAGCATCGACCTGCAGGATATTTCGCTCACATTCGAAAATTTCTTTACGCGAAAGCTCGCATTTGCCCGTTGTTCCGACGCATTTGTGGTTATGCCAGGCGGTATGGGAACATTGGATGAGCTATTTGATATATTGACTCTGATTCAGACAAAAAAAATGCCGGATAAGCCTGTTGTATTGTATGGCAAAGATTTCTGGCATGGAATGATAAATTGGCTCAATGTATCTGTGGCAGGCAATGGCTATATTAAGCCGAATGAGACTGAAAAGATGATGATATTTGATGAAGAATCCGACGTAATAAATCATTTAATACAGTTATTTAATATTAAATAATTTATTGCATTGTCACGTAAAATCTCAAGGTTATGGAAGGAAAACATCATGCAGAAAAATCAATCAGCTGAATTAGTAATGTTCACAGGTGGTAGAGATAGCACGCTTGCTGCTTCTCATCTCATGTTACGAGGGATTCCAGTTCACCTTTGGAGTGGCAATAGCGGATGCTCGCTCCATAGGGGCATACTTTCCTACCGTGTCAAAGAACTTCGTGATCGGTTTGGCTCATTGGTTGTTGATCATGTCATTCAGGACATTAGTGGAAGTTTTCGCTCTATAGCGATCGCTGAAATTGAGAAAGATATTCTTCATCATAAAAAAAATCTTGTGCTGCTTGGTGAAAAAATTGCAATTCACGCACATATAATTGATTATTGTCACAGAAATTGTATCAAGAAAGTCAATGATGGAATTGCTTACTATCAAAGAGATTACCCCGAACAGAGAAATGTTGCAAAAGAGTACTTTATTGATATGATGAAACACTATGATATCGAATATAATAGTCCTATATACGAATTTGCAAAGTCGTCAGAAGATGTAAAGTATCGGCTTTTGCAGCTCGGATTGTCGACGAAATCTCTTGAGGGGATATCTATATTTTCTGACAGCTTCTCTGTCCCATCTGATGAAACAATTTATGAATATTTGAAGCAAAAAGAAGATATTTTTCATGATATTGTGAAATTTATTTCAGCAGGAATTGGTTTTTCACCAAAAGAAATGGAATCATTGGTGCAAAACTCTCATTTTCATACTGTATAGAAATCTATATTAGAATATATAAATAAAATACAACAACTCACTTTGAGAGTGAAGAGAGTAAAGATGGATGCCTTGCTCATGGAAAAATGTGCAGCAATTATTATTCGTGAAAAAACTCTCCTAGTTGTACGTAAGCGTTTCACGAATATTTTCATTTCTCCCGGCGGGAAAATTGAGCCGGGGGAAACACAAATCCAGTGTTTGCGTCGTGAGGTCGCAGAAGAAATTGGCGTCGAAATATCCGACGCACTGTATTTCGATTCTTTTGAGAGAGAAGCTGCGTTTGACCATAAGATAATTATAATTCACGCTTGGTTCGTATCTGTATACGGGGAATGTTATCCAAATTCCGAAATCGAAGAAATTCGCTGGGTCAATGGAAAAACCCGGGTTCCAATAGCCTCCATCTTCAAGGATTGTGTGATACCCCGACTGCTAGCGCAAGATCTGATCGATGAATAAGTCAAAATTAAGAACCGCTGGCGCCTTCGGAAAAATCGATTCAGCTGCGTTACATCCGGATCTGGTGCGAAAAAATGAGAACTACTATTCTGATTGTGCGGTAATTCGCTTTGAGCTAAAGCAATTGCTTGCTTTTCACCTCGGAATAAAACACAGATTGTTTATATTGAATAATACGACGCATGGTTTGCTGACGACAATTGTCGGGCTCTGTGCGGAAGGTTTCGGCCTCAAGCCTGCAAACAACGCATATGCGCCATACCGGATTCTGGCTGCCGGCGGGTTGCCCGGGGGTGATGAGCGCATTCTGACGCTTCAAACGCATATTGATCCGACGACCGGATGTGTCGCACCGCCACTTCTAGAGGCTGGCAAGCCATCTGTCTGCGACATAGCTCAGAGTTTTGCCACTGCAGCACATCATGAAGCGGCGCTCGCTGCAGATGTGTTCATCTGCCCGCTTCACAAACATACGGGTCTGGCCACAGGCCTTGGCCTTTTGGGCATCAGTGATGAGTTGGATGCCCCGCATTTGCGCGCCGTAGCGGAAATGGCGGAAGCGGGGACGGTTGCGTTTCCGACCATCCGGAAAGCCTTGGCGCGCGCCCAACTCCTTGAAGGACGCGTGATCAACACTTTTGCGTTGCAGATGGATGAAGCGCAAGCCCAAGAATTGTCGACCGACGGTGTTTCGATACTGTCACCACTAAACCAGCCGCTCCCCTTCGCGGTCTTGAGGGTGGCCGATCCGGAAATTCTCCACAAGATACCGTTCCGCTCGCCTTTCACAATCAAACAACTTTCAGGCGAGCGAATGATCAGAGTATCCGGCGCCATTCGGGGTGTGCTCGGCGACGCACCTGTCGACCATTCAGCCCGACTGGCTAGCGTCATTCGTCGCGCTGCGAATCCAGGAGGTGGTCTTGGCCGATAGCTCCAGAACCGGTGTGCTCATCGCGTTTGCCGGCGCGTTCCTTTTAAGCTTCGATACACTGCTCTTGCGGATGATCGGTGCTGAACCCCTGCAGATGGCGTTCTGGCGCGGCCTGTCCATGTTTGCCGCCGGCTGCGCTGCCTTGTTTATTCTAAAAGTGGTTCGTCCGCATGCGGACCTGCGGATGCTGAACGGAAAGACCGGCGTCACGGTTGCCTGTTTTTACGGCATCGCCAGTATCAGTTTCGTCGCGAGTGCGATGATGACAAGCATTGCCAACATGCTCCTCATCATTGCGACGGCGCCTTTCTGGGCAGCTATTCTCGCTATCGTCATTCTCAACGAGCGCCCGTCGCGCGCGACGCTGGTTGCATGCGGCGTGGCTTTCAGCGGTATGCTGGTGGTCGCATGGCCAGGGCTGCGAGGTGGAATTAATGCCGGGGATGCCATCGCGCTGGTCGCAGCGCTGAGCATGGCGTGTGCCTTCGTCGTATCACGCCGGACCCGGGCAAATCTCGCTCTGGCTCCGGCGTTGGGCGGCCTTATGTCTGCGATCGTACTGATGCCCTTCGTCGGTGGTTTTTGGCTCGGATCGTGGCAGAGTATGGTCTTGATGGGCGTTGAGGGATTGCTTCTGGTGCCGCTGGCGCTCGGTTTGCTGGCAATGGCGCCCCGGTATCTGCCCGCTCCCCGGGTCGGCCTGTTTCTTCTGCTCGAAACCGTGCTCGGGCCGTTATGGATATGGGCCGTCCTCGCCGAGGCACCCACGGCTTATGCCTTGTCAGGCGGCTTGATCGTGGTTGCGACCCTGGCGCTGCATAGTCTCTACAGTATGCGCCGATGGCGTCGTTTCGCTGCCGCCCCGAAGCATTGAAGTCTGTTACCGACATGGCTTCGCGCGGCGCATGTGCCCGCCACAAGCGACGATCAATTTATTCGATGGCCCGACGCCGCCCGGCCTCAGCCCTGCGTGGCCGATGTTATCGGCAGTGGCAGACACCAGAAACCGAGTGAGCGGCGTGCGAGCAGGGCCATGGAGAGGCTCGCCGTCGTCGTCGTGGCGAAGAAGGCCCATGCCGCGCCCCAGATCCCGAGGGCGGGGATCAGGACGAGATTGAGGCCGATGCACAGCACGGCGCAAGCTGTCAGCAGCAGCGCCAGATGCCTCTGGTGATCGGTCATGATGAGCAGCACCCGGATCGGGCCCGTCGTCGCCTGGACGATATAGGCCGCGATCAGGAGCAGCAGCGGGCCGGAAGCCTCACGGAAACCCGGTCCGAACAGTTCGAGCAGGAACGGGCCCGCCAGCGCCAGCCCGGTCGCCGCGGCGAGGGTCGGCCACAATGTCAGACCGCAGAAGCGCCGGCTGGTTTCCTCGAATCGGTCGGTGGCGCCCTGCGCCGCCAGCGCGGCGAGGCGCCCCTGCGCCACTGCGGAGACGGCAAAGAAGACATAGGAGGTCAAGGCTGCGAGCTTGGCGGCGGCGAAATAGGCGCCGCCGGTCTCCGGCGAGGCCAGAATATTCAGAAGAATGATATCCACCGAAGCCACGACGAGCAGATAGGCATCCGAGACCAGAACGCCCGCCGATACGCCGCTCCAGCGGCGCTTCTGCCAGGACGGGGGCCAGACACGCCAGGCGCTGCGCAGCCGCCAGCTCGCGATTCCCCACTGGATGATCCAGGCGCCGATCACGGCGGCGAGGCTCGCCCACATGGCCGTCGCCGCATCGGGTGCGGCCCCGATGCCGATCAGAACGGCGATCCCGGCCAGAAGCAGGGCGGGCCGCAGCAGCATGCCCGGCAGATACGCCAGCGCCGCAGAGCCGGCGGCGCGCGTCAGCCCCTTGCCGATATCGATCTGCGCCAGCAGCGGCACGGCCAGCGCGCCGACCAGAAGCGCGTCGATCTGTGCCGGGCCGAGGCCGATGGCGGGGCGCGTCGCGACGAGCATGATCGTCGCCATGGCGACGAGGCCGAGCCCGAAGGCCACGGCCTGCGAGAACAGGATCAGGCCCAGCAGGGTTTGCCGGTCGCCTTGCGTGCGATAGGCGGAAGCAAACCGGGTCGTCGTCGATGCGAGGCCCGCCTGCGCCAGCGCCGCCGCGAGCGCTGCCCAGACCCAGGCGTTGGAGAATGCCCCGAATCCGGCAAGCCCGAGCCAGCGGGCCGCGATCAGCTGGCTGAGCAGAGTCAGCCCCGCCCCGCTGACGCGAATCGCGAATGCGGCTGCGGCATCCATGCGATCAGCATCGCGCAACCTGTCGCGCAATCCTCCGGCCAGGGCGGTGAAGGCCGTCATGAACCGGTCTGCCCGGCATTGCGCCGCTCTGCGGCACCGCTGCGATTCGCGCGCCAGCGGTTGATCGCCATCCGCCCCGCACCGGTGATTTCCAGCACCCCCGGCATCAGATCGTCCTGCACGAGCGTATCCGAGCGCTCGCGTCCCCATGCCGCCAGAAGCGGGTGGGCGGCCAGCGCCGAGAGATCGCGCGCCGCATCGAGCAAACCGTGCCCGCTGATGGCTTCACGCCCGATATTGCGGGCATCGTGCAGCAGATTGCGCGCGCATGTCCCGGCGGGATAGGCGACCTGCGGATGGGTGATGCCGTGCACGATCTGATCATACTGGAACAGCGGGAAATCGACACCGAGCGCGACCGGAAGCGGCAGCGAGCCCCAGAAACGGGCATTGGCTTCCAGCAGCACATGGCCTCCGTCGGGCCGGCGTCGGAATTCGAACATGCATACGCCGGAAAAGTGCAGCCGTTCCACCATCGCCGCCACAGTCGCGCCCAGTTCGGGATCCGGCGCCTCGCTCATCCGCAGGGAACTGCCGCCGGCCGCCGCCTCCCGCAATCGGCAATGCTGAAAGGCCTGGGTCACGGCGCCCTGATGGGCAAGGACCGAATAGCCCACGCCGGTACCGGGTATGGCGGCCTCGGCAAGCCAGCCGGACGGCGCGGCAATGCGTGACAGGGCCTCGGCAAGAGCCTCGGGCGTATGGGCGCGCATGACGCTGCCGCGCTCACCGAGGCTTCCCGGCTCGTAGGAGCGCCGGGGCTTGAGATAGAGCGGCAGGCCGAGCCTGTCGGCGAGCGTTTCTGCGGTGGCGCCGTCATCCAACATGCAGCCGGGCGCCACCCGGATACCGAGTTCTTCGGCGAGGGCCCGCGTCTGCGCCTTGTCGAAGAGCTGTGCCGCCGCATCCGTCGGTTCGGGGCGTGCAATCGTCTGGCCGGCGAATGTCTCGGGCGCGCTTTCGATCAGGATGATCCCGCGATCGCAGCAGGGGATGATGAGGTCGAAGCGCCAGCGGGCGAGGATCTCCGCAGCAGCTTTGGCCCAGC
>HLSNC_1001418_pt1 | contig 10856 bp, 8 predicted proteins | sample HotLakmetagenome_2_FD_14041 | JGI IMG/M metagenome (IMG submission 14041)
GAACTGCGTCACTAAGGTATCGACGGCTCCACTGAGCCGATCAAGGCGCTGGTCTATGTCGTTTAGCCGTTGCTCAGTTTGAGAGTCGTTCATAGATAGGTAACGAGTCAGTTGTTAGCATTATACGCTATCCATCATTAACATTTCCTTCAGCCCTTAACCGCTAAAGGCTCAGGAATTTTTGGGCTAAGTTTCGATTCCAGTTGTTGCCCACTGCTTTCGGATAACTTACTTGAGCTGAGATGGTGCTATGTTCGCAAACTTTGCCAGCTTGCCTCTATCGGTTTTTAGGCTAGGGATTTGCACCCAGCGTTAGATTGTCGTGTGATCCATCTGGACGCCATTCTCTAGTATCAATGCTGCTAAATTTCGATAGCTTAGGCCATAGCGAAGATACCAGCGAACTTTGTGAGTAAGATTGTGATGCGATTTCGCCTTTTGGGCGACACTGAAAATTACAGTCGAACGATACAGACAGCTGACTGAAACTGTTTAGATATCAAACTTGTATCGGATCGCACCCGATGATTCGTGATTGGCTGTTGCACAAATCTGATTTCTCTCAGCGTCGGCTAGAAGACTCTTTGCTTCTTCAGCCTCTAGCCCGGTTGCCAACAGCACTTGACCAAAAGATAATTGCCCTTGATTTTCCTTAGCGGCAAGTATTAACTTTTGCAGCGGACTTTGCAGATCCCCTGTGGTTTTAGGTTGCGTCGAGATCACATCTTTTAAGTCGCCCAGATTCAAGTTAATGGTGTTGGAAGCGTTTGCATGGGCCATTGCAATGCCGCTGCCACTCCCGCCCACCATTTCGGGTATCAAAAATAGATCGATGAACTGCCCAATCCCGATAAACCCAAAGGTAAATAGATAGAGCAATCCACTTCCTATCTTGCCGGAGTAGAAACGCTGTCCACCGCAGATACCGAATAAGCAGAGACACCATAGAGCATAAGCAGTCGGTACATTTCGAGAATTGACAGTCATTAGATGCTTTTCCTTAACTAAGTACATTCAGTCTGTACAGACTCTAATTCTGCGTCTCAGGAAAGAGGACTGTTTTGTTCATTCAGGCTTTATCTAATAATGAAGATACAAGGGATTGTTGCGAGATCACTTGAATTGCAATCGCTTTAATATCTTTTTAGATTGACATAAGCAGGCACGCTTATGTCAATCTAAAAAGAAGTTTATTGGTGCTATACGCTGATGCCTGAGCCCTTAGGATTAGGCCCATACTGATTACGTTCGAAGCTGCTGTCTTGTATAAAGAAAATAAGTAGAACGATAGCACCCACGAGTGGAATAAAACCAATTAATTGCCACCATCCGCTACGCCCTGTATCATGCAGGCGACGAGCCGCTACTGCTATATTCGGAACGAGTGTAGCCAGCGAATATAGAGCCCCTAAGTAGGCAGCCACGCCAATAACATTACTTAAAATGGCTCCAATGATGTTAATTACAAATGCGGCGATAAAATTAAACAGTACGAAGTACCAGAATTCTGAGCGACTAGCTCTCCCTTCAAAATCTACATATTTCTCAGTGATGCATTTGATGTAATAGTCCATAATTTTCTCCAAAAAACTTCAGTATGGCAAGTGGTTTTAACTTTCTATTAAAGGAATCCAGCTTGAGGATACCCTTGTCAATGGCCTTGGCACAGGGTAAATGCAAAACCCTCAGCTGCTAGGCGTGGATGGTCATAAAGTTGAAGAGCAGTCTCTCCCTTAAGCATTCGTGCCATTGCTCTCCAGTCAATATAGTCAAATAATTTAAGAAAGTTGAAGAATCGCACACAGAGTGCAACAAAGTGCATTTACTACTGCTGTATACATGAGCTACGGATTGACAAATGCGCTCCTGTAAAGCTTCAAAATTACTGTTTCCGTTTAATCTACGAGATGCTGGTAGCCGGAAGCAGTCGAATCGCGATAGCAGTGCAAGTATTGTAAATAAGAAGATGCGCCCCGTCTTTAACCGCTTAGAACCTTGCTAGATTTCTCAATTCAGCGACTTCTTCGACCAAATCTATAACAGCCAATGCTAACCCGATAGTAAAGGTTGTTTCTGACTGAAGACGTGCAAAGCGCAGGACAGCATCTTCTATGAGAACGCCTGCGAGGCTAGCAGATTTGCCATACTGTCTGTAGGTTTGGCCCAAATGAGGCCGTGCGATCGCTAGTCTTTCAGAGGTTGGCAATCGGGCTCGCTTTTGGTGAGAGTTGAACTCGGGATCAGATGGCACCAGGTTCCATAGCTCGTTGGTGGGGTAAACAGCTATCGGCAGAATGTGGTCGAGGTCGTAAGCAATTCCTTTCGCTAAGCGCTTTTCTGACCAAGGGCAAGTAAATTCAGCGCCTTCCATCAACAGAATGTCGATCTGATTGCGCTCCCAAGTGAGTGGACGGCGATTGTCTGGGCGAGCCGTCAGCAGTGAGTAGATGGCACCTCTATTCACGCTGGAGGTTCTTTCCGTAAATAGACACCACTCATGAATACAGAGTGCCTCGATCCAGAGGGACATCTGTCGAAAGGTTTCCCACAGCTCGAATGGAATGACCAAGCAGCGATTTCGAGGCGTTGTCCCTGGCACCGCGACTACATTACCAGCAATTGCGCCATAGTTTTGTGGTCTCTCGAAGATACTCCATTCGCCAGGGCCAGCGTAACGAATGGGCATCTCTATGGTGCGAGAGATCGCGCTCACAGACCGTGACAGGGCCTCGATCAAGGTATCTGGATAGTTCTGCCATTTGCGGCCAGACTTTAATTCGTTGATCAAGAAGAAGCCATCAGCAGGATTCTTTAAGCCACCGACAGTCTGCTCCCATCGTATTCTCAGCTCGCTGAGCACCGGTCTAAAGGCAATGTCATTGTGTACTTTCCCACCGCGCTTAACCGGCTGTCCCTGCCGAACAGGCATAGCCGAATCGACAAAAGGCCAGTAATAGGCCACCCAGAACTTCGCTAATAGCTTCAGCGGCACTGCGACAGGGGACTTGTGGGTTCTCAAGTCAGGGTAGGTCAGTACAACATCGTTGATGGCCCGCAGCAGCGCTATCTTGTAGCTGGTTACCTTTGAGTCGTGCTTAAGGATAGTGCTGATGACTTTCTCTGGCGCGATGATGGCCATGGGTTGTTTTGGTTTGCCTGCTTGATTCATGCTGCCGAACCGCTGAAGGTTATTCTTTCTCTCCTACCCTTAGAAACCACTCCAACGCCCTCACAGCAACAGAAAGTTCCCACTCTCTTTGAGCTCTTTGACAATCCGCCTTAGCTTTTGTATGCCTCACTCCTCTGAGATCCTACTTAAAGTTGTGGAAAGTGCTAACTTTGACAATCCGCCTTAGCTTTTGTATGCCTCACTCACATCAATATGGTGCGGTGGGAATTTTGACATAGCCCCAGCGTCCGCCTACTAATCTTGTTCCAGGGAGGGGGCTACCCATGCCGTCATTGCCTTCTAGAACACTTACCTGTACCCCACCGTAGTTGACCCTGGCATAGCCCTCTTCTCGAAAGGTGACAGCGGCATAGATAGGGGCAATCACAAACTCACCTTGGCGATTAACAATGCCAAACTTGTTGTCTCGTTGATCTACCCTAAAGCCCTGATCGTTGTAGCTACGACGATTAGGGCTCGCTTCCCATCTGTCGTGGCGCAGCGTCGATCTCTGTAGCGATACCTCAATGCCTTGAAACGGGGCGGGCGGCTCGGCCCACTGGCCAGCGTGGTCAATATAGCCGGTACGAGGGGGGAGGCCATCCGCAGCGCTCTGATATACAGCCGCTAGGCCATCATAAAAAGACTCAACGGCTCCAAATCGATCCGCAATGACCATTTGACCGCTGCGATTGATAAAGCCGTATCGTTCATTCATTCCTGGCAGCGTGTTCACCCAAGCGAGTCCTTCAGAAAAGTTGCCGACAGCAGAATATTGAAAGGGTAAAACCAAAGCGCCTGTGGGATCGATAAAGCCCCAGCACCAGCAGTTTTCACCGTCAAAAACGGCGGCCAAGCCCTCTTGAAAACTGCGCGCACTTGCATACTGGACGGGGATGACCAAGCGGCCGTTGGCGTCGATAAAGCCATAGCGGTTTTTGCGACTGTCGTAGACTAGGGCGCGGCCACTGGAAAAATTTTCAGCGAATGAAAACTGTGGCGCGATCGCCACCTGACCATTTTCATTGAGATAACCATAGAGAGCGTTTCCGTCCTCGCCTTTAACAGATACTAGCGCGAGGGTTTCGACCGGTGGTGAAAGGCTGAGAATAGAGGTTTGCGGAAGCGCTGGAATCACCAGTTGCTCCCGTTGCCAGTTAAACCAAACCCAAATGCCTTCGGTGCTAGCTTTCTGTAGCGCTTTGAGCCCTGGCGACCAGTCAAAGTGCTGGTTGCCTGCCACGGCCTCGACTGGCACTAGCCCATCCCACTGCTGCGCCTGACAGAGCACAGCGGCAATTTCAGCGCGACTGCTGGCCTGAGCCGGTCTAAAGCGATCGCCCTGGGGGTAATCCACCACTAAAAACCCAGATGCGGCTGTTGCTGCTGCCGGTTTTGACCAAGCAGGAATTTGATCGAAATCAACAAATAACGCTTTGAGCACCGCATCGGCATTAGGTGGGGTGGGTAAAAACCCTGTGTCATAAACGTCGTAGGTTCTATTCACTAGGCTGACCAAGGTTGCGATCGCCTCCACCCGGCTAATGCTCTGGTCAGGTCGCATGGTGCCATCCGGGTAGCCGACAAAAATGCCTTTCTGGTAGGCCGTTTGCAACGCCGAGTAGGCCCAATGGTTACGGCGCACATCTCGAAAGCTGCGCGTGAGCTGAGGTGTGCTCTGAGTTAACGTTGGAAAGCTATTGAGCATGAGCACCGCAAATTCAGCTCGGGTGACCTGCGCTTCTGGGCGAAACTGACCATTGGGATAGCCACTGATCTGATGGCTCGCAGATAGCCGACTCACGCAGTCTTTCGCCCAGTGCTGTTGCATATCAGCAAAGCTTCTCGTGGGCAGAGGTGACCCACTGTCAGCTCGTGCCGAATTGGCAAGAACGCCCAAGGCCAGACTGTAAGCGACGAGAGACCCTATTTGGAAAAGGCGCATACGGTATCAACTCAGTAAACTCAGTAAGTGTATTCGAGTATGCTTATTCTCGCATTGCTTGCAACGCGCCATCCAAGACCCAGCGCCCAGACTCAACACAGGAGATTTTCAACGCGCTAGTGGGGAAGAAGCCTGGTCTTCAGTAAATATTAAAGCAGCGAGCTACCACTGCCGATAACCCGCTGTCCATCTGCATCTGCGCAAGAGCAACGAAGCGCTAGGCCGAAGCCGCCACCAGCTGCTTAAATCCTTTGCCCGCAGAGAAAGCCGGTACGGTGGTCGCTGGTATCTTGAGAGACTTGCCAGTTTGAGGATTGCGCCCCTCTCTAGCCTTGCGTTCGCGAGGCTCAAAGCTACCGAAGCCCACTAGGGTAACTTTCTCGCCACTGGCGACAGTTTCCATGATTGCCTCAATAGCATCAGTTACAATGGCATTAGCATCCCTTTGGGAGACCTCAGCTTTAGCGGCAACCGCGTCAATTAATTCACCTTTGTTCATGAGTTACCTTTTAAGTAATTGGAATGGAGTGGTTTGATCACAGAGAGATTGTTAGCCCATTGAGCCCTACGGCTTAAGCAGCGGTCATGCGGTAGGTGCCTCGCTCGCCCTTATACCAATCACCGGCTCGAACGCCGCCTGAGATGACATTGGAGATACGGTGCTGTCCACGTAGTGCGTTTGCCAGTCAAGGTCGCCGTCAGCATGGGCGGCGGCTTGCAATGTTTCGAGCACCTGCTCCCAGACACCCGCTTGACGCCAGCGATAGAACTGACTGGCCACCGTCTCCCACTTGCCCCCACTTGCCGTAGTCAGGCGGTAAGTCCCGCCAGGGTGCGCCTGTACGGTTAATCCATAGAACGCCGTTGACCACGGGGCGATGCGGCAAATTCGGTTTCCCTGTCCAATTTTTGGGGCGTCAGTAGCGGTTCTAAGCGCTGCCACTGTTCATTGCTGAGGTCTCCACGAGGCATAGTTCGGAATATCTCTATTCGTTATCAATCCTTCATCCTAGCAATTCTCTTCATTTTGCAAACACGCCCTAGTGCAAACGCCAAGGCAAAAGCTGGTATGGTGTGATTTAGGACGGGCATACATATAGAGTGTTTTAATCGTAGCTTCAAAGGTCTTTGTGCTGCCATGGTCCTTGTTTTATTCAAGACTGTTCAACTACGAAAGTGGTCTTTCCCTTTATTAGGTGCTGTTCTTGGATGGGGCTCTGGTTCTATCTTTCTCCCTTTAGAATCTCTAGCTCAGATAGTTCCTGATACAACCTTGAGTCCATCGGGTAATCTCACTGATCAAAACTCTACTATTAACTCAGCTGCAGTCGTGGATGGGAATACCGCGACTTTGATTGAAGGCGGTGCACGTCGTAACAGCAACCTATTTCACAGTTTTCAAGATTTCAATGTTCAGATGGGCCAGCGAGTCTATTTCGCCGATCCATCTGGTGTTGACAACATCTTTACCAGGGTAACAGGGGGTGATGTTTCTCATATCTTTGGAAATTTAGGCGTTGATGGAGCTGCCAATCTATTTTTGCTTAATCCTAACGGTGTGGTATTTGGTGAAAATGCCCAGTTAGATATTGATGGTTCATTTATTACCACGACTGCAGAATCAATTGATTTTGGTGGTGGAAACCTTTTTAGTGCTATTACACCTCAGGCTGTATCTTTACTAACTGTCAGCGCTCCTATCGGTTTACAATATGGCACCGCCCCTACAGAAATACGAGTAGAAGGGACTGGCAGTCAGGTCTTTTTTGACTTTGGGACTGGCCTAACTGATAAAACAACTGATAAAAGTTTGCGCCCAGCTGGGTTAGAAGTGCCGGCAGGTGAAACCTTAGCATTGCTGGGTGGTCAAGTCACAGTTGACGGCGGCAATTTGACCAGTGCTGGAGGCAATCTCGAATTAGCCGCAGTGACTGCAGGTTACCTCCCCTTAAACAGTGATAGTTCGAGAGGCTACCTCCCATTTCAGCTAGTTGACAGTATTCCTCAAGTCGATTTGCCAACAGGCTCTTTGCTCGGAGATTTACGGATAACCAACGGTGGTTCTCTTGATGTGAGTGGAGATCCAGTCGGAAATGTTCGCCTATTGGCAGATACGATTGAATTTAACGAGGGTGCAACCCTTTTTATGGACACATTAGGCAGCGCTAATGGCGGTAGCTTACAGGCTGTGGCGCCGACATCCATCACGCTGCGCGGATTTGGAAATACTGGTGTCGATCCTTTGTACTCTACCAACTGGTCTACGCTAGTGCCTACTGGCCGGACAGGAAAAGGTGCAGATATTTCTCTTAACACAGATAGCTTTCAACTCTTGAGTGGTGGTTTTTTACTAACTGAGACCAATGGAATCGGTGATGCTGGTAATGTCACCATTCAAGCAAAAGAGGTTACTGTGGCTGAAAGCAACCCATTTATGATTATTAGCGTTTTAGGCTCTTCTGTGGCCGCTGGTGCTGATGGTAATGGTGGCGATTTGACCATTAATACACAACGGTTAATGCTAGCTGGTGCGAGTGTTACGGGTGTACAGACCCGCGGAAATGGAGATTCTGGAAATGTTAATATAACAGCAACAGAATTTGTTAAGATTGATACTCAGATGCCTGACCTTGTCTTGTTTCCGCTGTTAACTCGGCTTTCTAGCGAAGCGGCTCCGATTACTTTATTCGGCACGACATCTCCTCCTACTGGCGACGCAGGCAATATTTTCATTAAAACACCTAATCTCCAAGTTTTGAATGGAAGCCAGCTACGCAGCTCCAATTCGGGCACTGGAAACGGTGGTGAGATACAAATTGTCGCGGATAGGGTGGAAGTAGATGGTACGGGAGAAACGCTAGTAAAGTTGATTAGTTTTTTCCCATTACAAATTATCACTGAGGAAGTACCCAGTTTGATATCGGCGACTGTTTCAGATCCTGGAAGCGGTAACGCTGGAGATATTCGAATGGAAGTTGGACAGCTTCGAGTCAGTAACGGTGGAGTGGTGGCGAATAGTTCTTTGGGTGATGGATCGGGTGGTAATGTAAAAATTATGGCACGAGAGGATATTGAGTTGGTTGGTACCAATTCTGATGGTTCTATTGTCAGCGGTATTTACAGTAGGGCTGTTTCAGGCGGTGGTTCGGGAGGAGATATTTCTCTGGTGACGCCGCAGCTAACGGTACAGAATGGGGCGACAGTGGATGTGAGCAACTTTGATAGCCTGGGGATACGAGCTCCAGGAACAGGCCCTGCTGGAAACATCAATATTGAGGCGACTACCGTACAGTTCTCTAATTCAGCTACTCTAAATGCCGATACGCTCAGTGGCCAGCAAGGTAAAATTTCAGTAAAAGCTAGTGATTTAACCCTGAGTCAAAATAGTCGCATCAGCACCAACGCTGATGGTACTGGTAGTGGAGGAAATATAGAAATCAATGCTGACAGGCTAAAACTGCTGAGTAACAGTGAACTTGTCGCTGACGCTAATGGTATAGGTGATGCCGGTAATATTACTGTCTATGCACCCCAGCGCCTTGACTTAAGCCAAAGTCAAATAACTGCATCTGGAGGACAGGGTAATCTCTCTATCACTTCACCTATTGTATCGCTTCGTGAGGGGAGTTTGATTGCTACTAATGCCAAAGGAAGTGCCATTGGGGGCAACATCTCAATAGATGGCGATTTCCTAATCGCCCTTGAGAATAGTGATATCACAGCTAATGCAGAGCAGAGTTTTGGTGGGCAAGTGGTGGTCAATGTGCAAAGCATTATTGGTACAGATTATCGCCTACAGCTCACGCCTGAAAGTGATATTACGGCAACCTCAGAGCTAGGCCCGGACTTAAACGGAACAGTTGAACTCAATACACTTGATGTAGATCCTACTCAAGGATTATTTGGGTTGTCTTCAATATTTTCGGATGCTAGTAATGATGTGACTGTAGCCTGTAGTAAACGAGCAGATGTCAACTCCCTCATGATTTCGGGACGCGGGGGACTCCCTGAGGATCCCACTCAACTGCTGAGTTGGTCAGACAGTTGGATAGATTTTCGGTTAATCTCTCCTAACATAACCATAGGTGACACTTTAGAAGAGAGCGTGTCAAGCCATCTAGAAGACGCAGAACTAAATACAACGCAACTTACCCTGCCACGTTCAGAACTAGCAGCTTCAGACATTGTCGAGGCTCGGGATGTAGTGGTAAAAGATGGCCATGTCATCTTAGTGGCATCGGTAATTTCAAAACCACAGCTAATGCATAATTCTCTTTGTCCAAACGAATCACAGGGACTGACGAATTGAGTCTCTGTAAAATTTCAATTGGTTTATAGTACAAAAAACTAATTGAAAGGCCAGCTTTTGCAATGCATTTACTTAAGCAGCCGATCTCTGTACAAGTGCATATTTTCCCTGTAAATATGCCTGAAAGTCTTGCCAATCAAAGGTTATGTCGATCAGGCATATTTTAGGCTTTGAATTTTCAGACTGATTTCTCACAAAAACTGATTTTTTGGTCTAATTTTCTTTGAACATAAGTCAGTCTCGCTAAAGCAAGTATTCTTTGTTTCGAGTGAAAACAAGAGCTAGAGGGAAAAATCGGGCTTTTGAGCATCTCAAAATGTCACTTGTACAGGGATCCTTAAGCAGCCCTCAACATTTGCTCGGGCAACGAGTGTACCTCCGTCAGCCCCACCTCAGCCGCCGCCAGGCCAAACTGCTGCGCAATCGCCCGCGCCTGCTCCGTCAGCCCCTGCGCCAGCTTGAACCGCGCCAGCCCCAGTGCAGACTCTCGCCTTTCCGCGAAAGAGCGCTCGAAAGGACTGCGGCCAGTCACTTTTGGCACTTCCTCAGCACTGGCCACCGACAGCCGTGCATCGCGCTGACGCAGTGCCAGGGCCTCGTCGCAGCGGAGGGCAAAGTTGGCCCAGTCGCCATTGCGGATCATGTTGTTGATGAAGGTCTTGGCATCGGCAACGGTATCCGCTTGCTGAAACTTGCGCTTGCGGTTCTGGCAAGCTTGGATGAGGTGTTCATCAAAGTCATTGAGACCAGGCCCAATCCACCAATGGCCAACGCCATGGGCGACCATCTCAGGGCGCTTGTGACCAGGGGCGAGAAAGCGAATCTGTTGCTTGGCCATGCCAGTGTTCTTTTCCCACAGCTCAGCGAGATCGATCGTCTCCGGTGGCTGCGCGTAGGCGACAGTGCCGATCTGGATGGGCGCACTTGTTGCGGCTGAAGTCTGTGCAGCAGGCAAAGCGAGCTTTGAATCCAAAACAGAAAAGATTTCTTTTTTCTTTTCTAGCTTTTCTTCTGGATTAAATTCTAGAGAGATCTTCTTTAAAGCTCGGTCATTTGACCGAAGGGGCATCGGTTGTTTGACCGACGGAGTGTCGGTTATTTGACCGACGGCAGTTGGGTCAAATGACCGACGGGTATCGTCTGCGTCGGTCATTTGACCGAAGGATGTTCGGTTGTTTGACCCCAGCGTTTGTTCTGCCTCGGCTGCTTGGCGAGAGAGGGCTGTCTGTAGCTCAGGGAGTTGCAGTCGGTAGGCTTTAGCCGCACCGCGTTTAGCAGGCGCTCTGGTTTCGATAAACCCTTTGTCTTCAAGCCATAGGAGCCGCTTGCGGATTTGCTTGTCGGTGGCAATGCCGAGGAGCATTTGCTCAAACTCCCGAATGGGTCGTTCGCCGAGCCAGGGTCTTTCGAGAGTGGGGTCATGGGCAATGGCG
>HLSNC_1001422_pt1 | contig 10839 bp, 10 predicted proteins | sample HotLakmetagenome_2_FD_14041 | JGI IMG/M metagenome (IMG submission 14041)
GGCATTGATTTGACTGAGCTACCCAAACCGAAAAGCTCTCGTCAACAGCAACGCGAGGAAAAACGCGCGCAGCGGCTAGAAAACTACAATCAGGTCCATGCGTTAAAGAAACAGGGCTACACAATCAAAGACATCGCTCACCATCTGGGCATGGGTAAGCGTACCGTCTACACCTATCTCTCCCACGACAGTTTTCCCGAATGGCAATCCCCGAGTCGTCAGTATAGCAGTGGTCTTGATCCATACAAGTCCTATCTACTTGAGCAATGGCAACAGGGGAAACGTCATGCCAAGCGACTGTTTGAAGAGATTCAACAACACGGCTTTACCGGCAGCTATGCGATGGTTGCCCGCTATCTTCAGCCGCTGCGTCAAGCGTATCCGCCGATGAGACCAACCCCTGAATCGCTCAATGAGTTGCCGGGACGAGGGCCAGCGCCCAAAGTCAAACGGGCCAATCAGAAAGCACTGAGTGCTCGGCGGGTCGCGTGGCTCATCCTACAACGCCCCGAAACGTTGGACAACGAACAAGAACAACTGATAGAAAAACTGGCGGCGCAGCCTGAATTATCAGAGGCTATCTCCTTGGCCCAAGGGTTTCTGGAGCTGGTACGAAAACGACTGCCTGAGCAGTTGGATGATTGGCTAAAGAACGCGACGAGTACTTCCATCAAAGCATTTCAGACCTTTGCGAAGGGCTTAACCGAAGACTATGATGCGGTCAAAGCAGGCGTCACTCTCGACGTCAGCAACGGACAAGTGGAAGGACAAAACAATCGACTCAAGATGCTCAAGCGACAAATGTTTGGGCGGGCTGGGATTGACCTGTTAGCCAAGCGCTTCATCCTGACCTGACCGTATTTTTGCCCTCTTTATGCGGAATCACCTAAAGTTAGGAAGATCCACCTTAACTGGCGGTTGCTATATCTCCCCACATGGGCGTGCTGAGGTATCGTTCTCCCCCGCTAGGTTGAATGATGACGATACGTTGACCGTGATGCTGGGATCGCTGCCCAATCTGCAATCCAGCATAGACAGCTGCCCCAGTTGAAATACCGCTCAAAATGCCTTCTTGCTGGGCCAGTTGTCGTCCTGTTTCGTATGCTTGGGTTTCGGTGACTGTAACAATTTCATCGATCAAATCGGCTCGCAAGACATCGGGAATAAACCCTGCCCCAAGGCCTTGAAGATCATGCTGCCCTGACGATTGACCGCTGAGTACGGCGCTGTAGGCCGGTTCAATCGCCACAATCTGGAGATAAGGATTTTGCTGCTTGAGGTATTGTCCAGCCCCTGTGAGAGTTCCTCCTGTCCCAACACCCACCACCAAAACCGCCAAGTCGCCATCCGTATCCTGCCAGATTTCAGGGCCGGTAGTTTCGTAATGGATTTTAGGATTGGCGGGGTTGCTGAATTGGTGGGGTGAGAAAGCATTCGGCAGCGTGGTAAGAAGGTAATTGGCGTGGGCGATTGCCCCTGCCATATCGGCTTCGGCAGCGGTCAAAATTACCTTCGCCCCATAGGCATGCACTATCTGCTGCCGTTCTTGGCTCATATTTTCAGGCATTGTCAAAATTAGGCGATAGCCTTTGGCCGCACAGACCATCGCCAGCCCAATGCCTGTGTTGCCAGAGGTCGCCTCGATAATAGTGGAGATGCTCGGTTGAATTAACCCAGCTTGCTCCGCTTCTAAAATCATGCTCGCTGCGATACGGTCTTTGACCGATTTGGCAGGGTTTAAGCCCTCTAGCTTTAACACGAGGTTGGCTTCACAACCCCACTGCTGTGGCAGCCGCTGAAGTTGGACTAATGGCGTATGACCAATTACGTCGAGCACATTGGCAAAGATGTTCATAGGGCAGGGGAAAGGGAGTTTAAACGAAGAGCCAAAAGCCTGCTGCTGTTAGCCCAAGCATAAGTACTAGGTGAGGCAAGTTGCTCAGCAGAGGACGTTGGGTAATGCGTAGCAGCGGATAAATGCTGAATACCAAAGCCGAAAGCAGCGTAACCCCTTGCATGAATGCTGCGACATCAGCACTCCAGGTGAGGGTGGGTAGCCCCGTCCCACTGAAGCCCAAGGTACGCGCCAAAACTGGTAAAATTTGCCCTGCTTCGGTCATCGCAGCTGGCACATAGTGAGCCAGGTTGAGCGCCAGGGTAAAGGGCAGATAAGCATAAATGACGGTGAGGTAGGTAGGCTGTTTAGGATCTAGGCGACGGGCGATCGCGTGGGTCAGATAGGTCGCCATGGCCGGAAGGCTAAGCAGGGCTAGGGCGATCGCGGCGCTGCTGAGAAAATGGTCAGCATCCATGGGGATAGCGGGATACCCCAATCCAGCCAAGATCTTTTGACTGTGATGCATCAACACCCCGCCCAATAGTAGCCATAGCAGTGCCGCTTCGGCCCAGAATCCCTGGTGATTATCCAGTAAATCTGAGGTGGGAAACCGCAGATTAAGCTGCACTGAACGATGAGGACAGGCTTTCAGACAGGTCATACACAACACACAGTCGCGGTTATCTTGCAATTGCGCCGGGTGCGAATAGAGCGGGCACCCCCCGGTCGCTTGCCCTTCGTTAGGCAAGGCATCGGCGAAGTTAACGGGGGTAGTACTGCTGCCCTTATAGCAGCCAAAGGTACTGCACTGGCTGCCGCACACCTGCTGGGTTGAGCGCAACTCCACCATAGCTAACTTGGCAAACATACCATTCATGCCACCAATGGGGCAGAGGTAGCGGCACCATAGCCGCCGCTCATAGATCAGGCTACAGATTACAGCCCCCGCCGTAATGGCTAGCAGCAGCCAAGCCGAGAGATAGGCGTGGTGGGGTAAATCCCAGAGCTTTTCCCAGAGGTAAATTACTACAAAGCCGCCGAAGAGAATCCACGCTCCCCAGCGATTGAGCCACCGTGTTGGCCAGGGCAGCTGCTGACGCGGAAATAGCCATAGGGAAAACCGGCGCAGCCATTCTGCTGTGATCATAAATGGGCAAATGGCACACCAGAGCCGACCAATAAAAACAAAGAGCAGCAGATAACCCGGCCACCACCAGGCCCAAAAGAAATTTAGCGTGATGCTGCTCTCTCGGGTTTGCGGCCCTAGGAACCCGGCCAGGGTGACGGGCACAAAAACTGCCATCATCACGATCCACAGCCCTTCGGGGTACCAGCGGCTGAGCAAAACCTGCCGCAGCCAGGGAATCTGGGTCAACAAATCAACCCGAAAGGCGTTTTTAGCCGACTCTACTGACCACAATGCCTGCTCAGGAATCACCGTTTGCCCTGGCGGCGTCATAATCACCGCTCGATGCAAAATTTCTGCTAGTTCGGTGAGGTTGCCGGGATAGTCATAGCTGATCAGGCGGCGTAGCTCCGACTGATCTAGGGTCAGCGGCGGGCGGTTTTGGGCCTGACAAAACTGGGTGAGAAAATCGTGGGCAAAGTCTGGAATATCGGCCTTGCGCTGGGGCAGGCTAAAGAGTTTGATGGCAATGGCTTTTACGCCTGGTAGCACCAGCTTTTCAGGAGATGCCAAAATTAAGCGAACCCAAGACTGAACTGTTTTGGGGGGGTCACTGGACGTAGCCTTGGACAAGGCATTCAGCAAAATATTCCTGCTGTTGCAATAGTGCGCAAGGCGATCACGGTCTTCCTGACTGAGCACCTGGAGATTGCTCAGTAGCAACGTCCCTCGCTCTAGCAGTTCGATCAGACCTGGGACCCCGCCAACCCGGCCAAAGAGACGGTCGGTGTTGAGGCCACCGTCTTTGGTGCGAGGGAGCTGAGCACAATCTAGCTCCGCAAAAGGTTGGTCTACTAGGCCAGAGCGGCTATGGATCAAACCGGCTAAAAAGGTTTTGCCGGTGCCCGACGACCCTTGCAGGACGACGGGTTGGAGCGTCGCAGTAGCTTGAGTAATGACTTTCTTCAGCTTTTGGCTAAACTTGCTGCTGCCAAGGATCGTCTCTCCGGTAGGCACAGCATGGATGTAATCTCGTAACCCCTGGATGCGCCGTTGCTCTTGGGCAATTCGGATGCTGAAGGCATTGAGGTCTTGAGCTAGCAGGGCGTTGAACAGGTGCTCAAGCTCGGCGTACTGCTGCATTAGCTGGCGAAACTGAGGCTGGGGCAAAAACCAGATTTCGCTAGCGGTCAGGGCGATCGCTTGGGTCTGGTGCCTAGCGCTGTCTGGGTTGGCCAGTAGCGACACATAGCCAAAAAGTTCCCCTGCACTGCGCTGGCGAATCAACGATTGACCAATCGGAGAAAGTCGATTAACCTCAACGGCTCCCCATTTCAGCAGATATAGCCCCAAAGAGGGTTGCCCTTCCCGATAAATCAGCGTGCCAGGTTTCACCTTGAGCAGATGGAGCGATCGCGCTAGGTCTTGTCTAGCAGGCTCCGGTAGCAGCCCCCACAGGCGATGAAATCGCAGCCAGTTACAGCGCTCTTCAATGAGGGCCAAATCATTGGGGGGTAAGCCCTCCAAGCCCATCCCCAGGGGGTGATGTTCTGGGTCTAGAGAGGACGATGAGAGAGAAAGAGAAGCCATGTTGTCAGTGTAGAGCACCTAAGGGTTAAAGGCTGAATTTAGCAACAATGGGTGATGTGGGTGATGTGGGTGATGTGGGTGATGTCTTGCCTCACTGCTGATTTTCTAGGATTTGAAGCCCAATACCTGAACCACGGCACTGCGGCCTTGGTGAAACTGCCCTTCCTGAATTTCTCGCTCCAATTCTACAGCGTGGTTAAACACTAGTCCCTTGAGTTCCCGCCGTAGGATAGTCAAATCCATCATCAGTTCGACCCTGGGTGATCCGCCGGTTTTGAAGTCGAGCTGGTGGAAAGTATAAGCTTCGAGAATGAAGACACCCTGCGATCTCAGTCCAGCCACTGCTTGCCGATGGGTTTGGGCTCGAAGAGAAGGAAGTAAGTGACAAAAGATAGAGACAATTCCATCCCAAGCATTAGGCTGAACTACAAAATCAGCTAGATCCGCCACGATGGTTTCAATGGTCACGCTCTTCTTCGCCGCCAGCTTTTGGGCTTTTTCTAAACCGACGGCAGAGGCATCGACCGCCGTCACTTGGTAACCTTGTTGAGCCAAATACACTGCATTACGGCATTCCCCTTCGCCCAAGCAAAGCACGCGACCGGATGGAATCTGCTGACTGACCTCTACTAAAAAGTCATTGGGTTGTATGCCAAAAGCATATTCAAGCTGACTGTAGCGTTCATTCCACATAGTTGTTACCATCACTATTGGAGACTGGATAGTGGGAAGAAGTTTTTCTCCTACTTGATTAAGCCCCCGCTATGCAGCAGTCATATTTTTCAATCAGATTGGATGCCCTGTGAAACAAAGGTTTTAGCGGTCAACCCAAATCTACAGATGTTGCTTATTTTTGCTTTGAACCTAGGCCAAGGGCAAATTTAGCTAAAACTAAACCGTCTTTTCCTGCCTACAAAACTACATGATGACAGGCTAAATAAGTCTCAAAATACGGTAAACAAGGGGTTAGCGGCTTTTCTAGTGTCCAAAGAAGCAACAAGAACTTCGCACTGTCCAGTTATTAAATTGGGATTATTTATGGTGGCATCGCAGCGGGCACTAGCCAGGAATGTCCATCCTGTGAACGGCTGGCTCGTAAATCATTAGGTGAGCGTTGGCATCGCTGCGAGTGTGGGTGTTCCATGCCTCGGGATATTGGCAGCGCCATGGTGATCAAGAATAAAGCCGTTGGGCGCACGGTTCTCGAAAATGCTTGTAGAGACGATCTGACGAGGGCAGTGGCTAACGCCTGCGGCGACGCTTCGCGAACGGCTGCTGCCTAGTTAAGAGTCTATGAAACAAGAATTTCAGACTATAACCGTAGGCCTAGGGGAGCGTGTCAAGGTCAGTTACCTTTTGCAAAAATTAATCTACGGGAATTAGGAACAGGGCAATCAATCATGTTTCCCCGGCTTAGGTGCCCGTGATCGCTCCCCCCGCTGCCTTCCACCCCGCCAGACTAGGCGGAAACCCCTGCACATTTTCGTAGCCCAACAGATGCAGCGCCACTACGCCCATGGCTGAACGATGGCCAGATGAGCAGTACAAAACTATGGGGCGATCGCGATCAAGTTTATCCAAATTGTCTGTCAACGTTCGCAGCGAAATATTGATAGCGTTAGGAATGTGCCCAGACCGATATTCCGAAGGTTCTCGCACATCGACTAATACAGCATCAGGGTTGGCTACCTGACTTTTTAAGCCATTAACATTGGTGATCGCATAATACCCATCGGGTATCGACGTAAGAAAGCGACGGACTTCAGATTTTAGCGCCAAAGATGCTTCAGGTACAATTTGCATCCTGCCTTGAAAACTTGATTCGGCGGCTGGCAATGGTGCTGCCATAGCCAAATCTGGCCTTACCCCCAACCACAGATAGACCCCCAGGACAAGTGCCAGCATTACGGCTCGCATTGATTGATTAAGTATCATGAATATCTCCTAAAATTTAAGCTGTTTAGATTTTTTCTAGCGGTGCGTCAATTGCAACCCCTGCCGCTTCGAAGGTCAGAATTCTATCGATACAACATCATGAAAATGGGTAAAGTCGATGTAGTGCTCTCCAGATTTGGTTTCATGAATAATGTCTACCAGTTGATAGTTCCATAGAATGTCTTGAGACTGGTAAACATGTCGAGCATGAACAGCTTGGGTCACGGTTTCATCAATTCCGCTGAGCGAAACGACAATTTGAGCCTTGAGCTTAGTCAAGGATTCTAGAGTCTGGTCGCGGAGAGGGCTTTCTAAATCGATTGGGTGAATTGCTGTCCAGGTTAGGGTAAAGCTGGGCGTTTCGCTACGAAGCAAACGTAATGGGTAAAGGCGGCGCATCATTTGCCCCTCCAAACTGATTTCATCTCGCAACAAATAAACCCGCATTTGGGCCTCCGCCACATGGTTACCGCGCTGGTTTGCCGTGCGAAACATCAGTGCAGGAACACCGTCATAAGGCGTGACTACCGCAAAGCGGCTAAAGAGGACGTGGGCATCAGCCTGGGAAAAGCGCGCAAACACCAGGCCGGTCACAACGGCAAAACCCAGCAACCCAGCTAGGGATTCAAAGGTAATTACGGTGTTAGCGTAAAAAGTTTGAGGGTACATAGCACCATAGCCAATTGAAGCTAGGGTCTGCACACTAAAAAAGAAAGCATCCCAGAACGACCCAGGATGCGCCCGAGCAATGCCATCGCCTCCGGCCAGGTAAGCTAGCGCAAATAGGGCATTCAACGCCCCATAACCCAACACAATCAGTAGAATAAAACCTGCCCAGGGAATCGTTAGCAGCAGGTGATACGGATACTGCCAGTAGGACTGCCAAGCCCCGGCATTGGAAAATTGAAAGACGCCGTGAGGCGCTAGCCCCCGTCGGTGTTGAAGAACCGAGCCTTTAGCCTTTACTTGCCTCGTTAGATTCATGAGTCTACGAGGCATAGGTCACCACTTGCTTAAGCCTTCGCATGTGTCTTCAACCCCAGGCGTCGCCATTTCACCATACCGCCAGTGATGTTGTAAACCCTTGTGAAACCTGACTTCGCCAAGTGCTTGGCGGCAATGGGACTGCGATGAGCAGTTAAACAAATCACTGCTATAGGCTGATCGTGCGGCAGTGATCTAAACCATTGGGGTAAAAATCCTTGCCATGGCCCTAGTCCAAGTAAAAGGCGTGGTAGGCTCAAATTTCTGGCTCCTGGGGCATGGCCAGTGAGATATTCTAGTCCGCTGCGCACATCAATGAGTACAGTAGCCTTGGGCACTTGGGCAAAGTCTATAGGAGATAGATCCACGACAGTTGGGATTGATTGAGAGGATTGGGTCATTAGATACCGGAGAATTGGGGCAGGGTTCGAACGGGCAATCGCACTGTCAAACAATCTCCTAACTAACACCAAAAGCAAAGAGAGAGCTTAGACCATAACAGCAGAGCATAACAGCGCTCTCGTAAAAGCCCACGATTACACCCACCATGGCTTCTTGCCAGTACGGGGATCAGTCGCGATCCAGGGCAAGATAAAAATGTTGTTATCAATTACGTTAACCTGCACAATCTTGAGCGGCAGAGGCGCTGGCCCATGCACAACCGAGCCATCGGGGGCATATCGAGAACCATGACAGGGGCATTGAAACTCTTGATCTAACGGATTCCAGGGAAAGGTACAGCCCAAGTGGGTGCAGTTATCTACAATTCCTATCCGGTCGAGGGTGGCATCGTCTTGGACAATGAGATAAGTGGGCTCCCCTGCTAGACCGGCAACCAGGGCGCGACTCCCAGAGGGTTCTGCTAAAATTTGGCTAGCTGGAATAGGATTGCCCAACACATCCTTGGCCAGCATTGCCCCGCCTGCACCTGTGATTTCTGCGGGGGGCATTAGGAATTTACCGGCTACATATAGAGCAGGAGCCGTGGTGACGGCAATCGTAGCCCCAGTTAAGAAGTTGAGAAACTGCCGTCGGGAGAGAGAGGGCGCTTCAATTGGAAGAATCGTATCCATAATAACCAATAACCTTGTGCCTTAAATGGCGTACTCATGGGGTGTCGCATTGGGCTGGGCTGCGGCGAGGCGATCAATTACCCGCTGGACAATCTGACTGGCGGCGATCGCAATTTCTCTAGCCTTGGGATTCTCGACCGGCAAAAACATCACCAGCGGATCAACTGCTGAAACCTCGATTCGGCCATCGGTGTGTTCTTGCACCACGACGTTGCAAGGGTACAGCACCCCCGCCTTATCGTCGGCCTGGATCATTTGATAGGCGGTTTGAGGATGGCAAGCCCCCAATATTGTGTACTGACGAAAGTCAATGTCCAGCTTTTTCTTAAAGGCTGCCTGCACGTCGATTTCCGTGAGTATGCCCATGCCCTCTTGTTTAAGGGCTTCGGTAACCTGGGCGATCGCCGCCTCAAATGAAGCATCAACAACTTTGCTGAAGTGATAGGTCATCGTAGTTTCCAAGTAATTTCCAAACAGAGTGAGATATGTCTAAATTTGTTCGCGAGTGTGATTAGTGTGCAGGCCTAGCAATCTATAAAGCCCGCAGAAACCAACTAGCCCGGTGACCAGCAACACGCTACCCGCCACGACTAGACCAATACCCAGAGCAGAGCCACTGTAGAGAAATAGTCCTAGATAGAAGAGCACCGACGCCGACAAGAGGCGAATCCCGCGATCAAGCCTGCCAACATTCGTTTTCATAACAGTCATCTCCATGAGTAAAAAGATTTTTGAGAGTCTGTACAAAGCTTTTAGCGCTTTACATAACAAGAGATTCGCAAAACGTTACTCTTTCCGGCGATCCCTTATATAACTGTATGGTAGCATATAAATATACAGAGTTACGGAGTTTCCACATGGTGTGAGATTCAAGAAAACTGAATATCTTCTAACGGAGGTCGACGTTGCGAGTTTGGACAGATTGAAGATAAAGCTTGAGAAGCTGTGAGGGAGCTAGCAAGAGGCTCTAAGATCCAGTGCTGAGGTTCGGCTCTAATCTTTAGAAGACAAAGAATCAAGAAAAACAATTAGAGGGAAAGATTCGGCACAGGGTGTAAGATACAAAGGAATATGTCAAGAAAATATATTGACTGAAACCTGCTTAAAGATTGTTTAAAAAGGGTCCTCCAAAGCACGATCTCACGGCCAGAAGTCAATCTCTTCAATAAATAGAGAAGCAATAGAGAAGCAAATAGAGAAGCCATAGCCTACATTGTGGTTATAAGACAATGCACCCCTTGGCTTTTCAAGCAACCTCCTAAAGTTTCTATTCCGTTTTTTGTTCTCATGTTACTAATTAGGGCATTACAGCCAAGCCAATCGCATTAAAAGCCAGAACTCTCTGACACTAAAGGAGCTAGGCTGTCGGCGTGTCTTATTAATGATTGAGCCTGTCTACTTAGTAAATGGGGTAGTAGCCTCCATTGCTGATTTAAGTAATCAAAAAATTGGAGATTAATATGGACTTTTTCCGTCAGCCTTACAAAGTCTTGGCAACTGTTGGATTAGTTGCAATTCTTTCGATAGTCATCACCTTTAGTTTTGCACCCAGAGAAAGCTGGGCTGCCCCTTTATTTACGCCCATTCTTTATCAACCAAATGCTTTAGTTGCGACTACAAATAAAGCTAAAGCAGCGGCTCAGAAAATTGAAGGCAAAGCTCAAGGAGAGATTGGCAATATGATTGGTGATCTCGAAACTCAGGCTGCCGGAAAAGCCAGAGAGTTTAAAGCTAACACTCAAGAGGCAATTCTTGAAAGCATCGATAACCCCAGTTATCAACCTGATGGACAAAACTTGAGAACACACACCCGTGAGTCCGTAAAATGTCTAGAAGATGATGTTAGTGATTGCTTTGATCAAACACAAGGGCCTGACTAGGCTTATCTAAACGATAGTAAATTGCGTTAGCAATTGAGGAAATAGGTACTGGTCTCTAAAGTCGGTTATCGACAAGCTTGAACTGTCGAAATCCTTAAGCATAGAAGTTTTTCTAAAGCTATCTATCTTTAGCAGACCAGCGCCATCAACATTACATAGGATTATGGTAATGAATACCCAAAACGATTCCCAAGAGCATATTCCCCAGTATGATGCACATCTCATTCCGGCTGAATCTGCCGCCCGGCAGCATCGAGAAGGCAAGGATTTTGGCCACATCCCTCATGACAAGGCTGATGGAAAATCGAACCACTCCACAGACGGCTACACCGTAGACAAAGAGGGATTGATCAATAACTACGCAATTGAGCCAGAAATGTACGTCGAGGTACCCGGCGATCTGCGTGAACAAGC
>HLSNC_1001432_pt1 | contig 10748 bp, 15 predicted proteins | sample HotLakmetagenome_2_FD_14041 | JGI IMG/M metagenome (IMG submission 14041)
AGCTTGACCTCGCGGCTGAATTTCCGTCTCGTCATATCCAATCTCCAGTTCCATGGTCACGATCTTATCTTCGTGTCCACGGAACCGGCAGCAGGCCACCTTGACCCGAAGGTCATGCAAGCGTCTGAAGCAAATCGAACTGGTTATCCATCAGATATCATCGAGAAAGCCACAGCAGTTTTTCGTAATTGTGCAAGACAATCTTCCCCAATGGCTTCGCGTCGCCCATTTCTGACGCAGGCAGCTTTTGAGGCGTCGATTTATTCCAACGCCTCCAGCACCACATCGAAGGTGCCTGTCACCGGAATGCCCTGCGACAGGTCTATATCGCCCCCGTAGTTATCTGAGGAGCCCAGCGTGGCTTCAAAGCTGCCGGTCAGGCTGAGAGATGCTCCATCAAAAGCATGGCTGTCGACGGTGACGGCCAAACCGCCGCGCTCCTCCTCCTCGCGGGCAAAAAGCTTTCCGACGGACTTTCGGTTCTCGTAAAGAACCATGTCCATCTCGGGCACGCTCGGCTGCCAACCGGAAGCCTCGAAGCTCAGGCTCATCAATGCGGGCTCTTCGCCGTCATCACTGAAATCGCGGGCATAAATATTGATGGATGGCCAGCTTTCACCACCACTCCAGTCGCTCTGGTCGGACCAGACCGGGATTGTCCGTTCTTCGTCTGCAATGATCAGCGTCACCGTTCCCGAGCTTTGCCCATAGCTGGCTGTGGCCAAGGCAGAGGCGAGACAGGTTGCCAGGAGGAGGTTGAACCTGAAATTCATGCTGGGTCTCCATATCTTTCTTTCAGTGCGTCAGACTTGCTTGGTGCCGTAGCCAGTCATTGATTTCGTCGGCGATCCTGCCTGGCCCGTCACCGGATACACCCCAGCCCGACAACGGAATCCGGGTCGCCGGGCGGGTGTTGCGAAAGACAAGCATCACCTTCGAGGCGGTGCGACTTTCCGCAGAGGTGTTGCTACGGTCAAGCTCCGCGCTGTCCAGCGCCTCCAGAGGATAGGTGTCGGAACGCGCGCGAAATCGCGACTCGCGGCGGATCGTGACCAGCCCCGCATGTTTGTCGAGCACAAGGACCGTACGCTCGGACAAAGTGACATAGCCAAGGTAGAAGGCCCCGTTCAGGCCCACAAGCAGGATCAAGCCCGTCAGGACCTCGCCGCCAAGCAGGTTCACCAATCCGAAGAGGGTGACCGGAACACAAGGGGCCATCATGAACCACAGTATGAAGCGCGGGATCGCCAGTTCGACCTCGAAGCGGTCGGGGGTATTGGTTCGGGCCATCATGGCTGGCCTCCGCGTTGTGAGCCTTCAAGCCAGTCGGTGACGAGGGCGGCCATGCGGATGACGTCTTCGGTGTCCGCGCGGCCCAACGGGATCAAGGTTTCGCTGATGCCGTCACCTTCAGAGCCGACAAGGTAGAGTTCAATGATTTCCTGGTTTGCCTTCTTGCCATAGCGGATGCGTGTTTCTGCCCGATGCAGGTTCGACACTCGCAAGTTCTGTTCCTTGCGGCCCTTGAGGCCGGTCACACGCAGGCGGGCCTGATCAGCAGGCCGGTCAAGGCGGAGTTGCGTGAGCTGAACGGTCTCGTCAAGGATCATCCATCCGATGAAAGCGGTCACGGCCAAAACCAATAGACCGGTTCCGACAGCCCCATCGGCCATGGCAGCAAGGGCGATCGCAACCGCAAGCAGGATAGCGCCCAAAGTGATGGAGGCACGGCGTACGGGGCGGTTCTCGATTTCGAGCACAGAGGCGTTCCTTTCCACCACACGCAAGGGATCGGCAAGCAGTGATGACAAATTCATGGCAGCCCCAGATCGGTCTCAATCCGGCCGACCACCGTTTCGCAGGTTGCCGGGGTATCGTTGCGGCAAAGCATGGCTTCAAAGCCCGCCTCGATCCTGCCCGCGCCGTCGAGGTTCAGCCTTTCGATCGACAGAGTGGGCGCGATCGATGCGCCGGCGCTTGTCCAGACGGGGCCTGCGGCGCCTTCGGGACTGATGTCGATGGTGATCCCGACCGGAGTTTCATCTATCGAGGGCTCTTCCTGAAAAACCAGACCGATATAGACGCTGCCATCGCCCATCGCGTGCGTGTCCATCATGGTCAGCGGGCCGATATTGTTCACCTGCACCATCGCCGCGCCATCATCCGTGGTCAGCACCTGCCATGACAGGTCCGTCCCTTGAAGCCGTGCGGTGACCGTGCCGATAGAGTCAAGGGCGACTGTCGGAGCCGCCATCAAGGAAAGAACAAGGGCGACTATCGCTTTCATGCTGCTCATCTTTTGGTCAGGCTCACTTCGCGGGCGCCCCATGCCGAGTTCCATTTTGTTCCTATCGCCTCCGTTTCGGAAAAGAAGCTGATGATGCCCTCCGCGCGTCGCGTTCCGCTGCCGATCTGCCACGAAAACTGCGGTGCGAGGCCCATGTCGCAGCCCAGCACATAGGCCCATTCGGCCAGATCCGATTTGGTCGCGAACAGTTCTGGAGCCATGGGTTGCCCCGATATGAAATCGTGGCGCAGTTCTTTGTTGCCGCCTTGTACCGGGACAAGTTCGGTCTGCATCCCGTCACCACCGAGGTAAAGCCGGTTGGGCGTAGGATCATAGATGATCTCGACCTCGTTCCTGTGAACGCCCATCGTCGCCCCGATGCCTCCGGCAGTCTCGGACCAACTGCCTTCCAGTATCGGGCCGATCCGCCGCAGGTCGAACCCCTGCGAACCGCGTGGCGTCTCGGAACAGATCTCGTTGGCAATGGTGGTGTTTTGCTGGGCCAGAGCCGGTCCGGTGAGTGCGATCAGCAGGGCGGACAGTGCGATGCGGATCATTACTGGACCCTCCCTTCCAGCCTCAGAGACGCCAACGACGCATCCGGCACAAAACGCGCGGGCGCGCATTGGCCCCCCGTACAAGCGCCGACGGAGAGGACGCGGTTTGTCAGTTCGGGATCACAGTCGATCACGGTGGCATTTCCCAACCCGGCAAAGGTGACCATGCCGTCCTGCCGTGTGAACGCCCCTGCGGGTCCAAGCGCGGGGATCGGCAGATCGTAGCTGGTCGAAGTGCCGAGGGCTGGTTCCTCGATCGTGATGCGACGTTTGTGTGGCGAGGTCTCTTCTGGATAGGTCACCGTGAACCCGACGATGCATGAACCGTTGCGGTCTTGCTTGACAGGGGCGAAGCTGACGAACCCTGCAGGCGATGCATCCAAGCCAGCTTGATCGGTCGGAACGCAGCCCGCCAGCAGGCCGACGGCTGTCAGGAACGGGACGATACGAGTCATTCGATGCCTCCTATGGTGAATTGCGTGCGCGTGAGGATGCGGCCCGAGGCGCCCACGCGGTAACGCAACTCATAGGTGCCCGCCACATCGGGTGCCTTCAGTTTCGCCGGAGATCCCCACCGCGTCTTCGTTGCCGTGATCCGCGCATCATCGGGAGATCCGACCTCGGCCAGAACGATCTCGTCTTTTGGTCCAACGGGACCGGTCCAGTCGATTTCGAACCTCTCGTCTAGCGGAACGGCGACGGGCGCTGTGATGCTGGCCTCGGTTGCGGCCAGCGAGATCTGGCGGGTGACAAGGATGCGCTGCGGCGCATATTGCTCATAGCGCAGCTCGAACATGCCGGTTTCGTCAGGAACACTTGGTGTCGCAGGGTTGCCGCGTCGGGTCAGCGTCACCGCCGATAGAACGCCCGCTGCCGCTTCGGGCCGTGCGAGAGTGGTGCGATCACCATCGGCATCCGGTCCGGTCCAGCCCACATCGAGCATGCCGCCTGCTGGTGCGGTCCCTGGCACATCAAGCGACGCCGCGGGACGATCCTCGATCAGCGGCACCGCAACGCGCTGGACAATGTCCGCACGCACAGTCAACGGCATTTCGCCAGTATGGCCCGGTGCTGTGGCAGCAATGCCATAGTCCGCTGGTGGCAGGGCAATGTCGAAAGGATCGCGTCCTTCACCTTCCGCAACAAGCTGGCCATTGGCATCGGTGATCCGCCAGTCGGCGGCACCCAGCGGCGCGGACGTCTCGGCGGAGACGGCGAAAAGCGACATGACCACCGTGCTGGCGAGGGGTTCAGCGGATATCACCTGCGCAAGGGCAGCCGTCAGCTCCGCCCCGGTCGCTGACGGGCGCGGTGCAGTCGACCCCGTCACAGACACCATCGCCCGGGGTTGCGCCAAGTGGCGGGGGCAAGACGACAGGGGCAAGGATGTCGCGGCACGTCTCATTCCATCTCCTTCATTCGCGCGGTGAAGCTGAACGTTACCGGCAAAGTCTCCTGATCTGGGCCTCCGGTGACCTCGCCGGTAACGGTGCCCGCGACGGCGATCACGCCATCGGCTGCATCAAACGTGTCAAGCTTCAGCGAAAGGCCGCTTTCGTCGCCTGACCAGTTGCGACCCATCTCGCGTGAAAAGGCAATTTCCACGGTCACGTCCGCAGGCTCGGCCAATTCGCCATTGAACGTAAGGATCAGCGTTACCGGTCCCTCGACGCCGTCGATCTGCGTGGCAAGAAGGGAGGTATCGACAAAGGTTCCCATGATGGTTGCGTCTGAAAATTCAGGCGACACGGTCAGTTCAAGCGGCGTGTCCCCCAAACTTCCGGTAACAATCCCTGCCTGGTCCTGCGCCGCCGCGCTGCCTGCCATGAGCCCCAAAGCGAGCCATAAGGCATCGATGAAACGTGGTGTGATCCGCACTTTCTCTCCCCCGTCTGGTGCGCCTGTGTCGTATACCTGTCCGGAGGATCCTGCCCCGTTCGTTTGGAGTGGGCGCGATGCGATTTTGCGTGTTATCTTGAGCCCGTTTTTGGAAGTCTTTACGGATAGTTGCCGATGACAGCGATGAACCGCCTGCTTTTTGGAACAGTCATGTTGGCGGTCAGCGCGTCCGGAGCGGCTGCCGAAGAGGTGCTTTTGACTTTGACCGGTGCGGTCACGGGTGGACAGGTGGAGCTGACACAAGCAGATCTCGACGCCCTGGAGTGGCACGAGATCGCGACGTCAACGACTGTGACCGATGGCCAGCCGGTGTTCCGGGGCGTGCTGATGCGCGATATCCTCGATCATGCGCAGGCCAGTGGCGACACCGTGACGGCCCGCGCACTCAACGACTATGTCATCGACATTCCGATGGTCGATTTCCACGAGTTCGACGTCATCGCGGCGCTTTACATGGACGGCATTGCCCTTACACCGCGCGACAAGGGGCCGGTCTGGATTGTGTACCCACGCGACGATCACAGCGTGCTGGCCGATATCCGCTACGATATGCGCTGGGTCTGGCAACTCCGCGCGCTGCATGTGCAATGAACCGATTGGGCGCGTACTGGCGCTCTGCCGGCTTGGGCGCGTTGATCGTGGTCTGTCTGGGGCTGCTGATTGTTGCAGCGACCAACATCATCCTCATCGAACGCCAAATGCAGATTTCGGCCACCCAGAACATGACATGGATCTTCGGCCAGACCCAGATAGAGGCGCTTTCTCTCTCTGCTGCCCTTGCAGGGGACACGAGCTCTGACGACGTGCTGCTACGCTATGACCTTCTTGTCTCGCGCTTGAATCTTCTGCGCGACGGGCCCCAATGGCGCTTTCTCAGCGAGGCTGGACTTGCAGAGGGGCTGATGGGTTGGCGCGATGGCTTGCTCAGGCTCGATCCCGCCGAGGGGGGCGATACCGCAGCGCTGAAGGCGCATGTCACGGCTTTGACGACAGCGCTGCGCCAGAAGGCGAGCCAAGTCATGTCGCGTGAATGGCAGGTGCAGTCCGAGCGCCTGGATAGGTTGAGCAAGCTGCACCTTCTGGCGCTGGCTGCGATTATCGGGGCTCTGATTTCGGGCGCGGCACTTGCCGTTTTGCTTGTCGACCGCGAAAGACGTTTGATGCGGGCGCGGGTAGACCGGCTGCGCGCCGAGCGTCTGCAGCGCGACCTGAATCGCGAGCGTGCAGCTTCAGAGGGCTATCGGCGTTTCGCAGACCTGATCGCACATCAGGTACGGACGCCTCTTGCAGTCATCGACAGTGCCATGCATCGGCTGACCCGGTCCGGCAACCCCCCCACACCCGAGGTGATCCATGCCAAGGCGGATGTGTCGCGCGAGGCGGTGGCGCGCCTTGTCCGTCTGACCGACACCGCACTTCTCATGGCGCGGGTCGACCGGGGTGCGGTTGCGCCTGACCTGGCCTGTCACGATCTGGACAGAATTGCCGCGACCGCCATCGAAGATCTGCATGCGGGTCGCCGTGTCACGCTTCGGAGCGGCAACCGGCCCGTCACGGCAATCTGCGATCCTGTCCTGACAAGCGAGATCCTGTCAAACCTGCTGAGCAATGCCTTGCTCTATTCGCCACCCCACACCGAGATCGACGTAAGGCCGGTGCTGAACGGCGAAATGGCCATGTGCGACGTGTGCGACCAAGGGTCCGGTATGACACCGGAAGAACTGACCAGCGCCTTCGACAATTTCATGCGCGGCGCGCGGCATCGCGATCTTCCAGGGTCGGGTCTGGGGCTGCCGTTGGCGCGCCATCTTGCGCGCCTTCAGGGCGGCGATCTGACGCTGAAACCGCGCGAGGGCGGCGGGCTGATCGCGCGGTTGAGCCTGCCGGGCAAGGTGGCGACATGACCGCCCCGCTGATCCTGTGCATCGAGGACGAACCTTCGTTGCGCGATGATATCGCAGCCGAACTGCGCGAGGCCGGTTATCGGGTGATTGCGGTGGGTAACGCACGGGACGCTCTGGATCAGCTCGACAGCCGGCGCCCTGACCTTATCCTGTGCGACATCGTCATGCCTGGAATGGACGGCCACGCCCTGCTGGCGCATTTGCGGGCCACGCGGCCCGAGTTCGATGACATTCCCTTCGTGTTCCTGACCGCGCTGTCCGCGCGCGAACAGATGATCGAGGGACACCGCGCCGGTGCGGACGATTACCTGACAAAACCGATCGATTACGATCTTCTGCGTGCCATTGTCGCATCGCGGCTCGACCAAGTCGCGCGTTTGCGGTCGTCCAATCGGGATGAGCCGGCCAAGACCGTGCTGGACCGGCTGGCGGTCGGTTTGGTCCTGCTGGGAGAGGACGGCGGTGTGCGCCATGCAAATCACGCGGCGCAAATCCTGGCGCGGGATGCCAGGATCGATCTCGGCCCCCGTCTTGGCGTCGAGGGCCAGGATAGCCGCAAACTTGTGGCGCTGGCCAGGAAGGTCGCCTCGGGCGAGGTGGCCGAGGCGGCACTGCTGATTGAAACCGGGGGCCGCCGCCTTGTGGTTCTGGGGCGGCCACTTGGGCAGGTGGCCAGAGGGGATGGCATCGCGGCCATGCTCACGATCTCCGACCCCGAGCGTCAGCAGTCGCTTGATGCCGAGACATTGCGCCAGTTGTTCGACCTCACGCCGACCGAAGCCTGTGTTGCACGACTGATCGCAGAGGGGCTGCGCCGCGATCAGGTGGCCGAACGGCTAGATGTATCGGGCACCACGGTCGCCTTCCACCTGCGCAACATTTTTGACAAGACGGGGATCCGCCGACAGGCTGATCTCTTGGGCCTTGTTCGCTCGATACCAGTGGTGTGGACCGACCCGTAAGACCGCAACACCGCTTTCCAGAAACCGACCGAAATGAGAGCAGACAGTGAATATGACCGGAATTTCCCTTCTGTCCGAAGCCTGCATCGCCGCCACGACCGCCGCAGCCCATGCCGAAACCCCGAAAGAGCAGATCGTCGCGGCGATCGAGGCCGCCGGATGTGTCGCCGACCGGTCGCACATCACCGAGAGTCTCGACGGTCCGGGACTGGCTGATGATGACGTTCGCATCATTGGCGATGTCTTGATCGCGCAAGGCCAGGCGCAAGTATCCGATGCCGGCGCATTCCAGCCGACGACACCGAATTGCAACCAAGGAGAACGCCTCATGAAATCACTCCCGTCACGGATTCTGTCGCTTCTTGCATTCGCCTTGCCATTGCTTGCCCTTCCCGCCCATGCCTGGGAGGTTGAGGAAATCGGCAAGATCACGGCCACCTTCGATGACGAAACCTTCGAGCGTTCAACTGTCATTGTGACCGATGGTGATCTGGTATCGCCGACGGCCAATTTGTTTCTGAGCCTCAACAATTTTTCCGGCCTCAGCCTGATGACGGAAGACGCCGATTTCGTCGTCGAAGCCAATTTCATGTCGCATGCGCCCGGACCGGAAACGGCACCGATTTCGACCAGCGTGACCTACGCCTCACCCGATGGAAACATGCAGTTCTGGCAGTCCGAGGGCGCGCCGGAGCCGCTGGAAGTGACGTTCACGACGTTGTCGGTAGAGGGCGACAAGGGTCATGCCGCGGGCAGTTTCCGGGGTGTACTCTGCCTTGCCGATGGCCTCGGGGCAGAGGTCGACCCTGACAACTGCCGCCCGATCGAGGGCACGTTCGACACACCGTTCTTTGTCGAAGAATGACGGACGCGAAAAGTTTCGGAAGGAAGACGAGATGAAAAACATGTTGTGGGTTCTTGGCCTGGTGATGGCTGCTCCGGCACTGGCGGAAGAGCCGCCGCTCTGCGGGACGACAGGTGCAGGGAATTGGGCGCAGATTCAGGAAGTCTTTACCGGTGACTGGCTGATCGAGCATCAGGCGGGCTACGTCCTGATGGGTAACATGGTCCTGCCGTTCCCGGGCGATGGCGAGGTCGAGACGATCACGATCTTTCAGCTGGGCGACACATTGCAGGCCACCCACCCCGAGGCGCAGGAGCCACTTGTCCTGCGGCCGGCAGAAGAGCCGCGCTGGGTCGTGGATATCGACAACCCCGAGATCCCCGAGCCGCTCCTCTCTCCCGAGGATGTGGCTTTGGCCGCAGGGTGTTCCCAGCTGGAGTTGCCAAGGTTGATCGGCACGTCAACCGCTGTCATCGACGGCGTGACGATGGAGTTCACCTACCGGATGATGGCGGTGGACTGGTCGACCCTTTACGGGATCATGCAGATCGATTCAGTCGTTCAGGGCACACCGGTCGAAGCACGCCGCACAGTATGGATGCGCCTGTCCGGGTGATCATCCGCATCATGGCTCGGCTGTTTCGAAGATGAAAACAATTGCCGTTCATGGAAAACCCTGTGGCCCGGTCCCTTCGTGAAGGGGTCAGCGTGCAACATGACCGCCGGCAAGATGAAGCGGAGTGCCAAGGCAACGTCTATCCGGTGCTTCACACCACCCCTTCGCTCTTGGGGGTGCATTCGTGCTTTCAGGCAGTGCCTTTGCCGTCAACTCGCGGACCTTCCGCGCCATTTGATCCAGCCTGGCATCCCATTGCGGATCTGGGCTTTGACCTTCGACCTTGGGGAAACAGGCTTGCAAAAAGCATGCCACGGCGCGTGGTTCGAGCAGGGCCTGTTGCACGGACCATGCCAGAATGAAGGCAACCACAATGCCTGTTCCCGACGTGCCGCCGGGATAGAGGTTGCTGATGAGTGCCGCGGGGGCCGGCATCACAAAGAAGAGAATTGTCGTCCGCCCGTAAACAAACAAGGGTTTCCAGGCTGCGTTCTTGAGCATCGGACGGTAATTCCGCGCATACAGGACAAGTGCAGTGCGTGCAGACCCCCAAGGATCGGTCGCGCGGGTGCGCATTCCCCGGGCGAGTATGACTTCGTCGATGAAGCCCACTGCACCATTCAGGAAAGCGTAAAGGACCGTGACAAGCTGTCTTGCCCCGGGGATCGGCAGAAGGGTAAGGACGCCGCGGATCAGGCCAGTAATCGCGCGCAGCACGCCCTTGACCAGTTGGTCGATGCCAAAAAGCACGCTTGCCTCGCAGAACCTTTCGCGCGCCATTGCTGGCGTATGCCCGATCTGGCCAGGGCCTTCGGGCATCGCTCGGTTGTCGGTCAGTTCAAGCATGACGGCGCTATGGCCGGCCTTTACATTACCCGATTATCCACAAGAAAAAGCAGGATTCCTGGATCGCTCGTATGCCTGTTTAATGAGCGTTTGGGGCGGTTGCTGCCTCTGCAAAACTTTCAAAATCAGAATTGATAGTTTACATGTTGGGCAGCCAGCAGATCGCGAGGCGTGCATCATTTACACACTCGTCGACACTGGCATAGTAGCCCGACACTTGCGGGCAGGACCAGAATCCGCCATCCGGATAGTAGAGCAATTCGTCGTCTGCGGCGGCAGTCCAAACGTGCTCATAGAAACGGAATAGCTTGCCGTCAGCACTGACTCGTATCTCTACGCTGCGAGTTCCGTCCTCGCTCTCAAATTTTCTTACTACGTCCCACGCTTGCATAATATTGGCCTACACTGCCACCTTTTTGACAGGCTGATAATTACGCGTTATTCAGAATAGTTAGGGTTGCTACTATCGTGTCCCAACCCCAAATCACGGCCAGCGCAGACCCCACTCCGGCGTGCGTCGCATCTCTCGGCCCACCGCGGTGCACAGCAGACCTCGCATCTGGTCGACGACCGGGATCGGCTTCCACACGATCGTGGTCTTGGACAATACCCGACCGGACGACGATCTCCGCTTGCGAACCTTCGTCGCCGGCACTCGGTGGTTCCAGCGCCAGATGATCTCGTCGAGATAGCGTTGTAGGTGCTTTCGTCCCAAGCGATGATACACGCCGATCTGGACCTGTCGCGTATTCGTGCCGCCCCCAGTGCTCGTTTAGGCCACTTGGCGTTCGAAGGCCAATGGGCTTTTGCCTCCCAATGCTGAATGCCGACGG
>HLSNC_1001459_pt1 | contig 10543 bp, 12 predicted proteins | sample HotLakmetagenome_2_FD_14041 | JGI IMG/M metagenome (IMG submission 14041)
TTGAAGTGCCTGGCATTCCATCAGGAACAACCGTCGACGGCTGGTCGGCTCGGGCGAAAGAGAAACCTGCGCATTGCCGCTGGGCCGGCCTTGAGGGGCCTGCCGACGGGCCTGACCCGGCGAGCCAGATCTTGTCGGGCCAGCTTGCTCGCGGGCCCGCACATCGATCCGGGAAAGAGATGCGCCGACAAGCATGGTGATAAATTGGAAGATTTCCGTCTCAGTCTACCGCCGGTTTGCCCATGACCCTGGCCAGATGAACTTGGCCTTGATGGTTTTGAAGAACGTCTCGACCGCGGCATTGTCATGGCAGTTGCCTTTTCCGCTCATCGATACCTGAAAACCATGTTCGCGCAGGATCTTCTGGTAGTCATATGAACAATATTGGCTGCCGCGGTCGCTGTTGAATACCTTGCCCTTTGGTGGCTTTCGAGAGACGACGGCTATTTTCAGTTCGCGGGTCGACAAATCACGTATTATATGATTGCTGACGGCCCAACCGACGACGCGGCAGGAATGCAGCGCCAGGATCGCTGCCAGATACAGTCATCTCTCGCGAGTCCAGATGTAGGCTATGTCGCTTGCCCATTTCTGGTTCGGCCCGGCTGCACCGAAGTCGCGATCCAGCAAGTATTGGGCGGTGTTGAAGGTACAGGAACTGGACGACCAAGGTCTTTTGCCTGCGCCGCAAGAACGAGCAATCTAGCATGGACTGGTCCAGCCCGCCAGCGGGAGAAGCCTGACCACTATCCCGGCGGTTTGGCGAAGCGGAAGCTGAAAAAGCACTCATTTCAAAAGGCTGAATTACATGGTGGCATCGGAGAAGGTCAGGGGCCGTCCAAGTCGCCCGTCACGCGGGCAAACCACGTCATTTTCTGGTCGACCCAGTTCAGCAGCGAGCCGCGCTTCCTGAGTGAGGCGTTGTGGCTCGACCAGTACGTCCTGCCGTAGCGCGCGAACGGCGGCTTGCTTGTGCAGTTCGTGTAACGTCATGGATTCGAAAAGTGAATCCTTTGTGGCTCATGTTGTGCCACGGCGCTCCTTCCAACGAAAGGTGGCCAGAAAAGAGCGCTGCGAGTGATAGAAATGGCATGACAGGTCCGGTCCGGCCCACGCAGAGCGAATAGAAAATGCTTGACTCTACGTACTCGCACGAAAAACACTCACGTTACGGCAAGGAATGAAAGAATTTCGGAATTCCAGGGATCCCATAGCGCACGCAATCTACGGTGCGCGGATCTCAACCTCGCAAAACGAAGGATGCCAGTATGACCAACAGGAACATCAACACCTCGACAGATGGCTTCACCGTGCTACGCCCTCCTAGACGCCAGTTCCTGGCCGGTGCGGGCGCGTTGGCGCTGACCTCGGCGGTGGCCACGCCCTTTGTGGCCCGTGCATCAAGCGATCCGTTCAAGCTTGGCGTACTACTGCCCTTTTCCGGTGGTCTTGAACTATTCGGAGAGCAGGGGCTGCAGGGTATCCGCATGGCCGTGGATGAAATGAATGCCGATGGCGGCGTTCTCGGTCGTCAGATCGAGATCGTGCAAGCAGATGATCGCACCGATCCGCGCACTGCCGTGGAGCGCGCTACCCAGCTCATTCGCCGCGACGAGGTGAACGCCATTGTCGGGCCGGTTACAAGCGCCAACCGCGACGCCATCAAATCCACGATCGAGCGGGGCGAAACGCCGCTTCTCTATGCGACCGACTATGAGGGCGGCGTGTGCAGCGACTGGATTGCCTGCTATAGCCCGCTGCCGGCACACTATGTCGAGCCGCTGATTCCGTTCCTCGCCGAGTCCGGCTCGTCAAGCTACTACCTCTTCGGCGCGGATTACATCTGGCCGCAACTGATGAATCGGGCCATCCAAGCGGTCGTCGAGGAAAGTGGCGGCTCCGTGGCGGAAGAGGAGTATTCACCCTTCGGCGTGCGTGATTTTGCGCCGACTATCCGAAAGATCGAGGAATCCGGAGCGGATACGGTGATCCTTACGTTGCCGGGTGCGGACGGCGTGACGTTCGTCAAGCAATTGCATGCTGCTGGCCTTCGGGACCAGGTGCGCATAGCCTTTCTTGGCTTTAACGAGAACTACCTTCCCGGCTTTGACGACAGCGAGGTGGAGGGCATCATTGCGCCGGTGCCGTTCCATCAGCGGCTTGACCGGCCCGAAGCACGGGACTTCGTCGCCAGGCAGCGCGCCGCCAATGGTGACGATGCGGTGGTTAGTTACTATGCAGAGTCGCATTACGGAATCACCAGTTTCTATCTGGATGCGGTGCGTAGCGCTGACAGTGACGATCGCGCAGCGGTCATGGCGGCGCTTCCGGATCAAACAAAAACATTCGGCAATGGCGAGGTGACACTGCGAGCTTCCGACAAGCATGTCGATCTCAATATGATTATCGCCGAAGTTCAGGACGGCGCGATAGAGACGCATACCTATATTGGCCAGGTCGACGCACCTGATCAGTGCACGGTCTAAGCCTTTCGAGAAGTGTTTGGCGCGGATGTTGCTTGAAATCTCCGACTTGTCGAAACGGTTTGGCGGCATTCGCGCCCTCCGGGGTGTTGATCTGACTCTCGGGGGAGGCGAGGTAAAATGCATCATTGGTCCCAACGGCTGTGGTAAAAGCACGTTGTTCAACATTCTTACCGGGGTTCTTCGGCCCGACGAAGGTAAGGTCATCTTTGACGGGCAAAGGATCGACGGGTTGGCAGCGCACAAGATCAGTCGACTTGGTATCGGAAGGAAATTCCAGGTGCCGGGAATTTTGTCCGAATTGACTGTGCTAGAGAATATAGAGGTCGCAAGCACCGCGCGCGCGACTTTGGGTGGGCTGTGGTCCACGCTTTTTTCGGGCGGTGACGGGTCGGTCTATCGCCGCCACCTGATGGATGCCGACCTGTGGAAATACGCTGACCAGCCAGCATCTGAATTGCCGCATGGCATCAAACAGCGGCTCGAGATTCTAATGCTGGTTGCGCGCGGCTCGCGCCTGCTTTTGCTGGACGAGCCCACGGCGGGCATGACGGCCAGCGAAACCAACGCCACGATCCAGTTGATCAACGAGATCAACGCTGAAACAGGTGCGGCCATTCTGGTGATAGAACACGACATGAGTTTCGTGCGCAGTATTGGCAGGCCCGTGGCGGCCATGATCCGCGGTCGAATCGTGAGAGAGGGGGATTACGACGACATCCAGGCAGATCCTGAGGTACGAAGCGCCTATCTGGGTGAACGTGCATGATACTTGAGATATCAGATTTCCACGCAGGCTACATACGCGATGCCAACGTGCTGCAGGGGGTCGATCTGAGTGTCCGTGCTGGCGAGCGGCTGGCTATCATGGGCCGCAATGGCATGGGAAAGACCCTTCTCGTTAAATCGATCATGGGCCTCGTTCGTCCCTCTGCCGGAGCAATTCGGTTCGACGGTATGGCGATTACCGGTATGCCAACACACCGCATCAGCAATCTCGGGGTCGCCTATGTGCCGCAGGGGCGCGAGATCTTTGCTGATTTCACCGTTCTGGAAAACTTGCGTCTGGGAATAATCGGGAAGCCGGCTCTGCGTTCGGAAAGCTTTGACCAGGTCTTTGAATGGTTCCCCATCCTTGCGGAGCGCAAATCACAGCGCGCCGGCACGATGTCCGGCGGACAGATGCAGCAACTGGCCATTGCGCGGGCATTGGTTGGTCGGCCCAAGCTGTTGTTGCTGGATGAGCCTTCCGAGGGCATTCAACCCTCCATAGTCCATGAAATCGCTGTAACGCTCAATCGTATTAGCGCTGACGAAGCGCTGACGGTGGTTGTAATCGAGCAAAACGTCGAGATGGTAGAGCGTCTTTCCGAACGCGTTCTGTTTCTTGAAAATGGTCGGATCGCCGAGCAAGCGAACGTGCACGACCTGTCGGAAGACCCAAGCGTAATCGAACGATATCTGGGAGTCTGAGATGCAACAGTTCGCACCGCTTGCACTTGATGCGCTGAACTACACATCAGTGTTGCTACTGGTGTCGATCGGGCTGATCATCGTCTTTGGCCTGATGGGGGTGATCAACCTCGCACATGGAGAGTTCTTCCTCATCGGGGCTTATTCCGTGCTGGTGGCGCAGGGTTTCGGGCTGCCGTTCTGGATCGTGTTGCCGATAGCCTTCATGATTACCGTCACTGTGGGGCTTTGCGTTGATGCCTGCATCCTGCGCTTCATCTACCATCGGCCAATCGACACAATCCTTGCCACTTGGGGTCTATCCTTGGCCATCAAGCAACTGATGATCATCATCTTCGGGCCAGGCGCGCAGCAGGTAAGCGCCCCCATTACCGAGCCGGCGGTCATCTTCGGTGTCACCTATTCATCCTACAGGATCGTCATCATGTTGATCACTGGCGCGATCACGGTGGCGACGCTGTCGCTTCTCTATCTGACTCGCTTCGGCCTTGCTGCGCGCGCAGCGATGGCGAACCGTCAAATGGCGCAGTGCCTTGGGATCAACACGCGTCTGCTTGACCGAACGACCTTTGGTCTTGGTGCCGGGCTTGCTGGGGTTGCTGGTGCTGTCATGGCACCCTTGATGAGCGTCGACCCGCAAATGGGGCTGAGCTTCTTGATTCCGGCTTTTCTCGCGGTCCTCGTGGGTGGCGCGGGCAGCCCGCTTGGTGCACTTTACGGAAGCGCAGTTATTGGAACATCCAATACGGTTATTGCCAGTTGGTGGACACCAGTCATCGCGCAGATCATCGTGTTCTCTCTGGCGATCGTAATCATCCGTACCCTGCCCGCAGGCATCTCGGGGTTCCGGAGGTCATGACACGGCTCGGTCTTTACACGACAATCATCTTCTGGCTGGCAATGGCGATGCTGCCGCTGGTTGTTCGGCCGTGGGACTTGGTGATGTTCAGCCAGCTGCTGATTTATGGAATTGCAGCGATGAGCCTCGCCTTGATCTGGGGACAGGGCGGTTTGCTGTGCTTCGGCCAGGCGTTGTTTTTCGGGGTGGGCGCCTATGTCATGGCATTGACCGGAAAAGGGTTGATCCCAGGCATTGCCGCCTCGGCTTGGCTGGGCCTCGGCCTTGCGACTCTTTCCGGAGCTTTGGTCGCACTACTCGCGGGTTTTGCACTTTTTTTCGGCCAGGCATTGCGTGGGCCATATTTCGGAATCGTGACCATCGCGGCGGCTGTGATTGTCGAACGGTTCGCAACAAACTGGCGCTATATCGGTGGCTACAATGGGCTACTTGACATCGAGCCGCTGTCCTTCGCCCTGATCTGGCCCGGATTGGACAGCGCCGAGCCGCTTGCGGGCTATCTGACGGCTCTCCTCGCTGCCTTCGCGGTATTCCTGCTTCTAAATGCGTTGGTTCGCTCGCCTTTCGGCACCGTTTTGCGCGGACTGCGTGCTGACGAACAACGTGTCGCATCCCTTGGATACTCTGTCGGGCTATGGAAAACGATCGCCTTTTGCATAGGGGGGGGCACGGCGGCGTTATCGGGTGCGCTTTTTGCGGTACAGTTTTCTTTTGTATCGCCCGCAGTAATCGGGTTTGCAATGTCGACCGAAATCCTGATCTGGGCGGCGGTCGGTGGCAAGGAAGTTCTGCTGGCCGCAATGGCCGGGGCCGCAGTGGTCAAATATTTCGAAGCCGTGTTATCCGATGCGATAGGCCATTACTACTTACTCGTGATCGGTATCATCTTTATCGTCGTGGTCGTCGCTCTTCCACGCGGACTTCTGGGCCGCCTATTCGAGCTGCCGCGCCCGCAACGATTGCGTGCAGATGGGATTTCAGGGCATACGCAGAAACACAGAGAGCGGGCGGACGCTGCGGCGCCGATGGAGCCGCGCCAACCCGCACCAGGCAAGCAGGAGGATGGAACTTGACCCTCGATTCCTTTTCATCCCACCGGCAAGAGGACGGGGTTGTTCTCAACCCTGACAGCACGGCCGTTCTCGTGGTGGATATGGTGAACGATTTCTGCAAACCCGGCGGCGCAATGGTGCTTCCCGGCTACGAATTACTGGTGCCTCACCAGTGCCGCCTGATCGAAACCGCACGCCGTTGCGGCGCGCCGGTGATTTGGATCCATGATGCGCACCGTGCCAACATGCGCAATGAGCGGGAATGGGCCAAGCGCACCGAGCATTGTGTCGAAGGCACGTGGGGAGTTGAGATCATCGATGATCTTGGTGCGCGGGATGACGAAATCCATGTCATCAAGCGGCGGTACTCTGCTTTCTTTCAGACCGACCTCGACCTCACGCTCAAGGACATGCGGATCACGCAGCTCATCATCTTCGGCGTGGTCACCAATATCTGTGTACGCTCCACGGTCCATGATGCTTTTTTCAACGGCTACGATGTCGTGGTTCCGCGTGATTGCTGCGCCGCGACAGGACCACGCGAGCAAGAAAGTTCGCTTTATGATATCGCCACCCATTTCGGTGTCGTGACCGACACGGCACGTGTCGCAGAGGCGCTGCAAGGCAATGATCTTGTCAGCAACGACGCTGCCTACACTTGAAGATCCATAATTAAAGGATTTTTTGATGACGGTTTTTCAGAACACCTCAGAAGACACCCGGGAGCAAGCGCGCGGCGCGCCCGCCTTGACGGCTGAAGAGCTGCAAGCAATTTTTGACAGAAGTGGCTTTGATCTTGAAAACCACCCTGCGCATATCGTGCGGCGCGTCCACCAGCGCGCTGGAGTCCATTTTCAGCAAATCATGGCGACAGAAAACCTTTCGCCCACGCAATTCGCGGTACTGGCAACGATCTTAAAACACGGAGCGGTGTCACAGTCGCGCCTGAGTCGATTGACGGCAATGGATCCTTCAACCGGAACAGTTGTGGTGCGAAAATTGATCAAGCAGGGTCTTGTCCAACGCGACAGCTCGCCACGTGACGGGCGCCTGTCTATCGTGTCACTGACCGAAGCAGGTAAACGCTTTACGGCAGAGCGGCTCGGACGCAGCGTTGATGTTGGCCGTGCGCTTCTGTCAGAATTGTCTGATGAGGAACAGACCCAACTCCTCGGTCTTTTAAAACGCCTTTACGCGGACGAAGGGATTCCCGAACTCGCTTCAGAAGTCACGACGCGTCGCACTGCATGAAAGTGCCGCGGTGATGGAACGTAGAGAAAGATACTGAACAACGGGAACCAACGAACGGACGCACCGACCCGGAGACAGGAGGCCCTCTTGATCAGAAGGATAATTGTCACCGGGTCGGCCGGGCTACTGGGCAGACATGTCTGTCGTCGGCTTTTTTCGGACGGGCATGACATTACTGGAATCGATCTTACAGCGCTGCCGGACGCGGAATGGCCGCAAGTCAAGGCGGATCTGACTGACCTTGGCGTGGCGTTTGAACTAATTCGCAACGCAGATGTGGTGGTGCATATCGCGTCGATCCCACGGCCATCGGGTCTTGCCAATGCCGAAGTGTTCCGGGTCAACACTGCCTTGAACTATAACGTTACAGAGGCCGCAGCACTTAGCGGTGCGAGACGGTTCCTCTACGCCTCGTCCATCAGCATTCTCGGTTATCCTTTCGGAAGAAGATTCCTATCACCGCGTTATCTTCCGATTGATGCCGAACATCCAGCAGCGCCGCAGGACAGTTACGGACTGTCGAAATGGCTCGGCGAAGAGGTGGTCGATGCCGCTGTGCGCCGTGGAGCGTTCAGTGCTGTCACTCTTCGGATGCCATGGATTCAGACACCTGACAGCTTTGGCGCAACGATCTTGCCCCGGCGTCAAACGCCCGAAGCGGCCCGCGATCTCTGGGCCTATCTCGACGCACGCGACGCGGCCGAGGGGTTCTCGGCGGCGTTGAGTTGGACGGGTTCGGCGCACCTGCGCGTGTACCTGAGCGCGCTGGATTCCTATGCTCAACACTCAAGCAACACGCTTGTGGCAGAGGCTTTTCCCGAGGTTGAAATGCGAAAGCCTATCGACGGCCACGCATCGCTGATTGACACCGAACCTGCCGCCCGCTTGCTCGGCTTCCGTGCGTCACATTCCTGGCGCGACTACGATCTGATTGAATGAGGCTTGAAGGATGAAACGGTTTGACGGCAAGGTCGTTTTGATTACGGGTGGCGGTGGCGCTATTGGCAGTGCTGCCGCCCGTCGGTTTCACGCCGAGGGCGCACGGGTATGCGTCGTTGATATGGATTTCGGACGCGCCGAAGAGGTGGCCGGGCAATTCGGTGACGCCGGCCTGGCCATCGCTGCCGATGTTGCTGTTGAGGACGATTCCGAGCACGCCGTGTCCGAGTGCCTAGCCCATTTTAACCGGCTCGACGTGGTGTTCAACAACGCCGGGATTTCCGGCACGGCAACACCGGTTCAGAACATGGAAGTCGAGGAATGGGACAGAGTATTACAGATCAATCTGCGGGGCGTCTTTATGATACTGCGCGCCTCGCTGCGCGCCATGATTGATCGTGCCATACCCGGCAGCATAGTAAATATGGGTTCATCCATGGCGGGCTGGGACGTCCTTTCGGGCGGTGCGCATTATGCCGCGAGCAAGCACGCGATTGTCGGACTGACGAAAACAGCGGCACTTGACGCGGCACCTTGGGGCATTCGCATCAATGCAATCTGCCCCGGCGTGATCGAAACGACACTCGGCGTGCCCGCATCAGATCGGGACAGCTATCTAAAGGGCGTTGCACGGTTCGCAAAACGAATCCCACTTCGTCGGATCGGAACACCTGATGACGTGGCCGCGACGGTTTGTTTTCTCGCGTCGGAGGACGCACGGCATGTAACCGGGGCGGACTGGCTCATCGACGGTGGGCAAACGCTTCAAAGCTGGGCTAACGCACCGGCCGCGGATGCCTATCCATCAAGTATTGACGGTCCCCGCTGACCAGACATAGACGTTGATCACAATACAATACCGCACCCGATATTGAGACGGCCTCTTAGGCTCCGGACCGATTTATTTTCTCTGAGTAGCGTGATTCACGGTTCGAAAACCGAGGGCTGAACATGTCTGATCTCGTCTGGTCGACCGATGCGCGGATTGCCCGTCTTGAGCCCTGTTTCCCGAAGTCTCACGGTAAGAGGAGCATCGATGATCGGCGTGTGCCTAGCGGGTTTATTTTCATCAGTCACAATGGGTTGCGGTGGCGCGATGCACTTGCGGAATACTTTCCGCGCAAGACCCTGTATAACCGCTGGAAGCAGTTGAGCGACACGAGTATCGTCTGGCGGAATTGGGACACAACCAGCGCCCCATGCGGCGCAGGCATCACGATCCGTGCTGGTAAACGAAATGGCCCGGTCTACGGCCATGCCGGATGGATTGCCGCATCTGTTTTCAGGCAGCGCCACTGCGCCGATCACGACCTCACCGGCGCTTTCCAGGTCAGTACCGACCTCGACATCCTGAACGACCCGCGCGATCTCGTCCTCGCACGGGAAACCGACCCGGCGAAGCTTGCGATCGAGGCCGCTTGATGATTGGCCGGCGCGCCATTTTGGCCGGCCTTGGCGGCATCGCGCTCGCAGGTCGACCCCTGCGCAAGTCCGACGTCGGCACGGCCAAGAACTATCTCGGGGAGGCCGAAATCCGGGAGCTCAACCTGATCGTCGAGACCTTCCTGAACACTGCCGAGCTGCGCGCGACGCGGCGGCAGACCATGCGGCTGGCCGAATGGGAGGGCGTGCTCGACAACTTCCTGACCTCAAACGAACTGCCGAAGCTGCAGGGCGCCGGTTCGATTTCGGCGGAGGCCGCGAAGCGCATCGCTCACGATCGCTACGACGCGTTCGACACCAAGCGTAAGGAAGTCGCGCGGCAGGCCTCGGCCGAGGTAGACGACCTCGAAGAGCTGAAGCGCATCGCCGACTCCGCGAAGGCCGGGAATAAGGGCCGTGGCGATGCGTGATGCTGCGAAGCAAAGGTCTTGGAGGCACGGCCATGTAGGCGACTGTGTTGCTTCCATGAGTTCCGGCACGAGCGTTAACGGCACGGATGACCCTGCTGCCGCAGGAGAAGTCGGTGTTCTGAAAGTGAGTTGCGTTGCAACGGGGGCATTTCGTCCAGAGCAGAACAAGCGTGTTCTCGAGAGCGACATCGCGCGTGTTTCGTGTCCAGTTGAGGCAGGTTGCATAATAGTCAGCAGAGCGAATACGGCTGATCTCGTTGGCTCCAGCGCACTCATCGAGTGCGATATGCCAAACATCTATTTGTCTGATAAACTTTGGAAGATTAGGACGCACGATCAGTGTGATCCCGTATGGCTCTATTTCTCTATTTCGTCACCTGAGGTTCGCAGACGACTGTCTTCCGGTGCGACAGGATCGTCTGCCTCAATGAAGAATATTTCGCAGGAGTTCTTCCTCAGTTCGCCAATAGAAATCCCACCTCTCACCGAACAAAGAAAAATTGCGGAGATTCTCAGCGCCTGGGACTCGGTGCACGAGAGATATGCGCAGAAGTTGGTGACGCCTGATCAGGCGGCAGCTTGACGTTGGCGGAGCCCGTCGCGGAACTCAACCCCTTGGATGATCTCGGGCAG
>HLSNC_1001467_pt1 | contig 10498 bp, 9 predicted proteins | sample HotLakmetagenome_2_FD_14041 | JGI IMG/M metagenome (IMG submission 14041)
GGGCTAAAGCTCATTGATAAAGAAGAACAAGCGATCACGGAGCAGAGTGAAAAGAAGGTTGCCTAAATTTTCCTCGTACACCAGATTTGACTATATCTCCTTTGAAAAAGAAACTACCTGAAAAATACGTAGCGTCGGTTGCGGTTGACGTCAGGAAACCTAATACTGAGAGAGGTCAAAACTGTTGGGTCTCGTTCCTCGACGCTAACCTAATGAGGGGCATTCATTTCTAGAGAACACCTTAACCCTTTCTCTATGGCTCTTAAGCACACAATCCTCGCGTTTCTATCGCACCAGCCCCTGAGTGGCTATGAAGTTGCCAAAGAATTCACCCAAGGATTTGGCGGCTGCTTTTGGAAAGCAAGCCAGCAGCAGGTCTACGCCGAACTTACTAAGCTCGAACGGCAAGGTTGTGTCACTTACGAGGCCATTCCTCAGCCGGGGCGCTTAGATAAGAAAATATATTCCCTTACTCCCAGTGGCCACCAATCTCTGATTGACTGGTTAACCCAGCCAACAGAACCCACGGCGATTCGTGAGGATCTCGGGGTCATCGGATTAGCCGGACACCTTGTGCCTAATCAAGTGGTTTATAGCGAAATCAAGCGCCGTCAAAACCTCCACAGGGATATGGCACAACATTTAAAAACAATGGATAGCCATTTTGCCAAACATATAGATGCACTCGAACTGAAAGATCTCTACATGCATCTGATCATTCGGCGAGCAATTCGCTATCAAGAAGATTGGGTGGCCTGGTGTGATGAAGCACTTGAGGCAATTGATCGGGTTGTTAATCAATAGAGGCTTAGCAAGCTAAACGAAAGGCCAATCCTGGGATCGCTACCGTCGATGCCCCGAGGAAATCGGCTTCCTCAGACACCACCTCCCTATTCTTACAACATGCCCCTTTGATGAGCGATTGACCCCTGAGCGTCAGAGAATTTAGAGGGGACTTGATGCCGGTTTAAGTGGCTGTCGACAAGTTTTGCGAATCCATCGATAAGCCCCCATACCAGCTACCAAATTGGAGATTGCAGCGGCAGCGAACACTCCCGTGGGGCCTGCTATCTGGCTGCCTAAGTAAGCCAGAGGAATATAGCAGCCCACCATATGCGTCAAGGTCATGACAATCGACGGTAGCGGCTTACCCATGGCGTTTAATACTGAGCTCGTCACCTGCAAGATTCCTGCTGCTCCGTAACTGATGGGCACCAGCCAAAGATACCGAATCGCAAGCTCAATTACTTCTGGATCAGGGTTGAAAAACGCTGCCAGAGATCGTGCCCCTATCCCTAGAATTACCGCCATCAAGAGTCCCCAGAGCAGGCAAAAGCGATAGCCCTGACTGAGGGCCAACTGCACCCGGTCAACGTGTCGGGCTCCCCAGTTTTGCCCCACAAAAGGTCCCATGCTAGCGGCCAGCGCCATCGTGGCAATCAGAGCCAACGACTCTACCCGCGAAGCTAAACCAAATCCGGCTACCGCCACGGCTCCATAGAAAGCTAAGAAGCTGGTGATCACACCAATAGAAATGGGGATAAGCATGCTAGCGGTGGCGGCCGGTAAACCGACCACGAGGATGTCCCGCCAGCACCAAAGGGTTTCCTGCAGGGTGGGAATCTGAGGCGAGAGTAGCTTTTCCTTAAAGCGCAACACCAATAACGCAGCTACCAGAGAAACCGCACGGGCAATCACGGTGGCCAGAGCGGCTCCCTGTAACTCTAAACGGGGAAATCCGAGCCCGCCATTGATCAATAGCGGGTCTAACAAAATGTTTGTGCCCGCAGATAAGGTCATGATGAGGCTAGGGGTCAGCGTGTTCCCTGCGGCTCGAATGGCGCTGTTACCGACCATCGGCACCACCAAAAATACAATGCCGAAATACCAAATCTGCATGTATTCGCGAATGTAAGGCAGGATGTCGGGGCCTGCCCCCAATGCCTTAAATATTGGATCAATAGTGAGCAGTCCCACACCAGCAAGCAGGAATACTGCCGTTAGTGCCAGGGTCAAGCTGTTGATGGTAAAGCGCTGTACCCGCCGCATATCGCCTTGACCAATCGCTCGCGCAATCACCGACGTAGTGCCAATGCCCAAACCGAAAGCCAAATTTCCAAGAGTCAATACGACGGGAAAGGTAAAGCTCATTGCTGCAAGCTGACTCGTTCCCAATTGACCGACAAAATAAGTATCCACCAAGTTAAAGGTGATCAACGCCAGCAACCCCCACATCATAGGCAAGGTCAGCTTTATGAGATGAGGCCCCACTGGTCCTTCAGTTAATTTATGCTGCATGGGGTCACTGATCTTAAAGGGGCACTTTAGTGAAACAAAGATCTGATATGGGTTGCGTTGAAATGTGAGAAGTTTGAAGGAAGAACTCGCCCACAATCCTCAACAAGAAACTGCTTTTTGGACTTCTCCAACACCTTGCCCGCTCTCCTGTACAAGGCGCTCTCCCTTCCGCTTCCTCATAGTCCTACTTCCCTAGCTAACCAATCTTAGGCAGTACCTCTTCAAACAAAATCTGCAACAACTGAGCACCGTGAGGTTTGCTCCAGTCCTGAGCTAGTTCGGCCATCAGCGTGTTGGTGGCGGTAAGGACAACACCCGCATCGGCCATGCGCCGCCGTGACATTTCCTCCGACAGGTCAAACGGCGAGCCGGAGGCATCCATCACCGCTTGTACCTGGTAGCCCTCTGCCACCGCTTGAATGGCCGGAAACACTAGACAGACATCGGTAGTAACGCCAGCCATAATCAAATTTGGGCGTCCGGTTTCCAGCACTGCCGCTTTAAATGCTTTGTCATTCCAGGCATTGACGATGCCCGCTCGCTGAATGCGGCTGGCAAACGAACCGGGAACAATATCTTGCAGTTCAGAAATCAGGGGTCCCTGCATATTTCCCTCTTGGCTGCTGGTGAGAATGACAGGAATGTTCAGAATTTTTGCTGTTTTGGCCAGGGCGATCGTATTGCGTTTAACGACCTCTAACGGCAGATTTTTGATCAACTGCATCGTGCCTACCTGATGATCAATCAATAGCAGGGCAGAGTTTTCAGCGGTAAAAAGAGAATTCATTGGGCTCTCCGAATGGGATGAAAGGGTTAATGGATGGCATAACTGGTTTAGGCAAAGCCTACTGGCTAAGGCATCAGACTTGAATAAGTTCCAAATTTTGAGTTTTGAATTGGCCACTCAACTCAAAATTCAAAACTAAGAACTTAAAACTCGTTCACTCCTTAGCTGGCCGTTCTATCAACGAGCTGACCATTCTGTCATGACCGCTTGCAAGGTGGTCTTGGCCTGAGCTAACGACTGGCGGCGAGCTTCATCCCCTGCCGCTAGATTGTCGGCATGGATGACGGTAATGTCCGTGATTCCCATAAAGCCAAAAATCAGATGCAGGTAGGGTACTTGCAGGTCATAGGCATGGGCCGCTGTTTCTGGGGGATAGGAGCCACTTCGGGCAGTAATGACCAACAGCTTTTTACCAGTCGCCAAGCCTCTGTAACTACCATCGGCTTCGACGCTGAAGGTGCGACCGACTCGGACAATCTGATCGAGGTAAGCTTTGAAACCCGCTGGACTGCTGAAGTTGTACATTGGCACGCCAAAGATGTAGCAGTCAGCCGCTAAAAATTCATCAATGAGTTCATTGGAAACCTGAATCGCCGCCGTCTGTTCGGGCGTATGTTGGGCGGGGTCTGAAAAGGCAGCGGCAATCCAGCGTTCATCAATTAACGGCACCGGATCACGGCCAATATCGCGATAAGTGACCAGGTCGTGGGGATGGAGATCCTCCCAGCTCGTCATAAATGCTTTGGTCAGCGCCCGCGACACAGAGCGATCGCCCCGAGGGCTGGCATCTACATGCAAAAGATGAGTCATAACTTTTGTCTCTCATAGAGATTAAGATAAAGATCAAATCGACTAGCAGAACTGGCGATCTCAACCACCATTGCTCTGGCAACAATCTTGAGAAAAGCACGATGGAAAGCGGAAAGTTGACCGCTTTCTAAACGGTCTAGGCCTTGACATAGGCCACTAGCGAAACCCCTAAAACGACGAGCACGACCCCTGCAATTCGAGTTGGGCTAGCGGGATAGCGCATTAACCCGATCGCCCCATAGTGATCTAGGAACAAAGCCGCAATCATTTGTCCAGCAATGGTGAGGGCCAGAGCCAGAGCAGCCCCAATCTTGGGCGTGGCAAAAATAGTTGACCAGACGTAAAACGTGCCTAAACAGCCACCTACCCACATCCACCAAGAAGTGGAGGCCAAGGCTGTCATGGTTGGCAAAGGATATTGCGCAACGAAGCAAATCACCAACGAGGTCAGGGTTCCTGCCAGATAGGAAATAAAGGTCACTTGCATTGGTGCGCCAACGTAGCTACGCAATAGGGTATTGAGCGCCACCTGAATCGGAAGAACGGCTCCGCCTGCAAGCGCTGCTAAAAGAAAGATTGTTCGGCCATTCATGACTGAGTCTCCTATGGTGTGGTCTTGCAATAACATCAAGATTCAGTTTGTCAGTTGAGTTATAAAGTTGCGAACCGCAGCATCCGCTGCTCTCGCGCTTCCGGATGATCGCTGGCCTGCTCACTCAATACAACACCGGTCATCAATTTGAGGCAGGAGACACCGCCACCGCGTCAATTTCAAAGAGGACGCCAGGGGTGTAGAGTTCCGGTACCGGAATCAATGTGCTAGCTGGTGGATTACCGCCAAAGACCGCCTTGCGCTTTTCCACCAGATAAGCGAGTTTTTCGGCATCGTGATCTACAATCAGCAACGTAATTTTGACGACGCTTTCCGCATCGGTGCCTGCCACATCTAGCGTTGCTAGCAACGCATCAAAGGCGCGATCAACTTGGCTTTCGAAGTCGTTGGGGCCATCCTCAGATATCCCGACCTGCCCAGCGACATGGACAAGTTTGGCGTTAGCGGCAGCAGTCGTCGCCTGGGAGTACCCGTACTGCAGCGAGTTGGCTAGCTCTGGTGGGTTCAATGCCTGCTTCAGGTTCTCCTGAGCTGACACAGCGGCGACTAACAGCCCAGAGGTCAGCAAGCCAACTAGAAAACCAGACACATGAGTTTTAGTGAGCTGCGCTTTCATGACGAAAACTTCCTAAAAGTGAGTGTTTTACGGTGCGATTTGGTGAAAAGTGAAATCGGGCACATCGAAGCTACATCAGCTTTTCGCAGCTTCAGTGAGCCACTGATTAAAGGCGAATTCAATGAAATCAGCTATAAGCGTAAAGGCTCACAGTCGTTCGTTAACATCCATTACTCAGGCCGTAGCCTTAGTCAATGAAGAGGCAAAGCCAGTGGCTTCGCTCGATAGATATTGATCAAGTGAGTGTAAATTCACTTACTCTAGTAGCTTAGGGGAACTGCCACTGGCTGTCGCTAGCCCTATGTTGGAAATTCGTTTGCCTATGGTTGAGAACCTAACCCAACGAAAGTTGAGGATAATGCTGTACTTTCGTTGGCGATGCTCAAATTCAGAGATTGTATAGTGAGGATTAACTTTCCCAGATTTCGGTTGAAATTGTCCTTTTTTCCTTGATCTCACGAAATGGATATAGGTTCTGCCAATGACTTGCTAGAACGGCTCTCAGCCGTAGAACAAGAAAATACCCTGCTCAAAGCGCGGCTGCAAGCCTGTGAAAAGTCTTATGCGCTGTTGCAGGCAAAGGTCATGCAATACCAACAGAACCAACCGGAATCAAGATCGCCTCCCCCCTCTGAAAGTCATAGCTTGGCTCACTTTGAAGAACGCTTTCGCACCTTATTTGAATTTAGCAGCGAAGGCTTTTATTACTTTGAGGTTGATCCGCCCTGTCCTGTTAGCCTGCCGATTGCCGAACAGTATGAGCGGCTTTATCGTGATATTCGCGTGGTCAAAGCCAACCCAGCCTTTGCGGCGATGTATGGTGTAGACCACCCCGATCAGCTAATTGGGATGAGAAATCCTGATGTGCATGTTTCCCATTCGAGCAAGAATAGTGCCTTTATTCATAGCACCCTCAAGAATGGCTATCGTTGCCACAACCTAGAAACAGAAGAACTGGATCACCTTGGACAGCCGCGGTATTTCCTCAACAGCGGTGTTTATACCCTTACTGATGGCTATATTGTCGGTGGCTGGGCCACTCAAATTGACATCACCGAACTTCGAACAACTCAGCAAGCGCTGCTAACAGCAGAACAAGAAAGAGCCTACGCTCTAGAGCAACTCAATGCTAAATTGCAACAATCGCTCAAGCACCTGCAAACCCGTGAGCGATTCTTGGAAGTCAGCGCAATCGCAGCCAATAACCTGCTCACCACCCAGGACTTTAATCGGGCAGTCAATACGGTGCTTAAGCTAATTGGCGAGAGTTTGGACACCGATCGGGTTACGGTCATCGAGTTTTTCCTGCAGCCATCTGATTCTCTGCCCCATTGGCGAGTCCTGTATGAATGGACTTCTCCCGGCACGCGATCGCAAATGGCCTATCCGGAACTGATGCAAGGGTCTTTTGCCGGCACCGAAGACATTCTGCACCAGCTCAACCAGGGGAAACCAGTGAGCTGTTACATCGAAGACCTCGCCGAACCCTTCCGCAGCATCCAGGGAGAACTCGGAGTTCAGGGCCTGTATGCCATTCCGATTTTTGTCCAAGGATTGCTCTGGGGCGCGATCGGCTTTGACGATTGCCACGCCGACAAACAGCGCCATGCCGTCGAGCTTTCAGTGCTCAAAATCACCGCAGATTGCATTGGTAGTGCCATCCAGCGCCAGCGGACGCAGCAAGCGCTCCTCCAGGCTGAACAGCAGCGGGGGGCGGAACTGGCACAGGCCAATGAAGTTTTACAAGGCCGTGATCGCCTGCTAGAAACCACTGCGATCGCCGCCAACACCCTTCTTTCTACGGCAAACTTTGATGATGCCGTTAATACTGTCTTACAACTGATCGGGGAAGCCTTAGACACTGACCGCGTCAAAGTTTTGGAATGCATTTATCATTCATCGCTTTATCCTGCTTACTCCGTGATCAGCCATGAATGGGTCAGAGAAGGCATCATTCCGCAGATCTCTCATCCCAGTTCTTCGCGTATCAGCAGTGACGGGGCCGAGGATTTTCTGCACCAGTTAGTCCAGAGTGATGGGTTTGGGGGCGTATTGAGAGAGTGGCCAGAAGCCTTCTGGGACGTCTTTGAAGCCGTCGAGGCTAAAGCCATCTACTGTGTCCCTATTCGCTTGGAGGAACAGATTTGGGGATTCTTAATCTTCGACGATTGCCAAGATGTCAAACAACGAGATCTGTCGGAACTGTCCGTTCTGAAGATTGCTGCTAATTGCATCGGCAATGCGATTCAGCGGCAACGGACGCAGCAAGCCCTAACCCAGGCCGACGATGCCAGAGAAGCAGCCATCTTAGAGGAACGCAACCGCATGGCGGGCGAAATCCACGACACGCTAGCTCAGACGTTTACCGGTATTTCACTGCAAGTGGAAGTGGCTAAACCGCTACTGGGGCAAGATTCCCCCGCCGTTAGCACCATCCTCGACCACCTCAAATGTCTGGCCGAAACGGGCCTGGCCGAAGCGCGTCGCTCCGTTTGGGCGCTCTATCCGCCAGCTGCTGAATACGCCGAATTGGCTCAACTACTCTACGAGAGTGTAGAGTACATGAGCCGCAATACCGCTACCCAAATTGAAGTGAACGTAGACGGCCCACCTGGCCCACTGCCACCCTTTCTCGGCATGAATCTGCTGCGCATTGGGCAAGAGGCCCTGACCAATGCGCTCAAACATGCCCAGGCCCAAACCATCACAATCGATCTGACTTACGCAGGCGATCGCATTCTCCTGCAAATCTGTGATGACGGCATAGGTTTCGTTCCACCCCGTACTCTTGACCCTCTCAACGGCGGCTTTGGACTGGTGGGCATGTATGAGCGGTGCGATCGCATCGGTGCACAACTGAGCCTCTCCAGCACGCCAGGGCAGGGCACCCAAATTCTCGTCGAAGCCCTCTTGAGTTCAGGAGAGGTCGAGAAACACTCATGACAACCCCGCAAGGAAGCAATGGTCAGCGGCAACTTAAACGTCAAAGACAGCGTATACCCTTCTCTCTCTCAGCCCGCTACCCAGCCGTTGCGGATCATCCGATCATGAACCCTCTCCCCATTCGCGTCTTAATTGCCGATGATCATCCCGTGGTGCGCTCTGGTCTGGTGATGATTGTCCAATCCGCTTCAGGGGTCGAAGTCGTCGCTGAAGCCAGTACCGGCACGGAAGCCGTTGAGCTATTTCGTCAATATCAGCCCGATGTGGCGCTGATGGATCTAAAAATGCCGGAACTGGGCGGAGTGGATGCGATCACCGCTATCCGACAGAAGTGTCTCCATGCCCGCATCATCATCCTCACCACTTATGATGGCGATGAAGATATCTATCGCGGCCTCAGTGCCGGAGCCCGAGGCTACCTACTCAAAAACGTCACCCGCCAAGAGCTGATAGATGCCATTCAGCGGGTTCATGCCGGACAGAAGTACATCCCCGCTGAGGTGGGTACCCGCCTAGCGGAACGCCTGACCAATCCCCAACTCACTAATCGAGAACGTGAAGTCCTACTGCTGATCACTGAGGGTAAATCCAATCAGGAGATTGCTGCTACTCTCAACGTTAGCGAAGGCACCGTCAAGTTTCACGTCAACGGCATTTTGCGGAAGCTAAATGTGAGCGATCGCACACAGGCTGTCCTTGTCGCGCTCAAGCGCGGCATCGCCGATCTTTGACTCTGTCGGGCCTAATCCTGAGTAGGCCCAGTTGTTGCAGAAGAAAAATCTTGGTCGTTAGTTAAGTTGATGCAACGAACTGTCCCATTTATGAGAACTGGCAGATCTCCTTCAACTAGGCCCTAAATCGCAGCTGTGCTATGCGATTCGTTTAGCTAGAAAATTGCCCTTATAAAGAAGGCTGCGCCTTATTGTCTTGCTGATGGACGAACCTTCGGTTTACCTGATACGTTGCGGCTATGTCGCTGATGGGGCTGCTTGAGAAATTTGTTGTGCCAGCGGTTGATCACCAATGAACCTTATGGGCAAGGGCTCGCCTCGCTGATGCTGCGCTGGCGACTGACCACCGCTGGGTACAGGGCAAACGCATACTACATGAAAACGCTTAGTTCTTTATTACATGAGGCTTTCAGCCTTCATAGCCCAAACCTCAAAACTTGTGAGTCTGAGCTGCCAGAACGAGAATAAAGGGTTTCAGTGGCCTGCTATTGAGAATGGTATCAACAACCAATTTTCCTTGTGCAGCTGTAAGCTCCTGTTGATAGGCATTTTAGATGGATTAAAGGAGTATGCGTTTGCCCTGCCGCTGGGTACGACTTTGGCCTTACGTTCGCGGGAGTGTTCAGATTTTTGTGTAAATCCTAGTTCTTTGGAAAATGAATCAAGGGTTTCAGGCTGATCGAACGCGTTTTTCTGAACACTCCCACACGAAAGGAGCCTTCTACGAAGCCTTCGAACCCAAACGCGCCCGTCAACCCATCCGTCGAATTAGTTTTGCTCTTGTTCTATACGTATAGCCGATTAGTCACCTTGTAAGCAAAGTTAAAGTTATAGGTGGGTACCCAATTTTGTTTTAGAAACTCTCGATAAATGTATGAGAAATTTCAATAAAAAATGTACACGCCTTCTACACAGCCCACATTCCGCACTTTCAACTAGCACATTGAGTATTTAAACAAAGCAATAAGGATCACAGCCATTTCCTCTGTCAAAATTATCAATCATCAGCCTTAATTGAGAATTAACACCTTGTAGTTTTTTTGAATTACAAGGCAATGAAAACCTCTCCGGAAAAGGGTTCGATCGTTAATACCTGAGTGTGACCCTTCAAAGGGCGGAGTGTCGGACGTAGCGTAAATACTCTGAGGTAGTGAATGATATGGTCGGTAATAACAGTAACAGGAAAGATTAAGGCATTATTCAGACTGCCAATGTATTGATCCGGCAATTAAATAAGCATTGTTTTTAGGCCAGAGTTCAAGAGGTATAGGTTCTTTGCCTCATCTCTTGGATTTATTTAATTGTCGGGTCAATCAATATTTCTATTGCTAAATTAACGGAGAGCTTTATTAGGCTATGGCAAAGGAACATCTGTCACAATTTTATCTTAAGAACTCTCGCATAAATAATCTCACACTAAGAAAGAGCTTTCAAAGTCGTTCTTTTTTCTCGAAACTTGCCGTCGCAATTGCACTATTGCTTGGTGAATTTGTTCTCCCAGCTAACGCTATGAACAAGGTGACTCAGCTTGCAGAGCCCGACGTCCTTACTCAACTTGATATCTCTCATCTCTTCCCATCTGCTGAGAACTCTTATCAGCACATCGCACAAGCCGAACTTTCTCAAGTCGCGTCTGCCGAAGCCATCTTGGCTGAAATCAACCGTCTCCGCACCTCTCCTGCGGACTATGCAGATTGGCT
>HLSNC_1001479_pt1 | contig 10391 bp, 11 predicted proteins | sample HotLakmetagenome_2_FD_14041 | JGI IMG/M metagenome (IMG submission 14041)
GCCTTCGTCTTCGGCATCGCCATGCAGATCGTGCTCGGCTGCGGCTCCGGTACGCTCGTCAATGCGGGCAGCGGCAATGCGGTGGGCGCCGTGGCGCTGCCGTTCTTCGCCATCGGCAGCTTCGCCGGCGCCTGGCATCTCGACTGGTGGACCGGGCTCGGTACCGCACCGGTGATCGCCTTCGGCGACGCCTTCGGCGCCTATGGCGGCCTCGCGCTGACGCTCGTGCTGCTCGCTATGGTTGCGATCATCGCGCTTCGTGGCGCAAAACCGGAGCATCGCCGCATCCCGCGCCGGCTCTGGCTCGCGGCGGGGTTCATCGCCTTGCTCGCGATCGCCAACCTCGTCATTGCCGGCCAGCCATGGGGCGTGGTCTACGGGCTCGGCCTGTGGGCGGCGAAGGGTGCGACGGCTTTGGGCGCCGATCTTACCGGTTCCGCATTCTGGGGCGCGCCGGCCAATGTGGAGCGCGTGCGCCAGAGCCTGCTCACCGATGTCACCTCGCTAACGAATATCGGCATCATCGCCGGCGCGATGCTCGTCGCCTCGTGGCGGCGCGGCTTCGATCAGCCGGTCACGCGGCTGCCCGCCATCGCCTGGATCGCGGCGATCGTGGCGGGGTTGCTGCTCGGCTACTCCTCCCGGCTTGCCTTCGGCTGCAATGTCGGCGCCTTCTTCAGCGGCATCTCGACGGGCAGCCTGCATGGCTGGGTCTGGTTCGCCGCCGCCTTCGCCGGCTCGATCCTCGGTGTGAAGCTGCGCGCGCGGCTGGGTTTCGAAGGCGCACCGAAGCGGGGAGGCCAGCCATGAAAATCATCTCGAGCCGCCGCCCCGTCGCCTTAGCCGTCGGTCTTTTCCTGTTGATCGTCTTTGCCGTCGATCAGGGCGTCAGCGCCCCGCCCAACCCTTTCACGGCACCGCCCATCCTCGCCCTCGGTTCAGGCGAAACCGCCGGCGGCGCCCATTGCGCCGCCCCGGCGGTGCGGTGAGGGGGTTGGGCGGAGTGCGCTTCTTGGCGAACAATAAATGAACAAATATTGTGGATAAGGGCTTTGCAATCTGATCCACTTGGCACAGTGTAGCGGTGATGATTCTGCGTCGGGGTGTAGGATGAAGGTTGCCGGGTTGTTTGCGGGTATTGGAGGGCTGGAGGTCGGTCTCGCCAAGGCCGGGCATGTGCCTGTCCTTATGTCCGAAATCTGGCAACCGGCGCGCGCCGTTCTGAAATGCCGCTATCCCGACATTCCGCTGCCTGATGACATAACCGATATCGAGGCGTTACCCGCCGATACGGAGATCATCACCGCCGGGTTTCCGTGTCAGGACCTGAGCCAGGCCGGACGAACGGCGGGTATTGCCGGGGCGCGCTCAGGTCTTGTCGGCCACATCTTCCGCCTGATCGACTGGCGACCAGTGCCTTGGGTGGTTTTGGAAAATGTCTCCTTCATGCTGCATCTCGACAAGGGCCGTGCGCTACGGACGCTCGTCGAGGCGTTCGAGGAGCGTGGTTATCGCTGGGCCTACCGCGTTGTGAACTCACTTTCCTTTCTGCCGCAGCGGCGTGAGCGCGTGATCTTCGTCGCAACCCTTACGGACAATGATCCTGCGGATGTGATCTGCGCCGACGAGGTTACACCGCCTGTTTTGGAGACGGCTCTCGACACGCACGCCCATGGCTTTTACTGGACCGAGGGCATCCGTGGTCTTGGCTGGGCGCAAGACGCGGTCCCGACCCTCAAGAACGGCTCGACCGTCGGCATTCCGTCTCCTCCGGCGATCCTGCTTCCCGACGGCGCTGTCATTACGCCGGATATCAGGGATGCGGAGCGCCTCCAGGGTTTTGAGGCGGATTGGACCCTCCCTGCGGAAGCGTCCGGTCGCGCTTCCTTGCGTTGGTCGCTGATCGGCAACGCCGTCTCGGTTCCCGTTGCGGAATGGCTTGGTCGGCGCCTGTCATCCCCGGGCTGCTTCGATCCTGCACGTGAGGCGCCTCTGCCGAACGACGGGCGCTGGCCGAAGGCGGCGCGTTTCAACGGTCATGCTCGGAAGGCGATCACCATCTCAACCTTCCCGGAATTCCTGCCGCGAGAGCCGCTCGCGCAGTTTCTGCGGCATCCGGGCAAACCTCTTTCGGAACGCGCTACGCGCGGTTTTCTCTCGCGCACGCAAAAAAGCACGTTGCGGTTCCCGGCCGGTTTCATCGATGCACTCCAGTTGCATTTGTCATCAGTCGAAACTTTGGGGGTGCCGCGTAAGGCGCTCTCAATCGCCGCAGAATGACTGCGACAGGTGGCCCTGTGACATCCCGCAGCGCGTTGATGGCTGGTATCAGCTAACGTCGCACTGCCCCTGAAGAGATTGTGGCGGGTGTTCTGCATGCCTTGTCGGTTGGTGATCGGCGCCACGTTCGCGCTGTCCAGCGCACCCGATTTCGCCAACAGGCGACGCCGTTTCGCGGTATTCATCAACCACTGTTGCTGGCATCATCACAAGATTTGTACGCGCGGATCGACGCCGCGCGCCAACGCCTAATTCTGGAGCACGAAATTCGCGGCACATCGGGCGCGCGGCGCGCGTTCGCTCAGAAGGTTGCGCCGGCGCGGGCTCAAGGTCGTGCTCGTCTGGGGATGCGCGACGGCGGATACCGAGAAACTGAAGAATTGTTTGTCAGATATCCTTGAAGCGCGTTGCGTAGATCGCTGAAAGGCGATCGATCATAGCGGCGTAATGGTAATTTTCACCCGGTCGGGGTGCGGGCGGACCATCGAACAAGGTCACCGACGAGCCGTCATTGATGCAGGAGACGACGACGATCGCGAGGGCGTCGTAACCCTGATCGCCGGTCTTGCTGCGACGCGGCAATTGCGCGACCTTCGCAACCGTGATCTCGGCGTCTTTCGGTTGCCGATGGGTGCTCCATTCGGGATCCGTAGCGCGGTGTTTCTTGTTGAGGTCCGGGCTCAGGTAGTGCTCCGCGATATTCACCATGACGAAGCCGGCGGCGATCGCCTGATCGCTGGCTCCGTGCACCGTAAGATGTGAGGAGTTGAGCTCGTCGTAGAGCCGTGGGAGGGCGCGTTGGTGGGCCGTCATACACGCCTTCGCTTCCAGCGCCATCATAACGGAACCGACCGGCGCACGCTCCAGAATCGGCAACTGGTGAAGTATGGTGCGCTCGTTGTCCGACAGAGTGATCTGATATTCCTCAACCATATCGATCAAGGTGCGCACCCGCGTGTTCTTCTCTGCGCCGGAGGGCGTGCACAAGACGAGATCGAGGTCCTTCTTGCGATCGTTCGCGAAGTCGCGCATTTCGTGATTGATCCCGAATGCGACGCGCCGCGTTTCGACATGGTGGCGCAGAAGCGGGCAATGTCGCATGAGATCAAAGACGATGCCCCAGCAGGCGACCTTGGAATGGTGGTCGCTACGGGAATGGTACTGCCAGGAATTTTTTTACCGGTCTCGCCGGCTTGGCCGCGATAATGTCCTGGCCAGAATTTCCGGTCCGTACATGGTGGCGAATCTCTTGAAATGCCTCTTGCTGAAATCGATACAGGGGCTGGAAGATTTTGTCGACGTTTGTGCCCGCTCCGGGTGCGCGGCATCCAGCGCCGCCCCGGCGGTGCGGTGACCGCTCGTCATTGCCGATGGTGCATTCCATTTGGCCGGCGCATCGTTTACCGTCGCGCGCGATTTGGCCGGGATACGTTCTTCAAGCGGGGTTTGTGGTGCTGTCGTTCAAGGATCAGGATAAGGACTGGCGGCCGAGGCTGGTTCTGGCTTCGGCTTCGCCGCGCCGGCTGGCATTGTTGCAACAGGTGGGAATCGAGCCCGATGCGCTGTTGCCCGCCGATGTCGACGAGACCCCGGAGAAGACGGAGACGCCGCGTGATCTGGCACGTCGGCTGGCGCGTCTCAAGGCGCAGGCCGCGCAGCGCGTGGCGGAGAAGGACGAAGCGCTCGGGCATTGCTTCGTCGTTGCCGCCGATACCGTGGTCGCTCTCGGCCGGCGTATCCTGCCCAAGACCGAGACGATGGACGAAGCCGCCGCCTGCCTGCGCCTGCTCTCGGGCCGCCAGCATCGTGTCTATACCGGCGTGAGCGTGATCACGCCGAAGGGCAGCCGGCGCGAGCGGCTGGTCGAATCACGGGTGCGCTTCAAGCGGTTGTCGCCCGAGGAGATCGAAATCTATCTGGCATCGGGCGAATGGCGCGGCAAGGCGGGCGGTTACGCGATTCAGGGGCTGGGCGGCAGTTTCGTCGTGCGGCTCGTGGGCTCCTATCCCAATGTGGTGGGACTGCCCCTTTACGAAACCGTCTCGCTGCTCGAAGGTGAGGGCTTCCCCGTGCGCCTGTCCTGGCTGAACGCTGCGTAAGGCGCGTACGAAGACGCCCGATCACAACGCGCAAGAAGCAAGACGTCATGAATATCGCCACCTGGCTCGAACAGGCCGGACGCGCCAACCCCGACGCCCCCGCAGTGGGGCTCGGCATGCGCGTCGCGATGGATTACGCAACGCTGGCCGGGCGCGCGGCGCGTTTCGCGAGCGCCCTGCGCGACCGCTACGGTCTCGTCCCCGGCGATCGCGTCGCGCTGGTGACGAAGAACTGCCCGCAATTTCTCGAAGTCCTCTGGGGAAGCTGGTGGGCGGGCTGTGCCTGCGTGCCGGTCAATGCCAAGCTGCACGGTGCCGAGATCGGCTATATCCTGCAGCGCTCCGGCGCCCGGATCTGCATCGCGGGTGGTGATCTCGGCGATGACGTTGCCGCGCACGCGCCGGTGTCGCTCGAAGCGCTGGTGCGGATCGATAGCGCTGATTATGCGCGGATCTTCGAGGCAGATCCAATCCCCTGCATGCCTGTGGCGGGGAGCGAGCTCGCCTGGCTGTTCTTTACCAGCGGCACGACCGGGCGCCCCAAGGGCGCAATGCTCACCCACGACAATCTGATCGCGGCGAGCTACGCCTATGCGGCGGAAGTCGATCCGGTGCGCGCCGGCGATGCCACGCTGCTTGCGGCTCCGATGAGCCATGGTGCGGGGCTCTACATCATGGCGCATGTGCTGGGGCGCGGGGTGAGCGTCGTGCCGGAATCCGGCGGCTTCGAGGCCGGCGAGATCTTCGCGCTCGCCGCCCATTGGCGCAACGCGTCGATGTTTGCCGCGCCGACCATGGTCAAGCGCCTCACTGCCGCGCGCGAGGAGGCGGATCCTTCAGCCTTCCGCACTATCGTCTATGGCGGCGCGCCGATGTATGTCGAGGATGCGGTGCGCGCGCTCGATCGCTTCGGCCCCTGCTTCGCGCAGATCTACGGCCAGGGCGAGAGCCCGATGACCATCACCCGGCTTACTCGCGAGGAGATCGGCGATCGCGCTCACCCGCGCTGGCGCGAGCGCCTCGCCACGGCGGGTGTCGCCTATGGCAATGTCGAAGTCGCGATCGCCGACGAGGCGGGGCGCGTGCTGCCGCCGGGCGAGGCTGGGGAAATCATCTGCCGCGGCGCCCCGGTCATGCCGGGCTACTGGCAGGATGGTGAGGCGACGGCGAAGACCCTGCGCGATGGCTGGTTGTTCACCGGCGATGTCGGCAGCCTCGATGAATTCGGCTATCTCTCGCTGAAGGACCGCTCGAAGGATCTGATCATTTCCGGCGGCACCAACATCTATCCGCGCGAGGTCGAAGAGGTGCTGCTCACCCATCCCGACGTGCGTGAGGTCTCGGTGATCGGGCGCCCCGATCCGGAATGGGGCGAGATCGTCATCGCCTATATCGTGGGCGAGGCCGATGCTGCCACGCTCGACGCACTGTGCCTGTCGCAGATCGCACGGTTCAAGCGGCCCAGGCATTACCGATTTGTCGAGGCGCTGCCGAAGAACAATTACGGCAAGATCCTGAAGACGGCGCTGCGCGAGATCGACCAGCGCGACAGCGCATGCAACGATGCCGAGGAGAAGGGATGAGCGAGAACGAATCCGGAGACGGCGGCGCCCCCAGACAATTCACTCCGCGACCGTGCCCGATCTGCGCGAAGATGTCGGTGGAGCGCTACAGGCCGTTCTGCTCCAAGCGCTGTGCGGATGTCGATCTGCAACGCTGGTTCACCGGCAGCTATGCCGTCCCGGTGGTCGAGGAAGATCGCTCGCCGGACGATGACGACGAGCGATTTTAGGGTGAGCTTTTGCCGGCCTTTTTCGGCTTGCGGTCGCCTCGCAGGAGCCGCGCGCAGTGCTGGAGCCCGTTTCTTCAGGATGTCGCAGCCTGGCGCGGCGAGAAGCCGCAGCCGCCATCCATCCCGCCAGCCTCGTCTTCCTGCTTGACGGGCGGCGCCTTGTCCGACGCAGTCGCGATTGCGGGGGCGAGGCTGAAACCGAGGGCCAGTAACGTGGCCATCAGGAACTGAGGTACACGGAACCGGGTTTTTGACATGACCGTTCTCCTCGTTCGTGAATATTCACGGAGGCGATCATCGCCGAATTCCAGCGCGCGGTAAATCAGAAACTGCTCTTCAGCTTCCCCGCGCGTTGCAATGTCGCAGAAAAGACCTGCATGCACGATAAGTCGACACAGTACTTGCCATTTGCGCAATTGCTGTTTCTTTGTGCGATCGCATCGTCTTGACGGCAATGCAGCTTTTCAGATCCGGAACGGGCCTGCTGCTCCCAAGGCCTGTAGTGCCGATCTGCAAGCTCATGGCGCTGCGAATTGATGACTCGGTTTGTGTCGTTGGGTGAGCAGCGACGGTCGACTACGCGAACATATTCGGATATTTACTGATATATGGCCTTTTATGGGTGGGTTTTTGTGCAGGTGAATGCATTCAGTTGCTCTGAACGGGTGAAAAATCAGCCTTCCCATCATTGCATTGAACAGAACAAATCTGGTGGATTGCTATCGCATAAAGCTGCCGGATCATGCTATTCATGATACTTCGCTCAGCGAGCGAGATGCTATCATCCGGTCCGGCTTGCGCAATGCGCTGGCTTCGATGGCCATGGACGAATGATTTGGCGACAATGCGCGACCGTATCGGACCGTTTCTGACCCAGGATCTGGCGCTTGTCTACCAGCCAGTGGTGGAGGCGCGCAGCCATGCGGTAATCGGTGCCGAGGCGCTGCTGCGTCTGCGCGGACCCGGTGGGATTCTGTCAGGGCCGGCGGCGGTTCTCGATAGCCTGACGACGCCGCAAGAGCGCGCCGCGCTCGACTGGTGGGTCCTGGACAAGGCCTGCCGCGAGGCACAGGCCTGGCCCCATCTGCGTATCGGCGTGAACATCTGTGCCGAACACGTTACCCGCTCCGGCTTCTCCATCGGTACGCTCGAGGCTCTCACCGCCGCCGGGCTCTCGCCCGAGCGTCTCGCGATCGAAGTGATCGAGACGGCCATCATTGATGATTTCGAGCGTGCACGATCGAATTTCAACGCTTTGCGGGAAGCCGGAATACGCGTCGCCATCGACGATTTCGGGACGGGCTATTCCAGCCTGAGCTATCTCGCGAAACTGCCCATTGACACGATCAAGATCGACAAGTCGTTCATTGAGGCCATTGACGAAGCGCCCTCCGTCGCAATCATCCAGGCCACGACGGCGATGGCGCGGGCGCTCGGAATCAGGGTGACGGCGGAGGGTGTCGAGACCGCCGAACAGGCGCAGACACTGCGCGCCTTCGGCTGCCATTTCCTGCAAGGTTATTATTTTTCGCGCCCGGTTTCCGTAGAGGCATTCACCGCGTTGCTCGACAGGCCGCCATGGCAGACCGGTCCCTGAGGCAGGGAGATCGGGGCGGGGCTAGCTACGGTATGTCGCGCAGGTTTTTGCGCGTGTTTTCGTCTTTCACGCCGCGATCACCTTCTGTACCGACAAAGCCTGATCGGACGATCCCATTGTTTCCTGACAGGCGGCCAAGCGCATGAGCGAGAATGAAGAGCGTGGCGGGTGCGGGGCCGGCATGGTCGCGGCGTCGTCGCCTCACGCGGCGCGGGCGGGGCGCGACGTACTTGATGCCGGTGGCAATGCGGTGGATGCGGCGATCGCGACGGTTCTGGCGCTGGCTGTCGCCGATCCGATCAATCTCAGTCTGTTCGGTCGCTGCCAGATACTCGGTCTCACCGGCGAGCGCTTCTGGGCGATCGATGGCACCACCTGCGCGCCGATGGTCCTCCCCGAAGTGCAAGCCGACAAGACGCGAACCGGTTTTGCCGCCACCCCCGTCCCCGGCCTGTTGCCAGCGCTTGATCGGGCGCATCGTCGGCAGGGCCGGATCGCGCTCGCGGACATCGTCGCGCCGGCGTATCGGCTGGCGGAGGAGGGCTTTGTGATCCCGCCCGCGCTCGGGGCGATCTGGCAGGAAAAGGGCGGTGCGCTCGCCGCTGATCCCGGTGCGCGACTTTTCTATCTGAAGGCGGACGGGACGCCCTATGGTCCGGGAGAGCATTTCCGGCATCCGGCCCTGGCGCGGCTCCTGCGCGCCCTGTCGCATGATCTGCTCGCGCTCGGACATGATCGCGCCGAGCGGGAGGCCCTGGCCCGGCGCATCGCGGCATCCGGCGGGTTCGTCACTGCCGAGGATCTCGCGCAGGATGCGACCGGCGACGGCGAAATCCTGCATGGCACCCTCGCCGGGCATGCGCTCACCACGATCGGGCGGCAGGGCTGGGGGCATACGCTCGTGCAGATGGCCGCCATCATCGAGGCCGGCGGGTTCGACCCTGGTGATCCCGATTTCGCCGAGCACATCGCGCTGACGGTGCTCTGCGCCCTGGCTGATCGCCCGCAGGAAATCGGCACACTCACGCCCAAGCCGTTCGGCATGCCGCTGGAGATGCTGTGCGATCCGGCTTTCGCGCAGGCGCGCGCGACGCTGATCCGGAAACAGGCGCGTGCCTGCGATACCGGTGCGCGCCTCGTCGTGGCTTTCGGCGCGCCGGGCATACGCGCCGATCGCGATACGACGCATCTGAGCGTGATCGACGCGGCGGGCGACATGGTCGCGCTGACGGGTTCGATCGGCCCGCATTTCGGCGCCGGCATCGCCGATCCCGTGCATGGGGTGCTCTTTGCCCATTCCTATCGCATGGCGAGCGATCCGCGCGCGGGCGCGCGCGACGTGACCGAAATGACGCCGTGCCTCGTGACCGGGGCGGGCGGTCTGCGTCTCGCCATCGGTGCGGCTGGGAGCGAGCGGATACCCGGCGCGGTGATGCAGGTCCTGGTCGGGCGGCTGATGCGCGGGCTCCGCCTGCGCGAGGCGGTAGAGGCGCCGCGCTGCAACTGGCTCGGCGGCGCCCTGCGCCTGCATGAGGGGCATCCTGCGGCTGATCGTCTGCGCGCGCGTGGCTATACGATCGTGACGAGCCCACGCGATCATCGCCGGCATCTGGGAATCGTCCAGGCGGTGGAGCGCGACGCTGCCGGCTGTGCCGGCGCGGCGGATCCCGCTTATGACGGCGCTTCCGTATGAGGCGGGGTCAGCCGGCGATGCGGAGTGTCGGCCAGCCCAGATCAGCCAGCGTCACGATGCGGCTCTCACGGGCGTCGCTGCCATGCATGAGGTGGCCGACGAGATCCTCTTGCGTCGAGCGTCGCGTGAGCATCAGGCAGATCGCCTCGCCATTGGGTGCAAGGCTCGCATGCCAGATTCCCGGTGCCATGCACAGGCCGGTTCCGGCGGGTACGCAGAAGGCGGTGAGGCTGTCCGGATCGGGTTGATCCGGGTTATCCGCAAGGCTGCGCCCGACGATGTGGATGATCGGCGCGCCGGTCAGCGGCACCACGGCCTGCTCGGTGAACAGGTGCATTTCGAGGCGCGCGATCTCCGGGCCGGGATTGCGATAGCGCACCCAGATGAATTCCGGCACACCGCCAGCGGTGTCGAAATCATGCTCGTGGCGAAAATCTGTCGCGGGCTCGTGCCATGACAGGCGCTCGGGGGGCGCATCGGCGAAATCGATCGCGCGGCCCAGCATCGTGCCGTAGGGCGCGAAGGCTTCGGCTGTGGGTGGCTGCGGTGTCAGGGCGATGGTTTCGCGGGTCATGAGGGGACTCCCGGACGGGCGCGGATGAGGTTGCGCAGGGTGGTGATGGTCGAGGCATCGGCGACGCCGTCGACGCGCCCGGGCCGGAAATGGCGCTGGAAGGCGGTGACGACGGCATGGGTGTGCGGTCCGAATTCGCCGTCGATCGCAAGCGGATAGCCATACATGGCGAACATCGCCTGCAGCGCTTCGATTGGCTGGCCTTGCTCGCCCTGTGCGAAATAGCGCCCGTCGATGATCGGCTCCGGTGCGACGAAATGCCCGACACCCGCTTCATGCAGGCGCGCCCAGGGAAACAGCTCGCCCGGGTCCTGCTTGCGCATCGGCGCCACGTCGGAATGGGCCAGCACGTTCTG
>HLSNC_1001490_pt1 | contig 10233 bp, 11 predicted proteins | sample HotLakmetagenome_2_FD_14041 | JGI IMG/M metagenome (IMG submission 14041)
GCTCATGGCGAAGGCGGCGAGGACGTTCCAACGCATTGATTGTCTCCGGATGTCGAAACTCTGCGACATCTTGGGAAGGGGACGATAAAAAATAGTTAAGTATCTTATTCTGCCAAATAAAAGCATCCGGAAAGCCATAATTTTGAAAGGAAGATGTCGGTCAATACGACGTATCTATTGCAATTATATAATCCATAATTGCAAGTCAGCGTATTTTGATATGAAATTGATATTTCATAATAGAAAACATGATCCCCTAATGGGGAAATACCGGAAAAACGGCCTTATCGTGCCGCGATTTTCCCCGGATCTGCAAATCGACTGGCGACAGACAAAGCCGGTGCACATATTTGTGGTTTGCAAGAAGCAGAATTGCGATCCAGGCATTCAGAAAAAAAAGCGGAAAAAGACGCTTGTCTGACCCGAAGATCATTTTCAGCGACCCGCTTGCCGGATGATCGGGAGGCGGCGCAGTGAGCCATTGCGACTGTTGGTTTGACAAACGCGGAATCCGGACAGAACCGTGCTGGTGAATGGTCGGAGCGGCAGGATTTGAACCTGCGACCCCCAGTCCCCCGGACTGGTCCGCCAACCGGGCTGCGCTACGCTCCGTGACCTCGCGGGTGGAGGGGATCTGACCGCCCCGATGCGCGAGCAGGCGCGGGCGTGCCAGAGCAAGCGAACGAGGGCGCGCGCAACTCAAGCCTCATTCCTTTTTGCACGTGGTCTCGCCGCATCCCGAGCGGCGCCACAGGCCCAGCGCCGCCTGCCCGATGAGCAGGGGAGCGAGGCTGCCACTCAGGACCAGCATCCAGCCGAAGAAATCCAGCGGCACGACCTCGAGAAGCGTGCTCATGCCAGGCAGCCATGCGGCGGCCGCAGTCAGGACGAGACAAATCCCGATCGCGTACCAGACCCAACGGTTGCGCACGACCTCGTTGGCAAAAAGTCCGGATCCGGCGTCGCGCATGTTGAAGACGTGCCAGAGCCGTGCCAGGGCGAAGCTCAGAAATCCGATCGTCACCGCCGCGTCCTGTCCCATGTCTTGCGCCAGCGCGACGAAGAAGACTGTCATGACCGATGCCGCGATCAGGGCGCCCCAAAGCGCGGTCGCGGTCCAGTGCCCTTGGGTCAGAACGGGTTCCTTGGGGTCTCGCGGCTTGCGGTCCATGATGCCCTCCGGACTTTCGCCCACGCCGAGGGCGAGCGCGGGGAACACGTCAAGCACGAGGTTGATGTAGAGGATCTGGAGCGGCAGCAGAGGAAGGGGCGCGCCGGCAACGGCGCACAGACCGACCGCCAGAACCTGGCCGAGATTGCCGGAGAGCAGATAGATGATGAACCGGCGGATGTTCTCGAAGATCGTGCGTCCCTGTTCGATGGCCATCACGATCGTGGGAAAGGCGTCGTCCTTGAGCACGATGTCCGCTGCCTCGCGGGCGACATCGGTCCCGCGTTTGCCCATGGCGATGCCGACATCGGCCTTCTTGAGGGCGGGCGCATCGTTCACGCCATCGCCGGTCATCGCGACAACTGCGCCTGCCTCCTGCCAGAGGCGGATCAGGTCGAGTTTCTGTTCCGGGGAGACGCGGGCGAAGACGTGATTGTCGCGCAGCCCGTCATGGGCATCCGCCTGCGCCCCGTCGCCCAGCTTCGGCAGGTCACGGCCCACGATCGCCTTCGGCTTTTCGGCAAGTCCGACCTGTTCGGCGATTGCGGCAGCCGTCACCGGCTGGTCGCCGGTGACCATGATGACGCGGATGCCGGCCCTTCGGCACCGCTCGATGGCGTCGGGCACGTCGTCGCGCGGCGGGTCCTCCAGACCCACAAGGCCGAGAAGGGTGAGGCCTTCGTAGGGATCAGCCTCGGCGCTGTCGGACTGTCGTTCTGCGAAGGCGAGCACGCGGTAGCCCTTGGCGGCCAGCGTCTCGATCCGCGCCTCCCAGTCCTTGCGGGCTGCGTCCGACAGCGCCCCGGCCTCACCCTCACGCTCACCCTCTTCGGTCGCGACCTGCGTGACGACATCCAGTACCGCCTCTGGCGCTCCCTTGACGGCAATGCGGAAGCCGCCGCCCCGCGCGTGAAACGTCGCCATCATCTTGGTATCGGCGTCGAAGCTTTCCTCGCGCTCTTCGGGCTGATCGTCGAGGAGACGGTCCCGCGCGAGGCCGGCGGCCGCGGCGGCATGAAGCAGTGCGATCTCCATCGGATCGCCGGTGCCGGCCGGGTGCTCACCATTATCGCCATCCGCCTGCTCAAGCTCGGCATTGTTGCACAGCGCGGCGACCTCCAGCAGCCGGCACGCCAAGGGCGGGGGCGCTTCGGGGTGCGCGTCCCCCTCCCAGTGCAACTCTTCGTCCTGCCCCGGCAGCGCCAACCGCGCCACGCGCATCCGGTTCTGCGTCAGCGTTCCGGTCTTGTCGGCGAAAATCACGCTGGTCGAGCCCAGCGTCTCGACCGCCGCCAGCCGCTCGACCAGCGCGTTGCGCCGCGCCATGCGCCACATGCCGCGCGCCAGCGCGACGGTCGCCACGATCGGCAGGCCCTCTGGCACGGCGGCCACTGCAAGCGCCACCGCCGTCTCGAGCATGGAGACGAGATCCTTGCCGCCCAGCCAGCCAAGGGCGGCGACCGCCGTCGCCACGATCAGCGTGACCACCACCAGATTGCGCGCCAGCCGGTCCAGCCGCTTTTCGAGCGGCGTTACCTCTTCGCTGGCCTCCGAGGTCATGCGCGCGATTCCGCCCAGTTCGGTCTGCATGCCGATGGCCACGACCACGCCCGCGCCGCTGCCGCCCGTCACTGCGGTGCCCTTGAAGGCCATCGACGTGCGTTCGGCCAGCGGCGTTTCCTCCTCCACCGGCTCCGTGGTCTTGGTCACCGGCACCGACTCGCCGGTCAGCGAGGATTCGTCGCAGGTCAGACCGTTCGCCTCGACCAGCCGCAGATCGGCCGTGACGACATCGCCGGCGTCGAGCAGCACCACATCCCCGGGCACGAGATCCTCGGAATCGACAGTCATGCTCGACCCGTCGCGCGTCACCCTCGCCTGCACGGCACCGAGGTTGCGCAGCGCCTCCATCGACCGGACGGCCTTCCATTCGGTGAAGAAGCCGATGGCAGCATTGATCACGATCGCAGCGAGGATCGCCGCCATCTGCACGATCTCGCCCATCGCGAAGGACACGATCGCCGCGACGGCCAGGATGCCGATGACGAGGTTCCTGAACTGGTCCGCGAGGATCTTCCAGGGGCTGACCCGTTCCGCCTCGCCAAGACGATTCCGACCATGTTCCCCGCGCCGCTGCCGCACCTCCGCCTCGCCAAGGCCGCGCTCCGGATCGACGGACAGATCCTCAAGCGTTTCTTCGACGCTCCGAACATGGTGTTTGGTCATGAATATTCTCCGGCTTGGGGAGGGCCGAGGCGGGCCGTTCGACAAGAGTAGAATTTGCCGTTGGCAACGTTCAAGATCTGATCCGGTTCGGTCCCGGCATCGCATGCGGGCAGATCATTCCTCACCCGCGCCGGACGCGGCGGCGCTGAAGCCCGGTCCAGCCCGACCATTTTCAGCAATGGTGAAACCGCGTCATCGGTGCCTTCACAGCGCCGACCGGTCACGATCGGTTCCACGATGGCATCCGCCAAAATTGTAAAATCGCTGGATTGTCGGAAGCTTAAATGGTCGGAGCGGCAGGATTTGAACCTGCGACCCCCAGTCCCCCAGGCACATTTTCCGGCATAATCAGCGTGCCGTCACGATCACTGCGCATAACGTAAAGCCTTGCACAGCATCACTATTTCGATACATTCAGACTATTCTGTCACAGGTTATAACGGCGTCCGTGCCGTCATGGTGCCGTCACGGTGCCGTCACAGGAAGCGGACCACCCCTCGGAGCTACACCGTGAAAATCAGGATCTCGAAGCGCACCGTTGACGGCCTCAAGCCCGCCGACAAGCCCTACATCGCGTATGACGCCGACCTCACCGGCTTCGGTGTCCGGGTGATGCCAACCGGATCGAAAAGCTACGTCATCGAGTATCGATCCGGTTTCGGCGGTCGGGGCGTTCGCAGCACGCGCCTCAGCCTGGGTTCAACCAAGACCTTGACACCGGATGAGGCTCGCAAACTCGCTCGTGACAAGCTCGCCGATGCCCGCCGTGGGGACGATCCAGCTGCCGAACGATCAGCCGCGCGCAAGACCCCACCGCTCTCGAAGGTGGTCGAGGACTTCCTGAAAGACGCGAAGGCGACGAAATCCACCACCACGGCGAAGCTCTACAGCTACTATGCCGAGAGCTTCGTTCTCCCGCACCTCGGCACGAAGAAGATCACGGACATCACCAGAGGGGACGTGATCCGCATGCACCGGGAGATCGGCGAGAGCGCGCAGGTGACGGCCAATCGCATCGTCCGGTTCCTGAGCGGGATCTACCGGTTCGCCGAGACCATGGGCACGGTCCCGGAGCTGTTCAATCCAGCGCGCGGTGTCACCCTCTTCAAGGAGCATGCGAAGGAGCGGTTTCTCTCGACCGACGAGCTGCAGCGCCTCGGTGCTGCCTTGCGTGAGGCCGAGACGGTTGGCATCCCGTGGGAGGGCGCTGGCAAGCCCGGGAAGTCGAAGCACGTGCCCAAGGAGGCGGTGGAAATCTACCCCAGGCAGGTCACCGGTGCGATCCGGCTCCTGCTGTTCACGGGCTGCCGCCTGCGCGAGATCCTGCATTTGCGCTGGGAGCAGGTGGACATGGAGCGCGGCTTCCTTCATCTCGACAAGAGCAAGACCGGGAAGCGGACGGTAATCCTCAATGCTCCCGCGCTTGCCGAGCTCGCATGCATCCCGAGGATTTCGGACTATGTGATTGCCGGCAACGATCCCGAGAAGCCCCGTGCGGACCTCCAGAGGCCATGGACTGCGATTCGTCGGGCCGCCGGTCTGGAGGATGTCCGCATTCACGACCTCCGGCATTCGTTCGCATCGGTTGGCGCGGGCGCGGGCATGGGCCTGCCGATCGTGGGCCGGCTGCTGGGTCACACCCAGGCAAGCACCACGCAACGCTACGCCCATCTCGACGCCGATCCGGTACGCCTCGCGGCCAACCGAATTGGGGAGACGATTGCTGCCGCACTCGGCGGAAATCCTTCCGCAGAAATAGTTTCAATCAAAGGGCGGAAGGCATGAGGCAGATTTCGCCACGCTCTGATGGGGAATTACCCCGGATGAAAGAATAGGGTATAGATACCCCATAGTGATCGATTTCAGGGTATTTATACCCCATAAGTGCCCGATCGCATGAATTGGAATGAATGCTGGATTTTGTGGAGAAATTCGGAATTTAGACTTGCAGTCGAGAAAAATTCGTATCTAAAAATGATCTCCCATCACACGGAGGTCATGATGACGAAACATGTTCCCAACGACACCCCGCTTGCCGAGAAGCGCCTTCTGACAACGGCAGAAGCGGGCAAATACCTGTCCCTCTCCCCGAACCATCTCGCCAATCTGCGCGTGCGTGGCGGCGGACCAGCCTATGTGAAGCTCTGCGGATCGGTCCGCTACGAGATCGCAGCCCTGGAGGAGTGGATTGCGGAATGCCGGCGCGCCTCGAGCTCGGTGCCTGCATCGGAGGAGGCTGTATGAAGCGCAAGACGCCACGGCAGCAGCTCGGGCCCCTGTTCACGATCGAAGATCGGGACTGCGGTCCGCTTGGGCACGCCTACGAGAAGCACGGTCGCTTTCAGGTGATCGATCGCGATGGTGGCTATGTCGGGCAGGTGCCTCTCGGATCGCTCGCAGCGGCGAGGACGATGCTCCGGCAGCACAGCAAGCCGCACGGTGAGGGACGGCTCCACAGCTGACCCTTTGAAGATACCCCTACCACGGAGCCCCCCTATCATGACGCATAGCAACGTAATCGCCTTCCCAAGCCGCCACAGGCCCGTTCAGGCGCTTTCGGCTATCTCCCCTCTTGAGCCGGTCGAATGCCGGATCTCGGAGGCGCTGGGGCCGATTGCAGACGACTGGAAAAATCTGGTCCGGCACTGCGGCGAGACGCTCGCTCAATACGCTGCCCCTGTCGCGATCCTTGCGATGCGTCGTCACTTCCTTCGCCGCCCCGGTCGGGAGCTCCTGCGGATCGGCTACGGCCCGGACAATGTCGAGGAGACGTTGACCGCCTTCGCCGACGCGATGTGGGAGATCCGGGCCGCGACGAAGAACCGCCAGACGCCGAACCCCTTCTTCTGGTGGCGACTGGACGATGAAGCCCGCGCGGTGCTCCAGGCACTGGAACGTGGAAACCTGCTCCCTGTCGAAGGCGAGGCGCCGGAGTTCACGGGATGGCGCGCCGAACGAGGCCGGAAGGTCTGGGCCGGTGATCGCGTCGATGATCTCCGAGAGCGCGGCCTTGCCGAGTTTCACGGGGGTGCACTGATCCCGGTCGATCCGCCGGAGATCAGGGACCGCCCCGACTGTCTCCAGATGGCCGCGCGGATGGCCCTGCGCCTCGCCATCGATGACCACCGCATTCTGGAGGAGTGCAATGCCTGAAAAGAAAACGGCGGCCCGGGTAGCCCCCCGGAACCGCCTGACAACCAATCACCACAAGTTTCTGTTCAATACCACGCGGGCCGCCCCTGACACAAGCCACGGCACCGAAGTGACAGTAGGGCGGTGCCGGTTGGGCCGGCATAGGTCCGCTCACGGCTCTTTGAGCGATGCACCGCAGCGCCGTCCGATAACCAATTTCCGCCTCGCCGAGCTCGAGCGCATCATGGTCGACCGAGTGCTGTCGCTACCGGAAGCCGAGGGACAGGCGCAGTTTCGATCGCTGCTCACTGAAATGCTCCCTCATCTTGCCCAGGTTGTGGCCGACGAACGGGCATTCCATCAGGTTATCCAGTTGCTCTGCCGCTATCACTGCCCCGCAATGATCGAGGACGGTGATGCGTGGATCGGTGATTATGATCTTCAGACCTGCCGGGCGAAGCCATGGAAAGACGCCGACGCCCTCGGGCAGGCCATCAAGCTCGATCTGGCAACGCGCAGCCGTCTGAAGATCAAAACGATCCGCCCATGTGATCGAACCGTGCGGCAGCGCAATGCCGATCGGAACAAGAGGAAAGCCAAGCGTAGTGCGGAAGATCGCCTCAAGAAAGGGGCGACCCCCCGTTCGAAAAGCCTCTCGGCGTTGAAGCCTTGGGAAAAGGAGGGCATCAGCAGGCGCACTTGGGAATACCGGCGCAAGGCTGCAAAGGCTCGTTCAGAGGAGCTCGCCGCGAGACGCCCGAACCTCGTTTTGCGCAAATTCGTGTCCATTAACCCCAAAGGGGTTATTGTATCAGTCACGAAAGTGCGCAACGCCCTTTTCCCTACAGACAAGATTGAGGTGCTGGAACTGCCGAATGGCCTGCGGCTGCTGATGGTCTTTTTCGATGTGCCGGCTGATCCAGGACGCAACGTCGATGAGTTTATGCGGCGGTATAGGGCGTACTTGGGTGAATGCCCCCCTTGAGGGGGGCAGAGGGCGAAGCCCTTGGGGGTGTCCCCTGATCGAAATGATCCGTATGCCCCGCTCTGCTTTGCCGTCGGCGCGCTCAGCGATCCACCGTCGAGCTCTGCATCAGCGCCTCGCTTGGCGTGCTGCGCACACTCCGTCGAGCTTCTGTCGCGCTTATCGCCTGATCTCCACCGGCATGCCGGCTGCACCGTCTCTCATGATCTCCTTCGATGACGCCTGAATTTATACAGTACGGATCAACGGAAGGCTTTTGTGGGGGCGGATCTGAAAGAGTTGGTGATAGGGTAATGCTGACTTGGCAGTTGCCCTCCCCCGATAGATGCGTCCGGATCTGGACTGATCTCCCCAAATCTGGGGAGATCTCCCAAGGGTGACGCGGTGTCTTGCCTCGGAGGCTGCATGCAGTTTTGCAATACGTGCCCCCAAATTTGGGGAGACCGCCGCCAAGGCTGAAAGCACGCCAATTGAGCCCACTGCACAAAATGCCGAATCCTCCGGCATTTGAACGGTCATGGCGTCCTGTTGGAACGTACCTAGGGGACCGATCACGCTTAGGCTTGGGGTTCGCCCCATGGCGGGGCGGGTTACGCCATAGGCCTGGAAGGTGAGAGTTTTCTGCTCCGGCTTCTGGCCCAGCTCGCCACGCTGCCGAAAAGCCGGCGAGTATTGCGGCTTTCCCGTTAAACTGCGCTCCCGAAAAGGTGATCTACGATCACGTTTCCCGGGATCATTCCAATTGGAATTACCTGCCACCGGACATGGATGCAGCGCTGCGGCAAGTTTCCACCGTTTGCAGCGTAAAGCCCACGAACACGTAGCTGTCGGGCTTCTGGTTGAGGTGGCATGTGGTGCTCAGGCGGCCATCGGTACTTTCCGCGCGGCGAGCGGAAAGCGCGACGATCGGGGTATCTTCAAAAACCTGCACACCCTCTTTCCCCTTCCAATCCAGCGACCTGGGCTCAAGCCGCGATCGCCATGCTGCGACCGACCGTCATAGACCGGCCACCCCCACCCTCCGGGGCGTCCACGAGCCAGGCCTGCACCAGCGCGACATGGAACCGCCACCGGCGCTGGGGATCCATCTTGTTCGGGGTCCGGCGAGGAGGCCGGTGCTTCTCCGGATCCGAAGCCGCGAAGGTTCGCAGCGCAGCCGTCACCCGCGTGGTCAGTGCCCGCCTTTCACCCTTGGGGATCATTTCGATATCGAGAACATCACCGACGGTCAGCCAGTCGTCGAAGTCGAAGGTCGGCGAATACCCCCGGCTCGCCAGCATCCGCAACTGCTCTTCCATCTGCGTTTGCATCTGGTGCACCGCATTCTCCAGCGCCGTGATCTTCTTGATCGTGGCCTTGCTGATGCCAAGGTCGCGGGTCTGGTCCTCGATATGGCGCCGGTCGACCAGATCCCCTTCCATGTACGAGCGCACGACCTCGTTGCACCACATATGGAACTCGGGCGAGAGGTATTTCGCGTAGGCAAGGGCTATCTGCCAGTGCGCGAACGTCCCAGGCGATCTACCACCACGATTGACCTTGAAAAGCTCATTGCCGGATTTCCCGGCATTGAGAATCATGCCGACATGGTTCGCGAACTCAATTGACGACGACAACGCACGCCAGTCCGACGGCCCACGACCGTCCGGTTCGCCCGCCGCTTTCCACATATCCGTGAGTGAGATCATGTCGCCCCGATCCCGGATCACATGGCCTTGATAGACGAGCTGCTTGCTGCTGGTGTTTTCGGGGAGGTTCGTGTTACCCGACATCGTTCATCTCCTTTCAAGGGTTGGACGGCGTCGGGGCGGTCTTGCTTGCAGGCTCTTGCCGCTCCGACGCACTGATGATCCGCCGCACATCGGCGACCGAATTCCGAACGGCCCGAAAGTGGGACGTGCTCGGAAGAGGATAGACGTGACGGCGACCCGCCACGGTGAACTCGATGGCGCGGCGCCGGGACCGGTTCGCCGGCCTCCAGCATATGCCGTGGTCATCGAGAAGGCGGGTGATGGGCTTGCTGATGCCAAGGTCGCGGGTCTGGTCCTCGAGGTGCTGCGGCGATACCAGCTCGCCACGGCGCCATGCCATAAACACTCGAATTACTGCCTCACGGGCCGCAGCTGCGTTCGGCGCGTCCGAACGAACCGACACAAGAACAGCCTGGGCCTCATTCAGGTAATAAGCTGACGCGGGCCGGCCAGGCTTTTTTAAGTTTGCTCTAATATGAAGCAAACTGCCATAACGCTCGAGTTCCTCCCGATGGCGTTCGATTAGGTTTCTAATGTTGCGCGGGCGGTCAACGCCCAACGCCTCAGCCAGCTCGGTATCCAGTACGCGGGTTTCGCGCATCCCTGTTGCCTCAGCAATCCAGATAGATCGCCGTGCTTCCTCAATACTAAGTAGAGGGCGTAATTTTCGTGTAATTCGTGCTTTTTCATTGCAATTTATAACCTCTCAACACAAAGTAAAACGTAGAAGAAAAACGAATACGCATGAGGACTTGATATGAATACGTCTGCACGTGTCGCCCGCATCCGCAGAAAGGCCGTCAAGAGCAAGGCGGTGCGCGCCGAGATCGCCACCCAGGCGGTTGGCTATATCCGGGTCTCCACCGATGATGCAGCGCGACGATCAAAGTGAGACGCCAGCGTCAATCAAGGTGAGACGCGGATTTGGGGGCTCGAAGGGAGGGCGTAGCCCGACTGGAGAGACCCCA
>HLSNC_1001498_pt1 | contig 10125 bp, 7 predicted proteins | sample HotLakmetagenome_2_FD_14041 | JGI IMG/M metagenome (IMG submission 14041)
AGAAGGTTGGATTACAGGCCCATCCCCTCCGCCATTTGCCCCCGCGAAAGCGTTCTCCCGATCCGGCTGCGGCCGAATTTTTCCGTTGTTTTCGAGGGTTATGGGGGAGAGGCTGAGCACCGGCCTCTGTGCCGGGAGGGCCGGAAGCGGTCTCTCCGGGCCGATATTCTCCGGACCTCATGACTGCGCGATTTTGGTGAATAGCCTGTAAGCTATTGGTGCGCAGAGCTTTTCCTCGGTTCTGGGCATGGTACTTCGACGCCGGTCGCGCTCGACAAGATGGAACAGAGATCGAACGTTCGCCATTGCGGGCGTTCGCCACGGCCTGCCTAAACGACCTCGTCGCGTACGAACCGGACCGGTGCGCCAGCGGGATGGGTGATAGTCCAAATTGCAAGCCGACAGAGGTCGCGTCGCTGCGGCCCATCTTGGGATCCCGAAAGCGGTAGTTCGAGCCGCCTTGGATCTTCCCGATCGGAACCCGCACTACTCCACCATTCTCTGAAACTCGTCGTGGCACATTTGTGGCAAGAACGCCGACCGCGCCGCAATCCCTTGTGTGTGGAGTCAAGAATGACGCTACACAAGCGTGTATCCAATGGCTACACTCACTACCCATGAAGGATGCAGGGCTGCGCATACGAATCGACCGGGAGCTGCGCGAGCAGTTTTTGAGCGCGTGCCGGGAAGATGACAAGCCCGCGGCCCAGGTCCTTCGTGAGTTCATGAGAAGCTATGTCGAGAAGCGCGCGGCAGCCAATGCCGTGCAGGCGGAGCAGATCGACAAGCAAGAAGAAGCGGGACCAGTAAGTGAACGCCGTTGAGATCGAAGAAGCGATATCCGCGCTGGCCGAGCAGCCGTTCGAGCCGGCCGAGTTTCCGTTCGCCTTCCTTGAGGCCTTCGGCAACAAGGCGACGACCGTCAAACGGCTACGGTCCGGCGCGTCCAACAGGTCAGACTGCGGCGGCGTTCTGCAAACCAATAACATCCACATCAAGGCGTGCGACGAGGGCGAGGTCGAGGCTTGCCTGGCACAGCTACGCAGCAGCCCCGCGACGACGCGCGCCAAAGCCAAATTCATCCTCGCGACCGATGGCAGGGACTTCCAGGCCGAAGACCTGAACACCGGCGAGGTCGTCGTCTGCGACTTCGCGGACTTCCCCGAGCACTTCGGGTTCTTCCTGCCGCTGGCAGGTATCACGACCGTCAAGCAGGTCCGCGAGAGCGCCTTTGACATCAAGGCCACAGGTCGCCTGAACCGGCTCTATGTCGAGCTGCTCAAGGACAACCCCGAGTGGGGGACGTCAGAACGCCGTCACGACATGAACCACTTCATGGCGCGGCTAATCTTCTGCTTCTTCGCCGAGGACACCGACATCTTCCCGAAGGACGACGAATTCACATCGACGATCGAGCGGATGAGCGAGAAGGATAGCTCGAACACGCACGAGATCATCAGCGAGTTGTTCCGCGCCATGAACACGAAGATCGAGGACCGTGCGGCGGCAGGCATCCCTCGTTGGGCCAACTCCTTTCCTTACGTGAACGGCGGGCTTTTCTCGAAGAGCGTCGACGTCCCGCGGTTCAGCCGCATCGCCCGCTCCTACCTGCTGCACATCGGCAATCTCGACTGGAAGAAGATCAATCCCGACATCTTCGGCTCGATGATCCAGGCCGTTGCCGACGACGAGGAGCGTGGGGCGCTCGGCATGCACTATACCTCCGTACCAAACATCCTGAAGGTGCTGAACCCACTCTTCCTCGATGACCTGCGCGAGAAGCTGGAGGAGGCGGGAGACAACGCGCGCAAGCTTCTGAACTTGCGCAGCCGCATGGCCAAGATCAGGGTTTTTGACCCCGCCTGCGGCTCAGGCAATTTCCTGGTCATCGCCTATAAGGAAATGCGCGCCATCGAGGCCGAGATCAACAAGCGGCGCGGCGAGGCCGATCGCCGATCTGAAATCCCTCTGACGAATTTCCGGGGAATCGAGCTTCGCGACTTTCCCGCCGAGATTGCGCGGCTGGCGCTGATCATCGCCGAGTATCAGTGTGACGTGACCTATCGCGGCCAACGGGAAGCGCTCCGTGACTTCCTGCCGCTTGACGCCATGAACTGGATCACCTGCGGCAACGCGTTGCGTATTGATTGGAGCAGCATCTGCCCACCCACGGGAACGGGCGTAAAGATGCACGGCGACGATCTGTTTAGCACGCCGCTCGACCAACCCGAGATCGACTTCGAGAACGAAGGAGGTGAGACATATATCTGCGGGAATCCACCATATCTTGGAAGCAAATGGCAATCTCCCGAGCAGAAGGACGATCTTAGGCTCGTTTTTGGTGCGAACACGAACAATTGGAAGTCCCTTGACTATGTCTCTGGTTGGTTCTGGAAAGCTGCGGATTACGGGACTAAAACAAAATCCGCTTCGGCTTTTGTTGCAACAAATTCAATTTGCCAGGGGCTGCAAGTGCCGATGCTGTGGCCCCACATTTTCGCCACGGGCCACGAAATTCAGTTCGCCCATACGTCCTTCAAGTGGTCAAATCTAGCGAGCAAGAATGCCGGCGTCATTGTGTCGATTGTCTCCATCTCCAATGACGTGGGAAAATTCAGGAGGCTATATTCTACCGCTGATGACGGAGCTATCGAGGAAAGACAGGTTGAAAGTATTAACTCCTATCTTGTTGCGGGCACGAACACCATTGTTCAGCAAAGCCGATCCCCTCTGACCGAAGTCTCCCCGATGCTTTTCGGAAATATGCCCAGAGACGACGGAAACTTTGTCCTGTCCTCCGAAGAAAGAAGGAGTGCTCTCGAACGCTATCCCGAACTAGATAGGTTCATCCGGCCCTACCTTGGCTCCGAACAGATGATCCAGGGAAAGACAAGATGGTGTATTTGGATTGCCGAATCGGACCGTGAGTTTGCGGAACGTCACCCTTTCCTGCAAGAAGTCCTAGCGAACGTTCGGGCCTTCCGCCTTAAGAGCGCAGCAAGTTCTACGCGTGATTTTGCCAAACGGCCCCATCGTTTTGTTCAGATCGCCGGGACCGCAAAGAAATATTCTATTGCTGTCTCGAAAGTTTCCTCCGAGAGGAGGTCGTATCTTCCGGTAGATGTGCTCCATGGACGCTCAATTGTGAGTGATCTGCTATTCGCGATCTACGATGCGCCGTTGTGGAACTTCGCGCTGGTTGCCTCCAAGCTTCACACGGTCTGGATCGCTACGGTTTGCGGCAAACTCAAGACGGACTATCGCTACTCCAATACACTCGGTTGGAACACCTTTCCTCTCCCTCGACTTACTGAAAAGAACAAGGCTGACCTTACCCGAAGCGCCAAAGACCTTCTTCTGGCGCGTGAGGCGCACTTCCCTGCCACTATTGCCGATCTTTATGACCCGGAGAAGATGCCGGATGACTTGCGCGCCGCGCATGACCGCAACGATGAAGTGCTGGAGCGCATCTATATCGGTCGCCGCTTCAAGAACGACACCGAGCGGCTGGAAAAGCTGTTTGAGCTGTACACGAAGATGACGAAGACGAAGGGGGCGGCATGAGTGAATTCAACCGCATGACCGTCGTTGCTGCCGCCGAGATCATTGAAGGGATGAAGACTCAAGCTGCGTTCACTACGCTCGCGCTGCAATGGGGTGTCGAGGAGAGGTGCGGGACTGGCTCTGTTCCGTCAAAGGCAAACGCAATGGCGCATGTGGCCATCAATCAGAACCCGACAGTCCATACTCTGAACGGGCTTCAGCCGCTGGAACGCGCAATGATCGAGCTGGCAATCGACGCAGATGAGAATGTTCGGCGCGGCAAGCATGACGCATGGTTGCGATTGGTCGCTGGCCTTCGATTTGATGGGTTCGAGCTGGTTGAGAAACAGGTTCCGGCTCCGAGCGGTCGGGAGTCTCTTTTCGGCGGCGACCGTTTGGTGAAGGTTCTTGAGCTGACGCGAATGCTTCCCGCAGATGTTCCTGGCTTGGAGTTCCGCGAAGCCGAGAGCGAGATTGTGCAGTTGCTCGATCGGCACGCATTCACAGTAGCAAAGGGGCACTTGAGCCAAGCGCTATCCGCGTTCCAAAGGGGTGAATGGTCTTCAGCGAACGGTGAGCTTCGCAATTTCTACGAAAGCTATCTGAACGAGATGGCCACAGGTCTCGGATACATGGGCAGTGGCGACAGCAAATCGAAGCGCGACTATCTCGGTGGTTTACAGCCGCCGTTCCTGCTCTCGGATTACAACGAATGGCATGCTAACAATCAGAAACCACAATTTGTTCAGGGGCTAATGAGCAGAATGCATCCTCACGGGGGTCACCCAGGGCTGTCCGAGGAGGAAGACGCGACTTTCCGACTTCAGATTTCGCTTGTCACTGCTCGCCTGTTCCTCCGCCGATATAACGAAAGAAAGTCAATTTTGAGATGAACAGCCCCAAGTCCGTACCGTCCGTTTCCGTTACCTACGCCCAGAATGGCAGCTCGACGAAGTCGAACGAGCTGGGCATGCGTCCGATGCAGGAGCGGGCCTACGAGAAGCGGGGCGAGCAGTATCTACTGATTAAGTCTCCGCCTGCCTCGGGCAAGAGTCGAGCGCTGATGTTCGTTGCGCTCGACAAGCTGGCGAACCAGGGCTTGAAGCAGGCGATCATCGTCGTGCCCGAGAAATCTATCGGGTCGAGCTTTCACAATGAGCCTCTAAGCAAGTTCGGGTTCTGGGCCGACTGGACGGTCGAGCCCAAGTGGAACCTGTGCAATGCGCCGGGCAGCGAGGGCGGGAAGGTCAACGCGGTCAAGACTTTCCTTCATAGCAACGACAAGGTTCTGGTCTGCACCCATGCGACCTTCCGCTTCGCCGTGGACAAGTTTGGGGTGGAGGCGTTCGACGACCGGCTGATCGCCGTGGACGAATTCCACCATGTCTCTGCCAACCCTGATAACAAGCTTGGCGCGCACCTCGCCGCGTTTATCTCCCGCGACAAAGTGCACATCGTGGCGATGACGGGGTCGTATTTCCGCGGCGATGCCGAGCCGGTCCTGATGCCGCATGACGAGGCCAGGTTCGACACGGTCACCTACACCTACTACGAGCAGCTCAATGGCTACAAATATCTGAAACAGCTCGATATCGGCTATTTCTTCTACTCGGGACCCTACGCAGACGACATCCTCAAGGTCCTCGATCCCGTTGAGAAAACGATCATCCACATTCCGAGCGTGAACTCGCGGGAGAGCACGAAGGACAAGCATCGTGAGGTCGAGCACATCATCGATGAACTGGGCGACTGGCAGGGCTCCGATCCCGCGACCGGCTTTCAACTCGTGAAGAGAGAAGACGGGCGCGTTCTCCGAATAGCCGATCTGGTCGATGATGATCCGTCAAAGCGTGACAAGGTTTCGGCTGCACTCAAGAACCCATCCGAGAAGGACAACCGCGATCATGTAGACATCATCATCGCGCTCGGCATGGCAAAAGAGGGATTTGACTGGGTGTGGTGCGAGCACGCGCTCACCGTCGGCTATCGCGCCAGCCTGACCGAGATCGTGCAGATCATCGGGCGGGCCACGCGGGACGCGCCTGGCAAGACCCGCGCGCGCTTCACCAACCTGATCGCAGAACCGGATGCCTCGGAAGAAGCCGTAACCGAGGCGGTCAACGATACGCTAAAGGCGATTGCGGCCAGCCTGCTTATGGAGCAGGTGCTCGCGCCGCGGTTCAATTTCACACCCAAAAAACCGGACAGCGGGCCGATCGAGGGCTTCGACTACGGCGAGGGCGGCTACGATCCAGAGCAGTGCAATATCGGCTTCAACGAGGACAGCGGCCAGTTCCAGATCGAGATCAAGGGACTCGCCGAGCCGAAGAGCAAGGAAGCCGAGCGCATATGTCAGGAGGACCTGAACGAGGTCATCGCCGCCTTCGTGCAGGACAAGCCGACCATCGAGCGCGGGCTCTTCGACGAGGAACTCGTACCCGAGGAGCTGACCCAGGTCCGCATGGGTAAGATCATCAAGGACAAGTACCCGGAACTCGACGACGAAGATCAGGAGACAGTGCGCCAGCACGCCATCGCCGCTCTGAACCTGACGCAGAAAGCGAAGGAACACGCCCTGCAAATCGCCGAGGAAGAGAAGAGCGCGAATACCGCCCTGATCGACGGTATACGCAAGTTTGCGATGGACGTTCGCGAGCTTGATATCGACCTGATCGACCGCATCAATCCGTTCAGCGAGGCCTACGCCATCCTCGCCAAGACGATGAGCGAAGAAAGCCTCAAGCAGGTGGCAGCCGTCATCGCCGCGAAGAAGGTGCAACTGACCCCGGAAGAGGCGCGCAACCTTGCCAAGCGCGCATTGAAGTTCAAGCAGGAGCGCGGGCGCCTGCCGTCGATCACCGCGCCGGATGCCTGGGAAAGGCGGATGGCCGAGGGCGTTGCCTTTCTCGCCCGCATGAAGGCGGAGGCGGCAAATGGCTAAACAGTTCACCGACGAAGACGACGCTCTGCTTGCCGAGCTCGGGGTCGAGGTCACGGCAAAGAAGGCCGCCGCGCGCACGCCGCGCGAAGAGCGCATCATCGCAGGGTTCGAGGAGATTCAGCGGTTTGTCGACGAGCACGGGCACGCCCCGCGACACGGCGAGGACAAGGACATCTTCGAAAGCCTCTATGCCGTGCGGCTTGATCGTCTGCGCGCGCTCGAAGAGTGCCGCACGCTGCTTGAGCCGCTTGATCATCAGGGCTTGATCGCTGGCAGCGAGTTGGCTGCTCCGGCGGCTGACGAAGACATGGATGACGATGCGCTGCTCGCGGAGCTGGGCGTCGAGGCAGACAAGCCCGACATCGCCGAACTTCGTCACGTCCGTTCCAGTGCCGAGAAGAAAGCGTCGGAAGAGATCGCCAGCCGCGAGCGCTGCGAAGACTTCGACCGGTTCAAGCCGCTCTTCGAACAGGTCCAGAAAGAGCTCGATACCGGCATGCGCGAGACGCGGCGCTTCGAGCGCAAGTCGGAAATCCAGTCTAGCCGCTTCTACATTCTTGGGGGGCAGAAGGCCTATGTCGCCGACATGGAAGAGGCGTTTGCCAACGAGCACGGCAACATCGATGCGCGCCTGCGGGTGATCTTCGACAACGGCACCGAAAGCAACATGCTCATGCGCTCGCTGCAAAAGGCGCTCCAGCAGGACGAGTCAGGCCGCAGGATCATCGAGCCAAGTGCCGGGCCGTTATTTTCGGATGAGAGGATCGACGGCGATGAGGCGAGCGGTACGATCTACGTCCTTCGAAGCAAGTCCGATCTTCCGGTGGTCAGGGACAACCGCCAAGTGCTGCACAAGATCGGTGTGACGAGTGGCAAGGTCGAGCGGCGCATCGCTAACGCGAGGCTCGACGCGACCTTCCTGCTGGCCGATGTCGAGATCGTTGCGAGCTACGAACTTTTTAACATCAATCGGACCAAACTTGAGAACCTGATCCATCGCATCTTTGATCCGGCGCGGCTCGATATCGAGATTAAGGACCGCTTCGGAAATCCCGTTGTGCCGCGTGAATGGTTCCTCGTGCCGCTATCTGTGGTCGATGATGCCGTCGAGCGGATCAAGGACGGGACGATTGCCACATATCGCTATAATCCTAGGTCGGCGGCACTGGAGCCGGTGGTGAAAGCATGAAAGTGTCCTCGTTTTTTCATGGAAGTCACGGCAGCGACACAACCCTGTCAGAGATCAAGCGCGTCAATAATTGGGCTCAATCCGAGGAATTTCTCGGGGCGTATGCATATGCTACCCAGTCAGGTGCAGCAGCCTTTGATCTTGAGCTTGGGACAGAGTTCTGGGGCATCACTCCGAGTAAATGGATTTTCGGCATCGACTATGGTAGAACACAGCCAGCGGCCCTGCGCTTTATCGCTGAAAAAAATAGCGCTGCGGTTCGCATTCATGATGGCGAATGGCTGCTGCAGCAGCCAGGATTTATTCCCAGGCGTGACTTCCACGCAAAGGCTGCGTTTTTAAATAATGATTCGACAAATCGATATGGCGTTGTTGCTGGGTCGGGAAATTTTTCCGCGAGCGGGCTTCGGAGAAATGTAGAGGCTGGCGTTGCACTTCAAGCTTCATCTCCTTTGGAGCGAGAAAGAACAATGCTTCGCTCCTATCACTTTGCGCAGGAATTATGGGACGCGGCGACGCCTCTTGAGGACCTCGTTGAAAAGTATGAGGAGAAATGGGATGCCCTATTCTCTCTGGATGCCAATGCACCAGACGATGATGAGGTCGAACTCGACGACTTCGACGGGATCTTCTGGATCGAGGCCGGGTATGTCACGAAGAATAGAGGAGATTTCCGGCCCGGAAACCAAATTGATCTCCCAAGGGGGATGAGCAAATACTTTGGGTTTGATGTGCCGCCAAATCTCCCACGCAACTCTTTCATTGGAGAAATTTCATTCCGTCCGCCAACGGGTGATAGCGTATCCAGAAACTTGCGACTCGGGAACAACCTGATGGAGAAGATTACTCTTCCAATTCCGGAAGCGCACGGTTTTGACTTGTATGATGGGAAAGTGCTTGTTTTTTGGCGATCTGGCGACGGATTTGAAATGCGCGCACTGGAAACCGACGACTTCGAGAAGGCGTTTGCTGATCGCCTTGCCGGGGTACGTTCTATGGCAAGCGGGCGTCGGTACGGCCATATCGTCTGAAAAGACGGTCCTCGGCGATTGATCAGACCGACGGAGCCGAGTAGGCTCGAATCTGCTGGTCGCTGCACAGTTCACCAACGACCGCTTCCGCCAAACTGTCCGCTGCGGTCTTGTTGGTGCGCCCACTCCACCGGAAACGCCTCCAACACCCGCGCCAGCGTTACCTCCGGCCCCTGCTTCCCGTCCAGGATCGCCTCGACGAGGTCCGGTGCGAGCAGCGTCAGGCGCAGGACGCGGGTCATGTAGGACGGCGCGATCCCCTCGCGTTTGGCCAGCTCGGCGATCGTCGCGAACTGCCCCGACTCAAGCATCCGCTTCCAGCGAAACGCACGGGCGAGCGCCTTGACCAACGTGTTGTCCATCTTGCGCTGACCAGTCGCCCCATCGGGCAGCTGAATCTCCTTGCGGCCGCCGCGCTTCACGACGCGGAACGGCACGTTGAGCGTCACGGTGTCCGGGATCGGTGCGCCGCGTGTCATGCTGCTTCTCCGATACCGCCGGCCTGCATCTCGCCCGCGAGGCCGCCGAGGCCGTCCACGCGCAGCCGGACGATCAGGCCGTCGGTGCCGATGTCGACGCGCTCGACCAGCAGCGCCACGATGCGCGCCTGCTCGGCTGGGAAGAGTTCGTCCCACAGTGGGTCGAGCTGCTGCAGGGCGGCGCGAGCGTTGGCCTCGGTGATGTCGTTCACATGGGCGCGCGCCGCCTTCCACGTCCCCGCCACGATCTCCGGCTGGCGGAAGACGGCGCGCAACTGGTCGATGACCGTCGCCTCGATCTCGCCGGCCGACACGCGGCCGACCGGGCACGACCCGGCCCCGTGCTTCAGCACGGTCTGGCTGACGTAGTAGCGGTAGAGCCGGTCGCCCTTGCGCGTGTGCGTCGGCGAGAAGGATGCACCGTCCGGCCCGAACAGCAGCCCCTTCAGCAGCGCCGGCGTCTCGGCGCGGGTGCGGGCGGCGCGCTTCCGGGGGCTCTCCTGCAGGATGGCATGGACACGTTCCCACGTCTCGCGGTCGACGATGGCGTCGTGTTCGCCGGGATAGCTGTCGCCCTTGTGGACGGCTTCGCCGATGTAAGCGCGGTTGCTGAGCATCCGATAGATATATTTCTTGTCGATCCGGTTGCCGCGCGGCGTGCGGAAGCCGCGGGTGCCGACCTCTCGCGCCAGTTCCGTGCAGGACCCTATCTCGAGGAAGCGGGCGAAGATCCAGCGCGCATGCGCAGCGGCTTCTTCGTCGACCACCAGCTTCCGGTTCTCGACGCGGTAGCCGTAGGGCGGCACCCCGCCCATCCACATCCCCTTCTTCCGGCTGGCGGCGACCTTGTCGCGGATGCGCTCGGCCGTCACCTCGCGTTCGAACTGGGCGAAGGACAGCAGGATGTTCAGCGTCAGCCGCCCCATGGAGGTGGTCGTGTTG
>HLSNC_1001506_pt1 | contig 10058 bp, 7 predicted proteins | sample HotLakmetagenome_2_FD_14041 | JGI IMG/M metagenome (IMG submission 14041)
AAGCCGATGTACATGGCCGACTGGATCGCCAAGCTGGACGATTTCCTGAAGCTGGGCGATCACCCGCTGCTCGATGGCGCGGGCCGCGTTTCCGCCAAGCAGGCGCAACGCCATGTCGATGCCGAATATGACCGCTGGCATACCCGCGCGATCAACGCGCCGAGCGCGGTCGAGCAGCATTTCATCGAGGCGACCGCCAAGGTGAAGGCGCTTGCGGCCGACAAGCCCGCCAAGGGCAAGGGCGGTGCGAAATGATTCCGGAGGGGTGGACTAACACGACGCTTGAGGAGGTTTCTGATCCCCGTGCAACCATCCGTTACGGCGTGGTGCAGATCGGGGCGCATACACCGGGCGGCGTTCCAATCGTGCCTATCAAGTACATTGATCGGATTGGCAAAGTGGCTCTCCATTTGGCCTCCCCAAAGATTGAGGGAAAATACAAGAACAGCCGTGTGCAGGCTGGTGACGTCCTGATCTCCGTCAAAGGTACCATCGGAGAAGTGGGGATTGTACCGCCCGGCTTTAACGGAAACATTGCACGCGAGATCGCCCGTATCCGCCCAAACGGAAAAGCCGACGCTGGGTATATCGCCTACCAACTTCAGGCCCCCCAGACGCAGCGTCGCATCAAGTCGGTAACAGTCGGGACTACCCGCCTTGAGTTCTCAATCGCTGCCGTGAAGTCATTTGAAATTGCCCTTCCTCCGCTGGGCGAGCAGCGCGGAATTGTCGCAGCGCTTGAAACCTGGGACCGCGCCATTGAGACGGTCGAGGCGCTGATCGCCAACGCCCGCGCGCAGAAGCAGACGCTGATGCAGCAGCTGCTCCCGCAAGGCACCACCCCACCCAAAAAACGCCTCCCCGGCTTTTCGGGGGGGTGGCGCGAGGGAAGGCTCGGCTCGCTCGCAGATATCTCCAAGGGCGAACAGAAAGGCAGGGCCAGCCTTTCTGGGGAAGGCCCCGTTCCTGTGATTAATGGTGGAATCACGCCATCAGGATACACGGATCATCCCAATACCGCTGCCAACACGATCACTATTTCCGAAGGCGGCAATTCGTGTGGCCACGTCGATTTGATCACCCAGCCCTTCTGGTGCGGCGGCCACTGCTACGCGTTCAAAAACCTCAAGGTGGACCGGGACTATCTCTTCGCGGTGCTTAAGCATCGGCAGCCCAAGATCATGTCGCTCCGCGTCGGATCAGGCCTCCCCAACATCCAAAAGAAGGCATTAAGCCAGTTCTCGATTCCCGTTCCGCCAACGCCAGAACAGGTAAGAATCGGTGAACTCGCAGCCAGTGCGGACAGGGAAATCGCCGCTCTAGAAGCCCAACTCACCGCCCTCCGCCAAGAAAAGGCCGCGCTGATGCAGCAATTGCTCACCGGCAAAAGGCGGGTCAAACTCCCGGAAAGCGAGGTGGCGTGATGCCGCTGATGACATTCGCAGAAGCAATCGAAGATTCTGAGCAGTACTCCAAGCGGCACCTGCTGCTCGGCAATGGCTTCAGCATCGCCTGCCGTGCAGACATCTTTCACTACGGATCGCTCTTCGCACAGGCAGACTTCACCCAAGTTCCCGAGGTTGAAGCCGTCTTCGCCGCGCTCGGCACGCAAGATTTCGAGCACGCAATTCGTTCGCTGGAAAATGCGGCCAGAATCTTGCCGCCCTATGTCGCACATGGTGATAAGGCCATCGCCAAGATGCTAGAGCACGCAAATGCGTTGAAGGAGATTTTGGTCCAGACGATTGCCGGCAATCATCCCAACGTTCCGCCGGACATTCCTGATGCCAAGTTTTGGGCTTGCCGTCGCTTCTTGTCTCATTTCCTCGCTGGGCCAAAAGCGGGGCAGGTCTTCACGCTCAACTATGACCTGCTGCTCTACTGGACGCTGATGCATGACGACATGCCGTTCGACGATCCGATCAACCTGGCCAAGAACGATGGCTTTGGAAACGATGAGGACGATCCCGATGCGGACTACGTCGTCTGGCAGGGCGAAACCGGCGCACATGATGCGCGTGTGCATTTCCTTCACGGTGCGCTGCACCTCTTCGATTCAGGCGCCGAGCTGAAGAAATACACTTGGGTTCGAACGAACGTTCCGCTTGTCGATCAGGCGCGCGCAGCGATTGCTGTAGATGCGTACCCGCTCTTCGTCGCCGAAGGCACCAGCGCGAAAAAGAAGGCAAAAATCCGCCACAACGCCTACCTCTACCAAGGCTTCAAGCAGTTCACCGCCAATGTGAAGCAGGGCCAACATTGCATGTTCATATTCGGCCATTCGCTTGCGGCGAATGACGATCACATCCTTGTCAGGATTGGCCGAGGGCGCTTCAAAAAGCTTTACGTGGGCATCTTTGGCGATCCGCTCACAGATGACAACCAACGCATCATTGCCAGAGCGCAGGAACTGGCCGCTATGCGCCCTGCTAACTGGCAGCTTGGCGTTGAGTTTTACGATGCTGCTTCCGCCAGCGTCTGGGGAGCATGAGTATGAGCATGAGCTGGAATGCACGACGTGAAGGGTGGAAACCCCAAGCCGAGGACGCGCGAAATGCTGGCGACATCGATTACGGCCGTGTTATCCATTCGGCTTCTTTCCGGCGCTTGCAGGGCAAAACCCAGATCCACAATCTGGGAGATAGCGACTTCTACCGAACGCGGCTGACACACTCACTCGAAGTGGCACAGATTGCCGGAGGCATCGCGAGCCAGCTCGCCAAGACTTACCCGGCACATCCGGCGACACCCCATCTGCCCGACCGAAGCTTGGTCCAGGCAATCGGTTGCACGCACGATCTGGGGCACCCACCATTCGGCCACGGCGGTGAGGCTGCACTCAATTACTGCATGCGCGACAATCAGGGATTCGAGGGCAACGGTCAGACCTTGCGCATCCTCGCGCGGCTCGAGAATTTTTCCGCAAACGCTGGCGCTAACCTGTCCCGGCGCAGCCTGCTCGGCGTCCTGAAATATCCCGTTGCTTATTCAGATGTTGCGAATGCCGAACATCCTCCCCGCCTTTTCAAGGGCACCACTGCTGTCGACATTATCGACCACAAGGCGAGCAAGCCCCCAAAGTGCTATCTCGATAGCGAGCGTGAAGTGGTCGACTGGATCCTTGAGCCGCTTACCCCAACGGAGCGGGACGAGTATCGCTCTTTCGAGCCGGTCGACGGCAAGCACGGAAAACCGAAGCACAAGTCGCTCGATTGCAGCATCATGGATGCCGCTGATGACATTTCCAACGGCGTCCACGACTTGGAGGATTCGATCGCGCTTCACATGATCGACAAGGAAACCTTGTCGAAGGCTCTGGAAGGTAAGTGCCCTTCGTTTCTCGATGCGCTGAAGGAAAAGTACCCTGAGGAAAGCGAGAACAACGTCTTCGGCCACATGGTAGATGGCCTCTTCGGAGACAGCGGAACGCGCAAGCGATTTGTGAGCCGCCTCGTCCACCACTTTATCACAGCCGCTGAGTTCGAAGAGTACGAAACCTTCACCGATCCCCTAGTGCGTTATCGGGTCGCACTAAGAAAGCCGCAACGCGAATTCCTGAAGGCTTTGAAAGGTCTCGTGGCAAACGAAGTGATCCTCAGCCCCAGTGTCCAGCATCTGGAATTCAAAGGGCAGACGATGGTCGTTTCGGTCTTCGAGGCCTTGCAAGCTGATCCCAAGCGGCTCTTGCCGCGTGATGCCAACGCCAAGTTCGAGGCTTCCGGCGGCGATCTACGCATCATTTGTGACCACGTTGCAGGGATGACAGACGCATACCTGCTGCGCACCTACGAGCGACTCTTCAGTCCGCGCATGGGTTCGGTGTTCGATAAGCTTTGACGATGACCATCACCCCCAACACCGCCGAGCTTTACAGCTCCCATATCCCGGCCCTCGCAACGCTGGTCTCGCTGGGCTGGGATTATCTCTCGCCAGAGGATTGTCTCGCCGCGCGCGGCGGAAATCAGGGAGTGGTGCTGCGCGATGTGCTGGTCGAGCAGCTGCGGCGGCGGACGTTCGACTACAAGGGGCGGACCTACCCGCTTTCGACCAACGCGATCGACCAGATCGTCCGCGAGTTGACCTCGCCCGCGCTCAATGAAGGGCTGATCACCGCCAACGAGAAGCTCTACAACGCCATCACGCTGGGCATCACCGTCACGGAATTCGTCGATGGCAAGAAGCACAGCGTCACCGTGGCGATTATCGACTGGGCGCGTCCGCTGGCGAACAGCTTTGTCGCCAGCGAAGAAATGGAAGTGCTCGCCGTGCCGGGCACCCATACGCGGCGACCCGATATCGTCGGCTTCGTTAACGGAATCCCGCTGCTGGTGATCGAAGCCAAGCGGCCTGACAGTGGCAATCCCAACAAGTCGATGGTCGACGAAGGGATCAGCCAGACGATCCGCAACCAGGGGCAGGAGGAAATTCCGCACCTGTTCGCTTACGCCCAACTCCTGCTGTCTATCGGCATGACTGATGGCCGCTATGGCACCACCAAGACCCCGCGCAAATTCTGGTCGCAATGGCGTGAGGAGGATTTTTCCGAGGACCACTTCCTTGCAATCAAGAACGCCGCGAAGGAAACCAATCCGCGAGCGGCGATTCTGAAGAACCATGTCCGCGAGGTGCGCGATCACTTCCGGCACTTGTGGAGCGACGAACAGGCCGTGACCGCGCAGGACCGCCTTTTGATTGGCCTTTGCACACCCGAGCGTCTGCTGGAATTCGTTCGCTCCTACGTCCTGTTCGACCGCAAGGTGGACAAGATTGTCGCTCGCCATCAGCAGTTCTTCGGCATCCGCGCGCTGCTCGACCAGATCAGCGGGATCAGGCCCGATGGCGCGCGCGAAGGCGGAGTGATCTGGCACACCACCGGTTCGGGCAAAAGCTTCACGATGGTGATGCTGTGCAAGGCCCTGCTGCTGCACGAGAAGCTGAAGGCCTGCCGCCTGGTCGTCGTGACCGACCGGCGCGATCTGGAAAAGCAGCTGGCAGGCAACTTCCTGACCGGCGGAGCCTTCGGTTCAGACATCGGCTCTAAGGATGCAGGGAAGGCCAAAACACAGTCAGGCCGCGATTTGGCAAAGCGCATCGGCAAGGGAACCGATCGGATTATTTTCACAATCATCAACAAGTTCGGCAGCGCCGCTCGCCAGGCCGAATGCCGGAATGACAGCGCAGACATGATCGTGCTGGTCGATGAAGGCCACCGCAGCCAGGGCGGCGAGAACCACGAGCGAATGCGCAAGGCGTTGCCGAACGCCGCCTACGTCGCGTTCACGGGCACCCCGCTGCTCAAGGACGACAAGACGGCCAATAAATTTGGTCGGATCGTCCACGCTTACACCATGAAGGACGCCGTTTCAGACGGCACGGTGACGCCGCTACTCTACGAAGAGCGCAAGCCGATCCTCGACGTAAATGAGCGGGCGATCGACAACTGGTTCGAGAAGGTCACCGCTGGCCTGTCCGATGAGCAAAGGGGCGATCTCAAGAAGAAGTTCGGGACCAAGGGGGCGGTCTATGGCTCTGGTGACCGGATCAATTTGATCGCACTCGATATCGCGACCCACTTCAAGGAGAACTTCAAGGATCTCGATCTCGGCCTGAAGGGTCAGTTGGCTACCGATTCCAAGCGCTCCGCCATCCGCTACAAGAAGGCGCTGGATGCAACCGGTCTGGTCAGCAGCGCCATCGTCATTTCTCCACCTGATACCCGCGAGGGCCATTCGGAGGTCGACGAGGCAGAGCTTCCCGAGGTGCTGCAATGGTGGAAGGAGAACGTCAAAGGCGACGCCGAGGATTACGAGCTCCAGGTGATCGAGGATTTCTCGACCGAGGGTCGACCCGATATCCTGATCGTGGTCGACAAGTTGCTGACCGGATTTGACGAGCCGCGCAACGCCGTCCTCTTCATCGACAAGAAGCTCGAACAGCACAATCTGATCCAGGCAATTGCTCGCGTGAACCGGCTGCATGAGCAGAAGAAGTACGGTTTGCTCATCGATTATCGAGGCATTCTGAAGGCGCTGGATACCGCGCTCACGGAATATCAGGACTTGGCCGAGCGGACGCAGGGCGGCTTCGATCTCGACGACATTGACGAACTCTATGCCGATGTCAGCACCGAGTATAAGCGATTGCCCAGCCTCCACGCCGACCTCTGGGCAATCTTCAAGCCGGTCAAGAACAGGGCCGATATCGAGCAGTACCGTCAGCTGTTGGTTCCGCAGACTCGCGAAAGTGAGGATGGCACGCCGGTCGACCTGAATCAGAAGCTGAGGGAGGATTTCTACGAGGCCCTGACAGCCTACGGCATGTGCCTGAAGATCGCTCTTGGATCGCGTTCGTTCTTTGAAGACACATCGATCACCGAACGACAGATTGCGGAATACAAACGCGACCTCAAGTTCTTCACTAACCTGCGCAAGATCGTGAAGCAGGACGCACAGGAAACCGTCGACTACAGCGCCTACGAAGATCAGATCAGGAGACTGGTCGATCGCTATGTGGTGGGCGAGGACGTGGAGAACGTGGACGGCGTTCTGATCGTCAACGAGCTTGGAAATCAGCAGGCCGCCGAAACCTGGTCCCCTGAGAAAACACGCAACGAAACCGACATCATCCGATCCAGAGTCCGCAAGACGATCGAGCAGGAACTGGCCGACGATCCCTATGCGCAGCTGTTCTTTTCCGATCTGCTCAAGCGGGCCATTGCGGAAGCATCTGCGCTATTCGACCACCCTTACAAGCAATACATCCTGTTCAAGGATTTGGAGGAAAAGCTCGCCTCCCAGTCCATCGACGACCTGCCTAAACGCCTCGCAGGTCACCGCCATGCGAGCGCCTATTTCGGGATTATCCGGTTAGAGATAGGGGACGAGCTCGCAAAGGGGGATGAACAAGAAGAATTCATCCGTGCAGCGCTGGACATGGAGAAGTCCGTCGAGAGTGCCATTGCAGAAAACTCGTTGAACCCTGCAAACATTGAAGCGGCTATCCGAAAAGCTTTGTTGCCGCGCCTGTTCGGCCTGACCGGCTTGGACAAGGCAAAGGTTATTACCGAGAAGGTTGTCGAGGTAACCCGCATTGGCCTTTCTCGTGGAAGTGGCGCAAAAACATGATTGTGCGATACGGCGATCAAGAGGTGTCGTGCCTCGTTCGACAAACCGCTGCTATCACGGGCCGCATCCGCATCCACGTTTACCCGAACGGTGATGTCGAAATCGAAGCGCCTGGCGATAAGGAAACGGGTCAGATCAGGGCCGCGGCCCAGCGACGCGCAAGATGGATATTCCAGCACCGAAACGCAGCGATCGCCGCGCGGCGAATGGCACTACCGCGCGAATATGTGAGTGGCGAAACGCACTTCTATCTAGGGAGGAGGCATAAGCTTATCGTCAATGAGAGCAGCGCGCAGCCTTCTGAAGTCAAACTCCTGCGAGGCAAGCTCGTTGTAACGCTGCCACTGGCTGATCGAGCCGCCGTCAGACGCAGATTGAATGCATGGTATGATTTGCGCGCAGACGAATACCTGAGCGACAAATTTTCGGAAATCTCAGGCCGATTGAACTGGGTCGAAGCACGCCCGCCCCTGAAACTTATGCGCATGAGGACGCAATGGGGCAGCTGTTCCCCGGACGGGGTGATTTACTTGAACCCCGCACTCATACGGGCACCACGTCATTGCATTGAATACGTCATTCTCCACGAACTCTGTCATCTGGTCGAGCACAACCACAGCAAGCGCTTCTTCGACTTGCTCACCAAGCAGATGCCTGCTTGGGAGAGTGCAAAACGGGAGCTGGACTCGCTCGCCGAATTGATCCTCGCGGGACACGAACCAGCGTTTGATCAGACGGTATCGCAGCAATAGATCAACCACTGCGTTTACGGGTTTTCAGCCTCAAACGCCCGCTTGCCCTTCCGCCGGAACAGCACCAGCGCCTGCGCACCATCCGGACCGCGCAGCTTGGCGGCGACAGTGAGGAATGCGCCGTAAAGCGCGGCGCGATCATCGTCAGTCAGCTCGACCAGATCGGCCTTGGCGACCAGGCCGCCCAATTCGATCAGTTGCTTGGTCCGTTCGCGTCGTTTGACCTGCCATTCGCGCATGTCGGTTCGCGCCTTTGCCGCCTCAAGCCGATGCCGCGCCGCCATCGAGCGGAAGAGTGACTTCCGGCTTTTTGCTAGCTCCGCTCGCAGTGCCGCGTGCCTTGCCCTGAAAGAAGGCAGCACCGCGCTTGCGCCAGCCCTCCCCGGTCGCCTTGTCCGCATTGGCGGCAGCGTCGAGCAGCACGCCCGCCAGCACATCGGCATCGAGCGCATCGGCTCCGGTTGCCGTGACCAGCGCGCCAAGCTCGCGCACGCGGCGTTCCTTCAACTGCTTTGCCTTCTCGGCAAGAGCCTTCAGTTCCGAATCAAAATCGCGGGGTTTGCGCATAAGAAGTCTCCATCGTTGGTGTGATGGAGCCATGATAATCGTGCTTGTAATCCAATGCAGTAAGGTCGCCGGGACAGTGTGATACCGCCTAGTCCCGATCAGGATTTTATCATGAGAGGGCGCGCTTATACGTCGTGCCGACGTGGCGTTTGCGGTGTAACTGGATTGCCGTCATGGCAATCTTTCACTTCAGCGCAAAGGTCATCGGAAGGTCGAGCGGACGCAGTGCCGTTGCGGCGGCTGCATATCGTGCTGGCGAACGCCTGCACGATGAGCGGATCGACAGAACCCATGACTTCACCAACAAGGCAGGCGTTCTCCACTCCGAAGTGATGCTGCCTCAAGGAGCACCCGAAGCCTTCGCTGACCGCGCCACTCTGTGGAACGCGGTCGAAGCCGCCGAAAAGCGCAAGGATGCTCAGCTTGCCCGCGAGGTCGAGTTCGCCCTGCCCCGCGAGCTGACGAAGAAGGACAACATCAAGCTGGCACGCGAGTTCGTGAAGTCTGAGTTCGTCGAGAAAGGCATGATCGCCGATCTCAATGTCCATTGGGATATCGGCGAAGTCGGCAAGGCGAAGCCGCACGCGCATATCATGTTGACCATGCGTGACGTCAGGAAGGACGGTTTTGGCGCAAAGGTCCGCGACTGGAACAAGACTGCGCTGATCGAACAATGGCGCGAGCGCTGGGCCGATCATGTCAACCGCGCGCTGGCGGAACGCGACATCGATGCGCGGATCGATCACCGCAGCCTGGAAGCGCAAGGCATTGCGCTGGAGCCGCAGGACAAGATCGGCCCCGCTGCCTCGCGCATTGGCGGACGCGGACTGGAAGCCGAGCGGATCGAGGAACACCGAGCCATCGCCCAACGCAATGGCGAGCGGATCATCGCCAATCCCGTGCTGGCGCTGGATGCGATCACCCATCAGCAGGCTACGTTTACGAAGCGTGATCTTGCCACCTTCATTCACCGGCACAGCGACGGAAAGGATCAGTTCGACGCGGCCTACAACGCAGTGCGGGCATCGCCCGACTTGATAGCCCTCGGCAGGGATGGACGCGGGCAGGATCGCTTCACGTCACGCGCGATGATCGAGACCGAGCAGCGCCTGCATCGCGCCGCCGACACGATAGCGCAGCGCACTAAGTATAACGTCAATGATGTCCAGCGAAACGCGGCATTCGCCAGCGCCGCGAGGCGCGGCCTAGTCCTTTCCGGCGAGCAGAAATCTGCTTTCGAACACGTCACGAAGAAGGGCGATCTTGCGGTTGTCATTGGCTATGCCGGGACCGGCAAAAGCGCGATGCTGGGCGTTGCGCGGAAGGCATGGGAAAGCGCGGGCTACAATGTACGCGGCGCGGCTCTGTCCGGCATCGCCGCCGAGGGTCTGGAAAACGGCTCCGGCATCGCATCGCGCACCATCGCCAGCCTTGAGCATCAGTGGGGCAAAGGGCGCGAGCAGCTCACTTCTCGCGACGTGCTCGTCATCGACGAAGCAGGCATGGTCGGCACGCGCCAGATGGAGCGCGTGCTCTCGCATGCCGCCAAGGCCGGTGCGAAGGTTGTCCTGGTCGGCGACCAGCAGCAGCTCGCCCGCGTCGATCATCCGCCCGC
>HLSNC_1001510_pt1 | contig 10049 bp, 10 predicted proteins | sample HotLakmetagenome_2_FD_14041 | JGI IMG/M metagenome (IMG submission 14041)
CGGCTTGTAGACCATCCATACGGCTGTTGATGCCCTCGATCTGATGCTGTCCTTTCCCCCCATGACGGGCAAATAGGGCCATCCATTGGGCGAGTTCGCTGTTTTGAGTGACAATGGCCCCGGCATCTCCCATGGCCCCTAGGTTTTTGCCGGGATAGAAGGAAAAGGTGCCGATATCGCCGAGAGTGCCGACGGGTTTGCCTTTATAGGTCGCTAGGTGAGCCTGGGCACAGTCTTCTATTACCCAAAGGTTATGTTTCCGGGCGATCGCCAAAATCGCATCCATATCCGCCGGTTGTCCGTAGAGGTGGACGACGATAATTCCCCGAGTGCGATCGCCAATGCGGGCTTCGATGCCTTGAGGATCTAGGGTAAATCGTCCTGGTTCTGTATCACAGAAGACAACGCGCCCCCCGGCTTGGCTAATGGTTTCAGCGGTGGAAATCCAAGTATGGGCGGTGGTGATCACTTCTTCGCCAGCTTGGAGTCCGAGGGCTTTGATGGCAATATAGAGGGCATCGGTTCCATTAGCACAGGAGATGCAATGGGGAACCCCCAGAACTTGGGCAAATTCGGCTTCAAAGGTTTCGACGAAGTGACCGCGAATAAAGGCGGATTCACGGATGACAGCGGCGATGGCCGCATCAATCTCCCCTTGGAGTGAGCGATATTGGGCGTAGAGGTCGTTGAAGGGAACGGGCATGGTTAGGTTCAACTATAAGGCTCAAGAGTCGATGAGGTTTAGACTGACACGATAATTTCCAAAATCTAAGTAGGGAGGGGCAAATCCTGCCATCGTTGTTGCCCGAATATGGCGATCAATTTGGTCTGCTGACCAATTGGGATCAATCCGCTTCAGAGTCTCGATCTCCTTGCGATAGTGAAACTGAGGAGGTTTTCGGTTGGTGAACTCCGTTTGTGGCTTCGGACTCAGATGACCAGAAATCAAGGGTTCTAGTTCTTCCCGAAACAGTTGTAAGGAATAATCCTCTGTGAGTTTAAACAACTCCCCAACAAATACATCTTTGGGAATGGGGAATCGTCGTTCTGCCAAAATATCTCCTGTGTCAACCCCAGCATTCATCACATGCAATGTTGTCCCAAACTCTTCATCTCCATTCACGATGGCAAATGAAAACTGGTTACAGCCTCGGTATTCTGGTAGAGGCGCCATGTGTAAGTTCACCGCCATTCGCTGGGCTGTTTGAATTTCGGGAGCCTTGAGTATTGCATGGTACTGGACAGAAATCAATAAATCGTATTCAAAGTCGTGGAGTTCCAGAGGGTTGTGAATCAGGGGGATTGCCTGCGCTTCAGCAAGCTCTTTGACTTTGGCCCCCCTAGGATTCGTTCCAACCGCCAAAACCTTTGCATCCAAGTCGTTAGAACGATTCAGCAATTCATCTAAGCAGTGGAAGCCGATCGACTTAGCTCCTAGGAAAATTATCCGAACAGACATGATTACATCCTCCTCAGTTCTATTCCCGTCCCAGACGACTGTACTTGGGACGGAAGCGTAGGTAAACCTCTCGCCCCGTTTCGATAGACTCGTAGATGGCGTTAATCAGTTCCAGGCTGCGCCGTCCCTCTAGGCCATCGACCAGTTGTTGACTGTTATTCTGGATTGAGTCGATGACATGCTCATAATAAGCTTGGTGTCCGTAACCGTAAACATTGGGGGGGTTCACAGAATAGTTCTGGAGGACATCCTCATCATCAGGATGGGGGTCGGCAAAATTCCAGACTTTCATCTGATTAACTGCAAAGCCGCCAATTTCTACAGACCCCTTTTCCCCGAGGATGGAGAGGGAGCCTTCTAGGTCTTTGGGGCGAGTAGCAGTGGTGGCTTCGATGACTCCCAAAGCCCCGTTGCGGAAGCGGAGAATTACCACGGCGGTGTCTTCGGCTTCGATATCCACTAGGGCGGTGCGACTCATGGCCATCACCGATTCCACGTCGCCTAGCATCCATTGCAGGAGGTCGATATGATGGCTGGCTTGGTTGGTGAGGACTCCCCCATCCATGGCCCAGGTTCCTCGCCAGGGGTCTTGGTCGTAGTAGGCTTGGGGACGACACCAGCGCACGCGGACGGTTCCCATGACCAGTTTGCCGAACCGGCCGGCCTCTAGGGCTTGACGGAGTTTCACGACGGGAACGTTGAAGCGGTTTTGTTTGACGACGAAGAGTTTACAGCCATGGCGATCGCATGCGGCGATCGCGGCATCGGCATCGTCTAGAGTGAGGGCCATGGGTTTCTCGACGATGAGATGTTTGCCGTAGGGGGCGAGTTGTTGGATATGCTGACCATGGAGTCCGCTGGGGGTGAGGATGGAGACGAGGTCAATGTCTTCTTGTTGCATCAAGCTGTCCATGTCGGTATATACTGGAACTTGAAATTTATCTCCGTAGGCTTGGGCGCGGGTGCGATCGGGGTCGCAGACTGCGGCTAGGGTTGCGCCTTGTATCATGCCGTTGCCGAGGAGTTCGGCATGGCGTTTGGTGATGCGGCCACAACCCATCAGGGCAACTTTAATTGGTAAAAATTGTAGATTCTTCATTTTGCTTGTTTTCATTTAAATGGAGTTGGCTGAAGATATTAATTGTTCTTTAAAGCATAGTAGGTAAATGATATCCGATGGCAGATATACCGTTTAACCGTCCATACATGACGGGTCAGGAAATAAACAATATTCAGTTAGCGCATCAGTTAGGGCGTCTAGCTGGAGACGGTGAATTTACACAGAAGTGTCATGATTGGCTGCAAAAATACTCAGGATGTAAAAAAGCTTTGCTGACTCATTCTTGTACGGCAGCGCTCGAAATGTGTGCGATCCTAGCTGATATTCAGCCTGGAGATGAGGTTATTATGCCTTCTTATACCTTTGTATCTACAGCCAATGCTTTTGTTTTAAGAGGTGGGGTACCGGTTTTCGTAGACATTAGAGAGGATACTCTAAATCTTGATGAGTCTTTAGTAGAAGCTGCAATTTCTTCGCAAACCAAAGCAATTGTAGCCGTGCATTATGCAGGTGTAGCTTGTGAGATGGATAAGTTAAAAGCCTTAGCTAAAGAGTATGGATTGCTACTGATTGAAGATGCAGCACAAGCGATGATGTCCACTTATCGAGAAAGTGTGTTAGGAAGCATTGGAGATCTAGCTACAATCAGTTTTCACGAGACCAAAAACGTAATTTCTGGAGAAGGGGGAGCCTTGTTAGTCAATAATCCCACTTTGGTTAAAAGAGCAGAAATCATTAGAGAGAAGGGTACTAATCGAAGTCAGTTTTTTAGGGGAGAGGTCGATAAGTATACTTGGGTAGATATAGGTTCTAGTTATTTGCCAGGTGAAATTATTTCGGCTTTTTTATACGCACAACTCCTTCAGACAAAAGAAATCACTCAAAATCGATTAAATGTATGGAATATTTATCACCAAGCACTTCAAGAATATGAGAAAAATAGAATTTTGAAAATACCGGTGATTCCTGACTACTGTCAGCATAATGCACACATGTACTACTTAATAGCAAGAAGTGAGAATGAAAGAAATTTCATCATAGATTTTTTTAAATTACATGAAATAAACTCGGTTTTTCATTATGTTCCCCTTCACTCCTCTCCTGCTGGCAGAAAGTATGGTAAAGTCCATGGAAAGATGTCTGTTACTGATGGTATATCATCTAGATTACTTCGCTTGCCTCTTTGGTTAGGTTTAGACCCACACGATGTCTTAAGAGTTTTAAGGAAGGGATTAAAGGAATTAAATAACAGTATTAAATAGCATCAAGATTAAACACGCTTTGACTATATCCAACCTGGAAAACTGGGTATAATTGGCCAATCGAAAATATAACTCAAAATCAAACTATGTTTCTTCACATTGTTATAGACAGCTATTACAGCCTCGAAACCGCCAAAATCTTAAAAGAAATCAAAAATTCCTCATCCCATATATTTATAATGATGCGTGGTTCGGGTTCATCTAATCAGTATTCCATCCTTGAAGAGTTAAAGGAAGAAGTTTTAGCCATATCTCCAGATCACCCTCAATTCTATGCAAGATTTACGGACGAATGGTTACGTCGTTTTGATAAGATATTTATACACGGAATGTACCATTCTAGCTTAATACATGCTCTTTTAAATAAAACAGATCCTTCAACTTTTGATCGAATCTACTTTATTCCTTATGATGGTGATGTTCAGTTAGCTATAAAATATATCGAAAATGGCTCGTCTGATCATCCTCAGGTCGTTGCTTTACAGAAAATTAAAAATTGGGTTGTTCCTCCAAAATATCGAGAAATACGATCAAAATTTTTCAAGAATTTTCAGAGCGAATGGTGCAACTTCTATGAGCTTCATCCAATTGTTGCGCAACCTTTACAGCCCCAAAATACCAGGGAACTAGAAATTTTTGTCAAACAAAAGTTTTCTCAAACAGTGACTCCTTTTAGAATCATGATAGGACACTCATGTTCTACTAACAATAACCATATTTCTACCCTTAAACAAATAGCTCCTCTAGCTCAATATGATGTTCAACTTGTATTGCCAATGGCATATCATGTCGATTCTGCTTATCGCCGGAAAGTTTATGAATTAGGTAAATCAATATTTGGGGACAAGGTTTGTTTATGGGATGAATATTTAAGCCCAAAAGAATATGCACAGAAGCTTCGAGATATTGATGCTGCCGTTTTTAATCTGACGCAAACTTCAGGATTTGGTGTTATATCGTACCTAATAATGTGCGGCTCTAGAGTGTATCTTAACAGGGAAAATTTGCAATCTAGCGACTTTCGCACTCTAATTCACAAAGGTTGCAATATTCTGGAGTATGAAGATTTAAAAAAATCGCCTTTTTCCTTACTAGCCCCAATAAGTGAATTGTCAGCTCTCACCAACTTTGATACTGTCTCTAATTGTACTTATTCCAAAAAAGAACTAACATTAAACTGGCAAAAACTTCTATCCTAGGCAACAAGCACTTTTAATTAAACAGTCATTCCAATACAGCTATTCCGAAGCCAGTTTTTCCATATTCATTGCCATTGTAAGCCATAAACCGCTGACCATTGTGATCAAAAACTAAGGGATATTCAATCATTTCAGAATCCCACCCAGAACTAGATGAATGAATGCCTGATTTGTCATCCATTCTGTGCCAAGTAATTCCGTTCTCTGATTCTGCATAACCTATTTTATAGGCACTCCCACGGTATGAGTACCAGATTCTCCATAAATTACTGTCCCTAATAACTGTGGGTCGAGAAATTGCATATTCATTAGAACCAGAAAAATCAATGGCTACTTGTCCATTCCTATTCCAATTTATTCCATCAGTAGATTCTGCATATTTAATATGGTAATAGTGTTGAGGGTTTCCATCACTAATCACCCATTTAGTACAAGATAAGTACCACATCTTCCAAATATTTTCGTCTGGAATAACACAACAAGAAGCACAAAAATGGGGCTCTGCTGAAGTCCTATCAAGGATTGGACCAGGTGCATAGCGTTTATAATTTATTCCATCAGTACTTAAGGCCAAACCTACCGAATTTCTAAAGGGGACAGTAACGCCTAAGTTCCAGCCAATATAATACATATAGAAGTACTGATTAGATCTGACTAACCAAGTTGGCATAACTCCACTATCATCAAAAGTGCCAAGCTCTCCAGGCTTGAGAATTGGAGACGACGACATGTCGAGTATTTTACATGGATTTAATAAGTTGATGTAAACCCAACCTGCATGAGATCTATTTTGAGAATCGCGACAGCTAAAATAAATCTTGTAATCATCTCCTGACACATGCTGAACAACGGGTACAGAAGCGTGTGTGAGCATCCAGGGAAAGTTGCGATCTGGACAAAAAACCCTACCTAATTTCTTCCATTTCATAGTTACTTTAAGAATAAAATCTATATTTTACGCAGCCGTGTACTAGGCACTTTAGAACGTTCAGATGCCCGTTGTAGATACACTCCATCAGGTTCAGTATCCGCAAGAATTAACGCCCCTGCACCAATTACACATCTTTGTCCAATCTTAATGTGATCCCGTAGGGTGGCGTTTACACCAATAAAACAGGATTCTGAAATTTCGACGCCACCAGATACGACAACATGAGAAGAGATAAAGCAGTGATCTCTTATCTTAGCATGATGACCGATATGATTTCCACTCCACAAAGTAACGTTATTACCGATAACAGCATAGGGTTGAATTGTATTATCTTCCAATACTAAACAATTTTCGCCAAAGTTAAAGTTATTCAAAACTGTAGCATGAGAACTAATGTAGCTTGGAAGCTTATATCCAAGATTCTTTGCTGCTAAATATTTATCCCGCCGAACTCTGTTGAGCTTAGTGTAGCTAACTGCAACAAACAGATCGCTACTTTCTGCTGGATGAATATGGCTAATTTCTTCAAATGGAAGAACTGGCAAGCCACAGAAGGAGTCTTCAGTTAAGTAATCAGCATCTACAGTAAAAGCAGCAATTTCATAGTCGGTATCATGTGAGAAGTAGTAGTACGCAACCTCTGCCAACTCACTTGTGCCAAATATAACTAGAGAATTCATGTTCAAGCTCCATTTATTATTAACTTTTTCGGACTATAATCGTAAACTCGTACAGTCCATAGTCATGTAGCAAAGCTACTTCATGGGAATACCTCTCCTTACAATGAGAAAAGATTTTACATGGATCAGCATAAAACAGGTAATTCTTCATCTTTTCTCGATCAGAGTAAGAAGTCAAGCAGTTAAACGCAAATCCATGGCGGCTATGTGAATTTAGAATGTCCAAGTAATCGTAGAGATACGACTCCCATAATACCTTATCAATATCAAGGCAGACGCTAAAAATACCACTAGCTATGCTATAGTCCGCAACCCTAGAAGGTGAATACGTATTCTTAAAGTTTTCTTTTTCTGTAAAATATTTTGACCGAGCTGCTGAGATCATAGAATCTGAAATATCATAGCCTTCATAGGAAAAACTCTGGTATCTGGATTTTAAATATTCCAAAAATGCACCATACCCACATCCTAAATCATTTATGGAAAAAAAATCCATCTTTTGTATAACTCGAGTGAGTTGGTCAAAACGTGTTTTCTGGCTTTCCCAACTATTCCAGTCAACACCAAGGGGGGTAGAGCCGTATTTTCCAATTTTTCCTGAATAATAGGAAGCAACTTTCTTTTGGATTGAGTTAAATGAGGGATTTTGAATCATGTCTTTATGTATATCTTAGATATCTTCTAGAATCATAGCCGCAGTTAAACAACAAATCAAGTATGCTCACTTCATGAACAAAATTGCCCCATAGTTGAGGGTATTCAGGATAACCGTTATAGTTAAACCAGGTCAATTTGATTCCATAACTAGAAAAGACAGACTCGTCAATGTAAGTCTTAGCAGCCAGTCCGGAAATGTATTCGGTTCCACCCGCTTGTGTACACAAGTTCACCAGCCTCTCATTTTTATCCCCAATTAGATTGTAATCCCACGAACAACTTATCTTAACTTCTATACTAAGAAAAGAACAAATCCACTCAATAAGTTTTTTGTTGATGACATGTAAGTGCGAGTACTCAGTCCCTAAAAGCAAGTCTTCTAAATAATCAGCAACTTCCGAGAAGCAGGGTGATCGTCGATAATTTTGGTACAATGCCTTCCAGTGAGACTCTGCCCAAGATGTACCATCAATTTCAGTATCCCTGATCTTCTGGTAGTATCTACCTCTAACTTTAACCGGTATGGTGAGCCATTGGAGTCCATGAGGTGTTTTGATTTTATTGCGATTTCGCCAGTCTCTTCTTGTATATTGCATATCGTCATAGAGTATAAACTCATCTACGGAGGCTATAAGGTCGAAGTATCCTTTCCAAGGAATATAGTTTGATTGAAGAATAGCAACTTTTTTCCCCATTTCAACACCAATGAACATTTAATGTAAAGCAGACAACTATATGGAAGAAAACGTTTTAGCTGCGACTATCACCATAGATGAAGCATCAAATTGAACTTTATCTTGGCTCATCCGCTTTGCCCCAAGCCTTATATCGACATAATTTCTAGAGTTTATATTTACATACCCAGAAAGTCGCTTAATTTGTTCCTGCCGTTCTTGCTCGTTAACGGTTGTCATTGCCGATAATGCAGATACTCTAATTTTAGAAGGAAGCCCTGGTAGTTGCCTTCCTAGCAATCATCCAATTGCCTGAAGGAATCCCCCTGTGCCAAGAATTGGCAGAATAGTCCTCGCCAAACTCAAAAGCAGCATATTTTCCTAATTCTACAAACTGACCTGTGTCAACTACCTCAAGTCCTGCTTTCTGAGCCATGAAAACGTAGCCATCACGACAAAACCTCCAGTAATCAGGATACATATGTCCATCAATATAGGCAAATGGACAAGCACAAAGTAAATACCCATCCGCCCTTAAGATATTTGCCAAATTACGGATCATCGCAACAGGATCTTCACAGTGTTCAAGGATGCTGATACAAAGAACTGTATCGACTGATTCATAAGGCATCGGTGGCGGCGTTGCACAAAAATCACCAACTACATCAACCTTGGAAGCTATACCACTTTTTTCAACTGTATCTGAATCCAAATCACTTATTAAAACTTGACTGACGTTAGGCAGGTCGTACACATAGCTATGCCAGTATTTAGGAGTAGACATATCTAGTACTACACCCCTAATAAAATTACGATGCTCCCACAACCACTGATCTTCACAAACACATATTACATGACCAGCTTTCTCGAAAGGACCAACAAAATTAGAGTCTGGCCAATAGCGCTTTTTAAGATTTTGAATTAAATTCCGCTTGAAGTTTTTATTTTTTTGGTCTTCCTGAAACACACATCTAATGTAGTTTTGTACGGAGGGGGGAGTAGCTCGCCAGTCCTGTTCTGAAAAAGGTATGTTCATAATATTTTGGACTATTGATTATTTATTCAGATAGAGTGCAGCGTAAAATTCAGATAGAGTGCAGCGTAAAACAGCGCTCTGCGGGCAAAACCAGCGCTCTGCGGGCAAAACCCCAAAACCGAGAATCCTTTCCCGTAGTCGCTCTACTAAACTACTAACTTATCAAATTCCGGCCCCGCTGACAGGCTTAGGTTATTTAGGCTCTCCAACACCTATAAAAGTTCCACCCCTGATCGCACCTGAGACAGGCTACGAGTCCTCGGTCGCTTATCTTATCACCGACTCGTCTTAACTGTCAACCAACTATCCTAATCGCCAGCAATTCTCATTATGGAACTTTGGTCTTAGCTTATTGAGGCTATTCTCAATAGTGATTCTTGAAAGCCCCATTCCTTCGTTCAAGACTGGGCATCTTCGACCATCTTTTACAGGATGCGGGTCAAAATGAGAATTGCTGCGTAATCGCGTCGCGGCATTCAGGCAATATCGCAATTCTCACCACTCCAACCCTGCCTGCCACCGCCTCAAAACCGGCCCCATCTCCCCCACCAACAGTGCCTTCACCTCCAATACCAACCCCGAAAAACCCGTAGCCCCCCACCAACGGGCCAAAGCCCCAACCGCCTCCACCGAACGGGGATGTCGAATGGGGAGGACGAGGGACACTAGAGGCGATGATAGAGGTCGGCGATCGCCATCTCAACAGGAATCGAAGCCAAAGGGATTGTAGCATGGCGATCGCCGTGAATCGCCAGTAACCCGTGGCGATCGCCTTGCTTCATGTACTGTTCAACTTGAACGCTATTTTGTTCAATAAGGAGATAGTCTTGAACGCTGGGCAGACTCCGATAGGTGACAAACTTTTGGCTGCGGTCATCGTTGCCAGTCGAGTCAGACAGAACTTCGACAATCAGTTTCGGATTGGTAATCGCGGTCGTATCGTGATCGGCAGTAATAATCGGTTCTCGAACCACAACCACATCCGCATAGGTAAACGTACGAGTTTCCCGAATCCACAGCCGCTGGTCACTATCAAAGACCTGATACGGGGTATCTTGGAGCGCAACCCCAAGGGCAACTATTAAATTGAC
>HLSNC_1001530_pt1 | contig 9915 bp, 11 predicted proteins | sample HotLakmetagenome_2_FD_14041 | JGI IMG/M metagenome (IMG submission 14041)
AAAACCTGGCACGAATTCCTCAATGACTTCGTCCATGACGCAGAACTCGTCGTCCGCCTCAAGGCCCAGTCACCGCGGTAACAACCGGCCGGTTACGGTCGATGGTGGTTATCTGGGATTGCTGCGGCCGAAAGAGCGTGCGTAATGCCCCAGTCTTGCGCAGCCGTCGGGGCCCAACCCCGCAGCGCCAACCAATCTGACCTTGAAATTGCGGCCGTGTCGTCGGTTCAGGACGCGCTTTACCCAAGCAAAACAATTGGAATGCACTCCGTGCATATTGGCGACGCCGTTCCAGATGTGTAAGGTTCGACGTGAACCAAGACGAGGCCTGCCAATGGAACCCGAACCCAATCTGGTCATCTCGAGCGCTTCACAACGGGTCGTTGTCGAAAACGTCCCGTTCAAGGTGGACATCTACAAGCTGGAAGGCGGCGAAGGCTGGTCGCTCGAAGTGGTGACCGAGGACGGCACGTCCATTGTATGGGACGATCTGTTCGACGATGACAGGGCTGCCTTTGAGGAAGCACTGACGACCATCCAGAAAGAAGGCCCGGTTGCATTCGTCAGGGGTGACGAAAACGTCATTCCGTTCCGTCGATAGGTTCAGCGTGATCGGCCCTGAGCCGCCAGTCGACCCTCCCTGCGACGACATTCGAAGCGGTCAGTCGAGCGCATTGCGGCGAGGGGACCGAGCAGCACATAGCTGACTATCGCGTCAGATTTGGCATCGGTTGAGGCTCACAGCGGTCATCCGCGACCGAGGAGACCGCCGCGCTGCGGCCCGCTGAAGCCGCAAATCGAGGGTGTATCATCTGCGCATCATATTGTTGGCGAATTCTGACTCTCGGGCTCTCCGCGCGCTCTCAAAGGGCTACGCCCCTCCATTCTGCATCAGCTTCCGATGCAACTCTCGGTGCTCCATCAGCGACATATCTTGCCGGAAATGAACGAACGCGGCCCGTGTTCCGGATGCCTGGCGGGTCTTTACTGTCACCAGATCCAATTCCTTCAGAGCCAAATACACTCTCTCCCAATCCGGGTGCGCGATGATCTTTCGGCCCGGTGGATCCGTATCATTGACATTCGTCCGCAACCAGAATGTGCGATAGCGATCGATCCGCCCAAGGAGTTCAGAAAGGCTCTCTGACCAGAAAAGTGTGTCAAGATCATTGACGACTTCTACTGGGGACAAAGCCCTTTTGATATCGTCTTGGTCGGCTGTCGTCCCATCGGAGCGCACCAGTATCTGCGGCAGCGGGATACACAAAGGCAAAAGTGTCCGGCCGTCAATCTCCAATGTCACAATGACAACGCCGCTTTCAAAACGCACCTTCCGGAGATCGGCGCTGGCGGCCCGCAGAATACTGATCGTGGTTCCCCGAAAGGTGATCCCGTCTGGTGCCGCAAAGGGAAAGTAGAGTTCTCCGAGTCCGATATCGCCAATCTCAAGATTGGCATCATCGTAAACCGCAGCGCAAGCAGCGGCCACACCTAGCACGGCAAGGTTGATATTTGTCCGGTCGCGCGAGGGCAAGACAAGCTGCCTGCGAACCGCTTTCAAAAACCGATTTGCCTCTTCCTCTCGTCCGCGCGCAACGTGGCCAAAAGCCTCCAAGGCTTCACGACCGAACAAATTACGTCTGATGTACCGAGGAATTTCACCTTCACCCACCGACCTCAGAGCTTCGCGAGCCAAGAAGTGCTGCAAAAGTTGCTCGTGAGCAAAACGCACGTCTCCCGCCTTCAGGTCATTTGCGAGAAACACTACGGTTCGGGCGCGTTGCGCCACGGCAGAAATTTGATCGCTGGGCAACAGGCCTTCCGCAGCGACCCTGGCAAGCAAATCTAGGGCATCATCGCTAAGCGCTTCCGACTGGTTCTCGGCCAGATCGCGAGCAACCTCTTCCAGGAAACGCCCAACATAGAGTTCAAACTTGGCCGCTGCGCTGCTCCCGTCTGGCGGATCAAGCGCGTCGACAAATTTTTCGGCTTCCCTGTGGGTCATTGTGTTCACAAGGTAAGTCAGCAGGTCCGACGCCGGGGGTTCGTCGCTTGCCAAGGCCTCGGGTTCACGAGAAATGAGATGCAGAAAGAACGGCCGAAGGGCATAGGATCCCTCAACAAAAATCGGCTCGACAAACTCTTTCCTGAGAAGTTCTTGGCTCCAACCATTCTGTTCGAGAAGCCATTCCCGGGCCGCGCCAGCGTCTGGATCGCCCAGAGACAAGGCGGCAAGCCTATCGCGACCGGCATTGAAAGAGGTTAATTGCTTCCGCATCGTATCGGTCGATACGAAGGTCTCTCTCCCGGCAAGCAAGAACGTCGCTGCGCCACGAGCGTCTCGGATCAGACTGTTGAGACCACTCCAAGCCGTTTCGAAGCCGTTGGGATCGGAAAGCTCATCGAACCCGTCGATAGCCAGTGTTACAAGATTGTGGCGCATCAACACGATCAACTGGCTGACAGTAAGACCCGACCGGACATCCTGAAGCGCGAAAGCAATCAGGTCTGCTATGTTCTGGAGAACACGTCCTCGGCTGACCACTTGCAGGATCAGTGGAGCAGACCCATCGAAAGTCTCAGCGCGGGACAGCGCGGCTTCACGAACAACCGTCGTTTTCCCGACACCCGCCGGGCCGTCGATCAGCAGGAAGTCGGTCCCATCTCGTTGCCGTGAAGACTGCGCGGCGCGCAGCCAGCGATCGAGGCTTTCCCAAGGCTTTTCGCCGCCCGTCCATGCGGGAAAGTGTCCATCAATTTCCCGCATCCTGCATGTGATGGGGACAGGCCTGCCAATCATCCTTTCAGGAGCCAAGTGCGCCGCCTGATACCTCGCGACCTTGGAAAGGTCGGCGAACACCGGGCCAGCCAGGACCGCGCCAGCGCCCGGGTAATGGCGGGTTTGCCCATCGACGGAAATCATGTAACCCGCAATGTCTCTCGCAACCGTGACAGGGCGCTCACTGCGAGTCATCCTGAACTCGGCCTCGAGAACTTCGACCGAAGTTCCTGGATCCGCGAACGGGCTCAGATCTTTGAGCTTCAATTCATTCGTTTCCATACCAGATCCGCCATTTTTGGGTTGCTGTTCTTTAGGCCGCCGCGAGCAAGATAGACCACGCGGCGGTCTGTTCCTTGCAATAATCCTTCTGCCGTCAAGATGCCGGGAACCAGATCCGCGTCTTGCCCAACCACGACAAGCCAACTGTCGTCGTTGTCTGCTGCAAGGTAAAGCAAGTCAGACACCAGAGCCGTGTCCACCATCTTCTCGCCCGAAGCGCCGGCGCGGTCAGTCTGAAGGGTACTCGGCAAATGGTGATCCCGTCTCTGACCACACAGCCGTTCGTCCCTTGCACCGAGCAGCCGATCCCCGAACTCCATCCCCCGCACAACAACCTGTCGTGGGTGCGACGAATACTCGTTAAGGCCACCATCTTCATCAGCACTCGGGTCGAAGACGCGGGCCGCCTCTAGTGCCACGCGGTTTGCTGTGGGCTCAAAGCCCCGTCGCCATCCATGATAGGCGCGAAGGAATAGAAAGAAGTTTTCGTCGGGTGCCGATTGAAGAAGCTGTTTCCCGACCTGGCGGCACACCGACTTGAGAACCCTACGAGCAACATCCACGCTTTCGGAAGCACTCAGACGAGGTAGAGCGTGAAGTTCACTGTTCCAATCGATGAGAACATGAGTGCGCCTTGGGCGTCGGGCCATGGTGTTTCCTCATAGGTTGCCCCGATTCGGCCGCCCGAAAACTGTTGTACGACTGGACGATACAATGGTCTTACTACACGCGCACGACCGCTGCCATCGCATGTAAATAGCCCCGAGTTTCTTGGACGCCTTCGCGTCCCGTCATTTATTGACGTTCCAATTGCTCGTTGCAAGTCCGACTGTTGCGGATTTGCATGCCGGTTCCGCGATCACCGCGAACGGCGGCTTTCGCCGGTTCCGCTTATGCCATGCCGCTCTGCCGTCCGTCAGCTTTCCGCCCGGCCTGCTGGATTCTTGCGTCAGCGAGCCGGCTGCATAAGCATCTGACGAAGGACGGCACGAGGCCTGCCATTTTTCAAGTCTCATGCATCGTCGCGCTCCAGAAAATCGGTCATCACTTCGAGCACACCTCGTGGTGTGCGAATTTCATACCCCGATCATCGCACTCCATCCCACCGCACGCACTTCGCCATCGTGGCCCCAATCAGCCGCTACTGTCCAGCGGCCTCACGGACTCCACGGAGGCTTTCCATGCGACCCGATCACGCTCCCTTGCCGCCCCGCTATCTGCGCACCAAGGAGGCCGCGCAGTTTCTCAGCCTGTCTGCGCGGACCCTCGAAAAGCACCGCACCTATGGCACCGGTCCAGCCTATCACAAGCTCGGCGGGCGGGTCGTCTATTCGATCGAGGATCTCGAGTCTTGGGTCCAGCGCGGTGCCGTGACTTCGACGTCCGACCCTCGCGGGGGCCGGGTGCTGCCCGCCAAGCGCCATGTGCTGACCGCGGCCCCGCCCGCGGGCCGGGCGTTCCGCTGATCCGGTCGAGGCGTCCAAGATGTCCCGCATTGCGTCAGAACGCGGCCAACTCGACCTGTTTCACGCTCTCCCCGGCGAGTTCGCCGTGCGGGACGCGCAGGATCTCATGTCCTATCCCTTCTTTTCCTTGTCCAAGAGCCATCGCACCCGACCCATCGAATTTGCGGCGGGCGGCATAGAAATCCGCGTCGAAGCCGTGGCCGACCATGGCATGGCCACGATCTGGGACGCCGATATCCTGATCTGGGCCGCAAGCCAGATCGTCGAGGCGCGCGATTCCGGTCTGCGCACGTCGCGGCTCATGGCGGCAACGCCCTACCAGATCCTCACCTTCATCGGGCGGGGCACTTCCGCCCGGGATTATCACCGGTTGAAGGCCGCGCTGGACCGGTTGCAGTCGACCACGGTCTGCACGTCCATTCGCCAGCCAGCCGAAGGGCGTCGCCACCGGTTCTCCTGGATTAACGAGTGGACGGAGCGGACCGATGCCAGCGGACGCCCCGACGGGATCGAGCTGATCGTGCCGGACTGGTTCTACCGGGCGGTCCTCGATGATGCGCTGATCCTGACCATCGACCGCGCCTACTTCGATCTGACGGGTGGCCTCGATCGCTGGCTCTATCGACTCGTGCGCAAGCATGGCGGCCGCCAAAAGGCAGGGTGGCGGTTCGAGTTCCGACATCTCCACGTCAAATCCGGCAGCCTAGCACCCTTCAAACGGTTCGCATTCGAACTGCGGCAGATCATCCGCCGCCAGCCCCTGCCGGGCTATCGCCTGGCGCTCGAGATCGAGGCGCGGGGGCGGCGGCTGCTCGCATTCGAGCCCTGTGGACAAGCTGTGGATGGGCTCGTGCTATCGGGAACCCCCGGTATCGTGCCATCAGGAACCGGACCCTCGTGCTATCGGGAACCCGAACCGGGCGCATCCCTTTCAATAGGCAGCAGAATTCGCGACCTTAACTTTGAGTCTAACAAGGAATCTAACTCTTGTTGCGCGCAGCTCGCTGGGGGCAAGTCCGCGGGCGCACGCTTTCAGCCCCTCAAAACCGACCCATGCGAGGACGTGCCTGAGCTGCCTCTCGGCGTGCCGAGGGGGGCGAAGACATGAGCCCGGTCCGCTCCCAACCGCGCCAGTTTGATGCGCAGACAGATGGACGCGATCCTGACCTAACCTTTGTCGAACTGACGTGGAAAGACAGCCAGATCGAACGGTGGATTCGGTTCGGTGATCCGGTCTGCGAAGAACGCCTTGATCCTCACCGCCGACGCTTTGGCTTCGCGCCGGGTGCCATCTTCGGGGTCAATCGCTGGGCGGCAAACACTTATGGCACAGTGTTGTCGCGCTTCGACATCCTGCGGGCGGCACGGCCCGGAACTGCCATCCAGACGCTGCCCTATTTGCGCCCGGGGGGCACGCTGCTGCTCTCCACCCATGGCTGGCCCAAGGTCGAACGTGTGTTGCAGGCCGTCGACGCCATCGAGGCGCTCGGTATCGATCCGGCGGATGCGTCACCGGACTACTGGCGACACCTGCACAATCGCCTGGCTACAGCGCAACCGGTCCATCCCTATTCGCGTCTCCAGCACCGGGCCTGGCTCAAGCGGCGGAGCCTCTGGCTATGAAGGCGCGGCGCATATTCGTCTGGGCGACAGCTCTGTCGGTCACCCTGACCGTCCTTCCCGCTGTCGCGGCGTGGTCGCCTCGACTGCTGTGGAATGCCAGCGCAAGTGTCCCGATCGGGCTCTACCGCCTGCATCCCGGCAATCACTTGGCCATCGGTGATTTGGTCGCCGTTCAGCCGCCCGCGGCGCTCTCGGATTTCCTTGAAACGCGGGCCTACCTGCCGCGCGGCGTCCCGTTGCTCAAGCATGTCATGGCGCTTGAGGGCGCGTTGGTCTGCCGCTCGGACGATAGGATCAGCATCAACCATCGCCATCTTGGCCGTGCCCATGCGCAGGACCGCAACGGCCGCGATTTGCCCATCTGGCAGGGCTGCCACCGGCTCGCCGTCGGGGAAGTCTTTCTCATGAACCCGGATGCGCCCGACAGCCTCGACGGGCGCTACTTCGGGACGTTGCCCCGCACCGCGATCATCGCCCGGCTGACGCCGCTTTGGATGGTTTCCGACGGTGCCATCGCAGGGGCAGCGCATCCGGATCCTACACCGCACAACAACAGAAAGGAGGCGCGCCATGCCCCAGATCGGTGAATTCACCCGCACGAAATCCGGCTTTGCCGGGTTTGTTCGAACACTGACGCTCGACCTTGAGGTGTCGCTGAGCAAGGCCGAGGCGACCGAGGCCGAGAACGGCCCGGACTACCGCCTCTTCCATGGCGATGGGGATCTCGCCCGCGAAATCGGGGCCGCCTGGGCGCGCACCGGGGAAAAGGCCGGCGAATACTTCTCGGTGCTGATCGACGACCCGATGCTGGCGCAACCGATCCGCGCCAACCTCTTCCGCAACGGCGAAAGTTCGGTCTGGTCGCTGCAATGGACTCGTCCGCCGAAGCGCAACGGGACGGCGTGAGCGATGCAGCTGATCTGCTCACAGTGCAGCGTCCGGAAAACGGTCATGCAAGCGCGCATCGCACATATCTGCGTCGCACTCCTTCTTTCCGGCATTGCCGTGACGGGGCCTGTCAGCGGTCCGGCAATCGCCGAAGCACCGACCGTTCTACGCGATACGGTGCGCGATCCTCATGCGCCCGCCATTGCCGAAGCCTCTGCGCGCTTCGCGATCCCGGAGCACTGGATCCGTTCCGTGATGCAGGTCGAAAGCGCGGGTGATCAGCGTGCGGTCAGCCACGCCGGGGCCATGGGGTTGATGCAGGTCATGCCCGGAACATGGGCTGGTTTGCGGCAGGACCACGATCTCGGCTCTGATCCCTTCGATACGCGCGACAATATCCTCGCAGGCACGGCCTATCTGCGCGCGATGCTCGATCGCTATGGCACCGTGGGCGGCATGCTCGCCGCCTACAATGCGGGGCCGGGGCGGTACGATGAATACCTCTCGGAAGGCCGTCCGCTGCCCGCCGAAACCCGCGCCTATGTCGCGATGCTGGCTCCGCGCTTGGACGGCAGGGCGCCGCTCCCGAACCGCGCAACCGTTGCTGATTGGCGCGAGGCGGCGCTGTTCACTGACAGATCGGCGGCGCGTCCACCGCAAAATGGCGGCAGCCCGGATGCAGATCGAACGCCCCGTGAAACGGGTCCAGCCGCCCCCAATACCGGTATTTTCGTAGTTCGGCCCGGCGCGGAGACACGGCCATGAGCGTGATCGCAGTTTTGCGGGCTCTGGCGGGCCGTGTCGTAGAGGCGACGGAAGGGCGTGCTCGGACAGCGGGCGGGAAGGGAGATGGGCAAGATAAAAGGCCCTGCCACGAATGCCGCAAGTCCCTGACAGGACTTGCGAATTCGCGTGCAGGCCGGTCGGTCGGGGGCAGGAAGGCGGGAATTCTCTCGTATTATCAATGCGCCGCTCTGCACAGTGGCGCCAAGCAGCCCCTGAAGGCCGCGCCATGACCGAGCGCGACAGCGATTTCCGCATCCGCCCCGGCAAGCCCCGCGATACCCGCGCGCCGCGGACCAAGGGCTTTGTCGACAAGGTGCTGCGCGCCGCCCAGAAATCCGGCCATCTCAGCCCGCCGGGCCGCAAGCCAGCCCCGGCGCGCGCAGGCTTCGGGCGCGGGCAGAACCGTTTCGGCCGCGCGCGTCTCTTCACGCCTACCCGCCGCGTCATCGTCGCCGCCCGCATCGTGCGCCATCTCGGTCAGGGCTTTCGCGCCGCGGCCCTGCGCACCCATCTGAGCTATCTCCAACGCGACGGCGTCAGCCGCGATGGGGAGCGGGGGCGCTTCTTCGATGCCGGGACCGATCAGGCCGATGGCGCGGGCTTCGCCGCGCGCTGCGCCGACGACCGCCATCATTTCCGCTTCATCATCTCGCCCGAGGATGCCGCCCAGATGGAGGACCTGCGCGGCTTCACCCGCGATCTCGTCACCCGGATGGAGGCCGATCTCGGCACGCGCCTCGACTGGGTCGCCGTCGATCACTGGAACACCGACAACCCGCATGTGCATCTGATCGTCCGCGGCGTGGACGATGGCGGCGGCGATCTGGTCATCGCGCGGGACTATATCAGCAGCGGGCTGCGGTCGCGCGCCGAGGATCTGGTCGCGCTGGAACTGGGGCCGAAACCCGAGCATGAAATCCGCCACGCGCTGGAACGCGAGGTCACGGCCGAACGCTGGACCCGCCTTGACCGGGAACTGCGCCACCATGCCGATGAACTGGGCCTGATCGATCTGCGCCCCGACAAACGCGGGCCGGAGGACCCGCAGCTCCGCCGCCTGATGATCGGCCGCCTGCAGCATCTGCGCAGGCTGGGCCTCGCCGCCGAGGCGCGCACGGGCGAATGGTTGCTGGATGACGAGGCTGAGCGCACCCTGCGCGATCTGGGCGAGCGCGGCGACATCATCAAGACCATGCACCGCGCCCTGGCGGCGCGCGGACAGGACCGGGGCTTCAACGACCTACATATCGACCGGGGCGGCCCGGGCGATCCGATCATCGGGCGGCTGGTGGCGACGGGGCTGCATGACGAACAGACCGGCACCGCCTATGCCATAATCGACGGCACCGACGGGCGCGCGCATCATGTCCGCTTCCGGGGCCTCGAGGCCTTCGACCACGCGCCGCCCCCGGGCGGGATCGTCGAGGTGCGCCGCATCGGCGGGGCTCAGGAGGCGCGGCCGACGCTGGTGTTGGCCAACCGATCCGACCTCGACCTGCAAGGCCAGATCACCGCGCCCGGGGCGACCTGGCTCGATCACCGGCTGGTGGAACGCGCGCCCCTGCCGCTCGCCATGGGCGGCTTCGGGGCGGAGGTGCGCGCGGCGCTTGACGCCCGGGCCGAGCATCTGGCGCGCGAGGGGCTGGCCGAGCGGCAGGGGCAGCGGATCATCCTGCAGCGCAACCTGCTGGCCACCCTGCGCCAGCGCGAGGTCGATGCGGTGGGCGAACGGCTGTCGGCGGATACCGGCCTGCCGCACCGGCCGGCAGGCGCGGGCGAGCATGTCACCGGCACCTACCGCCGCCAGCTGCGTTTGTCCTCGGGCCGCTATGCGATGATCGAAGGCATCGGACCGGACGGCGGCCGCAGCTTCCAGCTCGTCCCCTGGTCGCGCGAGATCGAGCCGCGACTGGGCCAGCATGTCAGCGGAGTGGCCCGCGAGAGCGGTGGGGTCGACTGGAGCCTCGGGCGGAAGCGGGGGCTGGGGGTGTGAGCCCACCTTATTCATCGGATCGGCCATGGAAGGGGCCCGCGGCGCCTGATCGGGGCGATGTAGCGGTACGGTGAGTGTGTTTCGCATGATCGAGACGA